>Ga0160498_100311_pt1 | contig 8249 bp, 6 predicted proteins | sample DIDnMG_10_FD_108248 | JGI IMG/M metagenome (GOLD analysis project Ga0160498, IMG submission 108248) | Enriched soil microbial communities from UW Madison campus, WI, USA - DID2878_E24_Xylan MG | ecosystem: Environmental > Terrestrial > Soil > Unclassified | place: USA: Madison, Wisconsin... | reverse complement strand
TGCCACAATACTTCCTGGGCAGACAGGCCCAGAACTGTGCATAGAATACATGCACCAGAGTAAATTTTCTTCATCTGCTTGTGTATTTAGTTAATCTTAGTTTTTATAATTCAGCGCAAATTTAACATTTTTTAACACACATGCAAGTCTCATTGCAGAGATTTAACATAGATTATGTCACTTGTCTGTGTTTTTTTATAATAATTTTAAATCATTTAATTAGGTAAAGGTATTGACGGAAAGCGACAAAACTTGTCGTATTAAATGATAGATATGAAATTAGAAGTATAATGTAATAGTTAAGACAGTCATCCCATATTACCTCTTTAAATAAAAAAGAGTTACCGGATTCAGTAACTCTTTTATTTATCTCAATTATTCTTGAAACTACTTAGATTGTAATCAAACTATTCTCTTTCTTTCTTCATCTTCAATGCTCTCTGATAGAAAGACTGCTCAGCTATTTTTTCTTCCGCTTCATTAATGGCTGCCAGAAGATTATTCTTATTATCTGCTATTTCACCAAGTACTTTTGACACTAGTTCCCAAACCGGCTGCATCTTCTCAACCAATTCAATACCTTTCGGAGATAGTATAATCAGTCTTCTGCGCTCATCCTGTTTGTCTTTTTTGGATTGAATAAGCTTTTGTTTCTCCAGTTCTTTCAGCAAGCTTATGGTAGATGGATGGGTATACCCTATTTCATTGGCAATTTCCACAACACTCAGCATTTTTTTATGATGGAGAGTAAAAATAACTGGAAACCACTTGGGTTCAAAATCAATATCAAAAGATTGATAGATCATAGCTCCATCTTTTCTCAATTGTTCACTTAATCGCTGCAGCCTCGTGGATATGGCCAGGATACCGGATTCATCTATTATATTCATACCTTTTGATTTAAATTTAAACAGTAGAAAATATTATCGCTGTTCATCAATGGGAATTGGGCTGGCAGATCTTCTTTTTCAACCTGTAAAAAATGATTGCGTTCATAAAAACGCATGGCTGCCTTTAATATATTAACCGTTCCGAGATAAATCGCATCTATTCCATTTTCATGACAGAAAGATATTAAAACTTCCAGAAGTTCCTGTGCAATATTCAGTTCTTTTCCCCTGAATTCTTTTTTTACAAACATCTTTCTCACCGCTCCTGCCCTTTCATCAAATTTAACCAGCGCTATGGAGCCTACCAACTCACCGTCTATAAAAGCACCCCAGAAATTCCCGCCGGGTTCCATATAAAAGCTTTCAACCTCTTTTAGATCCGGCTGATCTTCTATCGTAATGGGCACATTAAATTCTTTTTGCTGGATGGTAAGAATTAAGTCAATCTGCTGATCAGAATAATTATTATCTAATGGTTTAATGATGATATTCATATGCATTTTATTTATATATCAAAACTACGTAGTTTACTACATATATGCAAAATATTTTTTCTCTTTTATAAAAAATTTAACAATCCCTATCCAATATCAGACAACAAAAAACGTATGCCATCTCTGACATACGTTATTATTTTTATGGGATGAATTTCTATTTCCATCCACCGCCAAGAGCCTGGTAAAGCTCTACAGCAGCTTTCATTTTGCTGTATTCCGCATTGGAAATATTCAGTTCTGCGTTCAATGAATTCACACTTGCATTCAAAACCTCAAGATAGTTAGCCATACCGTAGTTCACAAGTTCCTGCGAGTACTCAACAGAATTCTTATAAGCATTAAGCTCTTTCTGCTTCAATTCGATAAAAGAATCCTGAACAGAAAATACACGGATCGCATCTGAAACCTCTTTTCCGGCTGTAAGCACTGTTTTTCTAAAATTCAGATAAGCCGTTTCCTGATTGGCCAGACTTACTTCGTAATTGGTTTTGATGGCTCTCCTGTTTAAAATCGGTTGAGCCAAACCTCCCACTACACTTGCAAACAATGAATTTACACTGAACAAATGGTCAATATCAAGAGACTGGATTCCTCCGTTTCCTGTGATCTTTAAGGTAGGATAAAACTGGGCTTTTGCAGCATTCGTCAGCTCAAAAGTATTCATTAAATTATACTCTGCTCTCATTACATCAGGACGGTTGGCCAATAACTGGGCAGGATATCCTAACTTTAAATCAACGGGAACCTGCTGGCTTCTCAATGTTGACCTTTCAATAGTATGGGAAGGCTCTCCCATCAATAAACTCATTGTATTCTCCAATAGTTGGATCTGAGTATCCATGTCGATCAGTAAAGATTTGGCATTGAAAACCAATGCTTCACTCTGCTGGACGGCAACTTCCGTTACTGTTCCTGCAACTTTTAAAGCTTTGGTGGTTTCCAGGTTTTTCTCACGAACCGCAATTGTTTCTGTAATGATTCTTTTCTGGTCATCAAAAGTCAGCAATTGATAGTAAGCGGAGGCAATAGAAGCAACCAGATCACTTTTAACAGCCTTGTGCGCTGCCACAGTTCCTAAATAAGTTGCCAACTGAGCTTTTTCCTGAGCCTTCAGTTTGCCCCAGAGATCAGCTTCCCAGCCTAAACTTGCTGTAATGTCAAGCTGATTAATATATCGTCTCTCTCCAAATAATTGTCCGGTCTGCGTATTTAAAGACTGAGTCTGGAAAGAATAGCCGGGACCTACTGTTAATGTCGGTTCATAGGCAGCCTTACTTTGTTTTAAATAAGCTTCCGCAGAATTGATGCTTTGCAGGGCGATCCTTATATCTAAATTATTATCCAAAGCCTTTGAGATATGCTTCTGAAGTATAGGATCTGTAAATATTTCTTTCCATGAAACATTGGCAATCGTTGTACTGTCAGAAGGCAGCATATCTGTACGGAAAAGCTTTTCGTCTACAACGTTTTTCGGTCTTTCGTACTCTTTTCTTGCCATACAGGAGGTAACGGCACCAAGAATGGCGACTGAAAAAGTGATTCCTTTTATGATGTTTAATAAACTCTTCATTTGTTTTAATTAGAAGTTAGAGTTCGGAATCAGAAGTGGTTTTAGATGTAAAAAACTGGCTTCCGATTCCTGAACCTTAATTTTATTCTGCTAAACTGATATCTTCTTTCTTAATAGGCTTAATTTTTTCCTGAAGTGTTTCAAAAATCACATACAGTACAGGAATTACAAATAATCCTAAAATAGTTCCTATCAATAGTCCGATTGCCGCACCCGTTGCAATAGATCTGTTCCCTACTGCACCGATTCCGCTTGCAAGAACCAACGGTAATAAACCGAAAATGAAAGCAAATGAAGTCATCAGAATTGGTCTTATCCTGGCTTTAGCTGCATTAATGGCAGACATGACAATGGTTTCCCCATGATGTCTTCGCTGGACCGCAAATTCAACAATAAGAATCGCATTTTTCGCCAGTAACCCAACGAGCATGATCAGGGCAATCTGGAAGTAAATGTTATTTTCCAGACCCATAATTTTCTGTCCGAAATAAGCTCCCATTACCCCGAGAGGAAGAGAAATAACTACGATCAGCGGAAGGATATAACTTTCATACTGGGCAGAAAGAATAAAGTAAACAAAGATTAAACTTAATCCGAAGATCAGAAGCGTTTGGGATCCTGAATTCAATTCTTCTCTGGTCAGTCCGGTAAATTCTACCGCATAATTCTGGTTCAGTGTTTCACTTGCTACCTGCTGTACAGCAGTAATAGCATCTCCGGAACTGTATCCTGCAGAGTTAGCTCCCGTTACTTTTACGGACGTAAACAGGTTATAACGGCTTACCGACTGAGGTCCATATGCTTTTTTCAATGTAACGAACTGTGAAATCGGAGACATAATTCCTGAACCGGTTCTTACGTATAATTCATTCAGGTTTTCAATGTTTTTTCTGTTTTCAGGAAGTGCCTGTACCATTACTCTGAACTGTTTCCCGTATTTGGTAAAGTCAGCAGTATAAATCCCTCCGATGTAGCCCTGCATGGTAGCCAGGATATCACTTACGGAAACTCCAAGCTGCTTGGTCAGAGGAACATTGATCTCCATCTGATACTGAGGATATTTTGTGTTGAAGGAAGTCTGGGCAAATTCTATTTCAGGTCTTTCCATCAGTTTCCCGATGAACTCATTGGTTTTGTTATCCAGATCTGCATACTCTCCTCCTGACTTATCCAAAAGTACCATCTCAAAACCGGCACTGTTACCAAAACCAGGTACACTTGGCGGCTGGAAAAATACCACTTTGGCATCAGGAACAGATCCTACTATTCCAAATAGCTTTTTGGTGATATCATCAGAAGTCTGGCCGTCTTTTTTCCTTTCTTCAAAAGGCTTCAGTTTAACAAAGGCAAGACCATTGTTACTTCCGTTTCCTGATAAGAACCCTCTACCGGTAGAAATCGTTACGTTCTGCACTCCCGGAACTTTTAAAGCTTTGGCCTGAAGTGTTTTTAAAGCATTATACGTTCTTTCCATAGAAGCTCCCGGAGGAAGCTGAACGTCTGTAAAGATAATTCCTCTGTCTTCTGTAGGTACAAAACCTTTTTTCATAGTACTGCTCGCCCAGAATAAAATACCTCCGGTCACCGCGAAGATGATCAGGGTTACCCATTTATGTCTCAGCAGGAATACAAATCCTCTTCCGTAACGCTCAGTGGTTGTTTTGAAAGCAATATTGAATTTATAGAAGAATTTCTGAAGAAAATTAAGTTTGCTGTATTCTTTATGATGCTCTGCATGAGGCTTTAAAAATAGTGAACATAAAACCGGGCTCAGCGTCAGGGCGTTGATTGCAGAAATGATAATCGCTATAATCAAAGTAATTCCAAACTGCTGGTAGAATACTCCTGTAGGACCTGTAATGAATGTTACAGGAATAAATACAGCTGCCATTACCAAAGTAATAGAGATAATTGCTCCTGTGATCTCATCCATTGCTTCTACAGTTGCTCTTTTCGCATCGGAAATACCATGTTCCATCTTCGCATGGACAGCCTCGACGACGACGATGGCGTCATCCACCACAATACCAATCGCAAGTACCAATGCAAATAAAGTTAACAGGTTTAATGAATATCCGAATAAATTCAGGAAGAAGAAAGCTCCCACAATAGATACCGGAACCGCAATGGCCGGAATCAGGGTAGATCTGAAGTCCTGAAGGAATATATATACAACAATAAATACAAGAATGAAGGCTTCGATCAGGGTATGTACTACCTTGTCGATAGAAGCTTCAAGGAATTCATTGGTGTCAAAGTTGAAGGTATATTTAATTCCCTGTGGAAAAGTTCCTTCCGCTGATTTCAGGTAAGTTTTAATGTTTTTAATGATCTCCTGGGCATTGGATCCCGGAGTCTGGAAGATCCCCATACTGATGGACGGATTGTTTCCGTTTTCCCCGATTCCTGTGTAAGACTGGCCTGCCAGCTCTACTTTGGCAACATCTTTCAGCATTAAATTCTGTCCGTCTCCAAGGGATTTGATGATGATGTTATCATACTGCTCCTTATCATTGAATTTACCTACATATTTGATGATATATTCAAAAGAGCTTCCGCTGTTCTGCCCGATAGAACCTGCGGCTGCCTCTCTACTCTGTTCGTTGATGGCATTGGTAACATCCGTAGGTGTTATGCTGTAGGCTGCCATTTTTGCAGGATCCAGCCAGATTCTCATGGAGTAGTTCTTACCCCCGAAAACGTTGGCATCCCCTACACCGTTAATCCTTTTAAGATTCGGAATAATATTGATATTCAGGAAGTTCTGAAGGTATACATCATCCAGGTCTTTATTCTCCGAATAGAAAGACATATACATCAGGGCACTGGTCTGCTGTTTCTGGGTAACTACCCCTGAACGGGTTACTTCGGAAGGAAGAAGCGGCGTTGCTCTTGCTACACGGTTCTGTACGTTTACCGCTGCAATATCCGGGTCTATTCCCTGCTTAAAGAAAACCTGGATCTGGGCAGAACCGTCGTTTCCGGCACTGGAAGTAATATAGTCCATTCCTTCTACCCCGTTAATCTGTTCTTCAAGAGGTACTACAACACTTTTCATCACCGTTTCCGCATTGGCTCCGGTATAGTTTGCGGATACACTTACGGTAGGTGGTGCAATGTCCGGATACTGGGTAACCGGCAGCGATATTAATCCCAACACCCCGAGAATAACAATCAGAATTGATATTACGGTGGATAAAACCGGTCGGTTTATAAAATTTTTAATCATTTTAGAATTTCGGTTTTATTGATTGAACAAGGCTATCCATTTTTACAGGCTTCTTTTTAATGGCTGTTCCAGGTTTTAACCCTCCAATACCTGCTGCAACAATAACTTCTCCTTTGTTGACACCAGATTTTATAAGCGCAAGATTATCTATTCTGTCGATCACATTAACTACCACATTTTTAGCAGTATCCTTTTCTACTTTGTAAACGTAAACAATACCCTGCTGCTCGTAAGTTGCACTTTCCGGCACAACCAATACATTATCATAATGTTGTGGGAATCTTATGGTTCCGCTGTTACCGTTACTCAATAATTTTTGAGCATTGGTAAAGGCTACTCTAAACTGTATGGTACCTGTTGTAGGATCAATCTGCCCGGTAATAGCCTCAATTCTTCCTTTTTCAGGATAAAGGCTTCCATTAGCCAGCTGAAGCTCTACCATTGGAAGGTTTTTGATCTTTTCAGGCATAGATGCTCCCGGAGATTTTTCAAGGAAATCAAAATATTCTTTTTCATTCATTGAGAAATAGGCGAAAATTCCAGAAGTATCAGAAATTGTTGTTAAGGCAGTCTGATCAGTAGGTCCCACCAAACTTCCTACTTTTAATGGAAGTCTTCCGATTACTCCTGAAATAGGAGCACGGATGATAGAATATTCTATATTGGCTTCTACCCCTTTATAATTGGCAACGGCCTGTCTTTTTGCCGCGGTAGCCTGCTGCAGCTGAGCCTGGGCTTGTGCCAGGTTGGCCTGAGCCGTCTGTAGCTGTACATTGCTGATGATGTTTTTCTGAACAAGAGGCTTCAGTTTGTTGACTTCCACCTGTGCCGCATTTACAGAGGCCTGTGCTGCTGCAATATTAGATTCTGCAGCCCCGATTCCGGCTTTGGAAGCGGCAGCATTTTCGGTCAGGATATTGGTTTCAAGACGGAACAATGGCTGTCCTTTGGTAACATACTGCCCTTCGTCTACGAGCACCTGGGTAATATATCCCTGTATTTTTGCCCGGACATCATTGTTCACCCTTCCCTGGATGGTAGCCGGAAAGGTTTGATAGCCCACTATATTTTTTGACTCCACAGATACTACAGGGTAAGGTTTCGGACCATCCTGTTTTGGAGCTTCTTTTTTGCAGGCTGTCAGTGAAAACGCTGCAATAGAAAGTATAACTAGCTTATTATTCATTTTAAAGTTTATTAAGAGATTCCTGAATATTTTCTATGTTTTTGTATAAAAGTGCTTTGTAAGCTTCTATTCGTTCGTTGTATTCGTTGTCCTGATTTTTTTTAAAGCTGTTCAGGTCATCGAGTAGTTTGAGTTCGTCTTTCATTTTCTGAACGATCTTTTCAAATCTGATTTTCTTGTACTCGTCATTGATGAAAAAATACCGTTTCCGTTCATCCATTTTGTTGTGATCGATGATGAGCTGTGCATTCAACAGCAGTGAAATGCTTGTAGATACAGAGCTTTTACTCGCACAGAGTACTTCAACAAATTCATCAAAGGTAATTCCTACTTTTTCATAATCGAAAAGCAGGTAGGCATAAATCTTTGAAGCTAAAGGCGGTAGGTTGAAAACGGTGCCGTAAAATTTCACGGCATCCTGAAATATTTTTTCATCAATTTCTATACTTTGGTGCATAATATAAAAATTTTGACAAAAGTAGAAATTAGTTCAGAACTAAACGAACAAACATGATAGAGTTTATAAATACAGACTCTTTTAAAAATTCAATGATAGTTGATTTAACTTTTGCCTCAAATTATAATCTTCTCATAGGCCTTTCTCATTCCGCCTGCCAAAAGTACTTCACCACAATAGGAATAACCTTTGCTTTCAAGGATTTTCAGCATGGCCAAATTATCATAATTGGTATCTACTTTTATACTTTGAATTCCGTGGGATTTTGTAAAAACTTCAATATGGTCAAAAAGTTTTTTCACCATTCCTTGTCCTGCAAATTTTTCATCAACGGCTACCCTATGGACAACAACAAATTCTCCGTCGCTCAGCCAGGCTCCTTCGATGGTACTGTAGGCTGGCTCATCATTTAAAATAAGG
>Ga0160498_100290_pt1 | contig 9959 bp, 10 predicted proteins | sample DIDnMG_10_FD_108248 | JGI IMG/M metagenome (GOLD analysis project Ga0160498, IMG submission 108248) | Enriched soil microbial communities from UW Madison campus, WI, USA - DID2878_E24_Xylan MG | ecosystem: Environmental > Terrestrial > Soil > Unclassified | place: USA: Madison, Wisconsin... | reverse complement strand
CGGCCTCACGCAGCCAAAGCTGGTCAAAAGCTCCGTCTGCCTTATATTGTTGCGTGGGTTACGAAAATTGGGTCACGACAATTCGAGGGACAAGAGGGTTATTCGATGGCAACGACGAACAAAGATTTCGACAATCCCGTGCTGCCGACAGAGCTGACGTCCAAGTGGGGCTGGTTCGTCGCGCTGGGCGTGGCGCTTCTCATTCTGGGCGGCATCGCCTTCGGCAATCTGGTGCTGGCCACAGTTGTTTCGGTCTACTATGTCGGCATGATGATGCTGATCGCTGGTGGGGTCGAAATCATCCATGCTTTCGGCGTGAAAACGTGGGGGCGGTTTTTCTTCTGGCTCCTGAGCGGCCTGCTTTATGCTGCGGCGGGTGTCGTTACCTTCATCAATCCCATATTGGCGGCAGGCGTCCTGACATTCCTGCTGGCGGCTGCCCTTCTCGGCTCCGGCCTTTTCCGCGTCTGGATGGGCTTCAAGTCGAAACCGGCATCGGGCTGGGGCTGGATCGTGGCCGGTGGTGTCATAACCGCGCTGCTCGGCCTCGTCATCGCCATCCAATGGCCGGTCAACAGCCTGTTCATCCTTGGCCTTTTCCTGGCCATCGATCTGATTTTCCAGGGCTGGACCTACATCGCCTTCGGCCTCGGCATCAAAAGCCGCTAATCAAGCGCAGCATTTTCCTTAAAGCGGCGTGTTCAGCGCCGCTTTTTCATTTCAGGCCCGATGAGCGGCACGGCGCTTGTTGAGATTTTGCCCAATGACTGCTAGATGCAGCGCAACATCTTCGCGGCGCGCCTTTGCGCGGCCCAACATTTCGCCATCACGAGTTTCTTCATGCCTGCTGACAATCCCGTTTCCAAGCGCCGCACATTCGCGATCATCGCGCACCCGGACGCCGGTAAGACCACGCTGACCGAAAAGCTGCTGCTGTTTGGCGGCGCCATCCAGCTTGCCGGTGAAGTGAAGGCCAGGAAGGATCGCATCCAGACCCGCTCGGACTGGATGAACATCGAACGCGACCGCGGTATCTCGGTCGTCACCTCGGTGATGACGTTCGAATACAAGGACTGCATCTTCAACCTGCTCGACACGCCGGGCCACGAAGACTTCGCAGACGACACCTACCGCACGCTGACAGCCGTCGACAGCGCCGTCATGGTCATCGACGCCGCCAAAGGTATCGAGCCGCGCACGCTGAAACTGTTCGAAGTCTGCCGCATGCGCGATATTCCGATCGTCACCTTCGTCAACAAGATGGACCGCGAAGCACGCGATCCACTCGAAATCCTGGACGAGATCGAAGAAAAGCTGGCGCTCGACACGGCGCCGATCACCTGGCCTATCGGCTCGGGCAAGAGCTTTGCAGGCACTTTCGACCTGCATAACGACACGATGCGTCGTCAGGATAATGAAGAGCAGCCAACCAAGGTCAGCGGCCCGGAGGACGCCGCCGCTTTGCTGCCTGAGAACGAACGCGAAGCCTGGCTGGAAAATATAGAACTGGCACGCGGCGTTTGCCGTCCGTTCGACCTCGCTTCCTTCCGCGAAGGCCATATGACGCCGGTTTATTTCGGCTCCGCGCTGAAGAATTACGGCGTGCGCGACCTGATCGAAGCCTTCTGCGATTTCGGCCCGGCGCCCCGCGACCAGCAGGCCGACACGCGCATGGTCGGTTCCACCGAAGACAAGATGACCGGCTTCGTGTTCAAGATTCAGGCCAATATGGACCCGAACCACCGCGACCGCATCGCCTTCCTGCGCGTTTGCTCCGGCAAGCTGTCACGCGGCATGAAGGCCAAGCTGGTGCGCACCGGCAAACAGATGAGCCTCTCTGCACCGCAATTCTTCTTCGCGCGTTCGCGCCAGATCGCCGACGAAGCCTTTGCCGGCGATGTGGTCGGCATACCAAACCACGGCACACTGCGCATCGGGGATACGCTGACCGAGGGCGAGGATATCTTGTTCCGTGGCGTACCGAACTTCGCGCCGGAAATTCTGCGCCGCGTGCGTCTGGACGATGCGATGAAGGCAAAGAAGCTGCGCGAAGCGTTGCAGCAGATGGCCGAAGAAGGTGTCGTGCAGCTGTTTGTGCCCGATGACGGTTCTCCGGCGATTGTCGGTGTCGTTGGTGCACTCCAGATCGACGTTCTGACCGAACGTTTGAAAGTGGAATATTCGCTGCCGGTTGGGTTTGAAATGTCGCGCTTCTCGGTCTGCCGGTGGATTTCCGCCGACGACCCGGCTGAATTGCAGCGCTTCATCACCTCGCATCGCGCCGATATCGCGCATGACCTCGACAATGATCCGGTTTTCCTAGCGCAGAACGGCTTCTCGCTCAATTACGAGGCCGAGCGCTGGAAGGATATCCGTTTCGCAACCATCAAGGACTATCAGGTCCGCGACAAGGCATGATGCAGTAAGTTGCTATGACCGATCCTGTTCTGGCTGCTCTCGATTTGCCTGATGCCTTGCTGCATCGGCTTACCGGTTATACCAGCCAGCAGGATGAGCTTGGCCGCTCGAGCGCCAATGTCCTGCTGCTCGATCATGATGCGCACGAACCGCTTGTTCTGAAAATCGAACCGGCAAGCACGGTCAGCGAACTGGCCGATGAGCGCGCCCGGCTTGAATGGCTTTCAGCCCAAGGGCTGCCCTGCCCCAGCGTCGTCGCTTACGAGAGGATGGCCGACCGCCATTTTCTCCTGATGACGCGCCTTGCCGGATCGAATCTCGCTTCGTCTGTCGGCACTCTTACGCCTGACCGCATCGTCTCCATTCTCGCTACAGCCTTGAAGGCGCTGCACAGCGTTGACCCTGCCGCCTGTCCATTCGACCACCGGTTGGAACATCGCATTAAAGATGCACGCAAGCGCGTTGAAGCGGGCGCGGTCGATGAAGATGATTTCGATACCGAGCGTGAAGGCCGCACCGCGGAAGACCTGTTCTCCGAACTGCACCGCCTGAAACCGTCGCAAGAAGATGTTGTAGTCACCCATGGCGACGCCTGCCTGCCCAATTTCATGGCCAGCGACGGCACATTCACCGGCTTTATCGACTGCGGCAGGCTCGGCCTTGCAGACCGTCATCAGGATCTGGGACTCGCCTGCTGGAGCATCCGCTATAATCTTGGCAACGAATGGGTGAAGCCTTTCCTCGACCTTTATAGCGCAGAAGCCATCGACGAAGCAAAGATCGCCTATTACCGCTTACTGGACGAGTTCTTCTAAGCGTCAGTGCTCCTTTTCCAACAAGCGTTGCGCAATCTTTTCCGCCAGCTTTTCGGCCACCTCGCTTTTGCTCATTTCCGGCCAGTCCTCGATGCCGGAGCGGCTTAGAATTCGTACGCGGTTATGGTCGCCGCCCATGACGCTGCTGCCATCCGAGCCATAGGACACATCGTTGGCGACGATCCAGTCCGCGCCCTTTTTCTCAAGCTTGGCTCGCGCATTGTCTGCCACGTCCTGCGTTTCCGCCGCAAAGCCGACCACGAGACCCGGGCGCTTTTCGCTATGACCGACACCGGCCAGAATGTCGGGGTTCTCGACCATGGCCAGTGTCGGCGCGCTTTCGCCGGGCTTTTTCTTGATCTTCTGCCCGGCTTCATTGGCCGTGCGCCAATCGGCGACAGCAGCCACCATGATCGCCGCGTCGGCGGGCAGATGCCGCTCCACAGCCGCCTGCATTTCACGCGCCGTCTCGACATGAATGACGTTAACGCCTTCGGGATCGGGAATGGCGACCGGACCAGACACCAGATGCACCGTTGCACCCAGCCGCGCCAAAGCGGCGGCGATGGCATGGCCCTGCTTGCCCGACGAGCGGTTGGCGATATAGCGCACCGGATCGATTGGCTCATGCGTCGGGCCGGAGGTCATGACGATGGATTTTCCAGCCAGTGGTCGTGCACGCGGTGCAAGCAGCGTTTCCACTGCCGCGACGATGGCGAGCGGCTCGCTCATACGGCCCGTTCCCGCCTCGCCGCTCTCGGCCATCTCGCCCTGCTCGGGGCCGATGAAATGCACACCGTCTTTTTCCAGTGTCAGACGATTGCGCCGGGTCGCCGGATTGTCCCACATGGCCGGGTTCATGGCAGGCGCAATCAGAACCGGAACCTTGCGCGCCAGCAGAACTGCACTGGCAAGATCGTCAGCCAGACCGTTCGCCATCTTCGCCATCAGATCGGCAGTCATCGGCGCGACGACGATCAGATCCGCATCGCGGGCGAGCCTTATATGCCCGACATCCTGCTCATCCTCTCGGGCGAACAGATCGGTAAAGACATGATCGGCGGAAACGGCACCGATGGTCAGTGGTGTCACGAATTGCTGCGCTGCCGCCGTCATCAACGGGCGAACCTGCGCACCACGCTCACGCAAGCGGCGGATCAGGTCGGGCGTCTTATAAGCGGCAATACCGCCACCAATAATCAGCAGAACGCGCTTGCCAGTGAGTGACGCGCCTGTGATCGCACCGGACTGAGGCGGCGTAACCTGCGCGGGTTCTTCCAGCGCAGTCAGAAGAAGCCGCGCTTCCTCTTCCATGGAACGCCCATTGCGCGCGGCGCGCACACGCAGCTTTTCCTTGGCGGCATCGTCGAGATTGCGAATAGTGATACTGGCCATTTGATTGCACCGGCTTATTGCAAGTGCAATCAATGAAATCATCTTATGGGTGATTTGTCACTTTAAAAGTGTATTATAGCCAAATATAGAGCTTGATCGCGATCGCAGCGAGCGCAATTGCAATCACTATTTGCGCGATGCGGCCCCAACGCGAATGCTTGGCTTCGGCGCGACCGATGGCTTCCGCCGTGGCTACATCGAAGCGCAAGCCATTGGCGGCCATATCGTCCAGCGCAACCGAAACGCGCTCCACACGCGCCACCAACTCCGGCGTTTTGCGGCTAAAATGCAGCAGGGAATAAGCGCTGTCCTTCGCGTCGAGCAACATGCCCTGCGGCCCAAGATTCTTGCGAATCCAGTCGCCGACAACCGGCTCGGCTGCTTTCCACATGTTGAAATGCGGATCGAGCGTGCGCGACACACCTTCAACCACAACCATGGTTTTCTGGAGCATCAGAAGCTCGGGCCGGGTCTCCATGTCGAAAAGCTCGGTCACTTCGAACAGCAGCGTCAAAAGCTTGGCCATCGAAATGGTTTCCGCCGGCTGGCCGTGGATCGGCTCGCCAATGGCGCGAATGGCCTGCGCAAAACTCGCCACGTCGTGCGTATGCGGGACGTAGCCTGCTTCGAAATGCACTTCCGCCACGCGCATATAATCGCGCGTGATGAAGCCATAGAGAATTTCTGCCAGGAAGCGCCGCTGCTGCTTGTTGAGCCGTCCGGTGATGCCGAAATCGACCGCGACGATGATGCCCTGCGGATCGACAAACAGATTGCCGGGATGCATGTCGGCATGGAAAAAGCCGTCGCGCAGCGTGTGGCGCAGGAAAGACTGGATCAGCGTTTCGGCAAGCTTCTTCAGATCGAAGCCCGCAGCGGCCAGCGCCGAAACATCCGACATCTTGGTGCCGTCGATCCATTCGAGCGTCAGCACATCGCGACCGGTCCGTTCCCAGTCCACCTGCGGAACGCGGAAACCTTCATCGCCTTTGATGTTTTCGGCAATTTCGGAAAGCGCTGCCGCTTCCAGTCGCAGATCCATCTCGATGCGGGTGGTCTGCTGCAATGTCTCGACCACCTGTACCGGACGCAGGCGGCGCGTGAAGGGCACATGGCGCTCCTGCATGCGCGCGACCATGTAAAAGCCTTCGAGATCGCGGGCGAAACGCTGGCGAACGCCGGGGCGGATAACCTTGACCGCAACCTTCTTCGGCTTGCCGTCGCTCATGACTTCGGCAGGATGCACCTGCGCCATCGAGGCCGCCGCTATCGGCGCGTCGAAATGCAGGTAAAGATCGTCGATCTTGCGACCGAGCGAACCTTCGATACCGGCAATCGCGTCGGCTTGCGGAAAATAATCGAGACGATCCTGCAAAAGCTCCAGATCGGCAGCCACATCGCGCCCGACAATATCCGGGCGTGTGGCCAGAAACTGGCCAAGCTTCACATAGGACGGGCCAAGCTTGTTCATCGCCCGCGACATGCGCTCGGAACGCTGCATGTGCCGCGCGCGCGGACGCGCCAGCATGCCTGCAATCTTGTGGCCGAAGGCCGGAAGACCGGACAATCCTTCGACCGGCAGCGCACTGATCACGCCTTCGCGTGTCAAAATCCATCCGGCCCGCGCCAACCGGAAAGCGGCGGAAAGATTACTCATGCGATAATGCCCGCCCCAGTGCCCCAGCCCGCATTCATGACAGGCACAATCACAGCTTCCAGCCCGAATGAAGCGCCGCAATGCCACCGGTGAAATTGCGATAGCTCACACGCTCGAAACCGGCGGTCTCGATCATGGCGGCGAAATCCTGCTGCTTGGGGAATTTGCGGATCGATTCGACCAGATAGCTGTAGGAATCAGCATCGCCGGTAATCATCTTGCCGATGCGCGGAATAGCCTGGAACGACCACTGGTCATAGACCTTGTCGAGGATCGGCAATTCGACCTCGGAAAATTCGAGGCACATGAACCGGCCACCGGGCTTCAGCACGCGATAGGCTTCCGACAGCGCCTTGTCGATATGGGGTACGTTGCGGATACCAAAGGCAATCGTATAGGCGTCGAAGCTGTTGTCCTCGAAATGCAGTTCCTCGGCATTGGCTTCAACGAATTCGAGATTGTCGGCAAGGCCCTTCTTGATCGCGCGCTCGCGACCGACACCCAGCATCGAGCCATTGATGTCGAGAATGGTCACATGCGCCTGACGGCCCGAAGCCTCGACAATGCGAAAGGCGATATCGCCGGTGCCGCCAGCCACGTCGAGCGAGGTCCAGCCCGGACGCTTCGACGGCGCCAGCCAGGCGATCATCGCATCTTTCCAGACGCGGTGCATGCCTGCCGACATGAGATCGTTCATCACGTCGTATTTGTTGGCGACCTTGTGGAAAACGTCATTGACCAGGGTTTGCTTTTCGTTTTCGTCCACCGACTTGAAGCCGAACGAGTGTTCCATGCCACCTTGTGCGCCCACGCGGTCCGCATTGCCGTTTTGCTGGCTCATAGCTCATCCTGCTTTTTGAATAGTCTGACGAAAACAATTTCGGTTATGCATATAAAGCTTGTGCCGGACGATACAAGCACAGACGTTTTCCCACTACCCCTTTTGTGATCGCAGCTTGCGTTGGCGTTGAAAAATGGCCAAAGAGACATAAAACTGTGCGTGTGCGCTTGCCACGCGTTTTCTCCGGCGCAATCTGCCGCTAAAGTTCAAAACGATAAGAAGAAAAAGTGGAAAGATCATGGGCGTTACAGTCGTCAGCCATCCGCTTGTCCAGCACAAGCTTACCATCATGCGCAAGCGCGAGACTTCCACGGCCAGCTTCCGGCGGCTTCTGAAAGAAATCTCGCTTCTGCTTTGCTACGAAGTGACGCGCGATCTCGAACTCACCACCATGGAGATCGAGACCCCGCTTATGCCGATGGAAGCGCCGATCCTCGAAGGCAAGAAGCTGGTCTTCGCTTCGATCCTGCGCGCGGGCAATGGCCTTCTGGAAGGTATGCTCGATCTGGTGCCCGCAGCCCGCGTCGCCCATATCGGCCTTTATCGCGATCACGACACGCTGCAGCCGGTCGAATATTACTTCAAAGCGCCGGAAGACATCGTCAACCGCCTCATCATCGTGGTCGATCCGATGCTCGCTACCGCCAATTCGGCCATTGCCGCCATCGACAAGCTGAAGGAACGCGGCGCGACCAATATACGCTTCCTGTGCCTGCTCGCCGCACCCGAAGGCATCGAACGCTTCACCAAGGCGCATCCAGATGTGGATGTCTACACCGCTTCCATCGATGAGCGCCTCGACGAAAAGGGCTATATCGTTCCGGGCCTCGGCGACGCGGGCGACCGCATGTACGGCACGAAATAGACTAAAACGTAACCAGACAGTAATCCGCGCCGGATACTTTGCCTTCAGAACGGGGTGAGCATGGCGCGGATTTTCTTTATTGTTCTGATGCTGGCGGGATTGGCCACGGCCTTTCCGGTTCTCTTCGAGAAATTCCAGTCGGCAACGGTCGAGCAAGCCGCGACGGCAAAACCCTCCCCATCATCCCAACAGAACCCATCCGCCTATAGCGGACGCCGTGCGCAGATTGCGCCGGACAGTCGCGGGCATTTCATCACCGATATCCGCTTCAACGGCCAGAACCTGCGCGGGATGATCGATACAGGGGCAGGCTCGGTTGCGATCAATGCCAGCACCGCCCGACGCATTGGGCTTTCGCTGCGGCCCGACGATTTCCGCTACCGCGTTTCAACGGCCAATGGCGAAACATCGGCAGCGCGCGCTATGCTCAACAGCGTGGAAATCGGACGCATTCGCGTGGAAAATGTCGAAGCAATCGTGCTGCGCGACGAAGCGCTGTCCGGCATTCTGCTCGGCATGAGTTTTCTCAAGCGCCTGCGCCATTATGAAGTAGCAAATGGCGCGCTCATCCTCACGCAGTAACCTGTTTCTCTGATAGGATGCGCGCTTGAGATTCTTATCGAAACGGAACCGACCATGACTGCGGACCAACGCCTGACCGAGCTCGAAATTCGCGTCGCCGAACAGGAAAAGACCATCGACGAACTGTCGTCCGTGCTGGCCGAGCAGTGGAAGCTTATCGACCAGCTTTCCAAGAAGCTCAGCGCTCTGACCGACCGTTTTCTGGAACTGGAAGAACAGACCGCGCCTGACGTGCCGGTCACCAAACCTCCGCATTGGTAAGATCATGCTTCAGATAATCGACCTCGCCGACCGCCCCGACCTCATAGCTGCCTGCGCGACATGGAACTTTGGCGAATGGGGCGAATTCAACGGCGGAACGCTGGAACAGACCATCGCCGGCTTCCACGATCTCGTGCGAACCAACGATGGGCAGATCGCGCGCGCAGCGCTATCAGATGGAGAACTGGCCGGATTTGCGCTGCTGATCGATAATGATCTGGAGACGCATGCCCATTTGAAGCCATGGGTGGCGAGCGTTTTCGTTTCGCCCGCCTATCGCGGTCGGGGCATCGCCAAGAGCCTTGTCCGGGCCATCGAGAAGGCCGCGGCAGAGCTTGGTCACGGCGAGGCCTTTCTTTATACGAACAAGCCTGACCTCTACCGGCAGATCGGCTGGGAGGATTGCGAACAGCTCGACGGCGACTATGCCGACATGCTGATCCTGAACAAGAAAATCGCGCGATAGGATCGCGCGATTTTTTTTGAGACCGTTTTACTGTGCCAGCGGGATTGGGCAGCTCACGCCAGTGCCGCGCAGGCCACAATATCCGTTCGGATTCTTCGCCAGATATTGCTGGTGATAATCCTCGGCATAGTAGAATACCGGCGCATCTTCGATTTGCGTGGTGATCGGGCCCAAACCCCGCGCTGCCAGCGCCTTTGCATAAGCATCACGGCTTTTTTCAACCGCCATCCGATCCGCGTCATCGAAAGTGTAGATCACCGACCGATAGGTGGTGCCGATATCGTTGCCCTGTCGCATGCCCTGCGTCGGATCATGCTCTTCCCAGAATAGCGTCAGCAGCTCATCGAGGCTCACGACTTTGGGATCATAGACCACCAGCACCACTTCGGCATGGCCGGTCAATCCGGTGCAGGTTTCTTCATAGGTCGGGTTTGGCGTGATGCCGCCCGCATAGCCTGCCGCCGTCACATAGACGCCCGGCACCTGCCAAAACAGCCGTTCCGCGCCCCAGAAGCAGCCCATCCCGAACATGATCTGCTTGAGGCCGTCAGGCCATGGGCCTTTCAACGGATGGCCGGAGACGAAATGCGTCGCGGATGTAGGAATGGCTGTTGCGCGGCCCGGCAAAGCCTCATCCGTGGAGGGCATCTGTACTTTCT
>Ga0160498_100239_pt1 | contig 15698 bp, 17 predicted proteins | sample DIDnMG_10_FD_108248 | JGI IMG/M metagenome (GOLD analysis project Ga0160498, IMG submission 108248) | Enriched soil microbial communities from UW Madison campus, WI, USA - DID2878_E24_Xylan MG | ecosystem: Environmental > Terrestrial > Soil > Unclassified | place: USA: Madison, Wisconsin... | reverse complement strand
ATGGCTGATGGCTGATGGCTGATGGCTGATGGCTGATGGCTGATGGCTGATGGCTGATGGCTGATGGCTGATGGCTGATGGCTGATGGCTGATGGCTGATGGCTGATGGCTGATGGCTGATGGTAGGCATGCGGGTCGTGGCCGCACAGGCGTGCCGACTGCACCAGGCTCATCACGATGGCGGCGCGCTGACCAGCCAGTTCGCTACCGGCGAACAGCCAGGCGCGGCGTCCCATGGCCCAAGGACGGATTCGATTTTCCAAGTGGTTGTTGTCCACCGGCACATCGCCGTCGACGAGATTGCGCGTCAGCGCATTCCAGGCATTCAGGCTGTAGCTCAAGGCCTTGGCTGTAGCCCCGCCGTCGGGGACCCTGGCACGCTCGAGTTGCAGCCACACACGCAGCTCCTCCCACAGCGGCCTGGTCACCGACTGACGCATGCGTAGACGGTCTTCACCGGCGAGCGATTAGGAGCCTAAGTACTAGTCGGCGAACGATTTTTTCACAATGGTCGCCGGCTAGTTCCCTTTGCTTACCCCCATAGGACGCATCCGCAAAATTCGTCGAACCGTACAGCTATTGCACAGCCAGATGCTGCCAGTATCAGAGAGGACGAGGTCAAGTCGATGGAACTGCTGCTCAAGAACATAAAAACGACCAAGACGAATGTCGAGTACTTCGGCTGAAAATTCCCCGCTGGTCGAGCTTGATCTTCCGGCGGCTATTACCCCGAATGCAATTTGCTGGTGCCGTTGACACACCATGCGGAAGGGAGCAAGGTGGCAGCGTTCAAGGCCGCTCCCACACGCCTAAGCTCGTCGGCTGCGAAGCCCGATGCCGCTGGAAGCCAATCGGTCTGTCCGGCCCGTGCGCAACTGCATCGTTTGATTCGTTCCTGCGGAATAAGGGCACTCTACCCGATGTGATGGGCACAAGAATCTTTGGGAGACGACCTTGAACGCTCTGCTGATCGCCTCTTCCGAGAAGTCTTAGGTCATCGAAAGCTCCTGTATATCTAAGTTCTCGCATGGTTCGTTTCTCGAGCATCGAGCTCTCCGGGTTGTTAACTGTCACGACGTGGTGACGAGAAATCGGAGGCGCGACGCTGCTAGATGAGCGCTGTCGCGCTCCACCAGGCGGCGAACTATGAACACCTTTGCCAGGGCTGCCGTGGCCGGCGTTCGCTGGGGTTCCGCACTTGCACCGGTCTCGGCCGCTGCTGCACCGGGAAGTGAACTTGTTCCCATATTGCGCCCCTCCGTACACATCGCCGTCAGCGCCGCCAGACATTGCCACTCGGTTTGCTTAAGGTTTCCAGGCTGTCCCACCTCGTGTCTTCGATCCTTAATGCAAGAACCCCATGTCGTTGCAGGCCATGAACCCATGAGGGTCGGTGGATGGCCGTGCTTGCTCGCTCATGTCATCGGCGAGCCCTAGAGGGTTAAGGAAACGCATGGGAAACCGACTGGCAACGATGGACTCCGACGAAGAGTGGCTGCATGTGCGCATGCGCCGCGGGAGGGAGAGCACGCCTGGGAAGATCAGCCGCAAGGTATTCGAGGATCTCTTCGGCGGACAAAGCGCAGGGCAATCCCTGACCTTGGCATATGTCGTCAACATTGACGCGATCCACGAGGCCATTCGCGCCAGTTGGCCCGAGGCGGCAACTTCACAGTCGATCATCCATTGGAGTTGCTCACGTCGGACTTGTCTCCCGCGCTCCAAGCGGACGCGACCGATGCAAGATTCGGCTGTTGCAACGAATCCCGCGCGGCATAGGTCGCTGGAATCAGATGGATGCCATGAGAGCAGGGAAGCACACAGCGCGGCCGCTTGCACGGAGCGCTAATTACTGGGACCCTGCCGAGTGGCGATAGCCTGCGTGATCCCAGCTTGTGGGAATCTGCCGCTGATTGCGTCGCTGTTTACGCGATTTGTCTGCCTCGACCGCGAGCCAGGTCGCGAACTTGTCCGCATAGTGTCGAGCTTGCTCGAGCTCACCGCTCCCCAGCGGCAGAGGTAGAAGTGCGGCGGGTCAGCTCCCCAGAAAGTCGGCCTGCACCTTCGGATTGCCCAGCAGCTCTCGCCCCTTGCCAGACAGCACAATCGATCCCGTCACGATCACTTAGGCCCGGTCAGCGATCTCAGTGTCTGGCGTACGTTCTGCTCCACCAGGAAGATCGGCAGCCCCTGCTTACTGACCTCGCGCAGCGTGCGAAAGATGTTCTGCACAATGATGGGCGCCAGACCCATCGATGGCTCGTCCAGCAGCAGCACGCGCGGCTTTGCCATCAGGCACGGCTGAGAGCCATCATCTGCTGCTCGCCGCCCGAGAGATTGCCTGCTAGGCCGCCGGCCCAGGCTCCTGAAGGAGCCCTCATGTTCCCCTGCGCTCCTGAAGGTGGCAACCTGCACGGGCGCAAAACACTGTTGCTGATTCTGGAGGGACTGCGGCAGGCCGTTATGACTCGGCCAAGGCTCGTGACTCGGGCGCAGGACCCTTCAGCCCGTCCCCGTCAGCGCGCCAGATCGTGCGCAAGCGCACCAGCACGTATCGATCCGATGCTCGTTGCGGACAGGTCCATTAGCATCCGCGTGCGCTCGGGATTCACCCGTGCTGTGAGGTGTTGAACGGGTTGGTCTTCGGTGTCGTGCAACAGACGGGTCATACGAAGCAGCGGTGCACCGACCTCCGTATGCAGCGACCGCGCAGTTTGAGGGTCTGCTGATTCGGCACTGATCTCCTGGACGACCCGATTGAAGATCACGCCTTGCGCAAGTAGCAGGCGATAGATAAGGTGCTTTCGAACGGCGGCCTCGGTCACTGTCTCCAGGATCCGTACCGGAGACCAAGCCTCGCTCAACACGAGTGGCGTCTCGCCTTCACCGCGAAGGCGCACCGTGTGCCACGCCTTTTCCCCCTCGCTCATCTTGAGGAGCCCCGCAATGTCAGCCGGAGGGATCTCTTTTCGCACGACAAGAGTCTTGGCCGGCAGCGCATCAAGCGCAGTGTCCTGCAGCGCGTCGAGGAACTCCAGCGTTCCGCTCGGACGTGCTGACTGGAAATCGGGGTTCACGCAGGTGCCCAGACGTTGCCTGCGCAACACCAGCCCCTTCGCTTCAAGGTCTGCCAAAGCGCGTCGCACCGTGATACGCGACACCGAAAAGAGCTCGCAGAGTTGCGCCTCATTGGGGATCGTGCCGCCCGGCGCGTAGATGCCGCGATAAATGCGGTCTCGCAGAACCAGAAAGAGCTGACGGTGCAATGGAATGCCGGCCCCGTTCACGGACGCTTCGACGGGAAAGATGCTCATACCGCAGGAGAAAAGATAGCTGTGTTACGAGCGCACTGTACACCGCAACCTGTTATTGTTATATTGATATAGCAATAGATTTTCAACCCAAGTCCGTCTGCCTCTACCTTCGAGGAGCTGTCCCATGTTCGTCACTCGACGCCAGGCGCTATGCGCAGCCGCTACCCTTGCATTGCTCGACACGGATGCATCGGCCCAAAACACCGAGTTGGCGCGCATCGTCAACGGATTCGCCGTGGGCGGCGGCGCAGACACTATCAGCCGCAGACTGGCAGAGCGCATGTCACGCGCCGGCTATGCGCGCAGCGTCGTGGTTGAGAGCCGCACCGGCGCAGGCGGCCAGATCGCCATCCAATACGTCAAGGCTGCACCATCTGATGGTGCGACGCTGCTGCTCATCCCCATGTTCGCAATGGGCATCTATCCGCATACTTACAAGCGGCTCGCCTACGACCCCGTTAAGGACTTCACACCAGTCTCGACCGCAGCGGTCTTCGAGTACGCGCTTGCTGTGGGGCCCGCGGTTCCCGTCAGCGTCACCAATGTTGCCGAACTCATGGCATGGTTCAAGGCGAATCCCGCCTCGGCCAGCTTGGGTTATCCGGCTACAGGGTCAACAGCACATTTCATCGGAGTCACGCTCGAACGCAGCGCAAAGACGCCCATCGCTCACGTCGGGTACCGGGGCGGACAACCCGCCGTGATGGACATGCTCGCCGGCCAGATACCTGGCCTGATCTGTCCCATCGGAGAACTCACCCAGCAACTGAAGGCCAACAAGTGCCGGGTACTCGCGATGTCGGGGTCCCAACGCAGCCGCTTCGTGCCCAACGTTCCCACGCTGGCCGAACAGGGATTCAGGGACCTCATGGTCAAGGAATGGTTTGGGATCTTCCTGCCGGCTGGCGCCACCTCTGCTGTCACCGAGCGCGCCAACCGCGCGATCCGGGAGGCCGTGGCGGACCCCGGCTTTGCCGAATCGTTGCTCGCCATGGGTTTCGAGCCGTCCTCTGGAAGTCCCGCCGAGCTGGCCGCGGCACTCAAAGCAGATTCGGCGCGCTGGGGCGAGCTCGTGCGAACCATCGGCTTCAGCGCGGAGAACTGAACGATGCATTCGCGCCATACCTCCCTTCGCTCCAGACTCGCCCACGCGCGCGCCTTCACGGGCACGATGATTCAGTTCGACTGTTGCGAGATCGTGGAGATCGCAGGCCTGGCAGGCTACGACTACGTCATGCTGGATGCCGAGCATGGCGCACTGGACATAGGCGCGATCACCCGGCTGATCCGTGCGGCCGAAGCCGTCGACATCTGCGCCATGGTGCGAGTGCCTGACCACGGTGCGGTTTTCATCCAGCGCGTGATGGATGCCGGCGCCGCCGGCGTGCTCGTTCCCAGAGTACAGGCCCCCGCCCAGGTCGAGCAGGCCGTACGGGCTGCCCGCTTCGCCCCCTGGGGAGAGCGCGGCGCCTGTGCCACCAGCCGCGCCGCCGGGCACTGGACACAGGACTGGCCAGGCTTCTCGCGCGAGGCCTCCGCCGACGCACTCGTGTGGGCATTGGTTGAAGATCCCCAGGGCATGGCGGCGCTCGGGCAAATCGCCAGCGTTCCCGGGCTCGATGCACTGGTCTTCGGCGCCTTCGACCTCAGCCAGGCGCTGGGTCATGCGGGCGATGTGCACCACCCCGAGGTCGCGGCAGGCTTCAAAGCCATACGCGATGCTGCGACCCAAGCTGAGCTTGAGCTGGTGGCGATCACGGCTGCCGAGCCGGGGGGCGCCGCAGGCGCGGCACAGCGGGGTTCGCGCATTGTGCTCGACGGCTTCGATGCGCAGATCATATCTGGCGCCTATCGCCAGCGTTTCGGCCAGTTGCGCCAGGATATGAAACCATGAACCCGTTCCAGAATCTGATTCGCTCGGGTTCGCCGCTGGTGCTGCCTGGCGTGCACGACGCGCTCTCGGCCCGTCTGGCCGAGGATGCGGGCTTCCAGGGCCTGTGCATCGGCGGCGCCGCCACCGGCATCACCCAGTTCGCCCTGCCGGACATCGGACTTCTGAGCTTCGGCGAGTATCGCGACAGCGTGGCGCGCACGTGTGCAGGAACCCGGCTTCCGGTTCTGCTGGATGCCGAAGACGGCTTTGGTGATGCCAAGGCGGTGACGCGCACGGTGCGCGCATTTGAACAATTGCGCATCGCCGGACTGATCCTCGAGGACCTCGTGCCGCTCCGCGCACATGAGCCCATATCGGTCGCGCCCCTTCAGGAGATGCAGCGCAAGCTTGAGGCTGCGCTGGCAGCCAGAACCCACGGTGATACCTGGATCGTCGGGCGCACCGATGCCGCACATGCCAGCCTGCATGAGGAGGTGTGCATCCGCGCCAGGTGCTTCGAGCAGCTCGGCGTCGACGCGATACTGGCAACGGGCCTGCGCGACCTCGACGATATGAAGCGCCTGCGCGACAGCGTCAGCGTCCCGCTGATCGCGCTCGTTGTCGAAACCAAGCCATGGGTGCGACCATCCCTCGAACAGGTCGCAGCGATCGGTTTCGAGATCGTGATGCATCCGGCTGCACTGATGCTTGCGCTCACGCGTGCCGCACACCACACACTGGTGTCGCTGCGCGAAGGCGCAGCGCTCGCGCCGGCGCCTGACCCGGTGCAGCAAGTGCTCCAACACGCACTGCGCGTTCGCGAGTGGCAGCAGATCGACACCACCAGCTCCGCAGCCACCGAACACAGCGCCGGCTGACGCCTTCGCAATCGAGCGCAGGCCCCGGGTCTTTGCTGTGACGTTGAAGCAACTCGAAGCCTTCTACTGGGCCGCTCGCCTGGGCAGCTTCGCAGTTGCCGCATTGCGCCTGCACGTGACGCAGTCTTCACTCTCGCGACGCATCTCGGATCTCGAAGAAGACCTCAACCAGCAGCTGTTCAGCCGATCCGGCCAGCGTGCGACCATCACCGACGAAGGGGCGCGGCTGCTGCCCTATGCCTCGCAGATGCTGGAGCTGGAGGCGCAAGCCCGTTCAGGACCCGGCAGGGAGCTCACGCTGCGCGGGGTCTGCCGCTTCGGGGTGAGCGAGCTGGTGGCAACCACCTGGCTGCCGAAGCTGGTGACCAGCGTCCTGAGGCACCATCCCGATCTCGTTCTTCAGCCTCATGTGGACCTCACCGTGGGCCTGGAGCGCAAACTGGAGCGCGGTGAGATCGATTTCGCGATCATCCCCGGCCCCTCTCGCATCCCGACGCTCGCGCATCGCAGGCTCGGCGAACTCGAATACGCGTGGATGGCCGCCCCCGCCCGCCTGGCACCCGGTACCGTGCTCACGCCCCATCACTTCGTCGAGCACCCCGTCATCACGCTGACCACGCAGTCGACGTTGACCCAGTCGTTTGACCGCTGGGCCGAGCAGCAAGCCCTGGAGATTCCGCGTCGCCTCGTGTGCAACAGCCTGCTGGCGCTGGTCGGGTTGACCACAGCCGGCGTGGGCATCAGCTTCTTTCCGAAGCCGCTGCTGCGCCCGTTGCTGCAGCGCGGGCAACTCGTGGAACTCGTGTGCGAGCCCGTGCTGCCACGGCTGTCGTACTGCTTCCACTGGCGCGGGGACGACACACGCAGGCTGATTGCGGTGCTGCAGGAAGCCGTCGCCAGCGAGGCCGACTTCTTGACGCCTTCGGTGATGGACGCGCCCGTGTGAGTTCGATTTTCTGCATGGCAGGCCATGCATATTTCCCGCTTTTCCCGCGACAGCGGCCGCCCTAGCATCCACCGCGACAACACACCAGGAGATGCATTTGAGAGCCCTTGTCCGTTCGTTCGCAGCAACCCTGCTCATGGGACTGTGCGCGCAGTCCGCACTGGCCGCCTGGCCCGAGGACCGCCCCATCGAGATCCTCGTGGGCTTCGCCCCCGGCGGGGGCACCGACGTGATGGTGCGCAACATGGTTCCGTTCCTTGAAAAGTATCTCGGCGGCAAGACCTCCATGATCGTGGTCAATCGTCCCGGCGCGGCCAGCGAGATTTCAAACGCCTATCTGGCGCGCGCGCGTCCCGACGGCTACACGGTGGCCATCGTGAACGTGCCGGCACTGGTCTTCGTGCCCATGTACAAGAAGGCCCAGTACGATCCGGCAAAGATCCAGCTGGTGGCCCGCGTACTGAGCGACCCCACGGTGCTTGTTGTGAAGCGCGACAGCAAATACGCGAGCCTCAAGGACGCGGTGGCCGATGCCCGACGCTCTGGCGCCCCGCTCTCGTTCGGCCACAACGGCATTGGCACCAACGGCCATCTCGCGCTGCTCCAGCTACAGACGGCCACCGGAGTGACGCTCAACGAGATCCCGTTCAACGGCACTGCGCAATCGAAGACCGCGCTGCTGGGCGGACACATCGACATGGCCGCGATGACCACGGGCGAGATGCCCGATCGGGACAGCCCCCAGAGCGCGTTTCGCATTCTTGCCCAGCTCTCGGCCACACGCCTGGGCGCCCTGTCCAACGTGCCCACGGCCACCGAGCAGGGCGTCCAGGCGGTCATGCCTGCCGAGCGCGGATTCGCCGCGCCACGCGGCACCGAGGCGTCGATCGCCGCGCGGCTGCAGGACGCGATCGAAAAGACGATCGCGGATCCAGCGTTTCGCGCCAAAGCCAGCAACGACGCGCCCGTGCTGAACTTCCTGCCAGGCAGCGCATGGGACAAGGAAATCGAGGCTCGCAGGCCACTTTATCAACAGCTGGCCCGCATGGTGCCCAAAGACTGAGACTTCAACGCCATGAACCAGTTCCCGTTTCTGCGGCTTGCACGCCGCGTCGCTGCACCGCTCGCCCTCGCTCTGTGCGCTGCGGCAGGTGCTGCACAACCTCACAACGACTATCCCCAGCGTCCCGTGAAGCTGATCGTGCCCTACGCCGCAGGCGGGACCACGGACATCATCGGTCGCATCCTGGCGGAGGCGCTCTCGCGAAAACTGGGACAACCCGTGATCGTGGACAACCGCAACGGCAGCGGAGGCGTCGTCGGCGCCAATGCCCTCGCAAAGGCAACCCCCGATGGCTACACCCTCGGCATCGCAACCGTCAGTACGCTGGCGACTGCGCCTGCCGCGATGCGCCAGATTCCCTATGACCCAATCCGCGATTTCACACCGGTCTCCAACATCGCGGTCGTTCCCAACGTGGTGACAGTGAACCCGCGGCTGCCGGCACAGAACATGGCCGCCTTCATCGCTTTGCTCAAAGCCAATCCCGGGAAATACAGTTTTGCATCCTCAGGCACCGGCAGCATCGCGCACATGGACGGGGAACTGTTCAAGAGCGTGACCGGCAGCGACATGATCCATGTGCCCTACCGCGGATCGGGGCCCGCCATCAACGACACCATCTCGGGCCAAGTGGCCGCGCAGTTCGACAACCTGTCTTCGTCGCTGTCGTTCATCCAAAGCGGCATGCTGCGCGCACTGGCCGTGGCCTCGCCGGCACGGGTACCTGAGCTTCCCAACGTCCCGACCTATGCGGAAGCGGGACTTCCAGAACTCAACAACATGGCCTGGTTCGGCCTGGTCGCGCCTGCACGCACGCCTGCCCAAGTCGTGGACAAGCTCAACGAGGCAACCGTCGCAGCACTCAAGGACCCCGAGGTTCTGGCGCGTCTGAAGGCAGCTGGCGCCGCACCCGACGCGGGCACGCCGGCACAGTTTGCAGAGCGCATCGCCAAAGAACTGGCCATGCGCAGGCGCATCGCCACACAGCAACACATCGTGCTCGAGTGAGCGTCGCGCATGCCATTCAAAAGCAACCTTCCGGCATGGACGTCGCTGCTGTACCTCCCGGCGGACACGGCGGTCGCGTCAGCGCAACCGATGGGCTGCCGCCCCGATGCAGTCGTGCTCGACCTCGAGGACTTCGTAGCCCAACGCAACAAGGCCACAGCCCGGGCTCGCATCAAAGATCTGGCCGCCGCGTTCACACAGTGCGGTATCGCCGCGGTGGTGCGGATCAACCGTCCGTTGGCCATGGCCATGCAGGACCTGGATCAAGCGATAGGCAACGATGTCAAGGCACTCATGGTCACGAAGGTGGCAAGCGCGCAGCATCTATCCTTGCTCGACGAGGCGGTGGCCGAGCTGGAAATGCGCAGGGGCCTGCCCGTGGGACATACGCAATTCGTTGCGATGATTGAAACCTCACAAGGCCTGGCCAACATCGAGGACATTGCGAGCTCGGTCGACCGGCTCGTCGCGATGGTGCTGGGTGGGGAAGACCTCGCGCGTGAATGCGGGATGCGCCCGAGCAGGCTCACGCTGGCCTATCCCAAACAGAAACTGGTCCACGCCGCCGCAGCAGCCGGCATCCTTCCCTGGGGCTACCTCGCGAGCGTGGCTGAGAGTTCGGATCGCACTGCCTTTCATGCCATGGTCGCGGATTCACGGGAGTTCGGCTTCGTCGCCGCCACCTGTCTTCAGCCGATGCAGGTGTGCGTTGTCAAGGAGGTCTATGCACCATCGCCGGCCGAAGTGCAGCGCGCCCGCGCCCTGCTAGCAGATCCTTCATCTGTTCATCCCCACCCCGTGAACGCGGAAGATATCACCCGCGCCGAGCATACGCTCGCGCGTGCGGGCTGCCAGGAGGTCCCGGCATGAGAGCCGCCGGTCTGCTACCGACAGCGCCGTTGCAGTCGCCGGGCCACCAGGGTGCCATTGCGCTTCGCAAGCTCCTGCGGGACGACTCGTTCATCATCGCACCTGGCGTGCACGACCTCTACAGCCTGCGCGCCATCGAGCAGGCAGGCTTTCACAGCGCCGCAATCAGCGGCGCCGTGCTGTCTCACTCGCTGCTGGGTATGCCGGACATCGGCCTGGTCACTCTGACTGACAGCATCGAACACTGTCGCCGCATCACGCGCTATGCCCGCATCCCCGTGACGGCCGACGCAGACGCGGGCTTCGGCAACGCGCTGGGCGTATTCGAGACGGTGCGCCTGTTTGAAGAAGCCGGCGCGGCTGGCATCAATATCGAAGACCAGGTCGTACCGCGGCGATGGGGCAGCGCCCGCGCAAAGGAAGTTGTATCCATTGCAGAAATGGTCTCTAAGATCGCTTCGGCATGCGCGGCCAGGCGCAGCGCGGACTTTGTGATCATCGTTCGCACCGACGCGTTCGACTGCGAGCCGAGCGAGCAGGTCATTGCCCGCGCGAGGGCCTACGAGGCAGCGGGGGCGGACCTCCTGTTGCCGATCGCGCCAAGAGGTAAAACCGACGTCGCGCGTCTCGTGAGCGCCCTGAGAATTCCCATCACCGTCAATGTCGCAACCGGGCTAGCGCCCAGCCCGTCGAGCGGCAATCTTTCGATCAAACAGCTGAGGGAAGTCGGCGTTCGCCGTGTCAGCCTGCCGCAGTTGCTTCCAGCTGCAGCCACCCATGCAATGACACAAGCCCTGCGCAGCCTAATGGACAACAGCGGCGAGTTCCCCAGGCAAGACGCCATCAGTCTCATGCAAACCAGTGATCTGAAGGCCATGATGGGCGACGTGCAATGGATTGAGCTTGAAGAACGACTAATCGCGGGCGACATACCTGCTGCACAGGTACGCGCTTTCGAGTCCGAGCGGCCGGTTTCGCGCAGCTCCTCGTCTGTCGGCACTATCAAAAAAGGAAAACGCCCCATAGGCAAGCGGGACTAACTCGCAGCGTTCCGAGACATCGTCACAGCCGATTCGGGTGATTCAGCTTGCTAGATGTACTGCAGCACGCCAGCCTCGTAAGCGCTCGTCTGCCAATCCTACATTGCAACGTAAGCGGCCAGCCACCCCACGCTGACAAACCAGGAGCGCCTGGCCCGCATGGCCGCCGTCACGCAGCAGCTATGGGAAGAGATGCACGTGGCTGCAGCTGGAACGTGCCCGCGTGCACGACGGCAGTGCCACGGCCAAGGCCCTGACCTACAGCTTGAACGCTCGGGAGGCGCTGACGCGCAATCTGCTCGATGGCGATGTAAACGTGGACAACCACCATTGCGAGAATCTGATCCGCCTGTGGGCGCTCGGAAGAAAAGCACGGTTGTTCGCGGGCAGTGAACTGGCCGGTCAGCGCGCCGCCACCGTCATGAGCCTCGTGCAGTCTGCAAAGATCAACGTCACGACCCGCACGCGTACCTTAACGACGTGTTGACCAGATTGCCCACACATCTGAACAGTCGCATCGACGAACTGCGTTCTCATAACTGGCGGCCCTCACGGTGCTCCGCGCGACGAGCGATCACACCTATGGGAGGGGCCTGTTTGGGGCATGCTTGCTGCGCTTGAGAAGTGGCCACATAGGCCATGTCTCCTTGACCGCGCCCTTGGCAACTTCGGTTGCGGAAGACCGTTCGTATCCCTCCGGACGGCCAATCACGACCACGACCGCGGTAACTTCGTCTCGTAGGAGCTTCCACGGCCGATCCTGACGCATCGCATCTTCTACGACCAACTCGGCATGTGCGTCCTCGTAACCGGGTGGCCGCTTCAACGGAACAAATACTCGGTGATCAAGGGTCATGGTCTGTTCATTCCAGCGAAGCAGTGCATCTCATCATTGAAGGATACAGCGACCGTCGTCTGCACAGATCAGCATCTTCAGCACCTGTGTCGTCAAGATGGGGTGACTGGACGCTTACCGACTTCGCGCTCGATGCGTGGACGAACAGGCTGGATTTGAGACTTACACATGGGGGGTAAGCAATTAAACCGAACGTCTGCATTGCGCAGGATGCCTCAAATGGGCCTCATTGCAGACATTGGGCCCTCCTGAATGCGGTCACTCGACCGAAGCAGTCGCTGCTAGCGAAAGTGGACGAGTCTCAATGAGTCAAAGGAATTCTCAACTGGCCGCTCGGCAACACGTAAAGCGGAGTCGTCCACGACGCCCTCAATCATGTCGCCAAGAAGTCGCGCCTACCACTCTAGGCCTTCGTGCCATCTTGCGGCGAAGCGTTGACGCAGACTAGAGGTATGCGGTCAATGAAAACCACGCCCTTGAGCCAGAGTCTGTGACCTGACAGCCTACGTTCCCACATAGATCAACGCGGGAACGTAATGACAGACGATTTGGCAGACCTCAAACGCCGGTTGGTGGTGGGTCACAAGAGCGACGGGCGCAGCGTGTACGACGAGGCGGCGAAGTCGCAACTGGTGGCACTGTGCCGCCAGCCGGGCGCCTCGGTGTCGCGCCTTGCGCGTGAGTGCGGTGTCAACGCCAACCAGGTCAGGCGGTGGCTTCGCGAGCATGGCTTCGGCGGGCGGGCGCGCAAGACCAACAGCGTGGTGCCAGCGCCTGCGGCGTTTGTGGCGGTCGCAGTGGATTCGTCGTCGCCAGTGAAGGCGCGTTCGGGCGAGAACACGATCGGCGTGATGGACGTGCAGGCACGCTTGCCTAATGGGGTGGCGATTGATCTTCGTGGGGTCGAAGCGCTGCACTACCTGCATGGGCAGTGGCCCAAGCTCGTGCGGTTCCCGGACAACGGGACTTGGCCGCTGGATTCCAACCCGGTGGAGAACGCGATCCGGCCGTTCGTTGTTGGAAGACGGTCGTGGTTGTTTGTTGACACCGTGGGCGGCGCGAATGCCAGCGCCAATCTTTACTCTCTCATCGAGACAGCCAAAGCCAACAACATCGAGCCTTACCGCTACCTCGTCGCGTTGTTCAAGAAGCTGCCGCTGGCGCAGACGGTCGATGACTACGAGGCGCTGATGCCCTGGAACATCGAGCTCGGCGCACTGTAGATCGTCCCGCGTATCTCGGTTCTGTCCCACGCGCAAGGGCGTGGTTTATTGCGCGCTTACGACTAGAGTCTCGACGAACGTTCCTCGAGGTGGGCCCCCTATCTTCCAGTTGTAGATTTAAGCTGCGCGTTGGCGAGATCTCCAAGACTCCTGATAGCCCCTTCCAAGCGTGGGTCGCTGAGATGCCCGTAGTTGATGCGCAGGTGCCGGGTGTATCGGCGGTCGGCTGAAAATAAATGGCCCGGCGCTACGCCTATACCGAGCCGAAGAGCGTCCTGGTGCAGTGCGAGCGAGTCGACACCTTCTGGCAGCGCGAGCCACAGAAAATAGCCACCCTCGGGGCGCGTGACTTGCGTTCCAGTCGGAAAGTATCGATCGATAAGTCGCAAGCATGCAGCCTGCTGGCGGCTGAGCGAATGCCGCAGGGCGCGCAGGTGACGATCGAAACTCTTGTGTTGCAGGTACTCCTGCAACGCCAGTTGCGAGGGGAGTGCCGTCGCCAGCGAGCTCATCAACTTGTTCCGACCCAAAGTGGCAGCAAAGCGACCGCCCGCTACCCAACCGATGCGATAGCCGGGTGCCAGCGATTTCGAGAAAGAACTGCAGTGCAACACCCAGCCAGCCCGGTCCCAGGCCTTGGCTGGTGGCGGTCTCCGAGCCCCATGGGCGAGCTCGCCGTACACGTCGTCTTCGATCAGCGGTATGGCGCGGGTGGCGAGCATGCCGACCAGTCGCTCTTTGGCTGCGTCGCTCATGGTGCAGCCCATTGGATTCTGGAAGGTCGGCATGAACCAGCAGGCTTTCACCGGATGCTCGTCGATCACTCGAGCAAGAGAGTTGAGATCTACGCCGGTGCGCGGGTGGGTCTCAACCTCGACCGCGCGAAGACCGCGCCGCTCCAGTGCCTGCAACGCACCATAAAAGGTTGGCGTTTCGATCGCTACGACGTCGCCTGGCTGCGTGACCGATTCGAGCGCAAGATTGAGTGCTTCCATCGCTCCGCTGGTGATGACCAGTTCTGACGCAGGAACATCCATCCCGACGCTGCCGTAGCGGAGTGAGATCTGATGGCGCAGTTGGGCGTTTCCTGGTGACAGATCCTCGACGGTCTGCCAAGGATCCATCCGCTTGAGCGCTCGCGTCATGCCGGCGGCAAGTTGCTCAAAGGGAAACAGCTCTGGCGATGGGAAGGCTGAGCCGAGCGGGACCATGTCGCGCTCGCGAGCCTGTGCAAGGACCTGAAAGACAAGCGACGAGACGTCGACCGACATGGATTGGAGGACAGGCTCGCTGGCGGCGAGTTCGCTGGCCTGCATTTCCACACCCGCTCGAACGAAATATCCCGACCGCTGCCGCGCTTCGACAAGCCCTTGCGCCTCCAGCAGGTAGTAAGCAGAGAACACGGTGGACGCACTGATGCCTAGCTGCGACTTCAGTTCGCGCACGGAGGGAAGGCGATCGTTCGCTTTCAGGCTACCCGTGCGGATGCGCTGAGCGATGTTGTCGGCAAGCTTCTCGTAGCGGTTCATGGGCATTTCCTTCTGATACGGTCTTTTTGTACCGCTCGCGAGATTCTCGTATCAGACGTCGGAGTCCCACGAAACGACTACCGGCATGCTTGCATCTGATATGCAAATTATCGGCCGATCTGGTTCTGTACGTATCAGCATGGAAGATGAACACTCGACAGCACGATGAGAGTGCTTCTTTGGTGCCGGCAGACTGATCCGCCTTTGGATCCATGTCTTGTCTGTCTATTGACGCGCCTATCGCACGCCCATTTAGCTCACCAAAACCGTTTTATTAGATTGGTTTCCGTTTCTTGATCGGACTGTTGAGCTACTCGCCGCACTCGAGCACTTCGCCGTCTGTCACCATTAATTCCTTTAAATCATGAATTCCATCCCTATCTCTTTTGTTATCTTCAAGGTCCTCGTGCTCAGCGTCGGCATGTATTTAGCCGTCAAGTGGCATTACGATCGAGGACAGAAGGACAAGAATCAAAAGACGACTGCAGTGTTACTGACATCCATTAAGGTGGGCGCGGCGTTCGTTGCTTCTGCGTTCCTTGTGCTGTTCCTCACCTTTGAATTTTGCAATAGGATGGGTCTGGACCTAACCATGTGATGATCGAAATTTTTGCGTCGGTCGCCCGGGTACAATGCGACTAACGGCACGCCCCTTTCAAAGACGGACCTCGACACGACGGCGCGGTATTTGGCTGGCTTGCCGACGTGCGAGACACGAGCTCGCTGATGGTAAATTTCTTGCCCAGAATTCATGTGAAGTGATTGCCCGGCTGCATCAGCATCGTCTCTGCTCCTGCCCCAACCCGCGTTAGTGTCAGGCATCAGGCCCGTTACCTTCTTGCCAGAAGCCTTGAGGCGGCGCCGGAATTCGATGCAGCAATCTGCGATTTTCATATTCGATGAGCCCGCCGAGTGGCTACTTGTGGCCGATTGTGTTGAAAAACTCGTCTCGAATTTCGGATGCGCTGGAGATCGGTGAGCGTTCAGGCGTCCCATCTTGACGCCGCATAGCTGGGCGCAACTACGCCTCAGCCGGCTTTGCATTGACGGCGGCGATGCACTCGACGAGGTTGAGTACGGCCAGTAGCAAGGACTTCT
>Ga0160498_100227_pt1 | contig 17842 bp, 17 predicted proteins | sample DIDnMG_10_FD_108248 | JGI IMG/M metagenome (GOLD analysis project Ga0160498, IMG submission 108248) | Enriched soil microbial communities from UW Madison campus, WI, USA - DID2878_E24_Xylan MG | ecosystem: Environmental > Terrestrial > Soil > Unclassified | place: USA: Madison, Wisconsin... | reverse complement strand
AACCGGCTCAAGCAGTTCCGCGCGCTGGCCACCCGCTTCACCAAACGCGCCGCCTACTACCGCTCCGAACTCACCATCGCCGCGATCATCCTCTGGCTCCGCGATTCACCGGACACGCCCTAGGTCGGCGGACCACGCCGCTACCTCGGCGGACCAGGGCCCTAGGTCGGCGGGCCAGGCCTCTACCTCGGCGGACCCGGGGGTCTGCCTCGGCGGATCAGCTGCCAGGGGGCGGACGGTTCCGGGCCTCTCGGCGCGAGGGTGCGACAATCGCGACGTGTCCGCTGAGATCGACGCCACCCCGACCCCCGCCCCGCAGCACGACGGGAACGGTTCGCGGCGGTCCGGCTCCCGCGCGACGTCGTCGCCGGAGGCGGAGCGCGCGGCTGCTCTCCGCGAGGCCGAACGCGCGGCCGACGTGGCCCGCACGGCGCTCGCCGAGGCGCTGCGGACGGTCGTGCGCGGCGGGGTCGACTCCTCGACGCGACGCCGGGCCGAGTACTCGACGGACGCGTCGAACTACCGCGTCGTGCCCGAGGCCGTGGTGTACCCGCAGGACGCGGACGACGTCGTCGCTGCGCTGGACGTGCTGCGCGAGCTGGAGGTGCCGGTCACGGCGCGGGGCGCGGGCACGTCCGTCGCGGGGAACTCGATCGGCCCGGGCGTGGTCCTGGACTTCACGCGGCACGTGAACCGCGTGCTGGACGTCGACCCGGAGGCCCGCACCGCGCGCATCGAGCCGGGCGTCGTCATGTCGGCGCTGCAGCAGGAGGCCGCGCCGCACGGGCTGCGGTTCGGGCCGGACCCGTCGACGCAGAACCGCGCGACGCTCGGCGGCATGATCGGCAACAACGCGTGCGGCCCGCACGCGGTCGCCTACGGCCGCACGGTCGACAACGTGATCGCGCTCGACGTCGTCGACGGTCGCGGCCGCCGCTTCACCGCGGGCAAGGGCGATCCGACGTTCGCCGACGTGCCCGGCCTCGCGGAGCTCGTCCGCGAGAACCTCGCGCTGATCCGCACCGAGTTCGGGCGCTTCGGGCGTCAGGTGTCGGGCTACTCGCTGGAGCACCTGCTGCCGGAGAACGGGTCGGACCTCGCGAAGGCGCTCGTCGGCACCGAGGGCACGCTCGTGACGATCCTCGGGGCCACGGTCCGCCTGGTGCCGGTGCCGTCCAAGCCGACGCTCGTCGTGCTCGGCTACCCCGACATGCCGTCCGCGGCCGACGACGTCCCGACCTTCCTCGGGCTGAACCCGCTCGCGGTCGAGGGGCTCGACGCGCGGCTCGTCGACGTCGTGCGCCGCGCCAAGGGCGACGCGTCCGTCCCGCCGCTGCCGCCGGGCGCGGGGTGGCTCATGGTCGAGGTCGGGGGCGCGACCCCCGAGGAGGCGATGGCGAACGCGGAGGCGATCGTCGCGGCGTCGGGCAGCGAGGCCACGATGATCCTCCCTGCGGGGCCCGAGGCGACCAAGATGTGGCAGATCCGGGCCGACGGCGCGGGGCTGGCCGGGCGCACGCCCGCGGGCGAGCAGGCGTGGCCGGGCTGGGAGGACTCCGCCGTCCCGCCGGAGAAGCTGGGCGACTACCTGCGCGACCTCGACGCGCTCATGGCGCGCTACGGCGTCGACGGCCTGCCGTACGGGCACTTCGGTGACGGCTGCGTGCACCTGCGCATCGACATCCCGCTCGAGGCGTCGGGGTCGGTGCTGCGTACGTTCATGCTCGAGGCGGCGGAGCTCGTCGCGAAGTACGGCGGCTCGCTCTCGGGCGAGCACGGCGACGGCCGCGCGCGCTCGGAGCTGCTCCCGGTGATGTACAGCCCCGAGGCGATCGCGCTCATGGAGCGGTTCAAGGCGCTGTTCGACCCCCAGGACGTCATGAACCCGGGCGTCGTGGTGCGCCCGAGCGCGGTCGACGACGACCTGCGCCGCCCGCACGCGCACCCGCTGCTCTCGAAGGTCGGTGCGTCGGGGACGCCCGGGACGAGCACGGCCGCGCCCGCCAAGGTCACGAAGATCGCGCGCCGCGCCGGCTACCAGGGATTCTCGTTCGCGCACGACCACGGCGACATGACCCAGGCCGTGCACCGCTGCGTCGGTGTCGGCAAGTGCCGCGCGGACAACAGTGCCGCGGGCGGGTTCATGTGCCCGTCGTACCAGGCGACCAAGGACGAGAAGGACGTCACGCGCGCCCGCGCCCGCGTGCTCCAGGAGGCCGTGAACGGCACGCTCGTCGGCGGGCTCGCGGCGCCGGAGGTGCGCGACTCGCTCGACCTGTGCCTGTCCTGCAAGGCCTGCTCGAGCGACTGCCCCGCGGGCGTCGACATGGCGCAGTACAAGTCCGAGGTGCTGTACCGCACGTACCGCGGCAAGCTCCGCCCGGTCGACCACTACTCGCTCGGCTGGCTCCCGATCTGGGCGCGGCTCGCGACGGGGATGCCCCGCCTGGCGAACAAGCTGCTCGGGTTCCGGCCGCTCGCGAAGACCGTGCTGTGGGCGGGCGGCATGGACACGCGCCGCTCGATGACGACGTTCGCCGAGGTGCCGTTCCGCACGTGGTGGAAGCGCGGCGGCGCGACCCAGGGCGTGCCCGGCCTCCGCATCGGCGAGCGGCCCGGTCACCCCGTGCGCGACGAGCGTCCCAAGGTCGTGCTGTGGACGGACTCGTTCAGCGACAACATGTCGCCGGGGGTGCCGCAGGCGGCCGTCAAGGTGCTCACGGCGGCCGGGTACGACGTCGTCGTCCCCGACGAGCAGGCGTGCTGCGGCCTCACGTGGATCAGCACGGGCCAGCTCGACGGCGCGCGCAAGCGCCTGGAGAACCTGCTGTCCGTGCTCGGCCCGTACGCCGTGAACGGCATCCCGATCATGGGCCTCGAGCCGTCGTGCACGGCCGTGCTGCGCTCCGACCTCGTGGACCTGTTCCCCGACGACCCGCGCGCCCAGGCGGTCTCCGCCGCGACGCGGACGCTCGCGGAGCTCCTCACGTCGGTCGACACCGCGCCCGGGCGCGAGTCCGGGTGGCGCGTGCCGGACCTCTCGGACGTCACCGCCGTCGTGCAGCCGCACTGCCACCAGCACTCGGTGATGGGCTTCGCCGCGGACGAGCGCCTGCTGCGCGACGCGGGCGCGACGATCAAGGTCCTCGCCGGCTGCTGTGGGCTCGCGGGCAACTTCGGCATGCAGAAGGGCCACTACGAGACGTCGGTCGCGGTCGCGGAGAACGCGCTGCTCCCCGCGCTGCGCGACGCCGCCCCCGGCGACGTGTACCTCGCGGACGGGTTCTCGTGCCGCACGCAGGCCGACGACCTCGCCGGCGTGCAGGGCAAGGCCTTGGTCGAGCTGCTCGCCGAGCGGCTCTGAGCGTCGCGCTGCGCGGCCGGGTCGCCCGACGGCGCTCGGCCGCCGGGCAGGCGGCCGTCAGCCGCGCACGGGGTGCACGTCCGTGATCGCGTAGCACTCCTCGTCGTCGATCGCGCGCGGCATCGGGTCGAGCGTGAGCCGCGTCGGGTACCCGAGCTCGTCGTCGAACGCGACGTCGGTGACGGCCGCGGTGCGCTCCTCGACGAGGTCGAGGAACCCGTCGATCGTGCGGCCCCCGCTCTCGACGTAGGACTCGGGGGTCATCTGCAGGTGCGCGAGCCTCGCGGAGACCGCGACCACCTCGCCGGCCGCGACCTCGACGTCGAAGTCCCCGATGAGGTTGCGCTCGCCGCACGTCGACGTCAGCGTGAACGTGTAGTCGTCGTACCCCGCCGCGGCCCACCGGTCCCGCGCGTCCGACAGCCCGGCGACCGGCCACGACACGCCCGCGGGTGCGCACCCAGTCACGAGCGGCGTGGCGAGGAGCCCGCCCAGGGCGAGCACCGCCGTCGTCCACGACGGGTGGGTACGGCGGTGCGGCGTCCTCTTCATGCCCTGGTCGTGTGCCGACCCGGCCCCGTCTTGCTCGTGCCGCGCGTGCGCCCGTGGCACCATCGGCGTCGTGACGCTCCCGGAGGACGGCGATGACGCCGTCCGCGCAGCCCCGCTCGACCGCGAGACCGTCGAGAGCCTCGCGCGCCGCTACCTCGGCTGGCTCCTGCTGACCGAGGGCACGCGCGCCGAGCGCCTGCGGGCGGAGGCAGAGGTCAGGGTCTCCGAGGAGGTGTGGAGCAGCGTGGAGCACGACGCCGATCCGTTCCCGCTGCTCGACGCGCTCGTCGCGCAGGCTGTCACGAGCCGCGACGAGCGTCTCGTCGCGTGGCTCGGGGCCGGGTTGGTCGAGGAGGCGGTCGTCGGCCGGCCCGACCTTGCCGGTCGCATCGCCGCACGATGCCGGGCGGAGCCGGCCTGGAGCGAGGTCGTGCGGGGTGCGTGGGTGGACGAGCGCCGTGCGCGCGACCTCCCGGCGCCGCTCCGCGCGCTCGTCACCGTCCTGAAGGGCTGACGTCGGTCCCGCGGGAGCTGCGGACCGCGTCGGCGAGGCGCGCGACGGCCTCGTCGACGCGGGCGTCGGCGAGGTTGCCGTACCCGAGCACGAGGGTCGTGGACCGGTCGGCGGGGCGGACCTGGTAGCGGCGCAGGTCGACGACGGTCACCTCGCGCCCCGCGGCCTCGCGCACGACGTGCGCGGCGTCGGGAGCGGGGTCGCCCGGTGCGCTGGGCAGGGAGAGCAGCGCATGCATGCCCGCCGCGATGCCGCTCACCGCGGCGTCCGGCAGCTCGCGGGCGAGGGCGTCGAGCACGGCGTCGCGACGACGGCGGTACCGGCTCCGTGCTCCGCGCAGGTGCCGGTCGTACCCGCCCGAGGCGACGAACCGGGCGAACGTGAGCTGGTCGACCGTGGACGGGGCCGCCGTCGCGGCGTGCGGGGTGGCCGCGCGCATCACGGACTCGCGCCAGCGCGCGGGCACGACCATCCACCCGACGCCGAACGCCGGGCTCATCGTCTTGCTCACCGACCCCAGCAGGACCACGCGCTCGGGATCGAGCTGCTGGAGCGCGGCCACGGGCCGGCGGTCGTAGCGGAACTCGGCGTCGTAGTCGTCCTCGACCAGGACGCCGTCGACGGCACGGGCCCACGCGAGGACCGCCTCACGCCGCTCGGGCGCCAGCGCGGCACCGGTGGGGAACTGGTGCGCGGGCGTGAGCAACGCCGCGCGGGCCCCCGTCCGCCCGGACGCCCTGACGAGCGCCTCGATGTCCGCGCCCGCGTCGTCCACGGGCACGGGGACGGGGGTGAGGCCGACGCGGCCGGCGACGTCGCGCAGCACCGACCAGCTCGGGTCCTCGACGAGCAGGTGCGTGTGGCCCGCCTCGACGAGCGCCGTGGCGACGCGCGCCATCCCGTCGGTCGCGCCACGCGTGAGCACGACGGCGTCGTCCGCCCCGGCGACGACGCGTGCCCGGCGCAGGTGGTCGGCGACGACGGCCCGAGCGTGCGGGTGCCCGGCGGGGGAGGGCTGGCCGAGGTCGTCGTTCGACGCCGTGCCCCCCGACGTGCCGAGCGCCTCCCGTGCTGCCCGCAGCCACGCGTCGCGCGGGACGTGACGCAGGTCGGGCACGCCCGGGGCAAGGTCGAACCGGGCTCGCGTGGCGGCGCGTGCTCGGGCCAGGTCCTGACCCGCGGCGCGCGTCCGCCCGGGGTGCACGACGGTGGGCGCGGTTCTACCGTCCGCCCGCTCGTCGTGGCTCTCGCCGGACCCGCCATGACCCGTGCCCACCCTCGCTCTCCCCGGGCTCGTCGGTCGGGCCGCGGCGGAGACGCGGGTCGCGGAGCCGGTGCGCGCCTCGAGGAAGCCCTCCGCGACGAGCTGGCCGTACGCCTCCGTGACGACCCACCGCGACACCCCGAGCGACTCGGCGAGCTGGCGGCTCGGTGGCAGCGCCGCCCCGACCGGGACGCGGCCGGTGTGCACGGCGTCGCGAACCGCGCGCTCGAGCCGCTCGACGCGCGAGCCCGGCCCCGTCCCCAGGTCGAGCAGGGCCTCCCAGGCGAGCTCCGCCGTCGTGCCCGGAGGCGTCCGGGCAGAATTGGTCTGGTCGAGTCCCATGGAATCGGACCGTACACCCGTGCCGATCTCTCCGTAGCGTGGAGCACGTCATCCGGACCACGGGTCCACCCCCGGACCACTCGGGTCCCTCACGAACCTCGGGAGACCACCATGCGGTACCGCACCATCGGCGACGGGCGCACCTCCTTCGACGTGTCCACGCTGTGCCTCGGCACGATGAACATGGGCACCCTCGTCGACGAGGACACGTCGTTCGCGATCCTCGACCGCTACCTCGAGGCGGGCGGCACGTTCCTCGACACGGCGAACAACTACAGCTTCTGGGCCGGCGGCCACGGTCGCGACAGCGAGGACCTCCTCGGCCGCTGGCTAGCGGCCCGCGGCGTGCGCGACGAAGTCCGCATCGCGACCAAGCTCGGCGCGGCGAAGAAGGACCCCGCCCTCCCGCTGCAGAACGTCGAGCCCACGAACTTCCAGGGCCTCGGCGCCGACGTCGTCGGGTACGAGGCGCACGAGAGCCTGCGTCACCTCGGCGTCGACCACGTCGACGTGCTCTACGGCCACGTGGACGACCACGAGACGCCGCTCGCCGAGACCGTCGGCGCGTTCGGCAAGCTCCAGGCCGAGGGCGTCGTCGGCATCACGGGCATCTCGAACGTCGCGCTGTGGCGCGTCGTCGAGGCGCGCGAGGAGGCACTGCGGCAGGGCATCGCGCCCTACGGGCTCGTCCAGCAGAACTACACCTACGCCTACCCGACGCCGGAGGTCGGCCGGCACAACTGGGCGTCGTACGAGCTGCTCGACTACGCGGCGTCCACCGGCGTCGACGGGCGCCCGCCGCTCGCCGTCACCGCCTACTCGCCGATCCTCCAGGGCGCGTACGTGCGCCGCGACAAGCCGCTGTGGGACGGGTTCGACCACCCGACCACGCGTGAGCGCATCCGGCTCCTGCACGAGGTCGCGGGCGAGCTCGGCGCGACGCCCAACCAGGTCGTGCTCGCGTGGCTGCTCGGCGGCGAGCACCCGGTGGTCCCGATCATCGGGCCCAGCACGCTCGAGCAGCTCGACGAGCTCCTGGGGGCTGCCGACCTCGAGCTCGACCCGGAGCTGCGCGCCCGCCTCGACGCGGCCTGAGGTCCCGCGGGTCCGGCCCGGTCCGGCGCCACGGCGCCGGCCGGGCTGCCACGATGGCCCGATGCCCACCACGACCGTCGCGCGCGTCCGGCCGGACGACTGGCGCGACCTCCGGGACGTCCGCCTGCGGGCGCTCGCGGACGCGCCGTCCGCGTTCGGGTCGACGCTCGCGCGCGAGGTCGCCTTCCCCGACGACGTGTGGCGCGAGCGCGCGGCGCAGGGACGCACGCTCCTCGCGCGGGCGGTGCCCGGCGGCGGCGCCCCGGCCGCGAGCGACCGGTCGCCCGCGACGGTGGTCGGGATCACGACGGTCGTCCCCTCGCCCGACGACCGGACCGCGGCCGAGCTCGTGTCCGTGTGGGTCGACCCGGTCGCGCGGGGCACCGGCGTCGCGACGGAGCTCCTGCGGTCCGCGGACCTCCTCGCGGCCGAGCTCGGGGCGCGGACGCTCGCGCTGTGGGTCACCACGTCGAACACCCCGGCCCGCACGCTGTACGAGCGCGCGGGCTTCGCCGAGACCGGCGAGGCCAAGCCCCTCCCGAGCGACCCGCGTCTCCTCGAGGTCCGGATGGTCCGTCAGACGCGGGCGCGCGGAACCTGACGACGGACGACGTCCGTGAAGCGCGCGACCTCCTCCGGGGTCCCGAACGCGCGGTCGGGCACCGCCGTGACGTGCGTCCTGCCGACCTCGTCGCGGTGGACCACGACGACGAGCTCGCCCCGTCGCGTCGCGACGGGGACGGCGGACCATTCGAAGGTCGTCGCCGCTGGCCCCGGGAAGACCCGCGCGCCACGCTCCGTGATCTCGATGCACTGCTCGCGCACCGCGGAACGCCTCCAGACGACGCTCGCCAGGATGCGGTGGAGCGCGAGCGCCACGACGAGGAACACCACGCCCAGCACGACCACGAGGACGGTCTGGAGCGGATGAGGCGTCTCGCCCAGGGGTGAGAGAAGGAGCGCGACGTAGAGGAGCGCGAGTCCCGCCGCGACGGCTGCGGCGCGCCGCGCCCGGGTGAACGCCACGCCGAACGCGGTGACGGCGTCGGCCCGGGACGGGAGCCATCGCCCTCGTACGGTCGGCTCGAGGTCGGTCTGGTGCCCTGATCCGCCGGAAGCGCTCGTCATGGGCGGCATCGTGCCATGGGTCGGTGCCGGCGGAGACCGTCTGGCAGGATCCGACGGGTGGAGTTCCAGGACGTCGTCCGGCGCCGACGCATGGTGCGCCGGTTCACCGACGAGGCGGTCGCGCCGGAGGCCGTCGACCGCCTCGTGCGCAACGCGGTCCGCGCGCCGAGCGCGGGGTTCGCGCAGGGGTGGTCGTTCCTCGTGCTCGCCGAGCCCGACGACGTCGCGCGCTTCTGGGCCGCGACCTCGCCCGAGCAGCCCGAACGCAGCATGGGCACCTGGCTCGCCGGGATGCGCACCGCGCCCGTGCTCGTCGTGGTCCTCACGTCGAAGGACGTCTACCTCGACCGTTACGCCGAGGACGACAAGGGCTGGGCCGACCGGGACGAGAACCGCTGGGCCGTGCCGTACTGGCACGTCGACGCCGGGATGGCGGCGCTGCTCATGCTGCAGACCGCCGTCGACGAGGAGCTCGGCGCGTGCTTCTTCGGCGTCGCGCCGGGCGAGGTCGCGCGCCTGCGCGCGGCGTTCGACATCCCCGACGCGTACGCCCCGACCGGGGTCGTCGCCGTCGGGCACCCCGCGGACCGGGCGACCACGGGCTCGCCGCGCCGTCGCGCGCGCAAGCCGCTCGACGACGTCGTGCACCGCGGCCGTTGGGGAGGCCGGGCGTGACGCGAGCGAGCCTGCGTGCCGGTGCGCTCGTCGCCGGCCTCCTGGTCGGCGTCCTCGGTGCCGGTGCCTGCACGGGGAGCCCGACGCCCGAGGGGCCGACGAGCGGGCCCTCCGCGACGCGGACGGGGGAGGCGCCCGGTGAGGGCTCGACCGACGACCCGACCACGACGGCGGACCCGGACGGCGCACCGGGAGCACCGGACGGCTCGAGCGAGCCGACGGCCGGTTCGTCGGCGGGGCCGGGTGACGGCACGTCAGGGGCCGCCGCACCCGAGATCACGAGCCTCGGCGGCGCGCCGGGCACGGCACCGCTCGTCGCGCGTGCCGGATGGCAGGTCGTCGGAGCGAGCGGTGGGTGCGTCCTGTCGGCCCGGGGGACGGGTGACCCGGAGACACCGACGGCCGGCCCGCGCGACGCCTCCGCCGCCCTGCTCGCGGAGACGGTCACCGCGGACGGCGGCGATCCGGACGGCGCGCCGCGCGACGTCCTGCTGCCGGTCGGCTCCGACGGCGTGGCCGTGCAGGGCGTCAACGCCGTCGCGCAGGACTGGACGGTCGAGTCTCCGCGGGGACCGGTGCAGGTGCGGGGTGCCGCACGCGTCGTCGCCGTCCCCGCGTTCGACGGCAGCACGACCACGCAGTCCGTCGTGCTCGCGCTGGACTGCCCCGCGCCGTTCGACGAGGGCGCGTGGCAGCGCCTCCTCGACGACGTGCGCGTCGGCCTCGTCGCGCCCGTCGAGGTCCTCGGCACCTGGCCGTCGTAGCGGCAGGTTCCCGGAAGGCTCAGGTCTCCGGAAGGCTCAGGTCTCCGGAAGGCTCAGGTCTCCGGAAGGCTCAGGCGTCGTGGTCCCGCAGGGCCGGGACGTGCAGCCCGACGACGGCGCGAGCGTCCGCGGGCAGCTCGCCCCAGTCCTCCACGGTGTCGAGGTCGACCGCGGTCCCCGGCCGCTGCACGACGACGGCCCGCAGCCCGAGCCGCTCGGCCTCCGCGACGTGGGCTGCGCGGCTGTCCGGCCCGAACCGGAACCGGAACCCCGCGGAAGCCAGCGGTTCGAGGGCGAGCAGGTTCGTGCCCGCGCCCCGGCGGTCCGTCGCGACGACGACCGGGGCGTCCTCGGCGAGCAGCGCCGCCACGTCCGTGGTCGTGAGCGCGGGGAGGTCGGCGTGCGCCACGAGGAGCCGCACCGGGCCCTGGGTCGCCGCGTCCTCCGACGCGATCTCCCGACCCAGCTCGACCGCCGCGTCCAGGCCGGGCCGGTCCGCGGGTTGGAGCACGATGCGCAGCCGGTCCGCGTCGGCGGTCAGGAGGGGGAGGCCGTCGGACCCGGCGGCGTGCGCCGCGTCGGCGGACTCGTCCACCACGACGTCCCGCAGCGCTCGCCACGTGAACCGCGGGTCCGACGTCACCACGACCACGCGCTCGACGCCGTCGCTCGCGAGCAGCGTCCCCACGACGTGCCGCGCGAGCACGGCGATCAACCTGCTGCGCGAGGCGGGGTCGAGGACGTGCGCGAGCCGCGACTTCCCCGACGACCCGTCGCGCAACGGCACGACGGCGACCACGCGCGCCGGGCGGCCCGGCCCACCGTGGCGAGCGCCGTCGTCGGGCAGGACGAGGTCACCCACGAGCGACCCCCGCCGACGCGAGCAGCGTGCGCGCGAGGCGCTCGCGGCCCGCGGGACCGCCCATGACGGTGTCCGTGACGACGACGTCCATCCCCAGCGCCCGCACGGCGTCGGCGAGGTGGGCGTCGTGGTCGTCGATCACCATGACGTCGACGAGCCCGACGTACAGGCGCGCGACGCCGAGCGCCGAGACCTCGTGCCCGAGCGTCGTGAGGATCTGCGCGGCGGGCCCCTTGATCGCACGACCTCCGACGATCGGGCTGACCGCGACGCGGCGCGCGGACGTCGCGGCGAGCGCGTCCCGGACGCCCGCGACGCCCAGCACCGGCTCGACCGACAGGAACGGGTTCGACGGCGCGACCACGACGACGTCGGCGCCGGTCACCGCGTCGAGCACGCCGGGCGCCGGGCGCGCCGCCTCGATGCCGTCGTAGACGAGGCCCAGCACGTCGTCCGCGTGCCGGCGCCCCACGAAGTACTCCTGGAACCCGAGGCGGCCCGCGGGCGTGTCGACGAGCGTCGCGACGCGGTCGTCGCTCACGGGAAGCACGCGCGCCCGGACGCCGAGCGCCGTCGTGAGCCGCGCGGTCACGTCGGTCAGCGACGACCCCGCGCGCAGCCGGGCCGTCCGCACGACGTGCGTCGCGAGGTCGCGGTCGCCGAGCGTGAACCAGGTGTCCTCGCCGAGCCGACCCATCGCCTCGAGCGCCGCGTACGTCTCGCCGACAACGCCCCAGCCGCGCTCCTCGTCCGCGAGCCCGGCGAGCGTGTACGTCACCGTGTCGAGGTCGGGCGAGATCCACAGCCCGTGCAGCTCGACGTCGTCCGCGACGTTGACGACGACCGTGAGGTCGGCCCCGGCGAGGTCCAGGCCGTGCGCGAGGCGTGCCCCGCCGACCCCGCCCGCGAGCACGGTCACGCGGTCGGTGCGGTGTTCTGCTGTCACGACGACGAGCCTACGTCGGGCGCCGGGAGTCCCGGCGGCCCTCGCCCGGACCTCGGGCGGCCCCCGCCCGGTCCCGCCGCGGTTCGTGCGCCGGACCGTGCCACGATGGGTCCATGGCCGTCTTCGCCTTCTCCGTCGCCCCGCTCGGTGCCGGCGAGTCCGTCGCGGACTCCGTCGCCGAGGCCGTCCGCATCGTCCGCGAGTCGGGCCTGCCGAACCGCACCACGTCGATGTTCACCGAGATCGAGGGCGACTGGGACGTCGTCATGCCCGTGATCCAGCGCGCCACCGAGGCCGTCGGCGCGGGCGGGCACCGGGTCTCGCTCGTCATCAAGGCGGACATCCGACCCGGCCGCACGGGGGAGCTCACGGGGAAGGTCGAGCGGGTCGAGGAGCGCCTCGCGGCCGAGTCGGAGGAGACCGGGCACGCCTGACCTGCGGGTCGGGGCGGGGACGGTTCGACCGGTTCGCGGGACTTGACCGGCGACGTAGGCTATGGCGCAAACGCCCCCGCCCAGGTCGCGTTCCGCTGCCGCAGGAGATCTCCCGATGCCCCTCTTCGAGGTGGACGCCGAGCGTCCCGTACTGGTCCAGCCGCCCCAGCCGGCAGGAGCCTTCGGGACGGACGCGCAGCGGGTCGTGGACGGCAACATCGAGGGGCTGCTGGGCGAGCAGATCTTCCCCGTCGCGCAGGGCACGTCCGACGACGAGCCCCACCTCCTCGCGCTCGACGCCGCCGGGCTCCCGGTCGTCATCGAGGTCACCGCGGAGCTCACGGAGGAGGCCCTCACCGCGGCGCTCAACCACGCCGGCCGGGCCGGGCGCCTCACGCGCGCCGAGCTCGCCGCCCGCTACACCGGCGGCGCCTCGCGGTTCCAGCAGGACGTCGCCGCGTTCTACGACAACGTCCCCCTGACGCGCTCCCAGGCGACCGCCCGCGCCACCGGCGCCCGCCTCATCGTCATCTGCTCGAGCGCCGCCCCCGGCATCCAGGACGCGCTCGACTTCCTGCGCCAGCCCGGCTCACCGGTCGCCGTCCTGCGCCTCGGCGTGGTCCAGGGCGCCGACGGCCGCCGCTTCGTCGACGTGTCCCCGCTCGCGATGACGCGCGACAACCCCGCACCACCCGCGGCGCCCGAGCCCCGCCGGGGCCGCGCCGTCGCCCCCGGATCCGACTTCGCGGACGGCGTCGCCGTGGGCCGAGCCCTGACCGGCAAGTTTCCCGTGGTGACGAGGCAGGCCGCGCAGTCCCGGGCCGAGCGCCGTCGTGCGGCCGAGCTCGAGCCGCGCGTCGGTTCCGCGACCGCGCCCGCCCCGGTGGACGAGACCGGCCCTCTCGCCGCGCTGGCCCCGATCGCCGCGCCGTCGGAGCCGTCGCGCGCCGAGCCTCCCGTCCTGGACTTCGTGCCCCTCGACGACCCGCTCACCGCCCGGACCGCGCCTGAGCCCGCGTCCGCCGGGTGGGCCGACCGTCGACCCGTCGAGGCCGGGGACGAGCCGCCGACCCCGCGCACGTCGATCCTCACGCGCGAGTCGATCCGCACCCGCGAGTCGATCCGGACGCGCGAGTCGTACCTCACCCACGAGTACGGCGAGCAGCGCAGCCCGTCGCGCGAGCAGCCGTACGACCCGCTGTCGTACCGCCCGCCCGTCGACCTCGACCCGACACCCGCGCACGCGTCCGCGAGCCGCGACGTCGTCCCCGTGCCGCCCCCGCCCCCCGCGGACGTGCCGCTCGGTCCCGACGACGATCCCGACCTCGTCGCGCTCGCGCGCGCGTTCGGCACCCCGCGCCAGCTCGTCTGGTCACGCCCGCGTCGCGGCCAGCGCTTCGAGGCCTTGCTCCAGCCCGACGGCTACATCGAGCTGTCCGACGGCGCACGCTTCCGCCACCCGGACCTCGCCGCGGTCGCCGTTTCGGGCACCCACACCGCCGACGGCTGGAGCGTCTGGCGCCTCGGCGCCGAGGACGGCCCCACCCTGACCGACGCCTTCCGCGAGCACCACGCCTGAGTCGCGTCGTCGCTCGGGCCACGGCCACGTGATCGGGTTCCTGCACACGGCGGACGTGCACGTCGCGACCTTCGGCGCGCTGGTGGACGAGGTCGCGCCGGGGCAGGGGCACGTGCACCGGGTGGACGTGCCGCTCCTGGACGACGCGCGGGCGGGCGCGCCGACGGGTGAGCGGGTCCGGGCGCACGTCGACGCGCTCGTCGCGGCGGGGGCGTCGGTGGTGGTGTGCACGTGCTCGACGCTCGGGCCGGTCGCGGAGGAGGTCGGCCGGGCCGGGGTGCCCGTGCTGCGGGTGGACCGGCCGCTCGCGGAGGCGGCGGTGCGCGACGGCGGCCGGGTCGTCGTCGTCGTCGCGCTCGCCTCGACGCTCGGCCCGACGACGGAGCTCCTGGCCGACGCGGCCGGACGCGCGGGGACGGTGGTCGAGCTCGACCCCGTGGTCTGCGCGGACGCGTGGGCGGACTTCGAGGCCGGGGACCTGCACGCGTACCACCGGGGCGTCGCGGACGCGGCGCGGGACGCCGTCGGGCGGCGGGGAGCGGACGTCGTCGTGCTCGCGCAGGCCAGCATGGCGCCCGCGGCGGCGTTGCTCGCAGACCTTCCCGTCCCCGTCCTGACGAGCCCGGGCAGCGCGGTGGCCCGGGCCGTGGAGCTGGCCCGGGCCTGACGCGGCGAGGTCGTGCTCAGTCGCTCGAGCGCACCATGGTGCGGATCCCGACCGCGAGACCGACGGCGGCCGTCACGGCGGCGGCGACCCAGCCCCACGCGACGGCCGAGGCGGTGAGGTCGCCGGCGAACAGGGCGCGCTCGGCGTCGACGACGTACCGGAGCGGGTTGACGTCGGACGCGACCTGCATCCAGCGGGGCCCGGTCTCGAGCGGCAGGAGCATGCCGGACAGGATCATGAGCGGGAAGATCAGCGTCTGCTGCACGACCCAGAACATCCAGTCCTGCTTGCGGACCGCGAGCGCGAGGGCGTAGCTGAGAGACCCGATCCCGACGCCGAACACGGCGAGGAGCGCGAGCCCGACGACGGCGCCGGCCGGGTGGAGCTCGAACCCGAACGGGAGCATGACGAGCACGACCACGACCGACTGCGCGACGATCGGGACCATCTCCTTGAGCGCGCGGCCCACGAGCAGCGAGGCCCGCGAGAGCGGGGCGACGAGCATGCGCTCGTGCGCGCCCGTCTGGAGCTCGACGAGCAGGTTCGCCCCGGTCGTGGTGGTCCCGAAGAGCGTGGTCATGACGAGGATGGACGGGACGAACCACTGCCAGACGTTGCCGCCCAGGACCTCCTGCCCGGTCGTCGTGCCGCCGAGCGACCCGACGAGCAGGGGGCCGAACAGGGCGAGGAAGACGATCGGCTGGACGAGCCCGAACAGCACGGAGAACGGGTCGTGCAGCACGGGCCGCAGCTCGCGGACGAGCACGATCCCGGTGTCGCGCGCGAAGGCGGCGAGCCCGCGGCGAGCGCGGGGACGGGCGGGGGACTGGGGCGGGGCGACGCTGGTGGGGGCGATGTCGACGGTGCTCATGCTGCGGTCCTCTCGGTGGGGCGGGTGTGCTCGGCGGGGGCGTCGGTGGCGGAGGCGGCGCCCGCCTCGCGCAGGCTGCGCCCGGTGAGCGCGAGGAAGACGTCGTCAAGGGTGGGGCGGTGCACCTGCGCGGTCTCGACGGCGATGGCGTCCGCGTCGGCGGCGCGCAGCAGGCGGGGGAGGTAGGCGTCGCCGCGCTCGGCGCGCACCTCGAGCGTGGGTGCGGCGTCGAGCCCGACGGTGGGGGCGGCGTCGGGCGTGCGAGTCGCCTCGCGGAAGCCCTCGACGCGGCGGGCGAGCGCGACGAGCCGTGCGGCGTCGTCGTGCGCGTGACCGGGCTCGTGACCGTGCGGGGGCGCGAGCGTGACGACGACGCGGTCCCCGGCGAGGTCCGCCTTGAGGTTCTCCGCGGTGTCGTCCGCGATGACCTGGCCGTGGTCGACGACGACGACGCGCTCGGCCATGGTGTCGGCCTCGTCGAGGTAGTGCGTCGTGAGGACGATGGTCATGGGCTCGCCCGTCGCTGCGAGCGCGTCCTCGCGCATGCGCAGCACGTGGTCCCACAGGTTTGCGCGGTTGTGCGGGTCGAGGCCGGTCGACGGCTCGTCGAGGAACAGCAGCGACGGCGCGTGCACGAGGCCCATGGCGACGTCGAGCCGGCGACGCTGCCCGCCGGAGAGGTCGGAGACCTTGCGCGTGCGGTACGACGCGAGCTCGAGGGAGTCGAGCAGCTCGTCGGCGCGGCGTCGTGCGGTCCGCCGGTCGAGGCCGTGGATGCGGCCCTGGCTGGTGAGCTCGTCGACGGCGCGCTGCGCGTGGCCGGCGCCGTTGCCCTGCCCGACGTAGCCGATGCGGTGGCGGACGGCGTCGGGCTCCGCGACGACGTCGTGCCCAGCGACCGTGGCGGTCCCCGACGTGGGGCGGACGAGCGTGGTGAGCATGCGGAGCGTGGTCGTCTTGCCGGCCCCGTTGGGTCCGAGGACGGCGACGAGCTCGCCGGGCGCGACGTCGAGGTCGATGCCGCGCACGGCGTGCACCGTGGCGCTCGCGTCGCGCCCGACGGCGAAGTCCTTGGTCAGTGCTCTGGTGCGGATCACGGTGGCTCCTCCTGGGTGTGCTGGTGCGTCGAGACCGACGTTGCCAGCGGTAGAGGACAGGTTCGGTCCTCTACCCCGTGCGACCCTGAGGACATGCTCGAGACCTCAGGACGACTGCTCCGCCTGCTCTCGCTGCTCCAGGCGCGCCGGGACTGGCCGGGGCCCGCGCTCGCCGAGCGGCTCGAGGTCAGCCCGCGCACCGTGCGGCGCGACGTCGACCGGTTGCGCGAGCTCGGCTACCCGGTGCGCGCGACCAAGGGGCCCGACGGCGGGTACCGGCTCGACGCCGGGGCGGACGTGCCGCCCCTCCTGTTCGACGACGAGCAGGCGGTCGCCGTCGCGATCGCGCTGCGCACGGGCGCGCTCCCGGGCGTGGAGGACGCAGCGGCCCGCGCGCTCGCGACGATCCGTCAGGTCATGCCCGCGCGTCTGCGCACGCGCATCGACGCCCTGGAGGTGACGGCGGTGCCGGGACGGCGGGAGCGGTCGCTCCCCGCCGTGCGACCCGACGTGCTCGTGACCGTGGGGGCCGCCGCCAGCGGGCAGCGTGTGCTCCGGTTCGACTACGACGGCGGGACGGGCGAGGTGCTCCGGGCGCCGGGGAGCGGGGCCGGGGAGGGCTTCCGCGCGCCGCGTCGCGTCGAGCCGCACCACGTCGTCACGTGGGGCGGCCGCTGGTACCTCGTGGCGTGGGACCTCGACCGGGACGACTGGCGCACGTTCCGCATCGACCGGATGGCACCTCGCGAGGGCGTCGGGGCGCGGTTCGAGCGGCGCGAGCTCCCCGCCCCCGACGTGGCGACGTTCGTCGCCGAGAGGTTCACGCAGCCGGAGTTGCCCGTGCGGGGGACGGTCGAGCTCGAGCTCGACGCCGCCGTCGTCGCGGCGTGGGCCGGGACGGGCGCCCTCGTCGAGGCGGTGGGGGAAGGGCGCTGCCGGCTGACCGCCGGCTCGTGGTCGTGGGGTGGGCTCGCCGCCTGGTTCGGCATCTTCGACGCCCCCTTCACCGTGGTCGGGCCGGACGAGCTGCGCACGGCGATGACCCGCCTCGCGGTGCGGGCGACGACGGCGGCGGGGACCGCGGGGACGGGCGCTGCCTCCGTAGGGGAACGCCCCGCGCGAGGGGCGGCGCGCACCGGTCGCGCCGCCCCGGAAGAGAGTGGTCCGGGTCACGACGGCGCGAGTTGACCTCCTGCCCCGGGACCCCGTAATGTTCTCGAGGTCGCCCGGCAGGGAGGAACAGACACCACGGCACAGCTCCTCGGAGCAGATGCGAAGTGGCTGGTCCCCCGGGTGAAACTCCCACCAGATTTCTCGGAGCACAGTGCTGCGCCGTGAGTAAGGTGAGGGTGTCTGGATCAGGTACATTTCTGAACGGAAATCCGGTTTTCACCGGTCCGGGACGAACAGCCGGGTCTGGTAGGATTCAGAACGAAGGAAACGCCCCGCGCAAGGGCCTCGGGAACGAGGTCGGAGGCGGTGTGTGTCGGTTGTTTGAGAACTCAACAGTGTGCTTGTTAGTCAATGCCAATTTTTTGTCCCTGTGGCATGGCTGGCTGTTCCCACCCGTCCGGGTGGGGTGGTTGGTTGTGTCTGGGATTCCTTTGGTTGATTTCGGAAGATGATGTCATCTTTCGTGTTGATGCCAGTTTTGTGAACCCGGTTGGGTTCGCTTCGTATGGATTGTT
>Ga0160498_100225_pt1 | contig 18603 bp, 13 predicted proteins | sample DIDnMG_10_FD_108248 | JGI IMG/M metagenome (GOLD analysis project Ga0160498, IMG submission 108248) | Enriched soil microbial communities from UW Madison campus, WI, USA - DID2878_E24_Xylan MG | ecosystem: Environmental > Terrestrial > Soil > Unclassified | place: USA: Madison, Wisconsin... | reverse complement strand
TCCCCTCCCCTCTGGCTGCGCCGAGGAGCGGAGCGTTTCGCGGATAAGGGCTCGCAGCTGTTTGAGCGAAGCGAGTTCTGCGAGACCCCGCGAAACGCGAGCACCGCAGGTTGCCCCGTAGCGAAGCGCAGGGGTCGCAGACAGTGGGGTCGCCTTTCTTTTGCCTACGTTTCTTTGGCGAAGCAAAGAAAAGTAGGTCGGCCGCCGGGCCGAGACCCGGCCCCGGAAAACAAACACCCAAGAACATCAAACCAACACCCACATCACAGTACCCAAAGGCGGCAAGCTGACAGACAAGGAGTCCGCTTTCCCATGCCAAGCAACAGGCTCGCTCTCGACAACCCCGTTCCCCACACCACTCCCGCCATAAACAACCCCATCCGTATTGATGATCTCCCGATAAGAACCAGCAAGAGGAACCCCCAGCCGATACCCAACCCGAGGCACAGGCGTGAAGTTGCAGACAGCAATGACGAACGCCCCGTCACGAGCCCGCCGGACAAAGGCAAACACCGACTGATCCGCATCGTCATGCACGATCCACTCGAACCCGCCACCGTCATGGTCGAGCTCGTGCAGCGCCGGAAAATGCCGGTACACGTTGTTCAGGTCGCGCACCAGCCGCCGCACGCCTTGGTGCGCCGCGTGCTCCAGCAGATGCCAGTCCAGGCTGCGGTCCGCGTTCCATTCGGCGTACTGCGCAAACTCGCCCCCCATGAACAACAGCTTCTTGCCCGGATACGCCCAGAGGTAGCCATACAGGTTGCGCAGCCCGGCAAACTTCTGCCACTCGTCTCCCGGCATGCGCCCGATCAGCGAGCCCTTGCCGTGCACCACCTCGTCGTGCGACAGCGGTAGCACGAAGTTCTCGCTGTGCGCATACATCAGCCCGAAGGTGATCTTCTGGTGGTGGTGCTTGCGGTAGACCGGGTCGGTGCCCGCATAGGCCAGGGTGTCGTTCATCCAGCCCATGTTCCACTTGTAGTGGAAGCCCAGGCCGCCGTCTTCGGGCGGGCGGGTCACGCCGGGGAAGCTGGTCGACTCTTCGGCCAGCGTCACCGCGCCGGGCCGCTCGACGCCCACCACGCGGTTCATGCGCCGCAGGAAGTCGATGGCCTCGAGGTTCTCGCGTCCGCCGAAGGTGTTGGGTATCCACTCGCCCGCCTTGCGGCTGTAGTCGCGGTAGAGCATCGAGGCCACCGCGTCCACGCGCAGGCCGTCCACGCCGTAGCGCTCCAGCCAGTAGAGCGCGTTGCCGACGAGGTAGTTGCGCACCTCGGTGCGCGCGTAGTTGAAGATCAGCGTCTGCCAGTCGTTGTGGAAGCCCTCGCGCGGGTCGGCGTACTCATAGAGCGCGGTGCCGTCGAAGCGGCCCAGGCCGTGCGCGTCGGTCGGGAAATGCGCGGGCACCCAGTCGAGGATCACGCCCAGCCCCGCCGCATGCGCGGCCTCGACGAAATGCCGGAAGTCGCCCGGCGTGCCGAAGCGCGAGGTCGGCGCGTACAGGCCGATCGGCTGGTAGCCCCAGGAGCCGTCGAACGGGTGCTCGCTGATCGGCAGCAGCTCGATGTGCGTGAAGCCCATGTCGCGCGCATAGGGCACCAGCGTGTCGGCCAGCTCGCGGTAGTCGAGCCACTCGTGGCCGTTGTTCTTGCGGCGCCACGAGCCAAGGTGCACTTCATAAATGCTGACGGGCGCGTGGCGGCCGTTGGCCTCGGCGCGGCCCTCGGGCATCTTCACGGCGGCCGGCAGCGGCTGCACCACGCAGGCGGTGTCCGGCCGCAGCTGCGCCGAGAACGCGAACGGGTCGGCCTTGCGCAGCACTTCGCCGTGGGCCGAAAGAATCTCGAATTCGTAGGCATCGCCCACCGCCACGTGCGGCGCGAAGATCTCCCACACGCCGCACTCGCGGCGCAGCCGCATCATGTGGCGCCGGCCGTCCCAGTTGTTGAAGTCGCCGACCACCGACACGCGCCGCGCATTCGGCGCCCAGACCGCGAAGGCCACGCCCTTGACGCCGTTCATCTCGCGCAGGTGCGCGCCCAGCCGCTCCCACGGCCGCAGGTGCGTGCCCTCGGCCAGCAGCCAGACGTCGGTGTCGCCGAGCACGAACGGAAAGCGGTAGGGGTCCTCGAGCCGCGAGGTGTGGGCGTCCCAGTCGATCTGGAACGAATAGCCCATGCGGGCCTCGGCCGCCGGCACCAGCCCGCTGAAGAGGTCCGACTCGCCGTGGCGCGAAAGGATCGACAGCGGCCAGCCGGTGCGCGAATGCACCACCGCCACGCGCTGCGCGCCGGGCAGAAGCGCGCGCACCTCCAGGCCTTCGGCGGTCTCGTGCGGCCCCAGCACGGCGAACGGATCGCCATGTTCGGCGCGCATGAGCGCGTGGATTTCTGATTCGGACAACGGCTTCGGGGGCATGGCGGTCAGCTCATTCCTTCTTCGGCGGGCATGCCGATGAAGACGCCATAGGGCGCCAGCACCAGCATGCGCTTTTCGTTCACGGTCTGCACGGCGGAAGTCGGCGCGAGCGGTTGTCCGACGAGGGGCTGCACTGACTGCAACCGATCGGGCAAGGGCATCGACACCGGCGCGCTTCCCAGGTTGAAGATCGCGTGGAGCGATTGGTTCCCGTCGTTGCGCTCGAAATGCAGCACGGGCTCGGGCGCGTCGATGAAGGCGATGCCGCCGGTGCGCAGCAGCGGCTGCGTGCGGCGCCAGCGCAGCAGGGCGCGGCTGAAGGCCAGCATCGAGCCCGGGTCGTCGGCCTGCCGCTCGACGGCCAGCGGCAGGTGCGGCCCGTACACCGGCAGCCAGGGCGTGCCGGTGGTGAAGCCGCCGTGCGGCGCGTCGGCGGTCCAGGGCATCGGCGTGCGGCAGCCGTCGCGGCCCTTGAACTCGGGCCAGAACGCCCGGCCATAGGGGTCCTGCAGCAGCTCGAAAGGCACCTCGGCCTCGGGCAGGCCGAGTTCCTCGCCCTGGTAGATGCTGGCGCTGCCGCGCAGCGTGAGCAGCAGCGTCAGCCAGAGGCGGTCGCGGCGCGTGTCGGCGGGTGCGCCGCCGCTCCAGCGGGTGGCGACGCGCGGCACGTCGTGGTTCGACACGGCCCAGCAGCCCCAGCCGCCGGTGGGCGCCAGCGCGCCGTCGAGCGCCTCCACCTGGTGGCGCAGGTGCCCGGGGCTGTGGTCGGCCGTGAGCAGGCTGAAGCTGTAGGCCAGGTGCAGGCGCCTGCCGCTCTCGGTGTATTGCGCCATGACGGGCGGTGCGTTCTCGTCGCCGACCTCGCCCAGCGCCACCGCGCCGTAGCCGTCGAGCAGCCGGCGCAGGTTTTCGAGGAACGCCAGGTTCTCGTGCTGGCTCTTGTCGTACAGGTGCTGCTGCATCGCATACGGGTTGTCGGCGCGCACCGTGCTGACTTCGTCGATCGACGCGAGCGAGGCCGGCGGGTTGTCGCGCAGCAGCGCGTCGTGGAACTGGTGGTTGCAGGCGTCGAAGCGGAAGCCGTCGACGCCGCGCTCGCACCAGAAGCGCACTTCGCCGAGCAAGGCCTCCTGCACCTCGGCGCAATGGAAGTTCAGGTCGGGCTGCTCGGCCAGAAAGCTGTGCAGGTAGTACTGCCGCCGCCGCGAATCCCACTGCCAGGCCGAGCCGCCGAACACCGACAGCCAGTTGGTGGGCGGCGTGCCGTCGGGTTTGGGGTCGGCCCACACGTACCAGTCGGCCTTGGGGTTGTCGCGGGAACTGCGGCTTTCGGCGAACCACGCGTGCTGGTCGGAGGTGTGCGAGAGCACCTGGTCGATGATGAGCTTCAGGCCCAGCGCATGCATGCGCGCGAGCATGGCGTCGAAGTCGGCCAGCGTGCCGAACAGCGGATCGACCGCGCGGTAGTCGGACACGTCGTAGCCGAAGTCCTTCATCGGCGAGCGGAAGAAGGGCGAGACCCAGACCGCATCGACGCCGAGCGCCGCCACGTGGTCGAGCCGGGCCGTGATGCCGGGCAGGTCGCCGATGCCGTCGCCGTTGCTGTCGCTGAAGCTGCGCGGGTAGATCTGGTAGATCACCGCGCCGCGCCACCATTCGCTGCCGCCTTTGTCGCTGCTCTTGTCGCTGGTGCCCATGCCGGTCCCTGTGGTCGGAAAAATCATTGTGGCATGCGAGATTCGGGCCAGTGGCAAGCCCCGTGCGCGCCCCGGGCCGCCGCCCCTGCTACAGCCGCGCGAGCAGCCCGGCGACGGTTTCGTTCGCCAGGCCCAGCGGTTCGAGCAGGTCGTTCTCGCGGCGGAAGTCGATGCCGTTGACCAGCGAGGCCGCGTCCACGATGGTGCGGGTCGCAGGCGTGGGCACGCCGGCGATGGCGCCCAGCGCCTCGACGAAGGCCAGGCCGTAGGGCATGTCCTCGGTCACGTAGCGGGTGTCGGCCTGCACCGGGCCGGGCGGGCCGCCGCGCTTGGCGTGCAGTTCGGCGGCGATGTCCGCCAGCTTTTCCGACGTGGTGCCGAAGGAACGCGCGAAGTGCGCCTCGATGGGGCCGAGCTCGATGCCGAAGGCCCGCGCCACGGCGCGGCGCTCCTGGTCGAGCGCCTCGATCGCACGCGACACGCCGGGCGTCATGCAGTGGTACTGCGGCCAGTTCTCGGCACGCTCGATGCGGGTCCAGTTGAACACCGCGAGCGGGCCGTGCGACTGCGGGTTGACGTTGGCCAACGCGCTGGCGAGGGCGCTTTCCTGCGCGAAGAAGCCGTCGCCGAAGAGTGCGCTGCACAGGGCGACGGCCTCGTGCGCCTTCGCGCCGGGCAGGGTGGACACGCCGACCGCCTTGCGCCGCGTCATGACCTCGACCTGCGTGGGCGACGCCCGGCGCGCGGTCAGCACGGTCGTGCCGAAGCTGGCCACGGTGATCTGCCGGCCGGCTTGCCTGGCTGCTTCATGAAGATAGAGCGACGACAGCGAGGCCATCGAGCTGACGATCACGGTCTGGCCGTCGCGCAGGAAGGGCAGCAGCGCGTCCATCACCCGCCTGTGGCCGTTGACGGGCAGGGCGAGCAGCAGCACGTCCGACGCCGCGCATAGGCCGGCCGCGTCGCCGGCGACCTCGACCGTCACCGAGAACGACTGGATGCCGCTTGCTTCCAGCGCCTGGGTCCGCAGGGCCTCGGCGCCCCGGCCGCCCGGCGACCACACGGTCACGCCGTGCCCCGCCCGCCGCAGCCAGGCCGCGCTGGCCAGTGCGATCGCCCCTGCGCCGGCGATGCCGACGCGGTGTGCCGATTTATTCAACCTTGATCCCGCCCTGCTTGATGACCCTGGCCCAGCGTTGGCTGTCTTCCGTCACGACCTTGCCCAGCGCGGCCGGGCCGCCGCAGGTGTTGACCGCGCCCAACTGGGCGAAGCGCTGCTTCGTCTCCGGCAGGTTGCACACCACCATCAGCGCCGCCGACAGCTTCTCGATGCTGGCGGCCGGCATGCGTGCCGGCGCCATCACGCCGACCCAGACCGGCACTTCCATGCCCGGCAGGCCGGTGGCCTCGCCGATGGTGGGCGCCGAGCCCATGCCGGGGAGGGACACGCGCGAGAAGGTGCCCAGCACGCGCGCTTTGCCGCTGGCCACCATGGGCTCGATCGAGGCCACGCTGGTCACGATGGTCGCCACCTGCCCGCCCAGCAGGTCGGTCATGGCGGGCGCAGCGCCCCGGTAGGGCACGTGCAGCAGGTCCACGCCGCCGGCCTGGGCCAGCAGCGCCCCGGTCAGGTGCGAGACGGTGCCGTTGCCGGTCGAGGCGTAGGTCACCTGGCCCGGCCTGGCCTTGGCGTCGCGCAGCACGTCGGCCACGGTCCTGTAGGGGCTTTCGGTGCGCACCGACAGCGTCATGGGCGTGTCGGCCACCAGGGCCACCGGCACCAGCTCGTGCGCCGGGTCGTAGGGCAGCCTGGCCTGCGGGTGGGGTGCGATCGTGACCGCGCCGCCCGTGGCCAGCAGCACCGTGGCGCCGTCGGTCGCCTTGGCCACCGCGTCGGCGGCCACGATGCCGCCGGCGCCGGCCTTGTTGTCGACGATGACCGGCTGGCCCAGCCTGTCGGTCAGCTTGGCGCCCAGGTAGCGGGCAATCACGTCCTGCGCGCCGCCGGTGGCGAAGGGCACGACGATGCGCAGGGGCTTGTCGTTGTGCTGTGCCCACAAGGGCGTGGCGGCGACTGCGGCGAAGCACAGGACAAGATGTTTCAAAAACAATTTCATGGCGAATTCCATCCCGTGGCGCACTGTTCGGGCTTCGTTATTCCGCGAAATGCCGTGGAGCCGGCTTCGGCGGGCCACCGGCATTGCCCCCGGCAGGGGGAAGGAGAAGCGAGACGAAGTGCGCGAAGCCTGGGGGCGAGTCTAGTCCGGCGCGATAATCCCGCGTTCCCGGCCGCCTTGCGCCGGGCTCTTGCCGAACCGCCATGAATCCCAGCTACAAACCCAGCGACGTCGAGTCCGCTGCCCAGGCGCAATGGAGCGCCGCCGATGCGTACCGCGTCACCGAGGACGCGAGCCGCAAGAAGTACTACGCCTGCTCGATGCTGCCGTATCCCAGCGGCAAGCTGCACATGGGCCACGTGCGCAACTACACGATCAACGACATGCTCACGCGCTACCTGCGCATGAGCGGCTACAACGTGCTGATGCCCATGGGCTGGGACGCCTTCGGCCTGCCGGCCGAGAACGCGGCGCTGAAGAACGGCGTGCCGCCGGCCAAGTGGACCTACGAGAACATCGCCTACATGAAGGGCCAGCTCCAGGCCATGGGCCTGGCCATCGACTGGAGCCGCGAGATCGCCACCTGCGACCCGAGCTACTACAAGTGGAACCAGTGGCTGTTCCTGAAGATGCTCGAAAAGGGCATTGCCTACCGCAAGACCCAGGTCGTGAACTGGGACCCGGTCGACCAGACCGTGCTGGCCAACGAGCAGGTGATCGACGGCAAGGGCTGGCGCACCGGCGCCACGGTCGAGCGCCGCGAGATCCCGGGCTACTACCTGAAGATCAGCGACTACGCCGAGGAACTGCTCGAGCACACCCAGCACAAGCTGCCGGGCTGGCCCGAGCGCGTCAAGCTGATGCAGGAGAACTGGATCGGCAAGAGCGAAGGCCTGCGCTTCGCCTTCACCCATGACATCAAGGGTGCCGACGGCAAGCTGATCCAGGACGGCCGCATGTACGTGTTCACCACGCGCGCCGACACCATCATGGGCGTGACCTTCTGCGCCGTGGCGCCCGAGCATCCGCTGGCCGCGCACGCCGCCACGCTCGACCCCAAGGTCGCGGCCTTCATCGAGGAGTGCAAGAGCGGCGGCACCACCGAGGCCGAGCTCGCCACGCAGGAGAAAAAGGGCGTGCCCACCGGCCTCACGGTGACGCACCCGATCACCGACGAGCAGGTGCCGGTGTGGGTCGGCAACTACGTGCTGATCGGCTACGGCGACGGCGCCGTGATGGGCGTGCCCGCGCACGACGAGCGCGACTTCGCCTTCGCCAACAAGTACGGCATCGAGATCATCCAGGTGGTGCTGGTCGACGACGAGCCGCACTTCGACTATCACAAGTGGCAGGACTGGTACGGCGACAAGCAGCGCGGCGTGACCATCAACTCCGACAACTTCAGCGGCATGAGCTACAAGGAGGCCGTGGCCGCCGTGGCGCATGCGCTGGGCCAGAAGGGCCTGGGCGAGCTGCAGACCACCTGGCGCCTGCGCGACTGGGGCGTGAGCCGCCAGCGCTACTGGGGCACGCCGATCCCGATCATCCATTGCGAAGAGCACGGCGCGGTGCCGGTCCCCGAAAAAGACCTGCCCGTGGTGCTTCCGACCGACTGCGTGCCGGACGGCTCGGGCAACCCGCTGCACAAGCACGAGGGCTTCCATGCCGGCGTGGTCTGCCCCGTCTGCGGCAAGCCCGCGCGGCGCGAGACCGACACCATGGACACCTTCGTCGACTCGTCGTGGTACTTCATGCGCTACTGCGACCCGAAGAACGACGAAGCCATGGTGGCCGGCGGCGCCGACTACTGGATGCCGATGGACCAGTACATCGGCGGCATCGAGCACGCCATTCTTCACCTGCTGTATGCGCGTTTCTGGACCAAGGTGATGCGCGACCTCGGCCTGCTGAAGGCCGACGAGCCCTTCAGCAAGCTGCTGACGCAGGGCATGGTGCTCAACCACATCTTCTACAAGCGCAACGAGAAGGGCGGCAAGGACTACTTCCCGCCCGCCGAGGTCACGACCGTGCTCGACGCGCAGGGCCGCATCATTGGCGGCACCACTGCAGACGGCACGAAGGTCGAGTACGGCGGCGTCGGCAAGATGGGCAAGAGCGAACGCAATGGCGTCGACCCGCAGGACCTGATCGAGAAGTACGGCGCCGACACCGCCCGCCTGTACACCATGTTCACCGCGCCGCCCGAAGCCACGCTGGAGTGGAACGACGCGGCCGTCGAGGGCAGCTACCGCTTCCTGCGCCGGGTGTGGAACTTCGGTGCGGCGCAGGCCGACATCGCTCCCGCCGCGCTGGCCGGCCAGACCTTCGGCAAGGGCGCCCAGGCGCTGCGCCGCGAAGTGCACACCGTGCTGCGCCAGATCGACTACGACTACCAGCGCATGCAATACAACACGGTGGTGTCGGGCGCGATGAAGCTGCTCAACGCGCTGGAAGGCTTCAAGCCCGACGGCAGCGCGGGCGACGCCGCCGCGGTGCGCGAGGGCTTCGGCATCCTGCTGCGCTGCCTGTACCCGGCCACGCCGCACATCGCGCAGCAGCTGTGGAACGAACTCGGCTACGACAAGGACCTGGGCGGGCTGCTCGACGCGCCCTGGCCCACGGTCGACGTCGGCGCGCTGGTGCAGGACGAGATCGAGCTCATGCTGCAGGTCAACGGCAAGCTGCGCGGCAAGCTCAGCGTGCCGGCCGGCGCCTCGAAGGACGAGATCGAGAAGCTCGCGCTGGCCTGCGACGACTTCGTCAACTTCGCCGAAGGCGCGCCACCCAAGCGCGTGATCGTGGTTCCCGGCCGCCTGGTCAACGTGGTTCTCTGAACGAACGACTCAAGCATGAACAATCGCAATGTCTCGCTGCCGCGCCGCGGCCTTCTCCTCGGACTGGCGGCGGCCGGCGCCTCGCTCGGCCTGGCCGGCTGCGGCTTCGAGCTGCGCAAGGCGCCGGTGTTTGCGTTCAAGACGCTGTCGGTGTCGGGCAACACGGCCATGATCAACCAGATCCGGCGCGAGCTGCGGGCCACCGGTTCGGTGACCGTGCTGCCGCCGGAAGACGCGTCCAAGGCCGACGTGATCCTGGAGATCCTGGGCGAGGACCGCAACCGCATCGTGATCTCGACCAACTCGGCGGGCCTGGTGCGGGAGCTGCAGTTGCAGCTGCGCATCCGCTTCCGGCTGCGCACTCCCGGCGGCAAGGACCTGATTCCGGCCGCCGATGTCTCGCAGACGCGTGACCTGAGCTTCAACGAGACCAACGCGCTGGCCAAGGAAGGCGAAGCCGACCTGCTGTTCCGCGACATGCAGTCGGACATCGCGCAGCAGCTGATGCGCCGCATCGCCGCGGTCAAGTCGCTGTAATCCGTCGATGCAACTCGCCAGCGCCTCGCTCGGGGCCCATCTGCAGAAGGGCCTGAAGCCGCTCTACACGATCCACGGCGACGAGCCGCTGCTCGCGCAGGAAGCGGCCGACGCCATCCGCGCCACCGCGCGCGCGCAGGGCTACACCGAGCGCAGCTCATACACCGTGGCCGGCGCGCACTTCGACTGGAGTGCGGTGCTCGCGGCCGGAGGCTCGCTCTCGCTGTTCGCCGACAAGCAGATCGTGGAGATCCGCATTCCCTCGGGCAAGCCCGGCAAGGACGGCAGCGCGGCGCTGCAGCAGCTGGCCGAGTCGGCGCCCGGCAACGACAGCACGCTCACGCTGGTGATGCTTCCGCGGCTGGACAAGGCCACGCGTACCGGCGCCTGGTTCTCGGCGCTGGAGAACAACGGCGCGAGCATCCAGGTCGACCCGATCGAGCGCAATGCGCTGCCGCAGTGGATCGCGCAGCGACTGGGCCAGCAGGGCCAGCGCGTGATGCCCGGCGACGAAGGCCAGCGCACGCTGCAGTTCTTTGCCGACCGCGTCGAAGGCAACCTGCTCGCGGCGCACCAGGAAATCCAGAAGCTCGCGCTGCTGCACCCGGCGGGCGAGCTCAGCTGGGAGCAGGTGGAGGGCGCAGTCAACAACGTGGCGCGCTACGACGTGTTCAAGCTGTCCGAAGCCGTGCTGGCCGGCAACCCGCAGCGCGTGGCGCGCATGCTCGACGGCCTGCAGGCCGAGGGCGAGGCCGAGGTGCTGGTGCACTACACGATCGCCGAGGACATCCGCGCGCTCAAGCGCGTGAAGGACGCGATGGCTTCGGGCCGTCCGCTGCCGATGGCGCTGCGCGAGAACCGCATCTGGGGTCCGCGCGAGCGTGCCTTCGAGCGCGTGCTGCCCCGGCTGGACGACCGCATGCTGACCCGCCTGCTGCGCGCCGCGCACGTGGTCGACGGCATCGTGAAGGGCCTGAAGCAGCCCGACTGGCCCGCCAGCGGCTGGCAGGCGCTGCAGCGGCTGGCGTTGATGCTGTGCCGCGCCTGCAGCAGCGCGGCGGCAGGCCCCAGGCGCGCTTGACCGGCACTTGATCCGCGCCTGATCCGAGGATGGCTCCAGCCATCAAAAAGCCCGCCGCAGCCCGGCTACGGATCGGCGTGGGAAAATAGGGGCATGAACGCGTTCAACGTCAGCGAGCACATGCAGGCCCTGGGTCTGCAAGCCAAAGCCGCTGCATTCCTCATGGCCCGTGCGGATGCAGCTACCAAAAACATAGCACTGAAGGCGCTGGCCCGGCGCCTGCGCGAAGCCGGCCCGGTGCTGGCCACGGCCAACCAGAAAGACCTGGAGCGCGCCACCGCCGCCGGCCTCTCGGCGCCGATGGTCGACCGCCTCAAGCTCACGCCCAAGGTCATCGAGACCGTCGCCCAGGGCTGCGAGCAGCTGGCCGGCATGGCCGACGTGATCGGCGAAATCATCGGCATGAAGCAGCAGCCCAGCGGCATCCGCGTGGGCCAGATGCGCGTGCCGATCGGCGTCTTCGGCATGATCTACGAGAGCCGGCCCAACGTGACCATCGAGGCCGCGAGCCTGGCCATCAAGAGCGGCAACGCGGCCATCCTGCGCGGCGGCTCGGAAGCCATCGAATCGAACAAGGCGCTGGCGCTGCTGGTGTCCGAGGCGCTGGCCGAAGCCGGCCTGCCGGTCGAGGCGGTGCAGCTGGTGCAGACCACCGACCGTGAAGCCGTCGGCCAGCTGATCGCCATGCCGGAGTTCGTGGACGTGATCATTCCGCGCGGCGGCAAGGGCCTGATCGAGCGCATCAGCCGCGACGCCAAGGTGCCGGTCATCAAGCACCTGGACGGCAACTGCCACGTGTACGTGGACGACACGGCCGAGTTCGACATGGCGCTGCGCATCGTCGACAACGCCAAGACCCAGAAGTACAGCCCCTGCAACGCCGCCGAAGGCCTGCTGGTGTCGGCCACGGTCGCCGAAGACTTCCTGCCCGAGATCGCCGCCATCTTCGCGGCCAAGGGCGTGGAAATGCGTTGCGACCCCGAAGCCGCCCGCATCCTGCGCGCCGACGGCGCCATGGATCCGCAGGCCAGGGTGGTCGATGCAGTGGAGTCGGACTGGTCCGAGGAATACCTGGCCGCCGTGATCAGCATCAAGGTGGTGGCCGGCGTGGACGAGGCCATCGCCCACATCAACCGCTATTCGAGCCATCACACCGACGCCATCGTCACGCGCGACCATGTGCATGCGCAGCGCTTCCTGCGCGAGGTCGATTCGGCCAGCGTCATGGTCAATGCGAGCACCCGCTTCGCGGACGGGTTCGAGTTCGGGCTGGGTGCCGAAATCGGCATCAGCACCGACAAGTTCCACGCCCGCGGACCGGTCGGCATCGAAGGACTGACCTCGCTCAAGTACGTCGTGCTCGGGCAGGGCGAAGTCCGGAGTTGAGAAGCCGTGGAGAGCGGATCGGCTGAGGCAAGTCCGCTTTCTCCCGTCTTGTCATTGGGGCGGCCATCCCCAAATCCTACAATTCCGCTCTACCTTTAAGCACAAAACCAACAAGGCCGCCGCATGGTTCCGCATCTCGTCACCGCCCTGACCGGCCCGATCAACGAACTGGAGCAGCGGGTGCTCGACTCGATGCCCGCCATCGAGCGCTGGTTCAGGCTCGAATGGATGGAACACACGCCGCCGTTCTACAGTGCCGTGGACATCCGCAACGCCGGCTTCAAGCTCGCCCCGGTCGACACCAACCTGTTCCCCGGCGGCTGGAACAACCTCACCAAGGAAATGCTGCCGCTGGCCGTGCAGGCGGCGCAGGCAGCCATCGAGAAGATCTGTCCGGAGGCGCGCAACCTGCTCGTCATTCCGGAAAATCACTCCAAGAACACGTTTTATCTTGCCAACGTCGCGCAACTGGTGCGCATCTTCCACATGGCGGGGCTCAATGTGCGCGTCGGGTCGATCGACCCGGCCATCAAGTCCCCCAAGAAGATCGAACTGCCCGGCGGCGACGTCGTCACGCTGGAGCCGGTGGTGCGCACCAAGCGCCGCCTGGGGCTGAAGAACTTCGATCCCTGCACAATTCTGCTCAACAATGAGCTTTCCGCGGGAACGCCCGGCATCCTCGAGGATCTGCACGAGCAATACCTGCTGCCGCCGCTGCACGCGGGCTGGTCGGTTCGCCGCAAGAGCAACCACCTGCACAGCTACGAAGAGCTGTCCAAGCGCTTCGGCAAGCTGCTGGGCATCGACCCGTGGCTCATCAACCCGATCTACGCGCGTGCCGAGGGCGTCGACGTGGCCGAGGGCCGCGGCATCGACGTGCTGACCAGCCACGTGGACGCGGTGCTGACCAAGGTGCGCCGCAAATACAAGGAATACGGCATCAACGAGAAGCCGTTCGTGGTCGTCAAGGGCGGCCACAGCGACAGCGGCAGCCCGGGCGTGGTGACGGTGCGCGACGTGAAAGACGTCGAGGCGCTGATCGGCAAGCCGCGCGGCGCGTCGGCCGCCAAGGCCGCCAACAGCCGGGAAGCACGCGAGTTGCGCGAGCTGCGCGAACCCACCGAGCTGATCGTCCAGGAAGGCGTGCTCACCAACGAGCGCGTGCACAACGGCGTGGCCGAGCCGGTCGTCTACATGATGGACCGCTACGTGGTCGGCGGCTTCTACCGCGTGCATGCCGAGCAGGCGCCCGACGAGAACCTCAAGCTGCCGGGCGCGAGCTTCGTGCCGCTGGCCTTCTCCGAGAGCGCACACCTGCCGCAGCCCGGCGCCAAGCCCGGCGCCAGTGCGCCGAACCGCTTCTACATGTACGGCGTGGTCGGCCGGCTGGCCATGGTGGCCGCCAGCTACGAGATGGAAGCCACCAACCCGGACGCCGAAATCTACGAATGATTGCGGGGGCCGGCTTGCGGCGGCGGCGGGCGGCGGCAAAATAGCGGCCCCACATCAACGGAACCCAAAGGGCGGAGGGGATGCATGGCGCGGAATCCGCCGCCATCGCTCCCCCGCGTGTCTGACACGTCGATTGATACAGCCAGCCCTTTTCCCATCGACTTCGTGTCAGCCCCCAAAACCATCTCCGCCGGCCTGATCGTCGGCGCCATCGGCGTCGTCTACGGCGACATCGGCACCAGCGTCCTGTATGCCGTCAAGGAAGTCTTCGGCCACGGCCACGTGCCGTTCACGGTCGAGAACGTCTACGGCATCCTGTCGATGTTCTTCTGGACGCTCACCGTCATCGTCTCCATCAAGTACGTGGTGCTGGTGCTGCGTGCCGACAACGAAGGCGAGGGCGGGCTGGTCGCGATGCTCGCGCTGGCCTCGCGCGCGGTGGCGGACAAGCCCAGGCTGCGCCATCTTCTGCTGGTGGTGGGCATCTTCGGCACATCGCTGTTCTATGGCGACGGGGTCATCACGCCGGCCATCTCCGTGCTGTCGGCCGTGGAGGGCCTGGAAGTGGTGTCGCCGCACTTCACGCACTACGTCATTCCGCTGACGCTGGTCGTGCTGTTCTGCCTGTTCGTGGTGCAGAAGCGCGGCACGGCGGGCATCGGCAAGTTCTTCGGGCCGGTCACGCTGGTGTGGTTCCTGTCGATCGCGGTGCTGGGCGTGTCGCAGATCGTGCACCACCCTGAAATCCTGAAGGCGCTGAACCCGTTCTACGCGCTCAAGTTCATCTGGGACAACCCCGGCACCAGCTTCATCCTGCTGGGCGCCACCGTGCTGTGCGTGACCGGTGCCGAGGCGCTCTATGCCGACCTCGGCCACTTCGGCAAGAGCCCGATCCGCATCGCGTGGTTCTCGGTGGTGATGCCGGCGCTCACGCTCAACTACTTCGGCCAGGGCGCGCTGCTGCTGGAGAACCCCGAGGCGGTGAAGAACCCGTTCTTCATGATGGCACCCGAATGGGCGCTCATTCCGCTGGTGCTGCTGGCCACGCTGGCCACGGTGATCGCGTCGCAGGCGCTCATCACCGGTGCCTTCAGCGTCACGCGCCAGGTCATCCAGCTGGGCTACCTGCCGCGCCTGAACATCGAGCACACCAGCGTGCGCACGGCCGGGCAGATCTACATTCCGCTGGTCAACTGGGGCCTGTTCGTGGCCATCGTGCTGGCGGTGGTCATGTTCCGCTCGTCGAGCAGCCTGGCCGCGGCCTACGGCATTGCGGTGACCACCGACATGCTGATCACCACGGTGCTGACCTTCTTCGTGATCCGCTATGCATGGAAGCTGCCGCTGCTGCTGTGCATCGGCTCGACGGCGGTGTTCTTCTTCGTCGACTTCATGTTCTTCGCCTCGAACCTGCTCAAGCTGTTCGAGGGCGGCTGGTTCCCGCTGATGATCGGCGGCTTCGTGTTCACGCTGATGATCACCTGGAAGGAAGGCCGCCGCCTCATGGGCGAGGCGCAGCATGCCGACGCCATCGACCTGAAGTCCTTCCTCGACTCGGTGTTCGTGAGCCCGCCGGTGCGCGTGGACGGCACGGCGGTGTTCCTCACGGCCGAGCCGGGCGTGGTGCCCAATGCGCTGCTGCACAACCTCAAGCACAACAAGGTGCTGCACGAGCAGAACATGTTCGTCACGGTGCGCAACCACGAGGTGCCCTGGATCCCCATGGACAAGCGCATCGAGATCGAGCCGCTGGGCCACCACTGCTGGCAGATCATCGTGCACTACGGTTTCAAGAACGACATCGACCTGCCGCGCGCGCTCGAGAACGCGCGCATGCGCGGCTGCCAGCTGGAGGCGATGACGACCAGCTACTTCCTGTCGCGCGACGTGGTGATTCCCACGCTCGGCAGCGGCATGGCGCCGTGGCGCGAGAAGCTGTTCGCGCAGATGCACCACAACGCGAGCGGGGCGGCGGCGTTCCTGGGGCTGCCGAACAACGCGGTGGTGGAGCTGGGCTCGAAGATCGAGATCTGAGGCCTGGCCGGAGCGCCTCAGGCGAACTCCCCCGGCCGTTCCTTCGCAATCTGTTCCACGTGCGAGGCGATCGCGCCCGGCGTGGTGAACCAGATGTCGCCCCGGTCGCGCGCACGCGCCAGATGCGCGAGCGCGGTGCGCAGATGCCGCAGCCGGTAGGGCTGGCCCACGATGTACGGATGCAGCGCCAGGCCCATCACCAGCGGCTGCGTGCGCGACTGTTCGAGCATTTCCTCGAAGTTGTCGATCACCATCGCGCTGAAGTCCTTCGCGTCCATCAGGCGGCCGACGATCATCGGGATGTCGTTGAGCTCCTGCGGGTACGGCACCGACCACAGCGAGCCTTCTCCACCGCGCGTGCGCATGCGCAGCGGCTGGTCGTCGTGGCACCAGTTGAGCGTGTAGCGGTAGCCGGTCTCGGCCAGCAGGTCGGGCGTGACGGCGCTTTCCGAAATCCATGGCGAGAGCCACCCGGCCGGCGCCTGCCCGCTCTCGCGCAGCATCCGTTCGCGGCAGCGCTGCAGCAGCGCGCGTTCGTGCGCCTCGTCGAGCACGCCCTGGCGTTCGGCGTTGCTGTGGCCGTGGCCGATCAGTTCGTCGCCGCGCGCCACCAGCGCCTGGACCAGTTCGGGGCAATGGTCGTACAGCGCGGTGTTGACGAGTGCGCCCGTGGGCAGCGCGAGCGCGTCGAACAGCTCGAGGCAGCGCCAGGCGCCGACGCGGTTGCCGTATTCGCGCCAGCCGTGGTTGAGCACGTCAGGCTGCGGCGAGGCGGGGCCGATGCATGCGCCCAGCCCGTCGCCGAAGGCGAAGTGCTCGACATTGAAGCCGATGTACACCGCCAGCCGCGCGCCGTTCGGCCACACGTAGCCGGGCCGCCGCGTGATGGGCAGGTAGTCGAAGCGGTCGTGCGTGGGGAGCCGGTCGGGCCAGCGCGTCGTCATGCCGGCGGCCTCGTCACAGCACGGCGAGGCCGGCGCGCACCAGCAGCCACTCGGCGCTGTCGTTCCACACGTCCATCTGCACGATCAGGCCGTGGCGCACCACGTAGCGGTCGACGTACCGATTGCCTTCGAAGGCCGTGCCGTCGGGCCATGCGCCGTAGAGCGTGCCGAGGCTGTAGACCACCGTTTCCTCGGGCGTGCCGCCGGCCACCGTCTCGGTGCGCTCGATCTTCTTCTTGACCCAGGCATAGCGCTTCGCATTGAAGGCCGAGGTGTCGCCGGGTGCCTGCATCGGCCGGTTGCCGGTGAAGCGGATGCGGATGTCCGGTGCGGTGAAGCGCGAGGCCGACTGCGGGTCGGGAATCATCACCAGGCGAAGGAACTCGTCCACCACGGCGGCGGGGTCGAGCGCGGGATGGCGCTGCTGCGAAACGGATGCTTCCACGGGGTTCTCCAATCTTGCTGGGCCATGGCGGTGCACGGCGGGATGTCGCAAGCGGGTTCGTGCAAGTCCCGTGCCCGATGGTTGACATTGTGCTGTTCGGATTGTTGACAATCTGGCGCTGACGGCTCCCGGCACAATCGCGCGATGCGATTGCTCCAGCCCGGCCGCGCGCATGGAGAAAAAGCCCCGGCCGGCAAGGACATCGCCGCTTCCGGCAACATCGCGCCCCGATACCCGGCGGCGCCCGCCGTTCGTGGCACCGCAAGAAAGAACGCCTGATGAAAAACATCCTCTTCGTCGCCGACCCGCTCGATCATTTCAAGATCTACAAGGACACCACCTTCTCGATGATGCGCGAGGCCCAGCGCCGCGGCCACCGCATCGCCGCCTGCCTGCCGCAGGACATCCAGTGGAAGTCGGGTGGTTTCGTCACCGCCACGGTGCAGCAGATCACGCTGACGGGCGACGCGAAGGACTGGTACCGCGTCGACATCACCGAGTCGAAGGCGTTGAAGGACTTCGACGCGGTGCTGATGCGCAAGGACCCGCCCTTCGACGCCGAGTACATCTACGCGACGCACCTGCTGGAGCAGGCCGAGCGCGAGGGCGGCCGGGTGGTCAACTCGCCGCGCGCGCTGCGCGACCACCCCGAGAAGCTCGCGATCATGGAGTTTCCGCAGTTCGTCACGCCCACGCTGGTCACGCGCAGCGCGCAGGCGGTGCGCGACTTCCATGCGGAGCACGGCGACATCATCCTGAAGCCGCTCGACGGCATGGGCGGCATGGGCATCTTCCGCGTGAAGCAGGACGCGCTGAACCTCGGCTCCATCGTCGAGACGCTCAACAAGGACGGCGCCGAGACCATCATGGTGCAGCGCTTCGTGCCCGAGGTCGTCCAGGGCGACAAGCGCATCCTGATCATCGCGGGCGAGCCGGCGCCCTTCGTGCTGGCGCGCATTCCGCAAGGCACCGAGGTGCGCGGCAACCTTGCGGCCGGCGGCAAGGGCGTGGCGCAGCCGCTGACCGCGCGCAACCGCGAGATCGCGGAAACCATCGGCCGTGTGCTCGCGCCGCGCGGGCTGCTGCTGATCGGGCTCGACGTGATCGGCGACTCGGTCACCGAAATCAACGTGACCAGCCCGACCTGCTTCCAGGAAATCACCGAGCAGACCGGCTTCGACGTGCCGGCCATGTTCATCGATGCGCTGGAAGCGACCCTGCAGCCGCAGGGCCGCTGACCTCCAGCGTCAGAAGTCGATGGTGCCGCTCAGCGAGAAGGTGCGCGGCGCGCCCAGCACCAGGTAGTTGCTGCCCTGCGTGCCGCCCACCGAGGCCCAGTACGACTTGTTGAACAGGTTGTCGATGCGCGCACGCAGCGTGAGCGCACGGCCGTTGCCCAGGTCGACCAGGTAGCGCGCGCCGATGTCGAAGCGCGTCCACGACGGCACCGACTGGGTGTTGGCGGCGTTGGCGTATTGCTTCGAGGTGTAGAGCACGCGGGCGTTCAGCGACAGGTTGCGCAGGCCCGGCACGTCCCATTCGGCGCCCAGGTTGGCTTGCTGCTTGGCCACGCCGATGGCCGTCAGGCCGTCGGTGGCGCCGCCTTGCGTGTTCTTCTGCTTGGCGTCCAGCAGCGTCAGGCCGCCGAGCAGGCG
>Ga0160498_100213_pt1 | contig 20910 bp, 19 predicted proteins | sample DIDnMG_10_FD_108248 | JGI IMG/M metagenome (GOLD analysis project Ga0160498, IMG submission 108248) | Enriched soil microbial communities from UW Madison campus, WI, USA - DID2878_E24_Xylan MG | ecosystem: Environmental > Terrestrial > Soil > Unclassified | place: USA: Madison, Wisconsin... | reverse complement strand
GGCCGATGCGCGCGTGATGCGCGCGAAGGTCGGGATGTTGTAGATGCCGATCGCGACGATGGCATTCACGATGCCCGCGCCGAACACCGCGGTCATCATGATGGCCGAGAGAATCGCGGGGAAGGCCAGCGTGAAGTCCGACAGGCGCATCACCGCTTCCTCGACCCAGCCGCGTCTGGCCGCCGCGAGCAGGCCCAGCGCGGTGCCGACCACCAGGCCGATGCCCACGGCAATGATGCCGACCAGGATGGATGCGCGCGCACCCACCAGCAGCAGAGAGGCCACGTCGCGCCCGAATGCATCGGTGCCCAGCCAGTGCGAGCCCGTCGGGGCCTGCATCTTGTTCGGCATGTCCATCGCATACGGCGACCACGGCGTCCACACGAAGGACACCAGTGCCGCGATGAGCAGCAGCGCGGCCAGCACGCCGCCGATGACGAAGCTGCGGTGCTTCACCGCGCGTTGCCAGAAACCGGGGAGCTTGAGCGCCGCGGCGCTGGGGGCCGGGGCCGTGATGGCGTTCATATGTCGCTGGCCTTGATGCGCGGGTCGATGACGGCGTAGAGCACGTCGACCACGAAATTCACGATGACCACCATGGCCGCGAGCAGCATCACGCAGTTGCGCACCACGATCAGGTCGCGGTTGCTGATGGCCTGGAAGATCAGCCGGCCCAAGCCGGGAAGATAGAACACGTTCTCCACCACGATGGTGCCGGCCAGCAGCTCGGAGAACTGCATACCCATCACCGTGATGACCGGGATCATGGCGTTGCGCAGCACGTGCGTCCAGAGCACCATGCGCTGCGAAACGCCCTTGGCCCGCGCGGTGCGCACGAAGTCTTCGCGCATCACTTCCAGCACCGCCGAGCGCGTGATGCGCGCGAGGATCGCGGCCTGCACCACCGCAAGCGACAGGGCAGGCAGCAGCAGCGACTTGATGCCCGAGAAGAAGCCGTCGCCCCAGCCCTCGAAGCCGCCGGCGGAAAACCACTGCAGCTTCACCGAGAACACGAGGATCAGCAGGATCGCGAACCAGAAATTGGGAATCGCAATGCCGACCTGGGCCATGCCCATCAGGCCGACGTCGCCGAGCTTGTTGTGGCGCGCGGCGGCCGTCACGCCCACCAGCAGCGCGATGACCGTGGTGAAGAACATCGCCAGCAGCGCCAGCGGCATGGTGAGCGCCAGGCGCTCGAGGATCAGGTCGAGCACCGGCGAGCTGTAGGCGTAGCTGTCGCCCAGGTTGCCGGTGAGCAGGCCGCCGATCCAGTGCCAGTAGCGCGTCCACGCGGGCTGGTCGAGGCCGAGCTTGGTGGCCAGCGCCGCCACCGCTTCGGGCGAGGCGTCGGGGCCCATGAGCATCTGCGCGGCATTGCCGGGCAGTATCTCGAGGACGAGGAAAACGATGACCGAGGCACCGATCAGCGTGCCGATCAGCGTGGCAAGGCGCTTGAATAGAAACAGACTCATGGGGCGGGGCGCAGCATAACTGACTCCTGCAACAAATGTGCCGTGAATGTGGCCTTTGCATTCAGGGGCGGCCGGCCCGCGCGGCCCCGCGATAATCGGGGGATGGCCCTCATGATCACCGACGAATGCATCAACTGCGATGTCTGCGAGCCCGAGTGCCCGAACGACGCGATCTACATGGGCGAGGCGTTCTACGAAATCGACCCGCACAAGTGCACCGAGTGCGTCGGCCACTTCGACGAGCCGCAATGCGTGCAGATCTGCCCGGTGGCGTGCATTCCCGTCAATCCCGAGCATGTGGAAAGCCGCGAGACGCTGCTTCAGAAGTACGAGCGTCTCACGGCGATCAAGGTGACGACGGCCGCGTCAGGCGGCGTCTGAGCCGGCGGATTTCCGCTTCCTTTTCTTCTTTGGCGCGTCGCCGGCCGTATTCAGGTCGCTCGCCGCACCCCTGAAGCTCGCGCTGGCCTTGCGCGGTTCGGCCGCCAGGGTGCGGGCACGGTCCCGCTCCTTTTGCTCTGCCAGGGCGAGCCGCCGTTCCGCGAGAGCCGCGCTGCGGGCCTCGCGCGCGGCCCGCTGGTCGCGGTCGTGGGCTGCCTTTTCGAGCGACAGCCTGCTGCGCTCCATCTGGTCGGCCTGCGTTCTGGCGCTGCGAGTGCCCGTGTCGGCGTCGCGGCGGTCTTGCGCGTTTCGGCTGTCGTTCACCCGCACCGCCTTCCCGCCCTCGCAGGGCTGGTCCGAGTAAGCGTTGCCGCAGCGCCATGCGGTGGTTCCACCTTGCGCCAAGGCGCCGGTGGAATGGATGCAGGCCGCTATGGAAAGCATAGCGATGCCGATCCTTGCGGCGCCTGCTGTCGTTTCTCTTCTGCTTTTCTCTCTCATTTTTTATTTCTCTCCCTCCTGCGCTCCGATGGCCGGCTAGGTGGCGGCAGGCGTGCCCCCATCGCCGGGCTCCCTCCGCGGCGGTTTGGGCCGCGGTGGCTTGCTCGTGTGAATCAGCAGCGTCGCCTTTTCCATCTCGCCCGCCACCAGCGCGGGCGTGGCGTGCAGCGTGCGGACGATGGCGTCTTCGATCGCCTCGCGTTGTTCCTTCAGCGGCTTCTTGAGCACCCAGTTGACCACCTCCGACTTCACGCCGGGGTGGCCGATGCCCAGGCGCAGCCGCCAGTAGTCGCCGGTGCCGAGCTGCGCGTGAATGTCGCGCAGGCCGTTGTGGCCGGCATGGCTGCCGCCGAACTTGAGCTTGGCCTGGCCGGGCACCACGTCGAGCTCGTCGTGCACCACCAGGATTTCCTCGGGCGCGATCTTGAAGAAGCGCGCCAGCGCCGCCACCGACTTGCCCGACAGGTTCATGAAGGTCTGCGGCTCCAGCAGCCAGATGCTCTGCCCGCCGATGTTGGCGCGCGCCCCGAGGCCGTGGTAGCCGCGTTCGGGCACGAGGTTGAGTTTCCAGTCGCGCGCCAGGGCGTCGATCCACCAGAAGCCCGCGTTGTGCCGCGTGGCTTCGTACTCAGGGCCCGGATTTCCGAGGCCGACGAACAACTTGATCATGGCCTTGATTATCCCGCCGCCAAAAAGCAGAAGGCCCGCACGAGGCGGGCCTTCTGCAGCAACGGATGCGAAAGAAGATTACTTCTTGGCAGTCTTAGCGGCGGGGGTCTTGGCGGCCGGAGCCTTGCCACCCTTGCCGGCCGGTGCGGCGGCGGCGGCTGCATCGGCAGCGCCTTCGGCGGGAGCGTCGACTTCTTCAGCCGCCGGCGACACGGCCGAAGCCAGCACCGGGTTGACCTTGCCGTGGCTGACCCACTTCACGCCCTTGGGCAGCTTGATGTCCTTCAGCGTGACGGTGCCGTTCTTCTTCAGGCCCGACAGGTCGACTTCGATGAACTCGGGCAGATCGCTCGGCAGGCAGTTCAGTTCGAGTTCGGTCGTCACGTGATTGACCAGGTTCAGGTCGATCTTGACGGCCTCGGATTCTTCTTCGCCCTTGAAGTGCACGGGCACCTTCATGGTCATGCGGGTCTTGGCGTCGACGCGCTGGAAGTCGATGTGCTGCACCAGCTGGCGGAAGGGGTGGTACTGCACGTCGCGCAGCAGGACCTTGCTGGTCGTGCCGCCGAGTTCCATCTCGAGCACGCTCGAGTGGAAAGCTTCCTTCTTCAGGGCGTGCCACAGCGCGTTGTGATCGATCTCGATCAGTTGCGGCTGGGTGTCGCCACCGTAGACGATGCCGGGGGTCTTGCCCGTGATGCGGAGACGGCGGCTCGCACCCGTGCCCTGCTTTGCGCGCTCAAAAGCGACGAATTTCATAACTAGCTCCTGTGAGAGTCCACCGCGACCAGTGCGACTCCGGTTCAAAAAGGCCTCCTGCGAAGGAGGCCAGCTTCATGCCCCGGTCAGAACAGGTTGTCCTGATCCGAGAACAAACTCATCACCGACTCGCCCTTGGCAATGCGCTGGATCGTTTCGGCGATCAGCGGTGCCACGGAGAGCTGGCGGATCTTTCCGCAGGCATTGGCGCCGTCGGAAAGGGGGATGGTGTTGGTCACGACCACTTCGTCGAGGGCCGAGCCCTGCGTGATGCGCTCGATGGCCGGGCCCGAGAAGATCGGGTGCGTGCAGTAGGCGTAGACGCTCTTGGCGCCGCGCTCTTTCAGCACTTCGGCTGCTTTGACCAGCGTGCCGGCGGTGTCGATCATGTCGTCCATGATCACGCAGTTGCGGCCGTCGATCTCGCCGATCACGTTCATGACTTCGCTGACGTTGGCCTTCGGGCGGCGCTTGTCGATGATGGCGAGGTCGCAGTTCAGTTGCTTGGCCAGCGCGCGGGCACGGACCACGCCGCCGACGTCGGGCGAAACCACGATCAGGTCTTCGTAGTTCTTGGCGCGCAGGTCGCCGAGCAGCACCGGCGAGGCGTAGATGTTGTCGACCGGAATGTCGAAGAAGCCCTGGATCTGGTCGGCGTGAAGGTCCATCGTGAGCACACGCTCGACACCGACGGTTTCCAGCAGGTTGGCCACGACCTTGGCCGAGATGGGCACGCGGCTCGAGCGCGGACGGCGGTCCTGGCGGGCGTAGCCGAAGTAGGGAATGACGGCGCTGATCCGCTCGGCCGAAGCGCGCTTGAGCGCGTCGACCATGATCAGCAGTTCCATCAGGTTTTCGTTGGTAGGAGCGCAGGTCGACTGGACCACGAACACGTCGCGGGCGCGGACGTTCTGGTTGATCTCGACGGTGACTTCACCGTCCGAGAAGCGGCCCACGCGGGCGGCGCCCAGCGAAGTACCGAGGTTGTGCGCGATTTCCGCAGCAAGGCCAGGATTGGCGTTACCGGTGAAAACCATGAAATCAGGGTGATTAGCCTGCATGAGCGCGTCCCGGCAGTGCAAATTGGCTTAGGAAGCCGCCAAAAGGTTTGTGATGCATGGCGACCGGTAGGCCGCCGATTATTGCAGCGGGTGAGCTGCAAATGAAGACTGCGGCCATTTGGCCGCAGTCGTTGAAGATTTGGCAGGGGAGAAAGGATTCGAACCTTTGCATGCTGGAATCAAAATCCAGTGCCTTAACCAGCTTGGCGACTCCCCTACACGGGTCGATGATTTTCACCACCAACCGATATATGTCGCATCGAACCGAATGAACGGCCCGATCATCTTTTCAGGTTGCCCATCCCCAGAGTGGATGGACTTCCAGGTTGCTGCATTGACGAACCTGCCAGCCCTTGGGGGCTTCCAGCAGTTCCGCTTCCTGCGGCACTTGCGGCATTTTCGCGAACACCGAACTTCCGGAGCCGGTCATCCGTGCCTTCAACCCTTGGGCTCCGAGCCATTCGATGGCATCGGTGACCGCGGGGCAAAGTCGCTGGGCAACCGGCTGCAGGTCGTTGTGGCCGAAGTCGAAAACCGAAGGGCTCAGAACCGAGCTTTTCAGGTTTGTCGCTTCGAGCGATTCGCTCTCTGCAGCAAAGCCTGTGATTATAGCAACAGGAGTTGAACGTTCAAGATCTGTTGCTGAAAAAATTAATCGGGTATCGAGTCCTTCGGGAGGCTTGGCCACCGCGAAACGCGCGGCAGGGAGTGTAACCGGTGTCAGCTGCTCTCCGATGCCCTCGACCCACGCATTGCGGCCGCCGAGAAAGAAAGGCACGTCCGCGCCCAGCTTCAGCCCGATGTGGGCAAGGCGCGAGAGCGGCAGGTTCAGCCCCCACAGGCGGTTCAGCGCCAGCAGGCAGGTGGCCGCGTCCGAAGAGCCGCCACCCATGCCCGCCTGTGCGGGCACGTGCTTGGCCACGCCGATGTGGGCGCCCTGGCCCGGCGTGGCGAATGCCTGCAGTGCACGCGCAGCACGCAGGACCAGGTCGTCCGCGGGCAGCTCGGTCGTCAGGTCTTCGCGGCTCAGTTGGCCGTCACGGCGCAGTTCGACATGCAGCGTGTCGCACCAGTCGATCAGCATGAAGACCGATTGCAGCAGGTGGTAGCCGTCGTCGCGCCGGCCGGTGATGTGAAGGAAGAGGTTGAGCTTGGCCGGCGCGGAAAGGTCGTAGATCGCCTTCATGACCGCTCGAACACGATGCGCAGATCGGCCCGCGGGCTCGGTGCTTCGCGTACCGCGGCCAGGCGGCCGTTGGCGAGCTGCCCCAGGTCCGGCTTCCAGCCGGGCACGGGATCGTTGCGGCCCGCGAGCCAGCCAAACAGCGCACCGACTGGAATGGCTGCCCCGGTGGCCGCCTCGATGAGCGCGTCGACGGAGTCGAAGCGCCGCGTGTTGCTGCCGTCTTTCAGCAGTGCTTCGCCCGGCGACCAGTGCAGCTGTGCAAGCGTGCTGCCGATGGGGGTCGTGAGCGTGAGATCGCCCGAGTCGGCGGAGCCGCGCAGCTCGAACAGCGCGGCAAAGGTCTGTACCGGCTCGCTCTCGATGCGAAGCGACATCCGTCCGCTCCAGCTGTCCGAAGCCTTGGGTGCCGAAGCGCCGCCACCCGACAGCTGGGCGCAGCCTGACACGACGAGCAATGCAGCGCCGCCAGCGGCCAGCAGCACGCGTCGCCCGTGATCGATCCGTTGCGGCGCAAGCGCCTTTGCCAGCGTCATCTTCAAGGCTTCACGCGCAGGCGCTTGAGTGTTTCCTGCAGGGTTTCGTTCTCGGAGTCGCTCAGCAAGGCTTCTTTCCAGATCGCGACCGCGCGGTCCTTCTGGCCGCTGCTCCACAGCACTTCACCGAAGTGCGCGCCGATCTCGGGGTCGGGCCGTGTCTTGTACGCGGCTTCGAGGATGCGGATCGCCTCCGTGGTGTTGCCGAGGCGGAATTCGACCCAGCCCAGGCTGTCGGCGATGAACGGATCGTCCGGCGCCAGCTGCACCGCCTTCTGGATCAGCGTGCGCGCCTCGTCGAGCCGGATCTTGCGATCGGCGAGCGAATAGCCCAGCGCGTTGTACGCATTCTGGTTGTCGGGCTTGAGCTGGATGAGCCGGCGCAGCAGGCGTTCCATGTCGTCGAGGCGGTTGAGGCGCTCGGCGACCATGGCCTGGTCGTAGACGAGGTCGGCGTCGTCCGGCGAGGCCGCGGATGCCTGGGCAAGCATGTCGTAGGCCGCCTGGTATTGCTTGGCGTCGCGCAGCAGCTGCACCTCGGCGAGGAACTTCTGCTTCTTGTCGTCGGCCGTGCGTTCGGGCAGCGAGCGGATGAGTTCGCGCGCCTGCGGCAGCTTGCCCTGTTGCGCGAGCAGCGCCGCGCGGCGGGTTTGGGCGGCGACGATGTCATCCGTGCCGGTCACGCGCGACAGCCAACGTTCCGCGGCCGCGTAGTCCTTGCGGCGCTCGGCCAGTTGCGCCAACGCAAAGTACGCCTGCGACACGCTGCGGCGGCGGTCTCCCGCTTCTCCCGCGTCCTTGCCCTGGTTGCCCGAGAGTTCGATGAAGCGCTTGAGCGAGGCCTCGGCGGCCGCGTCCTGCTTGGCCTGCATCTGCAGGCTGCCGAGCAGCAGCCAGGGCTCGGCCAGTTCGGGCCGGGCCGTGGTGAGGGCCTGGAGCTGCGCGGTGGCGTCGGGGAAGCGGCGGTTTTCGACCAGCACGCGCGCGTAGGCCACGCGCAGGTCTGGGGCGGCCTTGGGGTTGTTGTTCAGGTAGCGGGTGACGATGGGCTCGGCCAGCGGCTGACCGGGGTCGATCATCTCGAGTGCCAGAGCAGCCGGGGCGTCGGACGAGGGATCGAGTTCCTGGCCCCTGCGAGCGGCTTCCAGCGCGCCGGAAGCATCGCCGGCGTTCAGGCGCAGCCGGCCCACGGTGGCCCAGGCCAGCGCGCCGGTGGCCGGGTTCTTGAGTTCGTCGGACAAGGCCTGCTCGACCACCGAGGCGGCCAGCTTCTTGTCGGGCGCGCGCGAATAGTTGCGCACGATCACGGCCATGAGCAGCGGCCGTTCGACCTGCGAGGTGGCCGCCACTTCGGCGCGCAGCAGCTCGGTCGTTTCGCTGATGCGGTTGAGCGCGATCAGGATCTGCAGTTCGACGCGCCGGGCGTCGCGCGAGGTGGGCAGCGTTTCCTGCCAGGCACGGGCCGCCGCCAGTGCCGCATCGCCGGAACGCGACTGCAGGGCGATCTCGACCGCGCGCTGGAACAGCTTGCCGTCGCGCAGCCGGCGTGCGGCGTCGAGCACCAATGCATAGCCGGAGCCGGGGTCGCCGGAGCGGGTCGTCAGCTCGCCCATCAAGATTTCGTAGAACAGGTCCGCGGTCAGTGCCGACGGCTGCGCCGCAGGCTCGGCGGCAGCGGCTGCCTTGGCGACGACGGTCTGCTGCGGCTTGGCCGCCGGCTTGCGTGGCGCGGACCGTTCGATGATGGGAGCGGGGCTGTCGGGGGCTGCTGGGTCGTTGGTTTGCGCGTGGACGGCACAGGCCAGCAAGACGAGAGACGCGGCCGCCGCAAGGCGGTGTCGGCGGGGCGGAAGGTTCATCCGACCATAATAATCCAGCCTTTTGAACGTGCGCCGCGTGGGGCTTCGTCGCCGTCGGCATTTGCCGGAGATTTACTTTTCATGCCTGAACTACCCGAAGTCGAAGTCACCCGGCGCGGCATTGCCGACCGCATCGCCGGGGCGCGCATCGACGCGGTACGCATCGGAAAACCACTGCGCTGGGCGCTGATGGTGCTGCCCGAGGCGCTGGTCGGGCGCCGCGTGCTCCAGGTGCGCCGGCGCGGCAAATACCTGCTGATCGATCTCGACCGCGGCATCCTGCTGCTGCACCTGGGCATGTCGGGCAGCCTGCGCTTCGACGCGGTGCTGCCGCCGCCCGGCACGCACGACCATTTCGATCTGGTCACCGACCTGGGCACCTTGCGGCTCAACGACCCGCGCCGATTCGGCGCCGTCGTCTATGTGGAGAACGAAGACGCGCCCTGGGCCATCAAGCTGCTCGGCGGGCTCGGCATGGAGCCGCTGGGCGAAGACTTCGATCTCGACGTCTTCCATGCCGGGCTCAAGAAGCGCAGGACCGCCGTCAAGCAGGTGCTGCTGGCGGGCGACGTGGTGGTTGGCGTGGGCAACATCTATGCGTCGGAGGCGCTGTTCCAGGCCGGCATCCGGCCGACGCTGTCGGCCGCGCGCATCAGCCGGCCGCGTGCCGCCAAGCTGCATGCGGCGGTGCGCGAGATCCTTGCAAGGGCGGTGGAAAAGGGCGGCAGCACGCTGCGCGATTTCTCCAACATCGACGGCCAGAACGGTTATTTCCAGCTCGAGGCGACTGTCTACGGCCGGGCCGGCGAACCCTGTCGGGTCTGCGCAACGCCCATCCGGCTGTTGAGGCAGGGGCAGCGCTCCACCTATTACTGTCCCAACTGCCAGAAATAGCGGATGTAACCGTCGAGCTAAATGGGCCGAAAACGGTTGCTGCCTACCTCTCGATGCTATATTTGTAAGCTCTTTTTTACATCTGTCTCTTGAGCCGCTCCTTCAACCAACAACTCGATCAGCACGGCGCCTGGCGAAACAATTTCGCCCGCCGGCTGCAGTGGCTGTCCCGCTGGCTGACCGAGAACGAGCTGCTCGACCAGGCGGTGGCCGAGCGCCTGCGCGGGCTCGAGACGCAGATCCGCACCAGCAAGGTCATGGTCGCGTTCGTCGCGGAGTTTTCGCGCGGCAAGTCGGAGCTGATCAACGCGATCTTCTTTGCCGGCTACGGGCGGCGCATCATGCCCGCGAGCGCCGGGCGCACCACGATGTGCCCGACCGAGCTGGGCTACGACCCCGCGCTCGCGCCCAAGCTGCGGCTGCTGCCCATCGAGACCCGCCTGGAGCCGCACTCGCTCGCGCACTGGCGCGAAAAGCCCACGCGCTGGACCGAGATCGCCATCGACGTAGCCAATGCCGAGCAGCTGGCACAGGCCATGAGCAAGGTGGCCGAGGTGCGCTGGGTCGCCAAGGACGAAGCGCGCACGCTGGGTTTCTGGGACGACGAGACGCCCGACGACAACCCGGTGCAGGACGCCGAAGGCCGCGTCGAAATTCCGCGCTGGCGCCATGCGGTGCTCAACATGCCGCATCCGCTGCTGGAGCAGGGGCTGGTGATTCTCGACACCCCCGGCCTGAACGCGATCGGCGCCGAACCCGAACTCACCGTTAGCCTGATCCCGCAGGCGCACGCGGTCGTCTTCATCCTGGGCGCCGAGACCGGCGTGACGCGCTCCGACCTCTCGATCTGGCGCGAGCACCTGATCACCGAAGACGAAGGCAACAACACGCGCTTCGTGGTGCTCAACAAGATCGACACCATGTGGGACACGCTGAGCACGCCCGCGCAGATCGCGCAGCAGATCGAGCGCCAGCGCGAAAGCGCGGCCCGCCTGCTCGAGGTGCCGCTGGCGCAGGTGCTGCCGGTGTCCGCGCAGAAGGGCCTGCAGGCCAAGATCCAGCGCGACGTGCCCTTGCTCGACGCCAGCCGCCTGCCCGCGCTCGAAGCGCTGCTGGGCGAAGGCGTGCTCGGCAAGCGCGAGACCATGCTGCGGCTGGCCGTCGATGCCGGCATGAGCGCGCTGCGCGTCGAGGCCGAACGCATCCTGAAGGTGCGGCAGCGCGACCTCTCCGAGCAGGCGCTCGAGCTGCAGGGGCTGCGCGGCAAGAATGTCTCGGTGATCCGCCACATGCGCGCGCGCATCGACCAGGAGCACGCCGAGTTCGAGGGCAGCAACACGCGCATCCTGGCGCTGCGCTCGGTGCAGGGCAAGCTGCTGCGCGAGGTGTATGCCGTGCTCGGCCGTACCGCGCTCAAGGCCGACATGGTGCGGCTGTCGGCCGCGCTCAAGCGCCCCGGCGTGAAGCTCAGCGTGCGCAAGGTGTACGCGGAGACCTTCGACTCGCTGCGCAACAACCTGCGCGAAGTGCAGGCGACCACGGCGGAGATCCAGTCGATGCTGCACGCCACCTTCCGCCAGCTCAATGCCGAGCAGGGCTTCACGCTGCAGGCGCCGGCGGAGCCCGACCTTACGGGCTTCGAGCAGGAGCTCAGCCAGATCGAGCGCAGCCACATCCACTACCTCGGCGTGGGCAACCTGCTGAAGCTCGCGCAGGCCGATTTCTGCGACAAGCTCGTGCGCGCGCTGGCCAGCCGGCTGCGGCTGGTGAATGAAGCCGCCATGACCGAGGTCGAGCGCTGGAGCAAGGGCGCGAGCGCGCAGATCGATGCGCAGCTCAAGGAGCGCCGGCGCAACTTCAGCAAGCGCATCGAGGCCATCGAGCGCATCCAGAGCGCGGCGGGCAACCTCGACGAGCGGCTGATGGAGCTCGCCGCGCAAGAAAGCAACCTGGCCGAGCTTCATCTGCGGCTGCGCGAATTCACCACGCTCATCACCCAGCAGGCAAAGCCGCAGGCTGCGGCTGTCGCCGGCGAACTGCGTGCTGCCTGAATCCCCCGACTTCGCCGCGCAGATCGTGGCCTGGCAGCGCAGCCACGGCCGCAGCCAGCTGCCGTGGCAGAACACCCGCGACCCCTACCGCGTCTGGCTGTCGGAGGTGATGCTCCAGCAGACGCAGGTGTCGACGGTGCTCGGCTACTTCGCGCGATTCCTCGAGCGCTTTCCGGACGTGAAGGCGCTGGCCGCCGGAACCGAAGACGAGGTGTTCGGCCTCTGGAGCGGCCTGGGCTACTACAGCCGCGCGCGCAACATGCACCGCTGCGCGCAGGACGTCGTCGCGCGCTTCGGCGGCGAATTCCCGCGCACGGCGCAGGAACTCGTGACCCTGCCCGGCATCGGCCGCTCCACCGCCGCGGCCATTGCCGCCTTCTGCTTTGGCGAGCGCGTGGCGATCCTCGACGGCAACGTGAAGCGCGTTCTGACGCGGGTGCTCGGCTTCGGCGGCGACATGTCGTCGTCTGCGCAGGAGCGCGCCCTGTGGGATCTCGCGACGCAGCTGCTGCCCCCCGCCGAGCAGCGCGAGGCCATCGCCCACTACACGCAGGGGCTCATGGACCTGGGCGCCACGGTCTGCCTGCCGCGCAAGCCGAGCTGCATGATCTGCCCGGTCGACCAGCGCTGCGTGGGCCTGCGCGAGGGCGCGCCCGAGCGCTACCCCGTCAAGACCCGCAAGCTCAAGCGCAGTGCCCAGTCGCTCTGGCTGCTGCTGGCGCGCGATGCGCAGGGCCGCGTGTGGCTGGAGAAACGGCCGGCGAAGGGCATATGGGCGGGGCTGCACTGCCTGCCCGTGTTCGACAGCCGCGACGATCTGCTCGCAGCGCTGCCGCCCGCCGCGCAACGCGGCACGCAAGACATGCCGGCCTTCGTGCACGTGCTGACCCACAAGGACCTGCACCTGCACCCGGTGCTGATCGAGGGCGCCCAGCCGCTCGGAGAGGGCGCGCGCTGGGTCGACGCGCAGGAGTGGAGCCGGCTGGGCCTGCCGGCCCCGGTGCGCAAGCTGCTGGAAAGCAGCGAGGCCCGATAGAAGCCGGCGGTCAGTTCGCGTCGAGTTCGCGGTGCCGCTTGAGCGCACCCCAGCGGGCGCCGAACGAACGCGCGAGCTGCTCCACCAGGAACACCGACCGGTGCTGCCCGCCGGTGCAGCCGATGGCCACCGTCACGTAGCTGCGGTGGTCGCGCGCCAGCGCATCGAGCCAGTGCGACAGGAACTGCTCGATGTCGTCGTACATGCGCGCCACGTCGTCGTGCTCGCGCAGCCATTCGATCACCGGTTCGTCGCGTCCCGTGAGCGGGCGCAGCGCGGGCACATAGTGCGGGTTCGGCAGCATGCGCACGTCGAATACATAGTCGGCATCCAGCGGCACGCCGCGCTTGAAGGCGAACGACTCGAACACCAGCGTCAGCGCGCTCTGCGGCGCCGAGATCAGCGACTTGATGTAGCTCTGCAGCTGCGCCGGCCGGATCAGGCTGGTGTCGATCACGTCGGCACCATCGCGCAGGTCGGCCAGCAGTTCGCGTTCCAGCTCGATGGCCTGCATCAGCACGCGATGCTGCTCGGGCACGTCGGTGCGGCCTTCCTGGCGCGAGAGCGGATGGCGGCGGCGGGTTTCGGAATAGCGGCGCAGCAGCGCGTCGGTGGTGGCGTCGAGGAACAGCGAACGCAGCGAGATCCCGCCGTCGCGTCGCAGCGCATCGAGCTGCTGCGGAACGATGGGCAGCGAGACGCCGCTGCGCACGTCCATGGCAATGGCCACGCGCGGCGTCTGCTGTTCGTGCTGCAAGGCGATGAACGCCGTCAGCAGTTCAGGCGGAAGGTTGTCGACGCAGTAGTAGCCGGCGTCTTCCAGCGCATGCAGGGCCACCGATTTGCCGGAGCCCGACATGCCCGTGATGAGGACCAGGTCGAGGTTCATGGCGTGGCCGCGGAAGTCTTGTGGCCCAGCATCTCGCGGGCGTGCGCGAGCGAAGTCTGCGAAACCTTCTCGCCGCCCAGCATGCGGGCGATTTCCCTGGCGCGATTGTCTTCGTCCAGGCGCGACACGCCGCTCTCGGTGCGCGGGCCTTCCTTGCCGGCCGCCGCGGTCTGGCGCTTGGCCACCACCAGATGGTGGTCCGCGCAGGCCGCCACTTGCGGCAGATGGGTGACGGCGAGCACCTGGCGGTCGCGGCCGAGCTGCTTCATGAGGCGCCCGACCGTCTCGGCGACGGCACCGCCGACGCCGGCATCCACTTCGTCGAAGATCAGCGTCTGCGCGGTGCCGAGCTGGCTGGTCGTCACGGCGATGGCCAGCGCAATGCGCGACAGCTCGCCGCCCGATGCCACCTTGCCGATGGCGCGCGGTGTGCTGCCGGTGTGGCCGGCCACGAGGAACGCCACTTCTTCCAGGCCGGCGCGGCCGGGCTGCGCCAGCGGCTGCAGATCGACTTCGAAGCGCCCGCCCTGCATGCCCAGGCCCTGCATCGCCTCGGTCACGGCCTGCGCGAGCCGCGGCGCCGCCTGCTTGCGCGACTTGCCGAGCGCCTTGGCTTCCTTCATGTAGGCCTGCTGTGCGCTCTGCTCGGCGCGTTCCAGGCCGTCGAGATCGCTTTGCGCATCGAGCGCCTGCAGCTCGGCCTGCCAGCCGGCCAGCAGGGCCGGAAGGTCAGCCGGCGTTCGCTTGTAGCGGCGCGCGAGCGACATCCACAGGCCCATGCGCTCGTCCAGTTCGGCCAGGCTTTGCGGATCGGCTTCGGCGTCGCGAAGGTAGCCGTGCAGCGAGTGGGCCGCGTCGGAGGCCTGTGCGACGCAGGAGGCCAGCACTTCGCCGAGGTTGCGGAACTCGGGCTCGATGTGCTCGCAGTTCTTCAGCAGCGTGGCCGCGCGCGAGAGCGCGGAGAGCGCGCCGTTGTCTTCGTCTTCCAGCGCCTGGCTGGCGCCCTGCGCCGCGTCGATCAGCGCCTGCGCGTTGGAAATGCGCGAGTGGTTGGTCGACAGTTCTTCCCATTCGTCGACGCCGGGCGCGAGCTTGGCGACCTCGGAAATCTGCCACTGCAGCCGCTCGCGCTCGCGCTGCAGCGAGTCTTGCGCCGAGCGCGCATGTTCGAGCGCGGAGAGCGCCTGCCGCCAGCCATGCCAGGCGGCGTCGAGCGCGTCGCTGCGCACGCCCGCATAGGCGTCGAGCAGGCCGCGCACCGCATCGGGCCGGGTCAGGCTCTGCCAGGCGTGCTGGCCGTGGATGTCGAGCAGGCGGTCGCCGAGTTCGCGCAACTGCGTGGCCGTGGCCGGGCTGCCGTTGATCCAGCCACGGCTGCGGCCCTGAAGGTCGACGGTGCGGCGCAGCAGCAGCGCGTCGCCGGCTTCGAAGCCGCCTTCGTCGAGCCAGGAGGCCAGGGCCGGATCTGCATCGAATTCGGCGCTCACGTCGAGCCGTTCGGCGCCTTCCCGCACCGCGCCGGCGTCGGCGCGGTTGCCCAGCGCCAGCTGCAGCGCGTCGATCAGGATGGATTTGCCCGCGCCGGTTTCACCGGTCAGTACCGTGAAGCCGCCGGACAGGTCGAGTTCGAGTGATCGCACGATCACGAAGTCGCGCAGTGCGATGCGTCGCAGCGCCATTCAGGAGCCTCCCTCGTTCCAATGAAGTTTCTTGCGCAGCGTGTCGAAATAGCTCCAGCCGCGCGGATGCAGGAAGCGCACGCGGAAGTCGGAGCGGCGCACCACCACGCGGTCGCCGATCGCCAGCGAGGCGAGCGACTGCATGTCGAAATTGGCGCTGGCGTCGCGCCCGCCCACCAGCTCGATGACGATCTCGTCGGCATCGGGCAGCAGCACCGGGCGGTTCGACAGCGTGTGCGGCGCGATCGGCACCAGCACCCAGCCCGGCACCGCCGGGTGCAGCAGCGGCCCGCCGGCCGACAGCGCGTAGGCGGTCGAGCCCGTGGGCGTCGCGATGATCAGGCCGTCGGCGCGCTGGTTGGCCACGAAATGCCGGCCGACCGACACGCGCAGCTCCACCATGCCGGAGGTGGCGCCGCGGTTGACGACCACGTCGTTCATGGCCAGCGCGTCGAACACCGAGGCGCCGTCGCGCATGACCCGCGCGTGCATCAGGCTGCGGTGGTCTTCCTCGTATTCGCCGGCCAGCATCGGGATCAGCGTGGCCTGATAGTTGTCGAGCGGAATGTCGGTGATGAAGCCGAGCCGGCCACGGTTGATGCCGATCAGCGGAATGCCGTAGCTGGCGAGCTGCCGGCCGATGCCGAGCATGGTGCCGTCGCCGCCGACCACCAGGCCGAGGTCGCAGCGCTGGCCAATTTCCTCGACCGACAGGGCCTCGTAGCGCGGATGGGCGGGCGCGTCGTCGGCGTCGTCCTCGCAGGTCGAGCGCTCGACGAACACCTTGCACCCCTGGGATTCGAGGAAGGCGCCGATGCCTTCCATCACGCCGTCGCGCGCGTCCGCCTGCGCGCGGGCGCCGGAAGCCTGGTATTTGCCTATGAGGGCGACGTGACGGAAGCGAGAGGTCATATCTCACAAATTACAACACTAAAATCTTGCAATGCTGGACGACCGTGCCAAGTTGCTGCTCAAGACGCTCGTCGAGCGCTACATCGCCGACGGGCAACCCGTCGGCTCCCGCACGCTCTCGCGTTCTTCCGGTCTGGACCTGTCGCCCGCGACCATCCGCAACGTCATGGCGGACCTCGAGGAACTGGGGCTGATCGCCAGCCCGCACACCTCGGCAGGCCGCATCCCGACGCATCGCGGCTACCGCCTGTTCGTCGACACCATGCTCACCGCCCAGCGCGAGCAGATGAGCCCGCCGGCGCTGGCGCCCGACCAGCCGCAGAAGGTGATCGCCAATGCGGCGCACCTGCTGTCGAACCTGTCGCAGTTCGTGGGCGTGGTGATGGCGCCGCGCCGCGCTTCGGTGTTCAAGCAGATCGAGTTCCTGCGGCTGTCCGACCGGCGCCTGCTGGTGATCATCGTGTCGCCCGACGGCGACGTGCAGAACCGGGTAATCTTTCCGGAGGCCGACTATTCGCAGTCGCAGCTGGTCGAGGCGTCCAACTACATCAACGCGAACTACGCAGGCCTGACGATCGAGCAGGTGCGTGATCGCCTGCAATCGGAAGTCGAGAAGCTGCGCGGCGAGATCGCGGCGCTGATGCAGGCCGCCGTGAAGGTCAGCTCCGAGGTGCTCACCGAGGCGCAGGAAGACGACGTGGTGATCTCCGGCGAGCGCAACCTGCTCTCGGTGACCGACTTTTCCAGCGACATGGGGCAGCTGCGCCGCGCCTTCGAGCTTTTCGAGCAGAAGGCGCAGCTGATGCGGCTGCTCGACGTGTCGAGCAAGGCCGAGGGCGTGCGCATCTTCATCGGCGGCGAAAGCAAGGTGGTGCCGTTCGAGGAACTGTCCATCGTCAGCGCCAACTACGAGGTCGACGGGCAGGTCGTGGGCACGCTGGGCGTGATCGGGCCGACCCGCATGCCCTATGAACGCATGATCCAGATCGTCGATATCACGTCGCGTCTGGTGAGCAATGCGCTGAGCCATCGCAAATAGGCGCCGCGGCGCGAATAGAATCGTGGCGCGTGGGCCGTTAGCTCAGTTGGTTAGAGCAGCGGACTCATAATCCGTTGGTCGATGGTTCAAGCCCATCACGGCCTACCACCAATAATACCCTGAGGTTATTGAAGAGTTTGCTTCCATTTTGGAAGCAAACTCTTTTTTGTTTTTGAGTTTTCCTGGCCGATGTAATGGTCGATGTAAGACGGTTTGAAGCGAACAAGGCCATGGGCGAGTCAAGGGTCGGCAAGGACCTCTGCCGTTCGACGCCAGGCGGCAAACGGCGCGTGTGAGCCGATAGCTGACCTGGTCAACCTCTACCGGGTCGTGAAGCACCACCTGACGGAGTTCGTCCGGCAGTTCAAGTACGCGCTGTCGAGTCGGCAGATCTTCAAGTGGACGCAGGCCACGCCGCCCGAGGTGCTGACCGACGTCCAGCGGTCGGCGCGCTTCTTCTACCTCCAGCAGCAGGCCTTCGGCGGCCGCGTCCAGGGACAGACCTGGGGCACGGCTACCACCGCGCCAGCGATCAACCTGCTGCGGATCGAGGAGAACCTCAGCGCGGCGCATTTGCGCCTGGCCAGCGCCTACATCGAGCAGCTCGACTGGGCCACGTGCCTGGACCGCTATGACCGGCCGCACACGCTGTTCTATATGGACCCGCCATACTGGGAAACCGAGGGCTATGGCGTGCCCTTCGAGTGCGGCCAATACGAGCTGATGGCCACTAAGCTACGCCAGCTCAAAGGCAAGGCCATCATCAGCCTGAACGACCATCCGGACATCCGGCGGTGCTTCGAGGGCTTCGGTATGGAGAGCCTGGCCATCGACTACACGGTGGGCGGTGGCGCCAACCGGGCCGAGCGGCAGGAGCTGATCATCTACAGCTGGGATCGCGAAGCAGAGCCGCCAGGTCTGTTCTGAGCTTCAACGAAGAAAAAGCGGTGGAACGTCGGCAAGGACCCCAATACTCTCCACTGGCCCGGCCAGGAAAGCCCAAGAAATGGGCTGTTCCTGGCCGCGTAGTTTTACAACGTCGTTACACTGGGCGCAACGAAGGCAACTATGGGAAAAGATTCAAGAATCGAATGGACGCATCACACATTCAATCCCTGGTGGGGTTGCGTGAAGGTGTCTTCGGCATGTGATCACTGTTATGCCGAGTCTTGGGCGAAGCGTGTCGGCTCCGACGTGTGGGGGCCGAAAGCTGAACGCCGATTCTTCTCGGATCACCATTGGAAAGAGCCATTGAAGTGGAACAAGGACGCCACGGCCGAGGGCGTTCGCCGTCGTGTCTTCTGCGCGTCAATGGCTGACGTTTTTGAGAATCGCCCAGATCTCGTTGCTCCTCGCCAGCGCTTGCTGGACTTGATCGAGCAGACGCCAATGCTCGACTGGCTGCTGCTGACGAAACGTATCCACTTGGTCAAGAAGTTGCTCCCCAAGGGCTACAAGCTCCCGGCGCACGTCTGGCTCGGCACGACCGTCGAAGACCAGGACTACGCCAAGAAGCGCATTCCCTACCTTTTGGAGTTCGATACCCCCTCGGTTCGATTTGTGTCCTGCGAGCCCTTGATGGGTGAGCTTGATCTGAGTTCGTACCTGACCCCCTCAAAACACGGGACCCACATAGATTGGGTCATTGCAGGTGGCGAGAGCGGCCATGGCGCTCGGCCCATGGACCCGGCTTGGCCAGACGCTCTACAGAAGCAGTGCGCAAAGGCGAAGGTGCCGTTCCATTTCAAGCAATGGGGCCATTGGGCACCCGCTGACAACCTGGAGTTGCCACATGGCTACCCAGCGAAGAAGGTTGTCCACTTTTACAAGGGCAGCGAACGTGTACCGGTGGTGAGCGTCGGAAAGACGGCTGCCGGGAGAATTTTACGAGGGAGAACATGGGATCAGTTTCCGGCAACCCAAAGCGGCACGACGATAAGACTCTGAGCCTCTTTGACGAGCCTCCGGTCGAAGACGGCGTCGTCAATTTCAACATCACCTTTAAAGGCAGCATCGGTGATGGCTACCCTGTTTGGACCGAAAACAAGGCCAAGCTGATCCAGCGCTACGTCAGGTACTTCCTGATGATCACCAAGCATGGAACGTATATCGACGGGTTCGCTGGCCCTCAGGTCGAGGAATACAACGACGACACCTGGTCTGCCAAGCGCGTATTGGAAATTAGGCCCGACTGGCTGCGCCGCTTCGTCCTGTGCGACAAGAAACCGTCACAGATCGCCCACCTAGAAGTGCTCAGGGATGAACGCAAGGCCGCAGGCGATAAGCGCCTGATTGACATCTACAGTGGGGATTTCAACCAGACCATTGACCAGATCCTGACGCCTGGAGCCATCCGCGCAAAGGAGGCCACGTTCTGCCTACTTGATCAGCGAACGTTTGAGTGCAAATGGGCGACGGTAAAAAAGATCGCTCAATACAAAGCGGCAAAAATCGAACTGTTCTACTTCCTTCCAGTCGGCTGGCTCGCGAGGGCAATTGATGCGCTTAAGAACGACCAGGTCCTCCGCGACTGGTGGGGGCGTGATGACATAGAGGTGCTCCGCAACACCTCTAACAGCCATGCCTTCGCGCTGCTCTTTAAAGAGCGCTTTGAGAAGGAACTCGGCTATAGATCGGTGCTTGCATGGCCAATTTTTGACAAGGGCGAGAACGGAAAGATCATGTACTTCATGATTCATGCGACCGATCATCCCGAGGCTCCCCGCCTGATGCACCGTGCGTATCGGCAGGCGACGCTTGCTTTTGAACCCATGGAGCACCTGCAAGCTGAATTCGACGCTGCGGGGTTCGAGTTCTCCGAGCAGCTTTAGCCAGGGCCTCCCGCGCCGTCACCGCCATCAACCCAGGGGCGGCTTCCAACATCGGCACGACCTCCGCTGTCCACACCTCCGTCAGCGGGTCAGCGCGCGTACGCCATGTCCGCGCAGGCTTCTGGGAGGGCAGAAGAACCGTCGACTCGATCCGGCGCGCGCTGGCCACACTCACCCCAGCCTTGGCAGCCGCCACCTGCCATCGGAACACCATTTGAAGATGCGCGATGTCAATAATCATCGCGCCCCGCGCTGGTGAAGAAGAGTTGCTAATCACCGCATGATGTTGCCCAAGTCCCAAGAAGTCGATAAGGACGCCCCACCTCACACAGCTTCAACCTCGGGCTTGAGACTCTTGCGTAATGTTGCAAGTGGGCCTTGTAGGCGCGCAACTGCTGCACCAAATGCATCCTTCGAAAGAATCGACCTTTTTTGCTCAAGCCTTACGGCATCGAAATCTCCGAGCTGCACGTTGGCCGGCAAGCGTTCGGCTGCCAGTATGACTTGGTGGTGTACCCCCGCGGCCATGCCTAGAACCTCGACCATCTTCGTCAGATTGGGATCATCCTGACCTGATTGTTGAGGCGTATCGACAACGAAGGGGAACAGCGGGGAGTCCCCCCATTCAGCGTTGGTCGCAAGCATGGCCAAATGAACAGCCAACATGGATCGAGGCGCAGAACTCCCTCCAGACTGTGCACGCGCCCCAGGCTTGGGGTCTCCGATCTGTTCGTCTTGTGGAACGTCGACCAAATTGGACAGGCTCAAGACCTGAGATGAAAAATACTTTCGCACCTCAGCTAAACGCTCTGGGTCCTCAAATTTCTTAACCTCAGCATCCGCCCGTGCCTTGTCCACCTCTAGCTTCTTCACGGCACTGGACAAGTCACCGCTGACCCTTTGAAATGCAGTGTCGAGAGTCCGCTTGCTTTGAGAAGCCAGGACTTCTTCAAGCTTCAGTTTGGCTCGTCGCTCTTGCTGGAGTCTGTCCAGCTCAGCGATGCTGCGCTCCACACCCCGCAAGCTACTGCGGATTGTTGAGTTCCATGGAATCCTGACCCGCGATTTCCATCGAATATTGACCCACCCTCTTTGCGAGCCGGCCGGCTCACGGTGTGGATAAGTTTTTGGTTTTCTCCTTTTTAGGTTGGACTGCCT
>Ga0160498_100179_pt1 | contig 26204 bp, 20 predicted proteins | sample DIDnMG_10_FD_108248 | JGI IMG/M metagenome (GOLD analysis project Ga0160498, IMG submission 108248) | Enriched soil microbial communities from UW Madison campus, WI, USA - DID2878_E24_Xylan MG | ecosystem: Environmental > Terrestrial > Soil > Unclassified | place: USA: Madison, Wisconsin... | reverse complement strand
TCCTCGAGCGGCTGCCCACGCAGCCGGCCAGTCGCGTCGGAGAGTTGCTGCCGCATCGCTGGCAGCCAACCGCAGTGCGCTGATCGAAGGACCGTCGTCAAGACGGGATCACCGCGCGCTTACACAAGGCTTGCGGAGCTTCGGGCGTGAAGGCACCCACATTGCGCCAATGCCTCGAATAGATCGACCTGGTGCGGTGGCTGACGCAACCAGCAGATAAACCTCGTACCGGTGGCTACATGGCGGCTACACAGCCTATCTAGAGTCAAGAGAAAAGAAAAGGCGCTATCAATTGAATAGCGCCTTTTTCAGTGCCCATGCGGCTTGCGAGTGGTAGGCCGTGATGGGCTTGAACCATCGACCAACGGATTATGAGTCGGAAGAACGATAAGTTGATCGACGTTGACCTGGAGCAACTGCGTCAATGAAAATCAACGATTCTTCCCTCGAAGACTCACGCTCGAAGCTCCTGAAGCGTTGAGTAGAATTGATCGACATTCCAAAAATTTCCTTACATCGGCCAGTACATCGACTTCAGATGTAAGACTTGAATCTCCACACTACGATGGCACGCGTCAACTTCACCATGAGCCGGTTAGGCGCATTTATCTGCCCGGCCGACAAGCCGCAAGCGTTCCTCTGGGATAGCGGCGTCACTGGGCTCGGCGTTCGTGCGACGCCACGGGGCGCGCCCTCCTTCATCTTCCAGCGCGAGTTCCAAGGTAAATCTCCCAGAATCACAATCGGTGCCGTGGCCGATTGGTCGATCCTGGGCGCGCGGGAACGCGCTCGAGAGATGCAAAGAGACATCGATCAGGGCCGAGACCCTCGGCTCGTGAAGGCCGAACGGCAAGCCGAGGACGAGGCAACCCGGGCGGCAGTGAGGTCGGCTGAACTAACCGTCGGCCAAGTCTGGTCTCACTACCTCGCAGATCGAAAGCCCATATGGGGCGCCCGGCACCATGCCGACCACCTCAAGCTCGGGAAGCCCGGAGGAGAAAAAGCTACACGCGGCACCCGAGGCCGCGGCGTCACGATTGCTGGCCCACTGAATTCCCTCATGGGCCTGCGTCTTAGAGATGTCACTGCGCCAGTCGTCGAGGCTTGGGCAGCGAAGGAAGCCAAGACTCGGCAGTCGTCAGGGCGACTCGCGCTGCGCTGTCTCAAGGCATTCTTAAACTGGTGCGCCGAACATGAGGATTACAAGGCACAAGTATTGCCTGTGAATCCAGCGAAGACGCGTCGCACTCGCGAAGCCCTCGGCAAGGCCACAGCGAAGCGCGATGTCCTTCTAAAGGAACAGCTGGCGGAATGGTTTCGCGCGGTCCGAACTCTCACCGCCCCCGTCATGTCGGCCTATCTTCAAATCTTGCTTTTGACTGGGGCCCGGCGCACTGAGCTACTTGATCTGACTTGGAAGGATATCGACACGCGATGGAAGTCAATCACTATTCGCGACAAGGTGGAAGGCGAGCGCAAAATCCCCTTGACCCCTTACGCAGCCCAGTTGATCGCCGCGCTGCCTCGCTTGAAGAAGAACCCCTTCGTGTTCGCCAGCGCCACGGCAAGAGATGGCCGAATCACTGATCCACGCGCCGGAATGCGGGCAGCTTGCAAGGCGGCCAAAATCGAAGGCCTGACACCGCATGGCCTGCGGCGCTCATTCAAATCGCTGACCGAATGGCTAGAGATCCCGACTGGCGTAGTGGCGCAGATCATGGGCCACAAACCATCGGCGACGGCTGAGAAGCACTATACGGTGCGACCTCTGGATATGCTTCGCGTCCACCACGAGCGAATTGAAACGTGGTTGCTCGCGCAGGCCGGCATTGATTTCAATCCCAAAGCCGTCGTGAGCGGCGACAACGGAGTGTCACCAAACCCATAGCCTGAGGCGGCAACCAACAATTCGCTTGCTGCTGCGACCGTGAGCCAGACCTGCACTGGGTCGCGGTCCTGGGGAAGGACGAAAGATGGATTGGGCAGCCCGCTCGCTCGTTACCCGATTGGGTTTGTTCGAGTCTTCACGGTAGGGTAGGCTTGGTCGTCCAAAAAACCTAACCGCCTAAAAGATGAACGCCGACACTCACAAGGAACATAGTCAAGCTCCCGCAAAACGCGCGGCATTCCTAAAGCTGGTAGAAAATTATGTCACTAGACATCCGAAATGGACGTCTGCAGAAGGAGCATTGCTGGTCAATGGCGTTATGCCGCCTCCCAAAGGATGCACCAACATTCCAGAACTCAAAGATGGGCTTCGCCAATTGGACGATCCAGCTCTGCCTGCCACCCAAAGTCAGTTAAACGGCGCGAAGTCCGTGTTTCAAGACTATCTTGATCACGTCGAAGATGGCGACCTGCCTCCCGGTGACGAGGTGCTGGCGGTCGACTTTTTGAAATGGTGTCATGACAGCGACCAAGCACCCTGGAACGTGACCAAGCTGCCAGAATTTTTGCGTTATCTCTTTTTCCCGGGCTCGCCCGAGCATCCGTTCACGCTGTCCGTTGCGGACGAGTTAGCTGCTCTTAAGATCATGGCGGCGGCCTCAGATGCGTTGGGCGAGCGTCCTGACTTGCAGGAAAATGTGCCCGCAGGGCCTCGCATCATTCAGAACCGGACCGTAGTTTCTAAGCGCGTGAACGAATTAGATCCCTCGATTGAAAAGGCGATTGCGGCCGTAAAAACCGATAAAACCGGACCAGTTTGGCAAGAGCTTAGGAACATGGCGTTGAATGGAGAGCGCCCCTTCACCGGGGAGATCCGTCAAGTACTTGACACGGAAAGCGGAAAAAATGTGGATGCATTTGTCTACGCCACGAATGTCGAGCGGAAAGACGGTCGCAGGACTGCTCACCTGACTTATGACGCGCTGGATAGTCGCCTCAGAAGAGGCGCGAAAAAGCGCGCCAGTTAGCACTCCTGGCCAGCGGTCTCGTCGTTAACCGTCGCAAGCCACGGCAAGCGTCGCCACTGTTTTCATCCGACTTCTCGGAAACGAGGATGCCGCTACGTTGATCAATGCGATTGACGTGCGCCAAGGCACCGCTCTCAGTGCCGACGAGAAACAGAAATGGCCGACACTCCGAACTCCTCAACACACGTCGCGTACCCCTGGCAAACCAAGACCTTTGCCGCACGCAACCACATCGAAGCGCAAACCGCGCGCAAACGCTACAACCAAACCGGCAGCTACTTCGGTGTCGTGCCCGAGAAACGCGCCAACGGCCGCTTGGCCTGGCCGAACGTGATCGCAACGAAGCGCGGCGCCATCATCGCGAATGAGTCTGCCTTTGCAAGCAACGGCGGTGCTGAATGAATCACCACTCTCTCGATGCGATCGTTCGACTGATGACGAGGGCCGCCAAGTGAACGGGCCGTCAGAAACCCACCCGTCCGCGAGTTCCGGCCTTTGGCGAGGAATATGGCGTGGTGCCGCAGCTTCTCCTGAGCCGTCATCACTTTCGGTGCAGGCATACAACTATGGCGGCGGCCGTAAGAATGGGGTTGACTTGATTGCGGCGAACACCGTTGTACCAGTCGCAATTAAGTGGTTGTGGCCTGGTTGGCTCGCCGCAGGAAAGCTCCACATCCTTTGCGGCCCGCCCGGTACCGGTAAGACCATGCTCGCCCTCGACCTTGCCGCAACGGCATCCCGCGGAAGCGCATCTGGTCGCTACTGGCCTGACAAGAGCATCGCCGGTAAAGCTCACGTGGTGATCTATTCCGGCGAAGACGATGTAAACGACACGCTTGTGCCCCGCCTTTTAGCTGCCGGTGCTGATATGTCTCACGTACATTTCATCCAAGGTACCACGGAGAACGGGCGTCGAAGGCAATTCGATTTCTCTAAAGACATTGCATCACTGAGCAAATGTTTGTCGGAGCTGAACACGGTTGGGCTGATTATCATTGACTCGATTGTGCAGGTTGTGCCCGGCGATTCAAATAAAAATGCCGATGTTCGCCGCGCCCTAGAGCCGTTACTCGAATTAGCGAATGCGCACAATTGCGCAATTCTAGGACTAACCCACGTCAATAAATCATCCAAAGGCAAAGATCCGCTCGACCGAGTGACCGGCAGCCTAGCCTGGGGTGCAGTTGCTCGCCTTGTCATGCTTACATCGAAAATCCAATATCCTTCTGGTGATGACTCGACAACGGTATGCGTGCTTGTCAGAGCAAAATCGAACATGGGGCCGAGCGGCGGCGGATTTGAGTACCGCATCGAGGATCCTTCTGTCCAAGGCATGATGGCACCAGCGGTCCTTTGGAACGAGATGCAATTGCAGGGTTCTGCCAAGGAGATTTTGAATCAAGCTGACGGCGGCGGCGGGAAGGAGCAAATTGGTGCCATTGAAATGGCCAAAAACTTTCTCCGAGATGCACTGTCGAGTGGCGGAGTCGCCTATCAAGATATAGCAGCGGCGGCGGATGGGGCTGGAATTTCGAAAGCCACGCTAAAAAGAGCAAAGTTGGATTTGGGCGTGCGATCTGAGAAACAGCGCGGTTCGGGACCCGCGAGTCCGTCAATCTGGCATTTGGATCAAAGCTCGTCGGACGGCTTTATGGGGTTCCACGGGCATTTCGCGCCCCAGCCTCCCCTCCCAATGTATTCCCGGCCGCCACAGGATTTCCCAGGCTCACCCGCAGATGTCGCCTTTCACCAAGACCACCTCCAAGAAGTGTATGGTCCCGGGTCAACGTCGGCGATATCGCCTTCACCTTGGGAAAGCGAAGCCCACCCCGCGTCAGCTGGGTCGGTTGCGTCAGCTGGGTCAGTTGCGTCAGCTGGGTCAGTTGCGTCAGCTGGGTCGGTTGCGTCAGCTGGGTCCGTTGCTCCGGTTGCTCCGACGAGCGAAGCCATCATCGATCCCAACCTACTTCGCTGCTGCATCGATGTTTCGCGTCAGGAATATCGACAAAATTCGTCAAAAAGTCTTTCGCGTGATGAAAACATTGAATTGTGCATCACGACCGCGCTGGATACGTACACGGATCTTATTGACGACGCCTACGAGAATGCTTATCGGTCGGCTATTCGATCCGCCTTTTAAGGTAGATACGCATCTGAATCCGCGCGTTTGCATTACTTCGCGAATCCATCAACAACCAAAAGATGCAGGCTTTTTAGCCTGCAATCTTTCGACGGGCTATTTATACCCAGGTTGACGTGCGATCCTAATCGACTCCCGTTCATGGTCGCTGAGTTTTCGAATAGCTGCCGGATGCAACCGTCGCTCTGGTGTCTTCTGGATTCCTCTGTCTATATTTGATCGATGATCAACACGTTCATTTAGTCCAAATTCGGCCAGCTTTCTATTAATTTCATCAGCCACCCGTTTTTTGGTTTCTTCAAGTTCAGTTCTCATTTGCATGGGCGATTTTCCCCCACTCAATTTGCGAACGCCACCCAATGCCGGAGCTGCCGGATTTGGTCTTCTAAAATATCTTTCGGCCGGCCGATCAATGCCGTCAAACTGGCGGTCTGATGTCTGTATGTGCACATGGGGATGATCTTCACCGGAGATCGAACCCAAGGGGCTATGAAGCGCAAACTCGCAAGGACGGTCGCCCGCAAGTAGATGCACGAGGCGCATCGCGAGCGCCGTGTTTTGTTCCTTAGGCAACTCCTTTGGCAATGAAACGACGTGCTCCCTGGCAGCCGAGCCGTTGGTCCTCTCGTATTTGTCAGCAGCTTTCCAAAAAATGTGTGGATCATTGTTCGCGAACGACGGCATGTTCAAGTGACCCCGCACAACGAGGTCTTGCGCACCGCCTTGCGTTTGTCGGCTGATATAGCGTGAATGAAGCGCAGCGGTTCCTTTACGGAATGTTTTTACGCCGAGTCGAAATGTGGCCATGGATCTACCCCTTCCGGATGATTCAAAAAGAGAAACGTTTAGTGAACATGTTCAGTTCCTACTCATTACTGAGTTGAGACTTGGCGTCTCAACTCATTGATGCAGCCGATAAAAAAAACAGTTCTTCCCCTGCTTTCAACTGCGGCTGGCCGTTAGAAATCGGAGCGGACCATTCGGAAGACCATCTGCACATCTTCGGACAATCTCGAAGGTCACTTAACCTCCATAGGCGTGCTGCAGGGCATCGACGTGGACATCGAGAAGGTCGAATCCGTCGCGTTACTCGCAGCAGCGGCTCTGGCAAGATCGCGCTGCTTCGCGCCCTTACGGGTCTGGACCACAAACCCATCGGCACCGCCCTGCTGCGACGGGTCTCCGTCGTCTTCTAGGACGCCCGGGTGCTGCCCTGAAAGCGCGTACTCGACAACGTCGTGCTCGGGCTCGACGGCTCCGATGCCCGCGAAAGCGGCCAGCGCGCGCTGGAGCAGGTCGGTCTGTTGAGCTTGCCGTTCAGGTGCCCGCCTTTCACACCGATCTCGTAGCTCTTGCTGGTCACGGGGCCGAGATAGGCGCCGCTCGCGTCGCGGTAGCTCTGCGGCTGGAAATGCCGGTGTAGCCCGCGTAGACCGAATAGTTCTCGCTGAGGTCGTACACCAGGCCCGCGCAAGGCGTGAACACCTCGTGCCGACGCGTGGCGCTGTCGTCCGCGGTCCGGCGGGTCGAGCGCCAGCTGTTCTGCCGGCCGCCCACGATCAGCTTGAGCGATCGGCCAGCGACAGGCGTGCGGCGCCGTAGTAGCCGGTCTGCCGCGTCTTGGTGACGGCGGACACGTTCAGCGCGCCCCAGGTCGGCTCGGGGTACGAACCGTTCCAGTCGAAGAAGTTGCCGGTGTCGGGCAGCGCGCTGGTGCGCGGGTGGTTGGCCTCCGCGCAGCGCGACTGGCTGTTGGTGAGGCCCACCATCAGCTCGTGCGTGCGGCTCAGCAGCGTGAAGGGGCCGGTGGCCTACAGGTCGAGGCTGTCCTGGCGGAACGCGTGCTCAAAGTAGCCGGGCAACGTGGGGATTGCAGACAATCAGTTTTTCCGCCATACTCTCATTCATGAAAGTGAGTGAAAGAAACCTCCTGTCGTTGCGTTTGGTCCTTGGCGTCCCCGTTTTAGCCGGCGTCGCCTCGGGGCGCGAGGCTGCAGGCAAGCTGCAAGTCGCCACATCCGCTTTGAGCCCCCCTTGGATTTTCGACTTCAAGGGGATGGAGTTGATTACAGCGAGCGCGTTCCGAGAGGCGATCCTGTCAATCGTTCGCTGGGCAGCAGCGGACGGACAACCCTGCTTCCTCGCCAATGTTGACGAAGTCACCCGCGATGAAGGACTGATTGCCGCAGCCCAATCCAACAACGTCCTGCTTTTCTGCGCTCTCGATGGCTCAACGATCACAGACGTGATGGCCATAGGCCCCTTGGACCCCAAGTTGGAGACGACCTTGGCATTGGTTCTTCAACTCGGTGAAGCCGACGCCAAGGCGGTCAGTGACGCATCTGGCGAAGCCACCGTCACGACCGCATGGAACAACAGACTCGTTGCCTTAAATCGCATGGGTTTGCTCGCCGAACGCAAAGTTGGAAAGACCAAGTACTACTCCCCTGTGGTGAAAGGCATGTCTTATGGGCAATGAATTTTTGCGCAATCAGCGTGAGGGCCGCGCGAAAGGCTGGAACAGGCAACTCCACCTTGGCGCGCACGACCTTCTCGCCTCGTTGGCGCCGGGCCAAGAGTTGGGCTGCCGCGCTTCCGTTTATGGTGAGTTGCCCCCTGTCGGCCGCAAGCTGATATTGCAATTGCTTGATGGCGCGATCAAGGTGCGCGATGAGAACATTTGCATCGGCGAAGTCAACCGGCCGAAGCCCGAACTACTTCAGGATCTACAGTACGGCAGAGGCCTCACCGTTGTGCATGTGCGAGCGCAATTGCCGGCCGCCAGTTGCATCGACCTCATCGTGGAACGCTGATGCTGACCACAGACGCGATCCGATACAGTGCGACATTCAAGGATGTCGGTCCTGGCCAGCCGTTGCTGGGTTGTGGGAACTGCATTGACCGTTCGGTCTGTGGTGGCCTACATCTGCGCAACACAGGTTCACTGCTTGTCTCGTGCATGTCGCACTGCAATTGCGATGACCCGAGCAAATGCGATTTCGTTTGCCCGCGCAAGCCGGAAGAGTACGTCAGGCGGCATCGCGAAGTCGATGGTTGGGACCTTACAAACATCCCGAAAGCACGCACCGTCGAAGTTCCTCGCTTATCAGACTGGATTGCGCTGCTGCAAGGCAATCTGATGAACCATCGTGCAACGGTGCTTGATGACCATTTGGCACTACCACTGACCTACGCCCTCAGAGGCCGCGGACATGCGACGCGCGCAAGGAGCCGCCAGGAGCTCACCCAGGACTATGGCGTGCGGCCTCGCCACGGCTGGATCTTGTCTGGCGTTCAAGAGGACCCGGCCGTTGAGCGCGTCTGGACCTTGCCGGACATCAGCCGCGTCGCCCGGCAGCTTGTGCACGCGGGCGCTATTTTTGCGACATCACCGGATTTCAGCACGATCCTTGACAGTCCTCGGCACGACAATCTGCACGCGATGAAGCGCATCGCATGGGTTTGGTACCACATGACCCAAGGTGGCCTGTGCACGGCGTTGCACCTCAACGGCCGCACGGACCATGATTTCGTTCGATGGGCCGAGTTCATTCGACAGCAACCGGCCGTGCAAGCCGTCGCCTTCGAATTCCTGACTGGTACGGCTACCAAGCAAAGTGCTGATCAATATTGCGCACGACTCACCACGCTCGCTCGTGCCGTGGGGCGGGACTTGGTCCTCGTGATCCGCGGCAATGCGGAGGCAGCGCATTCGCTTCGATCCGTCTTCAAACAAGTTGTATTCATCGATTCGACTGCCTACATGCGCTCGATGAAGCGCCGCAAGGCCTACTTCAATGAAAACGGCCGGCTTGGATACTTGCCCGTCCACACCAGCACGAGCCGCGAAACGCGAGCACTGTTGCGCCACAATATTCAAACGCTGCGTTTCGCTGCCACGAAATCTCGCATGCCGACTGAATCTGATCCACAGACTCAGTTCAACTTCCAGGTGTTACCAGTGCAGAAGAACACTGACGACAAAACCCCGCAGATTCCCTTGTTCACGTAAAAGAAAACTTGAGCGGTCTGCCCCCTGTTCAAGCTCAATGCTGGCTGCATCGCTCCGGACTCTAAGGCTGCCGTCCAACGAACGCACTGACTGAATGACCGTCTGAAATCCCGTTCCACGGGCGGCGTCGCCTGTGCGAGAGCGATGGTCGATCACCGCCCACTTGAGCGCCACCTCCGCATCCATTGGTTGCTCTTTAAGAGGTGAAGTCCGGTACCCACCCATGACGCCGCCGCCGCTATCAGCAACCACCATCCAAGCAGAGCGTTCCTGCACATCGAAAGCGCCAATCCCATCCACTCCATTGCCGGCATGCTCTTCTACGTTGTTCAGCAACTCGTGCAACCCGCCAGACAAACGGAGCGCAGCAGTAGGCACCACACCGGCCTCGACCAGTTGCTTTCGAAATGCATCGGCAAAATCATTGGCAGCAGCGTTGGCCTCCGGCCCTCCACCAGCTCGATGGTGCAGGATGCCCGTTCCGCCTTCACTAAGATAAGGTCGCGTGGATTTCAAGGACCGGCGAAGTAGGCGACCCCGTCTCGAGCCGTCAGAGACCTGGACCGCGCAGTTGGCCCCACGCCGGAGTATCAGTAATTCCAGCAGTGGGCCAAGGCCCATATCGGACGCATCTACGCTCAAGGTCTCGATTGCACCACCGCCCAACACAGCGGCGGTATCATCCGATCGTGCAAAGCGCTGCTGGAAGTTCATCGCCTTTGTGCGCTCCTATGACGCGCAACATTCCTGTTGATTGGAGTGATTCCCTGTTTCAAGGGGCATTACTTGCGATTGACTTGACGCGACGTGATCAAAATGCGCCGCCCGCGTACCACGCCCGCCTCTTCAAGACGATGTGCCGAAGCGGCTGATCGGGCATGGGCGGCGCCGCAATCAATGCAGGTCTCATAGCCAAGCGCTCTGCCTAAACCTTCATCGTCCATCGGAGGCGGAGAAGGAGCATGGACGAACATAGAAACCTCCTCGTGCACGAATCGCGCTTTGTGGTCTGCAGCCCGCTCAGTGTACTTATGCGTTGCGCATCGGCACAGCTGATTGAGGATGCTCAAACGCAATTAACTGCACCGAGTGCGAGCACCCGGCAAATCTACTTCAAACATGACAGGCGAATAAAAAATTGGGAGGCTATCAAAGTAACTACCCCGGTCCATTGTTAGCCTAGTTCCCCCGACTGATGAGCGCTCCTCACCAATATTGGGGATGGCGCGAAGAGCGCCTGTCGTGATAGATGGCGTGCGCTTTTACGGCGGTTTATTGGAAGATCGATACAACAAAAAAATCGACCATATTCATTTTTTCTTGGACGGGCGCTGGGGCTCGACGATTGTTACTATTGGTCAATGAAGCTGCGTGTCCTAATTTACTTGGATGCGTAGCCCAGTTCGCAAAAGCACTGGGGAAAGTAGGTTGCACTCGATGAGGCCAATTTTCCAGCTTGCGCGGGCTACTCATTGGGCCTGAGAGGTTGGACATGCTGAACGCCAAGGATTGGCTTGTCGAGATGCTCGGCAAACGGGGGCTCAGTTCCCCAGATGGGCGGATGCTGTTCAAGTACAGATTAACCCCAGAGGAGTACGTGTCCGCGCGAGCGGTCCTTCATGCTGCCTGGCTTGCCAGCAGCAACAGCGCACAGTTCTTGGGCGCGCGAACGACATGTGCGCTGTTTGTCCTGTACGCGGCGGAATGGTGGAGACGCGACTACGCCGGGGGGCCCTGGCGGTGGACCCCGATCGTCCAGTCTTTTGCGCTCGCTGACGAAGCCTTGCCGGCACAAGACCGAACGCACGCTTTGATCCGCGGAATCCATCATTGGAAGCACCTTCCCGGCAGCGAGGGTAAGAAATACTTCGGCGTGCTGGTTGCGCACGGCGGTTTGCCCATGCGTCTCATCTCTCAAGGCGGCAGCAAGATTCGCGCGGTCCTATCAAGTGCACTTAGATTGGCGTTGCGCTACCGTTGGGACGAGGCTGGGATCGAGGCCGCCATAGCCGAGAGGGCTGGCGAACTGAGTCAGCCCCTGCGACATGCGGAGATTTGCGCGCTGATGGCTCGGATCGTCGTTGTCATTCTCGAATTGAGGCATGAGTTTTCCTTAGCAGGGTTGGCCAATCCGATAGGTACTCTGGACACCAAGGATCCACTGTGGCGTGACCGCTTCCCTCTGTCGCTCGACGCGGTGGCAGCGCAGCAGTTGCTTTCAGGCCTGGTGGACGAAGCAGCGCGACCACTGGCGGCTGCTGGCGCCAACGGATTCCGCGTCGAGCGGTTGCTACGCGCGACGACGGAGGGCCGTTTTGAGCTGCATTCGTTCGTACGCCATCCTTCTGCAATGGCAGCAGATGTGTTCGCTTCTACCTTTGCTCTAGGTAATCGAGATGTTCCCCGCTACTTCACGGTGGACGTACAAGTAAACGACCGACAACCGTTGTGTATTGGCCGGCAAATCCTGGGCTCGGAATCGGCGACCCTCAGCCTCGTGCCGCGGCATCCGCAGTGGCGAGGCGAAGAAGCATGCCGGGAACACCTGATGTACGTTTGCAGCCCGGCTGGCGAGTTGACGGACGGGGCAATGCCTGCCACAGGAGGCGCGGCCATCTCCCCCGAAGATCCCTGGATCTTTGCGCAGCGCGATGAACAGTCGGTCTTGGTTAGTACCGGAAGCGCTCGCTTGCCTGAGCAAGAAGCGGTAGTGGTGTGCGCCGCCAGTTGGCGCCTGGAGCTTGCGGGTCCAGGATCAATAGTCCGGCCACTGGGAAAATGCATCGGCCTAGGCATCGACCTCGATGTTTTCTCGATCGTTGGCGACGTCCGAATCATCGGGCACGGAACGACCTATAGGCTGCGCACAGGCCAAGGCACGACTGCGCCGAGCCAGTATGTCTGGGAAGGTCGGCGACTGGCTTTCCAAACATCGTCGTTGCCCATCTATGCCGGCGCCCCAAGGCTATATCGCTATTCCGCAGATGGAGAGCGCGCGCGAGTCCTATCGGCGCAACTCAAGTGGTACGTCGGCGGCCAACAAGATAGGCCTATCGACGATCCAGCGCGCGCGCTTGGCCCGGTAGATGTTTGGTTGATGGACGGCGAAGAGCGCCAGGTGCGGTTCAAGCTGGCAATCGTTGATCCCACGGCGCGCGTCAATTTTCGATCGGGTAGCTCTGAGCGGGAAGGATCGTTGACGTTTGTCGGCTGGGGGACAGCCGAGATATCGGTGGCTTCTGAAGGGATTGAATGGAATTGCTCGCAAGTCGACCTTGGCAAGCGCATCCGTCTGACAGTTGAAGATCGACCACCGCAATCCGTCGGCGTCTCCATGAAATGGGTCGGCTCGCCCCGCGAAGTTGATTTGACCCTGCCGTTTCCGGCGACAGGTGGCCGTTTCTTTGGGCCACTGGGGGAAGCCCTGCCCCACGACGCGACGCTTCCCCTTCAATCTATGCAAGGTGCGCGTCTGCGCGTTTTCGACCAGAACCCGCAGGCACCCAAGCAGTACAAGGTTCGGCTGACCCTGGGTGCGTCTCGGACAACCAGGGGCACGCCTCGCCTTGAATCGGAGCACGATATCCACCTGGATCGAGATGGGACGGGAGAAGTTCGCCTCATCGACCTTCAGATCCCCGCACAGCGGCTGATGGGCTTCTCAGATGAGCTTGACGCCAGCGTCAGCATGTCATTGCATGCAGGGCCAACCTCGCTTGGCAGAATAAACATCACGCGCTATTCCGCGGCGCTAAGCAGCTCTCCGGCGGAGTTCAGGCTTTCAGAAGCAAATCTCTCGCTGCTCACCCCCAAGATTCTGGCCCAGATCCAACTTTGCGCGCACGCCTTTACACATGTTGGCTGCGCGCCAGTGGTCATCGATCAAGCGGTTTCTGAAGAAACGCCCACAGGCGTCTGGCCGACCACGATGCTCGACGAGCGACTGGCCCCCTGGCTGTTGGCGCCAACTGTGGAGTCACCCGTTCAATTGCGGCCGGTACTCTGGGTGCCGACGCAGAACACCGAAGCCGAGTCGCCTGAAAAGGCGAGTCGTTGTCCATTGGGCGAGGCGATGGCCATCGGCGATGCCGACGAGCGATTTGTTCAGATGTCAGAGGTCATCGCGGAGATGAGCGTTGACTTCGTCCATTCCTCGTGGCGTCTCCTGGAACAAAATCTCGCGGCGCTCCGTCACCTGCCCCTGGCTTCGCTGGACTCATGGCGTGCCGTCGCACGCAACCCGGCTGCGGCGGTCGCGTGTGCGTTGCGGCTTGAGTGCTCCGATTCGGAACGGCTGGGGCTGGTGCGCCAATTACGGGACGAACTCGGATTCGTCTGGGAACTCACGTCCATTGCCATGTGGAGTGATGCGGCCAATCGACTCAAGCCACACTATGCATTGAGTCTTGGAGAAGACTTGTGCGCGCAAGTATTTCCTTCATTCTTCGCTGCGCGCGTCATGTCGCTCTCGTCCGAGATTCCTGCGCTGACGCTGCCTATGCAACTTACGTTGCTCGACGTCGGTGCCGCGCCGACTGCCGATGTCATCAGTGGAATGCGACAGACTTCCAGGCCCTGGAAGGTCGTTGCTGACGAGCTCTGGAAGGGCCCGGATTCGCTTGTCCAGAAGTTGCTCCTGAGAGCGCACTCATCAGACATCACTTGGCCGAATCTCGGTTTGGCACGGCAAGCGATGTCGGCATTTTCAGACGCTGTACCTGAAGAACTCAGCAGCCTGGCAGTGGCGCATCTCAAAGACTGGCTGTGGTTGCCGGACGGCCGACCCGATCATCGATTGGATGTTGCAAACGTCCCGGTCATCTGCGCCCTCTGGTCGGTGGCGGAAGTACCGCTCGATTGGTGGCAGCTGAAAGAGAAGGCCCTCGCCCTGAAGCGGATTCGGAGTTTTGACCCCTTGTGGTTCGAGGCCGCCTACCGACAGGCCATCCTTGTATTTATGGCTGCAGGTCTCAGCCGTTCAGGCCGATCGGTATAGCCAAGGCTTCGTCTCTGCCAGGCATAACCCTGCGCAGCCAGTCGTAATCAATCAGTACCTTCCACTCATGAATCATCCCTATTTCGCAGCCCTTCTTCCGGAACTCGCGACGCGGGCTGCCCGTTCGACTGTCAGTCGGCTTGGCTTCTCGAACGCCCCACTGCGCGCGCATCTGACGGAAGTTTTCTCGCGCGGTTTTGGCGAGCGTGGCGCGTTCCTGGGCGCACCTGTGTTCGAAGCAACGTTTGGCTGGAAGGCCTCAGGCCAGACGATGGCTGAAATGTCAGGGACGCTCTTGCATCCTGAACTGATTGAGGCGATGGATAACCCGCCCGGTGGTCGGGGGAGCGAATATCGCTTTCCCAGGGAAGCACATCCCTATCTTCATCAGATCGCGGCGTGGGAGCACTTGTGCGCTCCCCAGCCGCGGTCGGTGGTGGTCACGAGCGGCACGGGATCTGGCAAAACCGAATGCTTCATGGTGCCGATTCTGAACACGCTGGTGGCCGAGCACTATGAAGCCAACACCAAGCTTGTTGGCGTAAGGGCGATCTTTCTTTACCCTTTGAATGCCCTGATTCAAAGTCAACGTGAACGGCTGACGGCCTGGACCGCACGTTTCGGGGACGGGGTTCGGTTTTGTCTGTACAACGGTTTGACCCCGAACCGATTGAAGCAGGAGCAGCGAGACGCGTCGCCGAACGAGGTCATCGACCGGGAGGTGTTGCGGGCAGCTCCGCCGCCGATCCTGGTCACAAACCCGACGATGCTCGAGTACATGCTCGTGCGTGCAGACGACGCTCCCATCCTGGAAGCATCCAAAGGAAAACTGCAGTGGGTAGTCATCGACGAGGCACACACGTACATAGGTTCGCAGGCAGCCGAGCTTGCGTTGCTTCTCCGAAGAGTCCTGCATGCATTCGGCGTGCGCGCGGATGAAGTGCGCTTCGTCGCCACGTCCGCGACCATCGCCGGCAAACCCGGCGAGTCGGACGAAGCATTGCGTGACTTCATCGCACGACTCGCGGGCGTATCCCAAGAGCGAGTCTACGTCGTAGCCGGCTCGCGAAGCATTCCTGAAATTCCTGCAATCGAGGTTGGTGCCAACGACCTCGCCCTTGAGCAGCTTGAGGCCTTGGATGACGCCGTTCCGGGCACGCGGTATACCGCTCTTTGCAACCAACCGCGTGCCCGTGCGTTGCGCGCGCTTTTCGTGCCAAACTCAGGCGGAACGTCGGCCAACACGCTGAGCGAAATCGCGGCAGTCCTGCAGGGGACTGCCCCCGAATCAAAGGCTGCGCAGGAGCTGGACACGCTGCGCTGGCTGGACTGCCTGTCTGGAGCGAAGAGTGCCCCAGGCAAGGACACCCTCCCCTTCTTGCCGTTGCGCTTGCACGCCTTTCACAACGTCCTTGCGGGACTGTGGGCCTGCTGTGACGATCGCTGCAGCTCCAGGAGCGGTACGTTTCTGGATCACCCTGAGTGGCCCTACGGGATGGTTCATACCGAAGAGCGATCGCATTGCGAATGTGGAGCACCCGTGTACGAGCTTCGCTCGTGTAATGACTGCAACGCCACTTTCCTTTGGGGCCGGCGGGTGCATCGGCAAACGGATGGGCTCTACCGCCTGCTCCCCGCCGCCGAGGACAGTGTCGACGAGTTCACTCTTGACGTCGAGCCGGATGAAGATGGCGAAGCCGCCGAAGATGCCGCGTCCAAGGGAGATCCTGTCCTTATCGCGAATGGACGCGCCGTGGGCACTGCGAGCGCGCTGGTGGACAAGACTTCGCGTGTGCTGGATCCCACCGATGCGGCGGACGCCATCCGCTTGACGTTGAAAGATCGCACATCCACGAAGGATGGCGTGCACATGGTCTGCCCGGAGTGTGGCGGACATCATGGCTCAGACCAGCAAATGTTCCGGCGAGCAATACTGGGGGCGCCTTTCCTGCTTGGAGAAATCATTCCGACCTTGCTCGAGTTCTGTCCGGACGGCGAGCTTCCGACAAGTCGCCCGATGCGCGGGCGCCGAATGATCACGTTCACCGACAGCCGGCAAGGCACGGCACGCATCGCGGCGAAGCTCCAGCAAGACTCCGAACGAAACCGGGTGCGTGGCGCGGTCTACCTGCACGTACTCGATTCGGCGCGCGGTGCCGATCCCGAGGCTCTGGCAGCAATCGACAACCAGATTGCAGCGTTGGCGGCTATCCAGTCGAATCCGGCGATTGAGAGCGTCCTGCAACAGAAACGGGTTGAGCGGGAGACTCTGGCGAAACCAAAGCCAGTGCCATTTGCAGCCATGGTGCAGTGGCTCAGCACGACGGTCCCGGATGTTCGAGACTGGATGCATCGCTTCTACTCCGCACTCGACCCTGCCGAGTTCGAAAGTCCTTCTGGCAAGGAGCGGATGGCCAAGATGCTTGTGATGCGAGAGTTTGCGCGCCGTCCCAAGCGGCTCAACAGCCTCGAAACCATGGGCCTTGTCGCTGTCCAATATCCAAAGCTTGCGGTGCTCGCCTCACGACCGGAGGTGGTCGTGGATCAAGGCATCAGCCTGGAAGATTGGAAAAACTTCCTCAAAACAGCCTTGGATCTCCACGTGCGCGAGGGAACCTTCATCGAACTGCCGGACAGCTGGCGCAAGTGGGGAGGCAACCGGATCGCCAGCAAATTGCTCTTGAATCCGTTGTCCACCGAGGCGCAGACCAATCGGCTCAAGCGATGGCCTCAATGCGGTTCCGGCTCGCGCCAGAACAGGCTGGTGCGCATTCTTTCATACGCGGTGGGGCTGGATCCCGAAGCTCCCACCGGCAAGGACAGAATCGATCTGATCCTTCGGGCGGCGTGGGACGACTTGGTGAAGCTCGATATTCTGCGAGCGGGTGGCAACGGCAGGTTCCTCTCCTTGGAAGATATCGCCTTTTCCCCCATCACCGACGGCTGGGTCTGCCCCGTCACTCGTCGGATACTCGACACTACGTTCAAGGGCGTCACTCCCTACCTGCCATCGGGATCTGCAACGCCAGCCACGGCCGAGTGTCGTGCCGTGCAGGTACCGCTTTCATACCTGTCCAAGAAAGACTTTGCGTCGGAATCCGAGAAGCTCGATGCCATCCGCGACTGGGCAGCGTCCGATGCCTCTATCGTCGCGTTGCGCGCCGAAGGCCTTTGGTCCGACCTGAGCGACAGGATCATCGAAGGCGGTTTGTATTTTCGCGCGGTCGAGCATTCGGCGCAGCAAGCCGGTTCGCGCCTCCAGGAGTACGAGCGCGACTTCAAGAATGGCTATCTGAACGTTCTCAGTTGTTCGACAACCATGGAGATGGGCGTGGACATCGGGGGCATCAACATGGTCGCAATGAACAATGTGCCGCCCCACCCGGCGAACTACCTCCAAAGGGCTGGCCGGGCAGGTCGACGCGGCGAGACACGCTCGGTCGCGTTGACGCTCTGCAAGAACAACCCACACGACCAACAGATCTTCTCGAACACCTTGTGGCCATTCAGGACCATCCTGCCGGCTCCCTCCATATCGTTGTCCAGCCCCGTCCTGGTACAGCGACATGTCAACGCCATGCTGCTCGCAGATTTCTTGCGGCGCGAGGCTGCGAAGACAAGTCTGGAGAAGCTCGATATGGGTTGGTGGATGTTGCCGCTAGGTTCCTCCCGCGTTGATCGATTTATCGCTGCCGCGAACTGCTTCAAGGAAGCGAAGGAGGCCGAACTCGCGTCCGGCCTGACGTCACTGCTCCGCCACACGGTCTTTGAGGGCCGACAGTCGCTGGCAAGGCTTGCCTCCACCTGCGCGGCTGCAGCCAAGGCGCACGGCCTGAAGTGGGCGGCGGAGTACGCTTCGATCCAGGAACAGATGAAGTTGTTCGACTTGTCGGGAAAGGAGAAGGACCCTGCCTACAAGTCGCTGCTCATCCAGACGAAGCGGCTGTCAGGCGAATACCTGTTGCGAGAATTGGCAAGCGGAGGCTTCTTGCCCGGTTATGGATTTCCAACGGGTATCACCTCTTTCGACACCTTGAACAAGTACGCACTGGAGAGAGTCAAGCTCGATCAAGATCGGCTCGCGGGAAGCGGCAAAAGGCGTATCGACAATGCGTTTCGCCGGCGCGAGCTGCCAAGCAGAGACAACGTTACCGCGCTAAGGGAGTACGCGCCGGGCGCGGAAGTGGTCATCGACGGGCTTGTCTATAGGTCTGCCGGTATCACCTTGAATTGGCATGCGCCGGCCAGTGCGCAAGACGTGAGTGAGATCCAGAACATCAGGGCCGCCTGGCGGTGCCGCGCCTGCGGCTCGAGCGGCAACAACGTGCTTGCGGAACCCCAGCAGAAATGCACGGATTGCGGAGCCTTCATCCAGAACGATCCCGCCTCCAGCTTTCGCTACCTGGAGCCGGCTGGCTTTGCGGTGGACCTGTACGAGGCAGCCCACAACGACATTTCGATCCAGTCTTTCGTGCCTGTCGAGGCACCTTGGGTCAACGCGTCCGGGGAATGGCTTGCACTAGCGAACCCGGCGCTGGGCCGCTTTCGGGCAACTTCATTGGGTACCGTGTTCAATCACACCGCAGGAGCAAATGGCCTCGGCTTTGCCGTCTGCCTCGAATGTGGTCGATCAGAGCCAATGGTCATTGACACGACCGCAGGGCAAAGCGGCTCGGTCGCGCCAGCGCGTCCATTCGCATTTCGCCAACCCCACCGCCGCCTGCGAGGAGCGCAGGGTGGCGAGAGCAGGATGTGTGCGGGTAGCGACCAGCCGTTCTCGGTCCAATCGGCGCTTCGCTTTGGTTGCGAATCCACGACCGATGTACTTGAACTCGTGCTTCAGGGGCTGGATGGCAAGCCGCTTGCCGATCGCAGCACGGCTTACTCAATAGCTGTTGCCCTACGTAGCGCGGTTGCTGCGACGCTCGGGGTGGAAGACACAGAGCTTGGCTGCGACACCAAGGAAGTACGGTTGCCCGATGGTTCGCGCGCCCAAGCCGTCTTGGTCTTCGATCGGAATGCGTCCGGATATTCATCTTCTGTATCCGACAAGTTGGAATCCGTGCTACGTCGGGCCAGCGAAAGCTTGCAATGCACCCACGATTGCGACGCAGCATGCCAGCACTGCTTGCTCAGCTTCGACACCCGGTTCCGACACGACGATCTCGACAGGCATGCCGCGCTGAATTTTCTTTCGAGCCGGTGGCTTGACGAGCTTCGGCTAAAAGAGGCCGATGCTCATTTTGGCGAAGGTAAATCCTTTGCTGAATTCCAAAGCTTGCCCGAGTCCCTGTCGCGCGAGCTTTCCCAGCCCAGCGCAAGCGAGTTATTGATCTACCTTTCCGGGGAGCATGGCGACTGGGATCTGGCGGGTTCAGCTCTACGACACTGGATTCACCGTTGGTCATTGGAAGACAAGCCAATCAAGCTGGTGATAGATCCGGTCATCGCAGCGGTGCTGACGACAGAAGAAAAGTTTGCACTGACGGTCTTGCAAACCTACAACAACGTTGCAGTGCACACGGGCTTCCCAGCGGACTGCGCTAGTGGCGTCATCACCTGCGCCACCATCGTCCGAAGCGAAGGACCGGATAGGTCATGGGCTGTCCAGCAACCGCGTGCGTCCACGCCCACGAGCACTTGGGGTGAGCCCGGTAAGGCGCCGCTTGTGTGGGGGTACGCGGGGCCAACGAAAATTGGAGCGCTTGCCGACCTGACGAAGGTCGAGGCTCTGGGGAGATCGGAGACGACTCACATCGAGATCGGCTCTGAAATCGACGGATCTGTCGATGGCTTCGGGAAGCGCTTGCTCAACCGTCTCCTGTCAGCTCTTCCGGATTCTCGGCTTCCAGGAAGCTCCGCGGTCAAGCGCATCACCTATCACGATCGCTACTTGAATTCGCCGTTGCCGGCGATGCTGCTCGTGGAACTGGTTTCTGCCTTGAAGGAATGCTGCCTGAACGAGGATCGCTGGGAGCTCGAAGTCGTGCGCGTCGTCACATCAGACATTTCTGCAATGCCTAGCTTCGGAATGGCAAACAGTCTTTTCCACAACTGGTCCGACGGTCAAGAGCGTAGTGACGCGATCGCCGCCGCTGTTGAGTACTGCGGCCTTCGCTGTGAGGTCGATTGCGTGGACAAGCGCGATGCGCGGCACGCGAGATGCCTTGCGATTGAGTTCATCGATGGAAGCGATCTCACGGTGTGGTTCGATCAAGGCTTTGGGTACTGGACTGTTCCACGGGATCCAAGTCTGAGACAGTCTGGTGTCCTCGATTTTCCGTTCTCTGCATCCCCCTCCGATCAAGGCGAAGCGATTGCGTCGCCAAAGGCGAGCGTGACGGGCCAACGCTTTACTACTCACGTGTTTGTCTCGGCAATCGAGTGATGACCGGTAAGTATCTCGCTGGATCGTTGCACGTATTTACCCAAGATCGGATTTGGCAAGCTGCGCCTACTTTGAGCACCATCTCGACCTCATGCAGCAGCGTTCCTTGTCCTGCCACCCTATTTGCGCGCGCCGAAGATGAACGGCCTCAAGGCACGAAATCAAACGTCACGTCAGGCAAAATGCTTCGACAGATCGTTAGGCACTTGCGGTCTAAAGAAATGACACGAAAGCCTTGGAGGGCAAGTGAAGATCGCCTTATTCGTCGATTTCGACAATGTGTATTCTGGCCTGCGACGGATCAGCGCTGAAGCTGCGGAACGATTCTCGCGTCAGCCATTGCGATGGTTAAGTTGGCTCACGACAGGGGCTGACGGCGAGGAAATCGACGAGACATCGCGCGATCGACGTCGTGTGCTGGTGCGGCGTTGCTACCTCAATCCGGTCATGTACCAAAAGTACCGCCGACCATTCCACGAAGCCGGCTTCGAAATCGTGGACTGCCCGCCAATGACGGCCACTGGCAAGACATCAACGGACATCCATCTGGTGCTCGACACGATGGATGCGCTGCTGGATGACACGCACTTCGACGAGTTCATCGTTTTTTCCGCAGATGCCGATTTCTCGCCCGTGCTGCGCCGCCTGAGGCGACACGACCGACGCACGGTCGTCTTTGCTGCAGGGGCCATGTCAGAGTCATACAAGGCGTCCGCAGACCGCGTCATCGATATTCAAACCTTCCTGCACGATGCATTGGAACTTGCTTCTGCGGAGGACGAGGAGGAGTTGCCAATGCATGTCGACTCTCCTGTCGACACTGCCGCGACCGGTGATCTCCGCAAGCGCCTTGCGGATCGGGTCCGTCGCATCGTCCTCAAAGCTGAACTACCGGTTCGGCTACCTACGTTGGCGCAGTCGCTTCAGCGCGAGAACGCAGGCCTGCGCGAGGGACAGTGGGATGGTGCAGGGTCATTCGGGAATCTGATGAGGCAGCTGGACATTGCGGAAATCGAGTTCGACTTTCAGAGCGATGTCGCCATTGATCGACAGCGAATGGGAAACTGGCTTGCAGCAGATGCGATGCGCCAAACGACCTCCGCCCCGTCTGCAAGTCCGGTGGAGGAAACTGCACAGCTCGAAGCGCCTTCGCAGTCGTTGTCGCCCGCAGCGCTAAAAACCGCCGCAGAAGAGATCGTGAAACGCTCTGTAGCCGAATCAAAGACCCCCGTCCACCTCGCAGTACTTGGGCAAGTGCTCCGCCGACAACTACCGCAATTGACCAACGGCTGGGCAGGAGCGCCCACTTTGGCGGCGTTCTTGCACCAGTTGAACATCGAACCATTGCAACGCGTCATATTGGACAACGGAACGACGGCCGTGCTCTACGATCCGGCAAGGCACGAGCCTCCGACGGGAGTGGTCGGAGACCGGTTGGTAATCGGCATGTTGCGCGCTGCCGAATTGCCAGAGATGAGAGGTGCAGACCTCGTCCGCATCCTGGCCAATACGCGGCTGCACATGGGCACCGCCGAATCTTTCGAGATCGCCAATGTCAGCCGTAGCGTAGCCACCTCGATGACGGAAGGCGGATTCTCGATTTCGCCGCGGCGAGTGACCACCGTCCTGCAGGCGATGATTTTCGGCGGACTCGACACGACCAGGACGTACTCGGAGACTCAGGATCTCATTGTTGCGTCGATGGGGGTCATCCTCTCGGCTTGGGCGCGGGAAACGCAAGCCAAACCTGATGACGATGCGAGAAGTCGTCTACTGGCTTGGCTGGGCCCTGCCTCGGACGGGTTAACCACAGAGTGATGCCACAAGTCCTACGCCTCCATGACGTCCGGCCGGCAAGAAGAAGCCGAAGCAATTCGACGCATTTCATGGGTTGCCGTTCGATCATGTGCGCTCGGCGTGAGGTAGTTCAGTCTTTCACCTCGAACACCAGAAGCTACCGGCTCGGACTGGGCACGAAGAAGGTCCGACTGAAAGCCTGTATCCCTCGACAAGTCACGCGAAGCCGTCACCCGGCCAGCGGAAGTCAACATTGGAAAGATGAAATTGGACGCCGAGAGAATTGAAAAGAGTCCGCACGCGTTCTGGATGAACACCTGCGGTATTGACACCTATCGCCGGAGCGCCCTTCACGCTCGACACGACACTCCGTGGAACGGATTCAGCCTGAAGGGCGTCCTGGTCTGCACTCTTTGGCTCGACGAAATCGTCGACATCTTCGACGACTTGGAACATCGGGTCCGGCGATTCGTGGAGATTGGAGGGAAAGCAAAAGCCTGGAAAGGGCCAGCAGTCGCCCACGGCAAAGAGGCCGACGACAACTTGCGCAAGGCTTCTGCTGAAAAGCGTCGAGTCGTGGGTTACGAAGCAGAACCGGATGCTGCGGCGTTGCAGAAAGGCGACCGTAAAGTTGCGCACTTCTATCTGGATCGGGCGCACGAACTGAAGCGCATATTTTCGTTCTCGAGCGGCCAGATGCTAGATCGCTTGAAAGTCGACGAGGCATTCAAAGCCGCTCGCAATGGCACCGATGACCAGAAACTCGAGGCAGGCTATCTGTTCGAACTGATTGAACCCCAAGGTGAGTTCCCCGGGAGGCTCAACCATGTCAATGCCACGGGTTCGTCCGAGGGCGAGGATGCCACGGAGGAGGATGAGGACGAAGACGCCTTGTTTGACGACGCGAACGAGAAGACGTCGACGTTCGATGAGTACGCGTTGAAAGCCCTACCCATACTTGTAGAGCATGTCCTGCGCCAAAAGGACGATGTGCTTCGACCCCTGACATACAAGGAGCTGGCAGAGCGGCTTGGTCGTCGCAATAAGAATGGCGTGTTCTGGGCTCGCGGCCTTGGACATGTCCTCGGTCGCGTGACGGCTCTGATCGACAACCTAACGACAGTCTGGGCGGAGGCCGCGCCCTATTTGACGACTGTCGTAGTCGCATCACAAGGGGCCAGCAAAGGCCTGCCAGGCATTGGTATCCGTGGCAAATGGCACGGCTATGACAAGCTGACTCGAACCGAAAAAGAGTCAAAGATCATGGTTGAGTATCAACGGATCCTGGATTTCGGTAGCCGTTGGAATGACTTGCTCGAACTGATTGGACTTTCTCCGGTTCTGCCGCCAGACATAGTTGCCGCTTCTGGAGATCCCGGGCGGGGCGGCTGGGGCGGTGGCGAATCGGTGGAGCACAAAGCCCTCAAATCGTTCGTCAGAGCCAATCCTCAGTTGGTTGGTGCCCTCCAAGATTGGACAGCCACCGAGGAATATGCATTGCGCTCGGGAGACGAAATCGACGTATTCTTTAAATCCGACGACGCATGGATCGGCGTGGAGGTGAAGTCGTCAGTCTCTGACGGATTGGAGCGTGACTATGAGCGTGGGCTCTACCAGGTCGTCAAATACAAGGCTGTTCTGACATCTCAGGCGTCGATCGACCGGCCCGATCACCCGCCCGCTGTGAAAGTGTTCTTGGTACTTGAGAACGATCTGCCGCACAAATATAGAAAGGTCGCAGCGGCGCTCGGAGTGACGGTAGTTGAAAACGTCAAGATTCATCCAACTGGGATGCTATCGGCGTCGGGGGGCACGGAAGTAAGTTTCTTGCGGCGAAGCGGCCGCCGCTAACCAGGCTCGCGCTAGCTCCCCGGCATGTAGAGCGACTTGAGCTCCATCGCCATGTTTTCAACGACTGGGTAGAGCGGCTTTAGCGGGGTCTTTTTGCACTCTACGTCCAGGTATGCCGAGATCACCTCGTAGCTAGGCACTGAGAGCACCATCTTGAGCCTCGAGTCCACAATGTTCTTGGCGGAAAGATAGCCTTGAATCCAGCTAACGACGAAACCTTCTGCAGTCTTGCGAGTAGGGTCGCCAGAATTCGAGTTCCGGGCTTCAAGCCACATTCCGCACTGAGTCGTGCCAACCCCGGATACAGCCGATGAGTTCTCCGCGCGCGCAATGCCGCAAGTAGCGAGCACGCCAGCGACAGCGAACATTGTGAGTTTGTTCATTCTGTTTTCAAAAGCTCCTCTCGATTGAGTTTAGTCGAGCCCCGGGTGCGTCCGCTCGACACGTATTGAATCCGCCGGGCGGTTGGGCCAGCATGGTGTACACCGACCGATGATCTGCCCCCCGAAACCTGGACGAACTCGAGAATTCGAAGTGACCAGGTACACAGAGAAACAGAAGCTTGCTGCCGTCACGGCCTACAGGAAGGGCGCCGGCGGCTTGCGCGCCACCGCCAGCGCGCACGATGTCGGCGTTGATTCGCTGAGGGCGTGGATCGCCGCGTACGAGGCCAACGGGAAAGCTGGTCTGGTGGCGAAAAGGGTAATAGTCCGACGAAGGCCGTCCTTGCCTGACGCGCTGGCTGCGGGAAGCATCTGACCCGAATCGCAGACCCGCTTGTAGGTGTGCGCTAAATGGAGATGGTGCACACCATGAAGAGTGAGCAAGACGCAGGGAAGGCGAGCCGGCGACATCACGACCGAGCGTTCAAACATGAGCTCGTACAACAAAGCTTGGAGCCGGGCGCGTCCGTGTCGGCGATCGCGCTGCACGGCGGCGTCAACGCCAACATGCTGTTCAAGTGGCGCAGGGAGCATCTTCGGGCTGCTGGCGGCGCGTCGGCGGCTGTACTGTTGCCGGTGACTGTCGCGCCGGCGGCCGAGGTCATGACGGTTCCCGCGTCAGGCGAGCATGCTGTGGCGCCACCGAGGTCGGCTCTGCGCAGCGGCGTTATTGAGTTGGAGTTCGCCGGCGCCCAGTTGCGCTTGCGCGGGCCGGTCGACGAAGACAGCCTGCGCCGTGTCCTGCGCGCGCTGCGCCAGAGCGAATGATCGGCCCGCGCGCTGGCACTCGGGTGTGGCTGGCCGCCGGTGTGACGGAGATGCGCTGCGGCATGGACACGCTGGCGGCGAAGGTACAGACCGCGCTGAGCGAGGACCCGTACGGCGGTCATGTCTTCGTCTTCCGCGGTCGCCGAGGCGATCTCGTCAAGCTGCTGTGGAGTGACGGCGATGGCATGTGCCTGCTGGCCAAGCGGTTGGAGCGTGGCCGCTTCATCTGGCCGCAGGCAGAAACGGGCTCGATCTCGCTGAGCGCTGCACAGCTGTCGATGCTGCTCGAAGGCATCGACTGGCGACGGCCCGAGCGTACCTGGCAGCCGCGCGCGGCAGCATAGGCGGCCTTCTGCAGTTGACAGGGCAACTCCCGCTGTGGAAATGGGTGACGACAGGCACAGTCGCACCCCATGACCTCCGAGGAACTGCTGGTTGCCAACGCCGCTCTTAGCGGCGAGGTACAGCGCTCGCAAGAGGCATTGAAGATTGCACTGCTGATCGTCGAGAAGCTCAAGGTCGAGGTGGCTTACCTGCGGCGCATGAAGTACGGTCGCTCCAGCGAACAGCTCGAGCACGCGCAGCTTGAGCTCGTGGGCGGTCAACTCGCGCAGCCGGCGGTGCCCGCTGAAGGCGCCGATCATCCCTCCAACGTCACGTCCATCGAGCAGGCTCGCAAGAAGCGGCAGAAGCGACAGCGCACCGGTGTACGGGACTTGCCGGATCACCTGCCACGGCGCACTGTGGTGCACACTCCGCAAAGCGGTTGCATGTTAGTGCCGATGCAATCTTGACCAGCTAAACCGCAAAGTGCCAATCCAATATTGACCAGGGTGTTCCACTGACCTGCTGAGAATTTCAGCAGGGGATTCAAGGTGATCACCATGGACATGA
>Ga0160498_100178_pt1 | contig 26303 bp, 18 predicted proteins | sample DIDnMG_10_FD_108248 | JGI IMG/M metagenome (GOLD analysis project Ga0160498, IMG submission 108248) | Enriched soil microbial communities from UW Madison campus, WI, USA - DID2878_E24_Xylan MG | ecosystem: Environmental > Terrestrial > Soil > Unclassified | place: USA: Madison, Wisconsin... | reverse complement strand
CAGCTACTGACGACGTATCTACTTACGGACAATTATATGTTGATGGTTTAGCCCAAACCGATATCACCGGAGTTGTAAGTAAGGAATTCAGAACCAAGAAAAACGGTACTGGAAGTTATTACCAACAGGTTGGATTACCTTTCTTTGGTAAAACCTTGAGTAGTTTATCCACTGAATTGGGTAAAACATTTGGTACTGTAAGAAGAAGCCAGAATGAAATTCTAAAATGGAATAACACTGGAGCTGTAGCTGATCATTACACAAGCTTAACAACTAATACCAGTAATGGTTCCGAGTATTATATGCTTGGATCTAATAATAACAATTTAGATGTAAGCAGTGCTTTACATACTGTTAATGGTCGTCCTTATGCAACATTTGCCTCTGCTGCAACTCTTCAAAATGCAGGGAATGTTACATTTGGCCCAGGCGGTACAGCAGTTAATGGATACAATGAAAGGTATAACACTTATCTTCAGGATCAGTTTGAAAACTCTGCTACTCCTTGGGGAGGAACTTATGGTAAAAATATTTACCAGTTTGGAAATCCTTTCCTAACTAACCTTGATTTATCGAGAATAGGATATGCAGAACCTGCAGCCGGAGGAGTTACTGATGGTAATAACATTAGCAACATTTGGGGAGTAAGATATGATCCGGGAACTGTAGTAGTAGGTTCACAAGGAAATGCTTACAGTACAGGCGCATTGATCCAGACTTACGATGTGAATACAAAAGTTCCAGTAGGAGATATTGGGATGATTATCAAACCAATGCAGACTTTTGTTCTGAAATTGAGAGATAATTCTGCACAGACCCTAAATTTCAATACCCTTAGAAGATTTAATTCAACTGTTAGAGCTGAAACTACTGACTACAGTGTTACTGCTGCTAGAAATGCCAATGGAAAAGTTGGTGAAGGTACAATAAAACAGCTTGGGGTTATTGGTTTAGATGTTAACGGGAACGAAGTTGCAAGAACATATTACGTAGTTTCGCCTAATGCTGTTACAGGTCACCAGACTTCTGTAGCAACTACAGTTCAGGCAACAGCAGGAAGTAACATCATCGGTACATTTGAAGAAGCTTTAAACGGTGGTTATGATACTAACTATACAGGACAGTATTGGTTATACATTAACGAGGCCAATGAAAGTAACTTCAAAGGTAAAAATGTTAAACTTGTAAATTACGATACAGGTAAAGTAAAATCATATAAATTTGAAATAAGAGAAAACGGACAATTAGTTCCATCAGGAACTCACTTATTGTCTGCAGGAATTGGTTTCTACTATAAAGCATCAAACGGTACTTTACAGCCAGCAACACAAGGCGGTATCGCTCCTAATGCTGTTGCATCTTATGATTTATATTATGGTGAGCCTAGTAATGTGGTGTTGGCTGCAAAAGAAACAGCCGAGCCATCAAGAACAGTAGTAGTATATAATCCAGCGATTACCAACTACATTGTTAGATTTGATCCAAACTGGAAAAAGGCAGATATTGAAGTTTATGATATGAGCGGTAAACTGGTTATCTCTAAAAAAGCAGTTGATGCATCTAGAGATTTTGTAATTGAGCTTGATAGCGCAGTTAAAAATTCTTACGTTGTAAAAATTGTTTCTGATAAAGGAGAAACCGTTAACACTAAAATCTTAAAATAAATATTATGAAAACTATTAATAAACTAGTACTTGCTCTTTTCTTTTTCGGGACACTATTGGTCAAGGCAGATGATGAAATACCACCAGCACCAGGCGGTGGCGGTACCGGAGGTGTAGGTCCAGGAGGACCAGCAGCTTCACCTATTGATATGTATGTTTATTTACTGTCTATTGTTGCAGTAGTATTCATTATATACTTTGCAAAGAATTTAAAGAGCCAAAAAGCCTAAAATTTTATTAAAATAATATTAAACTCTCTGATTAGTCAGAGAGTTTTTTTATTTTTACCTTATGAAAAAGATATATATATTATCTGCAGTATTAGCTGCATTTTCCCTACAGGCTCAGTTTACAGTTACCATTCAGACCTCTGCGGAATTTAAAGATCAGGATGCTATTCTATATACATTAAACGGTTCGAAAGACATCATCGTTACCAAAGAACAGAGCAAGAACAATACATGGACCTTCAAATATCCCAACCATTATATGGGAATGATGAAAGTGTATTTTCCAGCTTCAAATAATTCGATAAACTTTGTTTCAGAGAATAAGAATGTAAATATTAAAATGGATGTTCAGAATAATAAGGTCAAAGATGTAATCTATCTTGATGAAGTGAATGATCTTATGAGCAAACAGCAGGAAGGTTCCCAAAAGAAGGACCTTATCCTTCCGGCTCTGGCACAGATAAAAGAATATTACAAAGATAATACAGACTTCGGGAAAGCCCTAAAAACCGAAATAGAAAGGCTTGCCGGAATGAATACGGCTATTGATGCTGGCCAACATCCGTTTATTTCTTATTATAATACAAATTATAACAAGTTTCTGTCTAACTCTACAGATCCGGCTAAAAAAGTTACCCAGGAAGATATTGTAAACTTCTTGGATAAATCCAATGATATGCTTGAATCTTCTTCTCTTTTAAGACCGGTTTTAGTGGCTTATCTTAATTCAGGAGGAAATACCAATGTAGGAGGTTCTGTAGATACGCTTTTAGACCGTTTAAAGGTTGAAACTCCAAGAGGGCAGACGGTTTTATCAGAGCTCATCGATATCTTTGATGCGTACGATATGGAAGAGTTTAAAACCAAATATCTTACACTGGCAAAAAACCTTAAGTGCACGATTAATGACAGGCTTGCATCTACTTTAAAATCTAATGCAAATGTTGAAATTGGAGCGGCGTTTCCTAATGTTAAATTTCAGTCTCCGGCGAACACATCTGCAAAGTCACTGTATGATGTAAAAGCTGATAAAAAAATAATTGTTTTCTGGTCATCTACATGTTCTCATTGTGAAAGCGAACTGCCTCAGCTTTTGGCAAAATACAATGATTTAAAAGGCAAAAATGTACAAATTGTTGGTTTATCCTTAGATGTAGATAAAAACTCATATACCCAAAAGATTGCTGCGTTTCCTTGGATCAATGACTCTGAATTAAGAGGGTGGAACAGTAGTTATGTAGATACGTACAATGTTCATGCAACTCCAACATATTTTATTTTAGATGCTAACAATAAGATAATCAATAAACCAGACCATGTGGGGAATGTTTTGGAATATTTTAAGCTAAAATAATTTTGGTGGTAAACAAATATTTTCTATATTTGCACCACCAAAACGGCGAGGTAGCTCAGTTGGTTAGAGCGCAGGATTCATAACCCTGAGGTCACGGGTTCAATTCCCGTCTTCGCTACAACAGAAAGGAAAGTAAGATATATTACTTTCCTTTTTTTACTTAAAAAAATCCTGATTGCTATCTCTTAAATGGTGATTTAAAATCTGCTAAGTTTTCAGTAGCTAATTTTTTTGGAAGATTTAAAAGGGATATTATTATCTTTTAATAAATAAAAAACCGCAACTTATACAGTCGCGGTTTTTATATTTTTTGAGGGCAATTAGCTCTGGTATCCCAATAATTTTCTGATCTGGTAGAAAAACCTTTCAATCAGTCTCAGGTCCTGGGTTACAATTTCTGCATTACCTCTGAGCTCCTTATCAAATGGAAGGGTTCTGTTATAGCTTGTTTTTAATCCTTTAGGAAGTGTTATATCTACATAGTAATTTCCTTTCTCATCAGGAATAAGGGAAATATTCTGTACTTTTCCTTCTATAATACCATATTCCTGGAAGCGGTAGTTATCGAGTTTAATCAATACTTTCTGGCCTGTAGCTACCTTTCCTGAGTTTACAGTAGGTACGGACATCCTGCCTACCAGTTTTTCTTTGTTGCTTGGAAGAATAGACAGAATAGGTTCTGCCGTTTTCACAAATTGATTTTCCCCGAAAAACTGCTGGAAACTGGCCATCCCATCGGTAGAAGAGATAACAAGGTAATTCTGCTCCCATTGCTTTAAAGATTTACGGAGCTGTTCAAAAAGCTGTAATGTCTGAGAAGAATAGGTGATCTTGTCTTTTTCCGTATTAATAGCTGTCCCGCTTTTCGTTTTGTTCAGGTTGGAAATCCCTTCATCCATCTGGGAGATAGAAATATTAAGGTTTTCAAGATTCTGCTGGGCCTGAAGGAATTTTATTTTTTCGTTTTCAAGTTCTATGGAAGCAATGACTCCCTGGTTGAAAAGTTCCTGAGATCTTTGGTAGCTTTTCTTTGATAATTCATACTTGGCCATTTCCAGGCTTTTCTGTTGTTTTAATGTGGCAATTCTTCCCCTGTATTCCGAGATACTCTGATTGGCTGCAATATTTTCCGGAGCATAGGGCTGAAGCCTGGTGAAAAGCTCTTCATCCTGAAAAGCTTTGGCAAAACTGTTGTAATCACCCTGAAGTTCTCCCAGCTTAAATCTGGATGTCTGTGCAATCGGAAAAGAACTGAGCTGATTGGGAGCGATAGAATCCACAAGCTTTTTTAATTCCAATACATCTTTATAATTTGCAGTGGACTGCATAACCATCAGTACATCATTCTTTTTAACCTGCTGGTGGTCCTTTATAAAGATTTTCTCAATTTTAGAACTGGTCCTGGCTTCTATTTTTTCAGGCGGGTTTTGAGAGGTTACAATAACAGGTGCGGAAACGAATTCCGGATATTTTATAATATAGCTCATCACAAGGATAAGCAGCAGTATAATTAATATGACACTGTTGCCCCAGCGTATCATCCAATGAGGAGGCTGGGTAAGAATGTCCTGAACACTTTCCGAACGGAGTTCAATATTGTCTAAGATGTCTTCTTTCATGTTTCTGAGATAAATTCCTCCCTATTTCAGGAGGATATTATTTAATTTCCTAATTCCAGCTGATTCTTCACCAGCCTGTAGTATTCCCCTTTTATAGCAACCAATTCAGCATGGTTACCTTCCTCTACTACTTTTCCTTTGTCAAGAACTATAATTTTGTCAGCATGTTTTACAGTTGATAATCTGTGGGCAATCACAATGGCTGTTTTACCTTTAAAGAACTGTTCAAGGTTTTCCATGATCACCTTTTCATTATTGGCATCCAAAGCAGAGGTAGCCTCATCGAAAAAGATGAATTCCGGAGATTTGTAAACAGCTCTGGCAATGAACAATCTCTGTTTCTGGCCGCCGCTCACACCAACCCCTTCATTTCCGATCTTGGTATTATAGCTTAATGGGAGGCTTTCGATGAAATCTTTGATATTGGCAATCTCTACAGCCCGTCTTAATTTTTGCTTGTCAACATAATCTTCTCCTACTGCAATATTATTAGCAATCGTATCATTAAAAACATAACCTTCCTGCATTACTACTCCGCAATGATCTCTCCAGACCCTTGGCGAAATACTTTTCAATTGGGTATTTCCAAGTTTGATTTCTCCTGAGTCGGGTTCGTAAAATTTCATCAGAAGCTTCAAAAGAGTGGTTTTTCCACTTCCGCTGGATCCTACAATAGCTGTGGTTTTCTGATAGGGAATTGTAAGGCTGAGATCCTCAAATACGGGAACATCGGAGCCGATATAACGGAATGATATGTTGTTTACTTCAATATCTTTCTGAGGAATTTCCCCTGCATACTGTTCGTTTTTGTCTTCTTCGTCCTCTTTATCATGGATCTCACCCAATCTTTCCAATGAGATCTTGGCATCCTGGGTTTGTTTAATGAATTCAATAAGCTGCAGCAAAGGACTGTTCAACTGTCCGATGATATACTGTACAGATAGCATCATCCCCAGAGTAAGATTTCCGCTCAAAACCAATTTGGCAGAAAGGAAGCTTACCAGGATATCTTTCATCTGGTTGATGAAATTTCCCCCTACGGACTGCCATTGTTCCAGAGAAAGAGATTTTATTCTGATCTTAAATAATTTTACCTGAAGGAATTCCCAGTCCCAACGCTTCTGTTTTTCCGCATTGTGCATTTTAATCTCCTGCATCCCATTGATCAGCTCAATTACTTTACTCTGTTCCTGGGAAACCTGGGAGAATCTTTTATAATCCAATTCCTTTCTTTTATTAAGGAAGAAAGTGATCCATCCAATGTATAGAGCTGCTCCAATAAGATATACAAGGAAAAGCCTGTAATCATAGAATAGCAGGACAATACTGAAGATAATAAGGTTAACAAGAGAAAACAGGGTGTTTAAGGAAGAGCTAGTCAGGAGCTGCTCAATTCTGTGATGATCATTGATCCTCTGCATAATATCTCCGGTCATTCTTGTATCAAAAAAGCTTATAGGAAGCTTCATCAGTTTGATAAAGAAATCTGAAATAATCGAAATATTGATCCTTGCAGAAAGATGCAGCAAGATCCAGCTCCGGATTACTTCAATACCCATCCTTCCAAGAAACAGCATCACCTGGGCGAGAAGGACTACGTAAATAAAATTGAGATCCTGATTCTGTATCCCGACGTCTACAATACTTTGGGTAAGAAACGGGAAAATAAGGGACAATAAACTTCCTGCCAAAAGACCAACTGCCAGCTGTATGACCAGTGACTTGTATTTAAGCAGGTATCTCGAAAGGAAAGAGAAGCTTGCCTTGCTTTCTTCTGTATCAAACTCTGTTTGAAAAAATGCAGGTGTAGTTTCAAGGATAAGGGCGATCCCCTCTTCTGTATTTTCGTTGGCATTTTCTCCGATCCACAATTTGATGAATTCTTCGCGGGTATAGGTGATCAGTCCATAGCTTGGATCTGAAATGTAGACTTTATTATTTTTATCAATCTTATAAACTACAACAAAATGATTTTTGTTCCAGTGGACAATGCAGGGAAACGGAACTTCTTCTGCAAGGGTATTAAAATCGATCTGGACTCCAAGCGAGCGGAATCCGAGGTTTTCTGATGCGTCACTGAGCCCTAAAAGGCTACTTCCTTCACGGGTAGTTTCAGAAAGGGTACGGATCTGCTGCAAAGAGATACTTCTGCCGTAATATTTACTTACTATTCTAAGGCAGGTAGGTCCGCAGTCTTTGGCGTCCGGCTGTTTATAAAAGGGAAATTTCTTCAAAATTTATCTCATTATAAAATGCCGTCATTGGATGACGACATTTTTCTTTATTCATTGTTAATTAATCATTGTAACCGATAACAGTACTATTTTGCCGGAAATCAACATGATCAGTTTTTTAACCTGTAATGCAAAATCAGTTTACTGGATATGCTGTACAATAATAAGTATCGGGTCCGGCTCCTGCAATCAATCTGCAAGCACCGTTTGCACAACACTGTCCATCACCACACTCTCCATTTTCCGGGCATCTTCTGAACCCGCCTTTAATGGTTTTTAGATTTTCTCTTGAAATTTTTTTTAAGTTTTTCATATTATTTAATTATTAAGTTTTTAGTTTTTATTCTTTAAATCTTCCTGCCAATACTTTTAATTTTGTCCTAAGATAGTGAATTTTTGAATTCTGGAGATTTCTTATTGAAAGTCCTCATCTTCCATTAATTCATCAATAAAGAACCAGATATCTTCACGATCATACTTATCCGGGAACTGGTATCCGTTAAGAATAAAAATCGGGGTGAAGTTTAATCCTGAGTTACTGTTATCCTTTGTCATTTCAACAAATGGAGTAAGGTCTTCCGGAGCAGATGAACCTGAAAGAGTAACGATTTTGTTTTCATCTTTTGTTTCAAACCATTCTTCAATGGCCTTTAAAAATTCCTTTTGAGGCTTGTTTTGATAAATATGTTTAAAAGCTGAAAGTAATTGGGTATACTTCTCATCAGCCCTTTCCGAGGAATAATTAAAACGGATCTGTACAGAAATATCATCAGGATATTTTTCAAGAAGCCCCTCCATAATTTTATGACCATCTTTACAGAATCCACAGTACGGATTGGAGACAATTGAAAGACGAAACTTAGAGTTTTTATTTCCTAATGTAAAAGTTTCGGTATCCTGGAATTCTATTTTCTCTTTTTCCAAAAGCTGGCTTTTGAAAAGTTCATAATTTCTTTTAAATCTAAGGTTTTTGGCATTCGACTTTTGAAGGTTTTCTTTTTGGGAAAGAATATTGTTGAAATACAAAACCGCGGAGAAAATAAGAATCCACAGAACCGCTGTTAATAATAATACTCCTACATTGAATGGTGTATTTTGGAAAAATAGTATACTGAGTGCCAATTGTCCCACAAGAATGGAAATAATCACGAGGCAGACTCTGCAGAAAGCTTTTTCCACAAATGCCTGGATGTATAAAGAATAGGCGATTGCCAGTACGGAAACCAATGTAAAACCTTTCACAATATAAGCTGTTGCCGGAAGAAAAAGTCCCAGTGCAGCAAGTCCTGTAAAGTAAATCAGGGAAAAATCAGAAAATTTTAAGCCTAAAATACTGGTTTTATCCTGTTTGATGATCTTATCACATGAATTGGTGGTCTGTTTAGCTGAAGTATCTCCACAGATACTTCCAATGACGGTAGAAGTATTTCCGAATTTTTGATTGAAGATTTCAAGCGAAATATAAACACCAGCAAGGGAGAGTACATTAAAAAGAGCTTCATATATAGTTTGCGTAAAAAAAGAATAGCCAAGAATAATGGCGAAAATAAGATAAAGAAGGGGTCTGAAATTAAAAACAGCTTTACTTTCTGCATTCTCGGTTTTTTCAAAAAGCAGTACAAAATCTGTCGATTTCTGATGAAGTTCTTCTTTGTTAAGTGTTTTTGCTTTTTCAGAATAAACCGAATAGCCGGATCCTGTTTTTTTTACTAAGGAAAAAGAATTATCTACGATCGCAATAAACTCTTCCGGCAGCTCATCCCAATATTCCTTGTCAAGTTCATAGGCATCATTTTTTACTCCCATAAAGTTAAGTGTATCACTAAAAGCCAATGCAGAAGGGTAGTTTGGATGAGAATTGAACTGGAAAGAAAATTCCTGTTTATCAAGCTTTAGATAGTTAATTAATTTGTCGAAAATCATAGTAATATTTTTAACTAAAATACGCAGATGTTTTAAAAAAACAAGTTTTTTTTCTTTTGTCGGTGATATACCTTTGTTAAATGCTTGATTTTCTGTAAATATAGTTGCCTTTTTTGTTTTATTTGTTAAAAAATAAAGCTAAATCCGCAATAAAATTCTGTAAAGAATTCATGATGAAGTTGTAGATAATGGAATTTTTTTAGTTGGTTGGAATCAATATAATAAAATGACCAGTGCTATTTTGTTGACCTCTATTTTTTGCATCTTATCATTCCCGATTCTTTTGATTATTTTACCGTTGATTTAAAAATAACTCTAATTTTCATGATTGGAAATTCCAGGCGAAACTACAATGTTTTATTATTAAACAATCGTTTAGATTTATGAGCTTTTTATAGCCTAATTCATGTTTAGATGTAGATTGGTGACTGAATCAGCATTTTTATTAAAAATATAAAATCCAGCAATAAACTCAAAAAAACATAAAAAATCATAAAATTTTCTTAAAGTTTTAAAAAAGATGGGAAATGTTTTTGTATTTATAAAATATATTGTACTTTTACATCGCCTTGAATGAGGGAACAAGTCAAGGTAATAAATTTTTTTTCATCATTTGTGTTTTTAGAATCGTATCGCCTGATACGATTCTTTTTTTGTTATATCTTTTCGTAGTTTAAAAGGAGATCAATAAAGTAAGAGTAGGTAATTGCGCCTTCCTGCTGATTGCTTTTTAAAAAGAGATTGTTGGTAAATCCGAAGAAATCATCCAGCCATCCCTGATGTCTGAAAATAAAACTTCTTTCGTACATACGGTCTCTTTTCATGGCAGGAGAGTATTGATTGAGAACTGATTTTACAAATTCAGGATCTTCCTCCACGATAAACCTCAGCAGGCTTTTTAACGTAAAGTATTCAGTGCTGTATTTAAGATCTGCATTTTTAGAGTTCACACCAAGCAGATAACCTATAAAATTGGCTTCCTGCTCTCTGGCAAAACCGAGCTGGTGAGAACTTTCATGCGCTGAAGTAAATGGAATAAAGGTATGGGGAAGCTTTGCGTTATACTGGGCTTCGGCTGTAAAAGGATTATAATAGCCTAATATTCCTGTGAAATTCATCACACTTTTAAAAAGACTGGGTTTAAAAGAATTGATCTGTGGAGCTTTTTTGTCGGAAATGTATTTTGGAAGTTTTGCCTGCTGCTGTAAAATTTCTGTCTGAATAGAGGAAAGATCGGTTATGATGAATATCCCATTCCTGTCTTCCTTCACAGTTTGCCTGGTAGCTTTACACTTTTCAAGGTAGCGTAATGCCAACATTTTTGCTTTGCCAATTTCAGGTTCTTTCTGCTCAGGGAGCTTCTTAATAATAGGAGTCTGGAAATACAGCATGCCCCAAAAAACCTGGTAAATGAAGTAGAAGATATTAATGCTAGTCAGAAGCTTTAAGGCTGCCTCATTTCTTCTTTTCTTTTTAAAGCATAAAACAATTTGATATAAAAGGAAAACGCCAAGAATAATGTACAAAAGATCCCCAAAAGAAAAAGGGATCCAGCTGAAAAGCACCTGATGGATTTTTTTCTGAAATTCAAAAAAACTTCCGAAAAAAGAAATCATGGCACCCGACTTTGAGAAACCATAAAACAAAAGAAATTGGGCAAGTAAAATACCTGCCCAAAATCTCTTCTTATATATTATTTTTGTTGTACTAATGACCACTGCCTTTAGAGATTTTATCCAGATCTATACCCTGGGATTTCAAGATTCCGGTTACACGGATTGCATAGAATGCAAGATAAGCAAAACAAATTACTCCAACCATATAACTCATATGAATAGTTGTTAAATCAGCCACATATCCTTGAATTAAACTTACAACACCTCCTCCCATAATCATCATGATCAATAATCCGGAACCCTGGTTGGTGTGTTTTCCAAGACCATTGATTGCAAGAGCAAAAATACAAGGCCATAGAGTAGAGCAGAATAATCCCACACTGGTAAAGGCATATACAGAAACCATTCCTGAGGTAAGCATTCCTATTAACAGGGCAGCGATACCTGCAACAGAGAAGATCAGAAGCATTCTTGCCGGATTTCCCTGGCTCATGATATCGCAAATAATCATTACAATGATAACAGCACCGTAAACATAGAATGGAGAAAGATCATGCTTTGCAATAGCATTCACTAATAAGAACACCCCGAATGCAAGATAAGGAGCAAGGAATCTTAAGATCTTTTTGAAACCTGCACTCAGGTCAAATGCTTCTACTGCACCTGTCCAACGGCCAATCATCAGTGAAGCCCAGTATAAGGAAATATAAGGTGCTACGTCTTTGGTTTCAAAACCTAAGCTTTTTTCCATATAAGCCGGAAGATTACTTGCTGTAGAAACTTCCACCCCTACATAGACAAAAATCGCAATCATCCCCATCACAAGCTGAGGGTACTGGAAAGCAGATGTTTTGTGATCTCCCGGAATTGCATCGTCAGTATCCTCTATAATAGTAGGAGTGATTGCAGGGAGAGAGGAAAATTTAAGCATAATGGCTACCAGCACAAATGCAACTCCGAGCATAAGATAAGGAACCTTTACACTTTCGATGCTTGCTTCCGTATTGGCTGCAGAAGCCGATCCGAAAATAGCAAATGATACAAGAAGCGGCCCGATGGTAGTTCCCAGGTTATTAATTCCTCCCGCCATGGTAAGCCTTTGGGATCCTGTTTCAGTGGGCCCTACTTCAATAGCCAGCGGATTCGCAACAATCTGCTGTAAGGAGAATCCTAATCCTACAATGAACAGACCGGAAATCATTAAGGGGAACGATGCCATATTCGCTGCCGGATAGAACAGTAAAGTTCCTGCTGCAGAAATAAGAAGCCCTAAAATAAGGCCGTTTTTGTACCCTATTTTATTAATAAGATCCTGTTTCAAACCTTTTGAGACGACCATATAAATTAGAGAACCCACCGTGTAAGCCACGTAGAAACAAATCTGTACGAGCATACTTTCGGTTTGGGATAATTTAAAGGCTTTTTGGAAAACTGGTATCAGAATGTCATTACTTGCAGCAACAAATCCCCAGAAAAAAAACACAGTAACCAAGGGAATAAACTGTCCCCAATTGGTTTGTTTAGAATAATTTGACATGTTTGTTAAAAATTTCGCAAACAAATATAACTATTTCTTTTAAATGGAATGTTCCAGCAATGTTTTTTTTATCTCTTTATAAGCTTGCGCTTTCAGATCTCTCGGAGAATCTGATGGTTCCATGATTCCATTGAAATACACTTTTACCCTTCCCGGATAGCCTTTTCCACTATCAAAAGGAAATATTTCCTTCAGTCCAATAAAAGTATACACTGCGATAGGGGAATGATGTTTGGAAGATAAAGTAAAGGCCCCGTCTTTAAATTCATCAAGAATAACAGAAGTGTCGTCGGGAACGCCACCTTCAGGAAATATGGCAATGCTGTTGCCTTCTTCCATCTTTTCAGCACACCTTCTGTAGACATCTGCACGGCTTCTTGCACTGCCTCTGTCTACCATTACACATATCCTTTTATATATAGTACCGAAGATCGGAATCTTTACAAGTTCTTTTTTGCCTACAAAACAGATCGGGTGGTGCGGCATCAGGATACAGGCAAGCATAATATCCATAATGGACGTATGGTTGGAAATAAAGACATAGGGTTTGGTCTTGTCCTTTTTCTGGTCAGAAAGATTAATGAGGTCGTATCTCAGGCCCATACCGTAGAACATGCCAAAACACCAGATACGGATAAATTTGTAAGCATATTTATAATGCTTTTTATTGAAGGATAAAATATAGACAGGGATTCCTAATGTGACTGTCAGGACAAATGCCAGCAGCAGCAGCCAGAACCTCCAGAGATAATTTAAAATTTTTGTCACCACCTATCCGTTAAAAATTACTTTCTTCTTTACTGAATAATTAAGAATGGAAACCAGCAGGATTGCTGCAATCTTACTGATCATTTCCGGGCTTAAGGTATAAAAAATTAAATCAATATTATCCTTAAATATAAAGCTGTAAAAAATCTGGAAAAAGCCTAGGCTTAATAAAGTGGAAACAAAAGAGACTGCCATAAAATACGCAAATTCTTTTCTCTTGGAATGTTTCCCCCTCTCAAATACAAACCAGATACTCAGGAAATAATTGCTGATGATCCCGCAGCTGGTAGAGAAAATATTACTTAACGGATAATGGATGCCATAAAAATTGGTTTCTCTGGTGAAGAAATGCGGAAGATAGGTACTGAATGCTTTGAAGCTTCCAATCTCTACAATGGCACTTAGCCCACCGGCTATAATAAAAAACAAAACCTGTTTCTGGCGTATTAGTAATTCTTTCATTCAATAGATATGAAGTTGCAAATTTATAACTATATGTTAATAATGTAAGAATAAAAGATTATTTTAAACTTAAATTTTGGTTTAATTGATTGAATTTTAGTATTATATGTGTTTTTTTAGGTGCTGCTGCAACATCATGTTAAAGGAAACAATGTTTGAAGCTTAATTACTTATAATTATTAATACGGAACGGGAAAATTCTTTTTTATCGTTTTGAAAATTGCAAAAACAAGAGCAATAGGGATGGCTAAAGGGATCTGAAAGTTTCAGCCCGGTAATATTGTGATAAGCATATGTTAAACAATGAAAAAAGTTGTTAAATTATTTTTTTGAACCAAAATAATTTCTAAATTTAATATTCAGAATGATGTAATTATAACCTGATAATAAATTCATTTTCAACTTCTTGTGTTGATGGTTTTTTCTATCTTGTAATGTGCGCTATAACGCATACTACCTTAATCTTTACGACCCAAATTATAATAATATTTGTATGAAAAGTCAAAACAAATACAGAAAATTCCAGCTTCAGCAAAAAAATATTGAAGCTCTTGAGAGAGAAAATTCCCGCTTCAAAAGAGTGTATTCAGAATATGAAAATATGGCAGACGAATTGTGGAACCTTGAAAACTCTACCAATGAACCTGTGCCTGATGATTTTATCAATGCCATCAAGCTTCAGAGTTCTTATCTGGAAGATGAAATTGAAGATTGGCTGCTTAAGTTCAATAATCAAAAAGCTGATATAAAACATTAGAAGCTTCCAGTCTGTTTTTAAACGCTATTTGAAGATAAATTCATAATTTAGCATCCTTAAACTAAAATGTAATATATGGTTGCTATTGTTGATAGTGGGTCTACCAAATCAGATTGGGTGATACTTGATGATTTCAAAAAAGAGTTTTTAAAAACGGAAACCATCGGCTTTAATCCCAATTTTATCAACCGCGAACTCATTGTTCCTGAAATAGAAAAGAACAGCAGCCTTATACTTGTCAAAAATTCCATCACAAAGATCTTTTTCTATGGCTCCGGATGCGGTGTAAAAAAAAACTGCGAAACTATTGAGGAAGAACTTAAAAAAATATTCACAAAAGCTGAAGTAATTGTGAGAGAAGATCTTGTGGCCGCTGCTTATGCTGCGTACAGTGGAAAACCTGCTGTCGTATGTATTTTGGGAACCGGATCTAATTCATGTTATTTCGACGGTAAAGACATTAAAATAGAACTTCCTTCCCTTGGTTTTCTTATGGGAGATGAAGGAAGCGGAAGTGCCATTGGAAAACAGCTGGTGCGAAGATATTTTATGAAAAAACTCCCCGCGGATCTTCATACGGAGTTCGAGCAAAACTACGGGCTTAAAATAGAAGATGCTCTGAACAATATGTATCACAGCTCGAGACCTAACGCCTGGCTGGCGGATTTCAACAAATTTGTCATCGAAAGAAAGGATCACCCTTACTTTAAAGATATGGTATTTGAGGAAATGAAAAACTTCTTTGAATACCAGGTCATTCCTTATAAAGAAGCAAAAGACGCTGAGATCAATTTTATCGGCTCTATTGCGTATTACTATGAAGACACTCTGCGTTCAGTCGCGGATGAATTTCATTTAAATGTAGGACATGTTGTCCGGAAACCTATCGAAAGTTTAGTAGACTACCATATTAAGTATATACTTTAATAAAAAACAAAATTCTATGTCAAGTAAAACCCACCGCGACGAAAAGAACTTTAATCAGGCCGCGTTAGATTATCATAAAGCCGAACCTAAAGGAAAGATCGAAGTTATCCCTTCAAAACCGCACTCGTCTCAAAGAGATCTGTCATTGGCGTACTCACCGGGGGTGGCGGTTCCTTGTATGGAGATCCATGATAAACCCGAAACGGTGTACGATTACACTGGTAAAGGGAACCTTGTAGCTGTAATATCCAACGGAACAGCTGTATTGGGACTTGGAGATATTGGAGCAGAGGCTTCAAAACCGGTAATGGAAGGAAAAGGTCTTTTATTTAAGATCTTTGCAGATATCAACGTTTTTGATATCGAGATTGATGAAAAAGATCCGGACAAATTTATTCAGATTGTAAAAGGGATTGCTCCTACATTCGGAGGGATAAACCTTGAAGATATTAAAGCTCCTGAAGCATTCTACATCGAGCAGAAACTTAAAGAAGAGCTTAACATTCCTTTAATGCATGATGACCAGCACGGAACAGCGATTATTTCAGCAGCTGCACTGATCAATGCTTTACAGATTGCCAATAAGAACATTGCAGAAGTAAAGATGGTAGTGAATGGTGCCGGAGCGGCAGCTATTGCCTGCACCAACCTGTATATTTCTCTGGGACTGAAAAGAGAAAATGTTTTAATGTGCGACAGCAAAGGGGTTATCAATCACAAAAGAGAAAACCTTACGCCTGAAAAACTGGATTTCATCGCCAATACTGATATTGAAACGTTAGAAGATGCTGTAAAAGGCTCCGATGTTTTCATCGGTTTATCCAAAGGAAACGTCATGACTCCGGAAATGCTTTCCAGTATGAACGAGAATCCTATCGTTTTCGCTTTGGCAAACCCTGATCCTGAAATTGCTTACGACCTTGCCCTTGAAACCCGTAAGGACGTTATCATGGCAACAGGAAGAAGTGATTATCCTAACCAGGTGAACAATGTATTGGGATTCCCTTATATCTTCCGTGGTGCTTTGGATGTTCAGGCAACAGGAATCAATGAAGAAATGAAGCTGGCGGCTGTACATGCTATTGCAGATCTTGCAAAAGAACCTGTACCTGAAGCGGTAATTCTTGCTTACAATGTTCAGAACTTACAGTTCGGAAGAGAATATTTCATTCCGAAACCATTTGATAACAGGCTGATTACGAAAGTATCCAGTGCTGTTGCAAAGGCAGCTATCGAAAGCGGTATTGCAGGAAAAACCATTGCAGACTTCGAAGAATACGAAAACCAGCTGCTGGACAGAATGGGAAGAGACGAGAAGCTGGTAAGAATGATGCAGAGCCGTGCAAAATCCAATCCGAAAAGAATTACCTTAGGAAACGCTGAAGAATACAATGTGTTGAAAGCAGCCCAGATTCTTTACGAAGAAGGAATTGCCTTCCCGAGCCTGTTAGGAGATAAAAAATACATCAAAGAACAGATGGAGCGCTTTGGAATCAATCTGGATATTCCAATCATCGATCCAAGCGACGACGATCAGAAAGAAAACAGAAAAAAATACAGGGAAACCCTTTGGAAGCTTCGTCAGAGAAAAGGAATGAATGAGTACAAAGCGAAGAGATATGTACGCCAGAGAGATTATTTCGGTCCTTTGATGCTGAGACATGGAGATACAGATGGGCTTATCGTAGGTTTCTCTAAAAATTATACCTCAGTGCTTCGTCCCGTTTTGGAGGTGATTGAAAAAGATAAAGGAGTAGATAAGGTAGCGGCCATGATGATGATCCTGTCAGAAAAGAAGCCTATTTTCTTTGCAGATACATCCATCAATCAGAATCCTACGGCAGAAGATCTTGTGAATATTGCGAAAATGGCTGAAATTACAGTAAAATCTTTTGCCATAGAACCTAGAATTGCTATGCTTGGCTTCGAAAACTTTGCGGCTATCTCTGATACTTCCAAAAAAGTAGCCAAAGCAGTAAGCATCCTTCACGAGAAATACCCTAAAATGGTTGTTGACGGTGAAATCCAGCCGGATTTTGCAATGAATGCAGACCATTTAAGCGATTATCCTTTCTCAAAATTAGGAACAACCCCTGCCAATACTTTCGTTTTCCCGAATCTTGAAAGTGCCAACCTTTCTTACAAAATCATCAGAGGAATGAAGGTAGCTCAGGTAATAGGACCTATTTTAATGGGATTAAAGCAGCCGGTACATGTTTTACAGATGCGTTCCAGCGTAGATGAAATTGTAAACCTCGCTACCGTAGCCGTTCTTGATGCCCAGAGAAGAGAAAAGAAATCTTCCGAGAAATAAAAAGACTGCCAAATTAATGGCAATTTTAAATATAAATAGCTTAAGACTCCATATTTTGGAGTCTTTTGTTTTTGTATTAATTCCTTGAATTTACAGTCAAAATTTAAGTTAAAACTCATTCGCTCGTGAAATGAAAATATTAATTATTTTAAATTGCTATATTTGGGAGTTTTAAAAATTAATATGATATTTTCCTTAAAAGGCAGCGTTCAAGAACTTACACCCACTTACGCAGTAATCGATGTACAAGGAGTTGGTTACTATGTAGGTATCAGTTTAATGACCTCCCAGGCCCTGGCCCTGAATAAGCCGGCATTCTTATTTACTCAGCAGATTATACGGGAAGATGCTCATCTTCTCTTTGGATTTAACACTCGTTCAGAAAAAGAAATGTTCAATCTGTTAATAAGTGTTAACGGAGTAGGAGCTGTTTCTGCCCTTATACTTCTTTCCACTTTAAGCCTTGAAGAAATCGCTTCAGCTATCCTCTCCAAGAACAGCGCACTCATTCAGAAAGCTAAGGGAATTGGTGCCAAAACAGCAGAAAGAATCATCGTGGATTTGAGAGATAAAGTCCAAAAATTCAGTGTTGCAGAAGAAAATATTTCTTCTTTTGTGGATAATAAAGTGAAGGAAGAATCGTTATCTGCATTAGAAGTTTTAGGGATTCCGAAACGTATGAGTGAGAAGATCGCGGACAGAATGATGAAACAGAATCCGGAGATCTCCGTGGAAGAATTGGTAAAACAAATTTTAAAAAACATTTAACATTTGGTGGCGAATAATAAGCATCTGAAAATATTTTTGTTCCTGTCGTTCCTGTGCATGTCAGTAAGTGCCTTTGCACAGGTGCGTGATACTGCGATCATAAAGAAAGATTATCAACTGGCAGATCCCACGAGGTACGAAGCCTATTACGATATAAAAACAGGAATGTATTATGTATATCCTAAAATTGGAAATACATTCACAGGACCTCCTACAGCGATGTCTCCCGAAGAGTATAAGGAATTTATGCTCGCAACGCAGTCAAAAGCTTACTACAAAGAAAAATCCGATAAATACAGTCTCCTTTACAGAAGAGACAGAACTGATGCCCGAAAGAAAGGGCTCATTCCGTCTTTAACGATCAACAACAGGCTGTTTGAAACTATTTTCGGAAGTAATAAAATAGAGATTATTCCGTCAGGATATGCCTCTTTAGACTTTGCCGGGCTTTACCAGAAAATAGATAACCCACTGATTCTGCCTCAAAACAGAACCAGTTTCACTTTTGATATAGACCAAAGAATACAGTTGGGATTGTTAGGTAAAGTAGGAGAAAACCTCCAGCTGAAAGCCAACTACGATACCCAAAGTGGTTTTGCATTCGAAAACAGAATGAACCTCGTATGGCAGGCAAAAGGAAGCTGGAAAGATCTTCAGACCAAAGGTCTTGGTGAGGTAGACAAGCCGAGTGCCGGAGGAGAAGATAAAATCATTAAAAGAGTAGAATTCGGTAACGTTAATATGCCGCTTTCCACAAGCCTTATCCGCGGTTCACAGTCATTGTTCGGGGTGAAATCAGAGTTCCAGCTTGGAAAAACTTTTGGAACAGTAGTTCTTTCCCAACAACAGGGAGAGGCCAGAAATATTGTAGTACAGGGAGGTGGTGTAATGAATAACTTCAAGGTTAACGCGATTGACTATGAAGATAACCAGCACTTCTTCTTAGGTCACTACTTCCTGGATCGTTACGACAATGCGTTGGCCAATTATCCACAAATCAATTCAACGGTCAATATCACAAGACTGGAAGTATGGGTACTTGACCAGGGAAACAGCAACTTGGCTTACCAGAAAAGTATCATCGGGATCAGGGACCTGGGAGAAGGAGCGTCAGGACTTCCGGATAACTCACAGAACGGATTGTACCAGTCGGTTAATGCTGCCGTAGGAACAAGAGAGGCAGGGAAAAATTATGCAACTACTTTTCAGGGGCAAATGTTCCCGGGAAGTACACAGCCCTACGATAACGGAGAACAGTTTATTTTTAATACAAAAGCAAGAAGGCTGAATGCCAATGAATATACATTGCAGCCTCAGTTAGGATATATCTCATTAAACCAGAAGCTGAACGAGAATCAGCTTTTAGCCGTTTCATATTCCTTCACGGATGGAACCAATAAAGTCTATAAAGTAGGGGAATTCTCTGAAGAAAGCCCAGTATTGGTAACCAAAGTTCTTAGAGTAAACAATAAAGTGAATACAGAATCCCCTATGTGGGACCTGATGATGAAAAACATCTATTCGCTGGATGCAGGACAGGTAGCACAGGACGGATTCATCCTGAATGTATTTTACCGGGATCCGAAAACCGGAGGTAAGGTTAACTACCTTCCGGGGACCAGTGTTCAGGACAAAAACTTACTTAAATTGCTTAACTGGGACCGTCTTAATATGAACGGTGATATCCAGGCCAGCAGTGGAGTACTGGGAGACGGTATTTTTGACTTTGTCAACGGAATCACCATCAGGCCGGAAACAGGAAAAATTATCTTTACTAAAGTACAGCCTTTCGGAAGCTTCATGCAGGGACAGGTCGGGAATGATCCCCAGATTGTTTTTACCGATCTCTATAAGCAGCAGAAGCAGGTAGCATCTTCCAGCAATCTTGCCCAGAGATATACCATAGAAGGACGGTATAAAGGAACACAGGGGCAGGGAATTTCCCTTGGTGCTGTAAACGTTCCCCAGGGATCTGTAAAAGTTTCTGCCAATGGTGTTCAGCTGACGGAAGGGGTAGACTATACAGTAGATTACATGCTGGGAACGGTAACCATTATCAATGAAAATGTTAAACAGTCCGGACAGGCCATTAATATCTCACTGGAAAACCAGCTTACGTTTAATACCCAGAGAAAAAGATTCTTAGGATTAAACTTGGAAAGAAGATTCAGTGAAAACTTTATATTGGGGGGAACAGTAGTTAATTACTCAGAGTCTCCGCTTACGCAGAAGGTGAACTACGGACAAGAAGCTGTTAATAATACAATGGCGGGGATCAACATGATGTATAACAATCAGGTTCCTTTCCTTACCAGGCTGACGGATAAAATTCCATTGATAAACACTGAAGCCCCATCCAACCTGAACTTCAAAATGGAAGCCGCATACCTGCTTCCCGGACTAAATAAAGGGACGAATGACCAATCTTATGTAGACGATTTCGAACAGACCACCTCTAAAATATCTTTAAAAGAGCCGGCAGCATGGAGCTTAGCTTCAAGACCGGAGAAAAACATGGCTCCTCCGTTTAACGGAGCACCAAGTGACGATGCTCTGACAAGCGGTTACGGAAGAGGGCTTTTATCGTGGTATAATATTGACCCGAGATTCTGGGGAGTGGGAGGAAGAGCACCGGCGGGAATTACCGCACAATCTGTTTCCAATCACGCATCCAGAAGAGTTCAGTATTCAGAAATTTACAATAACAGAGACTTTGTTGCGGGCGAGCAGACCTTCACCAATACTTTAGATATCTCATATTATCCTCAGGAAAAAGGTCCTTATAACGTGAATCCTGGTTCTGAGACAGCAGCTTCCAGATGGGCGGGGATTATGAGACCGATCAGTGTATCCAATTTCGTTAACTCGAATATAGAATATGTTGAATTCTGGATGATGGACCCTTATGCGGATGGTGGTGTGTTAGGAAACAACGCCCGACTGTTACTTCAATTAGGAAACGTTTCAGAAGACATCCTGAAAGATGGCAAAATGCAGTATGAAAATGGTCTTCCAACACCGGGAGCACCATCTACCACTACTACATCCAATTGGGGAGTACAGCCGAAACAGCCGCCAATCCTTTATGCGTTTTCAAGTGAAGGTGATGACAGAAGATCCCAGGATCTGGGCTACGACGGTTTAAGCTCTGATCAGGAAGCAATGAGATTCGGAAATACATTTGTAAACCCGGTTACCAATCTGGTAGACCCTGCAGTGGATGACTTTGTATTTTTCATGTCAGATAAATTTACAGGAGGTCAGGCTGCATCTCTTGTTCAGAGATATAAATATTTCAGAAACCCGGAAGGAAACTCACAGGCCAATTCATTGGAAGTAGCTTCCCAGACTCCGGATGCGGAAGATATCAACAAAGATTATAACCTTGATCAGACTGAAAGTTATAATGAATATGTTGTAAAACTAGATAAGCCGAGTTTAGCATTAGGACAGAACAATATCGTAGATGTAAAAACAGTAAAGGCTACCTTCCAGAACGGACAGTCTTCCGATGTAAAATGGTACCTGTTCAGAATTCCTGTTTCTAAATATGCTGAAAATGATGCAGAAGGAGAAAGAAGTGCATCAGTACTTAATAACGTAAGGTTTGCGAGATTAATGCTTGCTGGTTTTGAGAATACTTCTACTTTGAGATTCGGTACCATGGACCTTGTAAGATCGGACTGGAGAAGATATCCGAATCAGATTGCCAGCCCTACAGTATCTTCACAGCAGGAAGGAGCGGGGCTTGCGGATAATAACAATTTTGAAGTAGGTAGTGTCAATATTGAAGAAAATGCCTTGAATCAGCCTCCTTATGTACTGCCTCCGGGAATTGACAGACAGGTATTAAGCGGGAATGCAGGAGCACAGAGACAGAATGAAGCTTCACTTTATATGAGAGTAAACAATCTTGCCGGTGAAGCAAGAGGAGTGTTTAAAAATACGACCCTGGATATGAGAAGGTACAAAAAACTTAAGCTTTTTGTACATGACCAGGCTCCAAACAGCAGAGATGAAGGCATTGATAAAGAGGCTAAATTCTTTATTCGTTTCGGGAGTGATGCTACTGATAACTATTACGAGTACGAATCTGACATGATGTTGACTCAAAGTACGGCAACAACCCCCCTAGAAATATGGCCTGTTGAAAATAATGTTGATTTTGAAATCCAGAACTTTGTAGATGCTAAAATCCGAAGAGACAAGAGTTCATCTAATATTGTGGACAGAATTATGGATCCTAACTTTGGAGATAATTCCAAAAGAATTTATATTAAAGGACGTCCAAGTTTAGGAAATATCACGACCATTATGATCGGGGTAAGGAATACAAGCCGCTCCGAACCAGTGACCAGAATTCTTTGGGTAAACGAAATCCGTCTTTCCGAGATTGAAAATGATGGAGGGTACGCAGGTAATGCAAGCTTGAACTTTAACCTTGGAGACTTTGCCACTGTCAATACAAATGCATCTTATACTTCTGTAGGTTTTGGTAATATAGATTCAAAACCGGCGGAAAGAAATCAGTCTACCCAATCTGCATTCAGTATCAATACCGCTGTCAACGTAGATAAGTTCCTTCCTGAGAAAAGCGGAATGAAGATTCCTTTAAATTATTCCTATTCACAAACCATCGAGGATCCGAAATACAACCCTCTTGATACCGATGTGGAATTCAGCAAGGCAGCAAACAAAGAACAGCTTAAGAAAGTAGCAAGAACATATACGCAACAAAGAAGTATAGGAGTAGTCAATATGCATAAAGAAAGGGTAAATCCAGATAAAAAGCCTAAGTTTTATGACATTGAAAATATTTCCGTAACTGCAGTCTATAACGATGATTATTACAGGGATATTTATACTTCCAAAAATTACAGACAGTACCTGAGAGGATATGTTGATTACAATTACACCTTCAAGCCATGGGTAATTAAACCATTCAACAAAATGATCAGTGATACCGCAAAATCCACAAAATATCTGAGATGGATTAAAGAATTCAATATCAACCCGATTCCTACAAGATTATCTTTCAGAACGGAAATAGACAGGAATTACAATGAACTTGAGTTCAGAAATGTAGAAGCAATTCTAAGTGGAAATACCGGTGAAAGTTTTGCTCCTATCAGAAACAGAAACTTCTATTTCGGATGGCAGTATGGCTTAGGATTTAAATTTACCAAATCATTAAACCTGGAGATCAATTCTGCAACCAGAACCCTTAATGATAATGTAGATGTGAATGGTATGAATGATAAATCCATTTTTGGAAATGTATTCAGAGCAGGTAGACCGGTATTGTATAACCACAGGGTGCAGCTTAATTACAAATTGCCATTCCAGTATCTTCCGTATCTGGATTTCATTGATGCAGAACTTGGATACGGGCTTACTTATAACTGGAATGCAAGATCTACTGCACTTCTTTCAAGCCCTGAAGGAAGCTTAGGTTCCATAGGTCAGAATACAAACGTGATCCAGGCTACAGCTACTGCAGATATTCCTAAGTTCTTCGGACAGTTTAAATACTTCAAGAATATCTCTGCAAAACTGCAGAAGCGTAAACAGGAGATAGACTCATTGAACAACATATATACACAGCAATGGGAGAAGAAAAGATACAAGTATAAAGGATATAAGTTCAAAAATAAACTCACATTACTGCAGAGCGCAGCTTTTGCATTGACATCGTTCAAGCAGTTGAATATTAATTATACTGAAAATAACGGAACGGTACTTCCGGGGCTGCTTTCAGCACCTAATATGTATGGCTATGGTCAGACATTGGGAGGACCTACCATCGGATTCCTTTTAGGATCGCAGGCTGATATCAGAAGAACGGTGCTCGAAAATGGCTGGGTAAGTGATTCTCCTTATATGACGGATCCTTATGTGAAGATGTCGACAAGAGAATTAAGGGCCAATTTACAGATCGTTCCGATTAATGATTTCAGGATTGATCTTAGTGCGTTGCATAATTATAACAGAAACTTCTCGCAATCCGGATTTAATAACCGGAATAACCTTGGAACGGCTAATCACGATTATACGTTTGCCAATGATCAGGTAACGTATTCCAATTCAGTGGTGCTTCTTAAAACTTCATTTAAAGAAACCCAGGCTGTTTACCAGGCGATCAGACAAAAGGCAATGATACTTTCCCAGCAGATGGGAATAGGGTAAGTACTAAATAATGACGGTTTTGCAGATCACTACAGTATTGCCAATGCTTATGTACTGATCCCTGCTTTCAGAGCGGCTGTGGAAGGGAAATCTGTTAAACAGATCGGAAATGCCAAAAAAGCAGGAATTCCTATTCCAAACTGGAAAGTTACCTATTCAGGTTTAAGGAATATACCGATCATTAATGGTCAGTTTTCTAAATTTGATATATTGCATGGATATACGGCGACCTATACGGCAACTGGTATCCAATCCAGTATTGATTACTTTAACAGGATTTCAGGTGGAAATGCATTCGATGTCAATAATGATTACATCAATCCGTTTACCTTCTCGCAGGTTGGTTATGTAGAATCATTCTCACCGCTTATCGGTATAGATGTTACTATGAGAAACAATATGCAGTTTGGACTTCAGTATAACAGAAACAGAATGCTTATTTTAGGATTGGTAAACCATACCCTTACTGAGGATGCCAATTCCGAATATGTAGTGAGACTGGGATATATTGTTAAGAACTTCAGATTAGGGATGGCCAATACAAGAGGTTCAAGAGGAAAAGGAAGTGACCTTAACATTAGAGGAGATATCTCGTTAAGAGACAGTAAAACGTCCATCATGAATATCCTGTTGAATGATTCACAGATCACCGGAGGTCAGAAGCTGATGAATATAAAGCTTTCCGCAGACTACAATGTATCTGAAAATCTGAACCTGAGAGTGTTCTATGAGCAGATGACTTCCAAGTACAAAATATCAACGGCATTCCCGCTGTCTACCATTAGAGCTGGACTGTCTGCAACATTTACATTTGGAGATTCAGGCGGTGGTTTCTAAATAAGATATTTAAACCTTAAATGTCCTTCAATTTTGAAGGACATTTTTTATATCCGATATTTGAAGCTACTATTATTTTGAATACATTTGTACAAAATAAAATTTAAAATGAATACACCATCAGAATTAAAGTACACTAAAGACCACGAATGGATCAAGATTGAAGGTAATGTTGCTACCATTGGTATTACAGACTTCGCACAGGGAGAACTTGGTGATATTGTATATGTAGATGTAGATACCGTAGACGATGATCTTGAAGGAGGAGCAGTTTTCGGAAGTGTAGAAGCAGTGAAAACAGTTTCAGATTTATTCTTACCTGTCGCTGGGAAAGTTATTGAGTTTAATTCCGAATTGGAAGATCAGCCTGAACTTTTAAATACAGATCCTTATGGAAACGGATGGATTATCAAATTAGAGCTTGCTGATGGTGCAGATCACTCAGAACTACTTACTGCAGAAGAATACCAGGCAATCATTGGATAATATTTCAAAAATATTTAGTAAGATTTTGCCCATTTATTGGGCATTTCTTACTTATATGCTTCTCAAGCCCGGTGAAGAAAACCATGAATATTGGTTTATGTTCAATGGTATCGACAAAGTTTTGCATGTAAGCATATTTGCAATGCTGGGATTTTCCTTCATTGCCACCTTTCCCAAAATCAAATTTTCATATTTTTTCCAGATCATACTTATATATGCCTTTCTTACCGAAATTCTTCAGGAAGAAATGGGATTAGGAAGATCAATGGAAACTTTGGATATCGTAGCAGATATTATAGGATGTCTGATAGGATACTTCATATATAAAGCACTCATCAAACGATTTTTTTAATCAAAAAGATTTCCTGTCCTTATAGACAGTCATTGTGGATAACTCTCCATTGGCTATAAGGTATTTAAAATCAAGACAATATATTGATAGTTATCCACAATATGAACAGTGCCTAAATTTTATGTTAACTATATTTGTTTTGTGATGTAATAAGGATGTATCTTTGCCCCACTGAAAACGAGAGTATACGGTAGCGCAGAAGAGCTTTTGGATAAGCATAACTATTTAAGAAAGCTTAAAAAGATATAATGAAACGAGCTTAAAACTTT
>Ga0160498_100177_pt1 | contig 26503 bp, 35 predicted proteins | sample DIDnMG_10_FD_108248 | JGI IMG/M metagenome (GOLD analysis project Ga0160498, IMG submission 108248) | Enriched soil microbial communities from UW Madison campus, WI, USA - DID2878_E24_Xylan MG | ecosystem: Environmental > Terrestrial > Soil > Unclassified | place: USA: Madison, Wisconsin... | reverse complement strand
CAAGCTGGCCGAGCACTTCGCGTCCGGCTCGCGCGACCCCGGCGCCCGCACGGACGCCTACTTCGACCCGGCCGGCCAGGACCTCCTTGCCGGCCTGCTGCTCGCCGCGGCGCTCGACGCCCGGCCGATCACCGACGTCTACACCTGGCTCACGCGCCCCACGAACCAGGCCCCCGTCACGATCCTCACCGAGCACGGCTACACGCTGACCGCCGACCAGGTCGCCGGCGTCATCGCCGCCCCCGAGAAGCAGCGCGGCGGCGTGTACGGCACGGCGCAGCAGATGGCGTCCTGCCTCACCAACCGGCAGGTCGCGTCCTGGATCACCCCGCAGGGCCCCGCCGACACCCGGCCCCAGTTCAGCCCGGAGGAGTTCGTGCGCGCCGGACTGCCTTCCGCGGCGGGGGAGTCGGCGCCGACGAAGCCCGGCACCCTGTACTCGCTGTCCAAGGAAGGGCGCGGCACGGCTGGCCCGCTCGTCACCGCGCTCACCGTCGCCGTCGTGGAGGCGGCCGAGGAGCTGGCGGCGCAGTCCGCGGGCGGGCGCCTGGCGACCCCGCTCGTCGGCGTGCTCGACGAGGCCGCGAACGTGTGCCGCTGGCGCGAGCTGCCGAACCTCTACTCGCACTACGGATCGCGCGGGATCGTCCTGGACACCGTGCTGCAGAGTTGGTCCCAGGGCGTGGAAGTCTGGGGCGAGTCCGGCATGAAGAAGCTGTGGAGCGCGTCGAACGTCAAGGTCTACGGCGGGGGAGTGAGCGAAGCGAACTTCCTCGAGGACCTCTCGCGCATGATCGGGGACTACGACCGGCTCTCGTCCTCGACGTCGACCGGGCGCGGGCAGCGCACGGTCTCCCAGCAGCTCCACCGCGAACGCATCATGGACGTGGCCGACCTCGCGGCGCTGCCCAAGGGTCGCGCCGTCGTCCTGGCTTCCGGTGCCCGCCCGACGCTCATCCGGACGGTCCCGTGGATGGCCGGCCCGCACCGCGAAGCCGTCGAGGCATCGATCGCCGAGAACGACCCGCAGGCCAAGCGGACCCTGCGCGAAGCCCACGAAGAGATGGCGACCGTCGCGGCCGCCACGCCGCTCGAGGAGGCACCGTGAGCGACTGGGGCGAGGACGACTACGAGCCGACAATCGAGGCCCAGCCCGTCGACGTCGACGACGCGCCAGCCTCCGGCGGCCGGACGACCGTCGAGCCGCCCGAGGTCGTCGAGGCGCGGGCCGCGCTCGATCGCGCGCTGGCGGCGCACGCTCGCGCGACGAACCAGCTCGACGACGCGCGCGACGCCCTCGCGGACGCCGAGGGCGCCCTGCGCGTCGCCGAGGCCAAGGTCACCGACTACGAGGACGACGAGAGCCGGGCGACGTGGCAGCGCGTCGCGGCGGCCGAGGACGCGGAGAAGGCCCGCCGGGTCCTCACCCGTCGAACCGCCGCGGTCGCCACCCGGGAACGCGAACTCGAGGACGCAGTCGCCGTGGTCCACCACGCCGACCAGGACCTCGCCGACGCCATCGACCAGGCCCGGCCCGTCGCCGCCGAGCAGGCGCGCGACGACGACCCGCCGACGCTCTACTACGGGTCGGTCGACGAGTTCGTGCGCGAGTACCTGCGCAACGTCTACCGCCGCCACATCGCCGGCCGCGGCGAACACCGAGTCTGGGCCGCCGAGTGGTGGAAGTACGACGAGGCTGTGATCCGCCTCGAAGCGCTCTGGCGCGCCTGGGAACACCTGCGCCAAGACCCCGCCACCGGCATGAGCGTGTGGTGGCGCGACCACGCGGACCACCACATGGCCGTGCTGCTCGACCCCCAGAACGGACCGTTCGGCCCCGTCGACGGCGAGCACGACCGCAACACCCCCGGCGCACCGCTGCCCTACACCGCGCCCCCAGAGGGCATGTTTCCTGATGTCCGCGAGCCCGACGCCGAAGGAGCAGCATGACCACCTCACCAGAGCCCACAATTGTCGACCCTGACAAGGCGCCTCTCGGCCGCCGCCCCCAGCTCCTCGGTGTCGAGTACCTCAGCCTCACGTACGTCCATGAGCAGCGCTACCGTTGCGAGGCGTGGCATCTAACCGACGGCGCAGCCGTAGTGATCGTCACGGACAACGGCGGCACCAGCCTCATGAACGCCTCCGAGAAGGTCTCGGTCATGGTCCGCGCGCGGTGGCCCCTCGCGGACCTGACGATCATCGAGGACTGGATCGAGCCGTTCCTCACGGGCGAACCGCTCACGCGCTTCCGCATCTCGAACGAGCGGGGGAGCAACCGCGTCGTCGAGTACGACGCGTGGGAGGCGCGAGGAATCGTCCTCCCGCGCTAGGGAGCCCCCCATGGCGAGAGGGACCGCACCCACGTGGGTGCGGTCCCTCTCGCCATGCCCGCTGGCCGTCAGCGATCCAGGCCGGCGCGCTGTGCCTGAGCCGCGCGGCCGCGACTCTTGCGGGCCTTCGGGCCGCGACGCGCGGCCTTGGCCGCCACGGCTTCCGTGGCAGGCCGCGCCTGGCTCACGTCGGCGCGCATCCGGGTCTCGACGACGTCGCCGTCGATCCCCTTGGCGCGCAGCTCGCTCGCCGTGGCGTCGCGACGTTCGGCGCTGTCGTAGGTGGCACGCCCGTCCTCGCGGGCACGGTTACGGTGCGCGTCCCGCTGGGCTGCCTCCGCGGCCGCACGCGCGCGCTCGTCGGGGTCCGGTTCGTGCTCTGCGGCGCTGCGCGCCTCGTCCGCCAGCCGGTCCTCGCGGTCGGCCTGCTGCATGAGTCGCTGGGCCTCGGCGTACTCGGCGGCGGCGCGGTGGCGCTCCTTCTCGGCGGCCGCGAGGGCAACGAGCTCAGCCTCGCTCATCAGGTGCGGGAACTTCGACGCGATCGCGAGATCGACGTCGGGGTCCTTGCCCTTCCACGCCTGCACGTCGCGCAGTCCGCCGCGCCCGACCGGCCCGAGGTCGGCGTCGGCCGGCAGGCGGTCGATCATCGCCAGCGCGTCGTCCTTCGTGAGCTCGCGGACCGGCTGCGAGCCGTCGAACTCGTCGCGGGCCTCGAACCGCGGTCCGGGCGTGCGGGCGTCGCGCTCGGCCTGTGCGCGCTGCGCGAGCCCGTCGGGGTCCAGTCCGTAGCGCGTGCGCATCTCGGTGCGCATGTGCTCCTCGGCGCGCACTGCGTCCGGGTCCTCACGGGCCCACGCCCTGGCGACCTGATACGTCTGGGCGACCTGTTCCGTGGTTGCACGGTCCCACCAGTCCGACCGGTACACGTTCCCGAGCTCGACGCGCGCGGCACGCCGCTCCGCCTCGAACCGGGACTGCAGCTCGCGGGCCTGCTGCTCGCTACGAGCCTGCGCCCGGCGCAGCGCATCCTCGCGCATCCGAGCGATGCGTTCCCCGACCTGTCCAGCGGCCGTGACCAGCACGCGCAGCTGACCCTCGAACGCCTCCTCGATGCCGTCGCTCTCCTCAGCCATAACTCGCCCCCTCCTATCGCTCCGGGCCGCGCTCTGCGCCCGGCTGGACCGTGTGCCGCCTGCGTGCCGCCTCGAGGTTGGCCGGCAGTGGCGACGCCGTGGTGCTCGCGTCCGTGTGCCCCGCGTTGAGCCGGTCGAGCACTGCCTGCGCGTCCGGGTCGAGCACTGTCGTAGTCGCCGCCGGCGTGCTGGCCGTCGCCGTCCCGACGCCGCTCGGCGCCAGACTCGGCAGGGCCTCACGCACGCGCACGAGTCGCGCCCGGGTGTCCTCTGCGAGCAGACGCGCGTGCCGCTCCTGCTGCGCGGCCAGGGCCGCGCCGTGCACGGCCTGGGTGAGTCGGAGCAGCTCACGGATCATCGCGGCCTGCGCGACGGTCCCTTGCCCGCCGCGCGCCGCGCTCGCCAGGAGCATCGCCGCACCCGAGATGGCGATCGTGCCGGCCTTGTCCGGGCGCACGGTGCGCCGGTGCGTCTGGGCCGAACGTGACAGCGCGTCGGCCGCCGCGGCAAGGTCGCCGGGCGTCTCTTCGGTCGCGTTCGACCACGCGGCGAACGCGCCCGCGGTCTGACGCGCGACGGTTGCCCACGTGTCCCGATCCTCGACCGGGACAGACCGCAACCGGTCCACCAGCGCGCGCAGCTCGTCGTACTGCTTGGCCCACATCTCTGGGTCCGGCTCGGTCGTCTCGCGACCGGCAGACGCGACCCGTCGGCCGCGCTTGGCGGCGTTCCACTCGGCCGCCGCGTCGCTCGCGCCGGCCGGTGTGTCGGGCCATCCGTCACGCAGCCGGGGTAGGGACAGGTCACGTGCGAGGTGGCCGCCGCCGTACCAGATCGGCCGCTCGCCGGCCTGCGGTCGCTCGGCCACCGAGTAGCCCGTCACGACGTCCGTCCGGCCGTCCGCGAACCGGGCGCGGACCAGGAGTCCGGCACGTCGCATGCGTCGCACGAACTCGGCTTCGTCCTGGCTCGCGCTGGCGCACCCACGCACCTTGAGTGCGAGAAGGTAGCGGGGCTGGTCGGTGCGCAGCTCGGCCGCGATGCGTGCCTGGCGGTCCGCGCCCGGCAGAGCAGCCCAGGAAGTTGTACGACCACCCTCGAGTCGGCTCGCGCGCTCGTACTTGGCCTGCGCCCGTGCACGCGCCTGCGCCTCGCGCTCGGCCGGGTCGTAGCCGCGCGTCGAGCGCTCCGCTCGCACCGACTCCAACTGCTCGAGGCCATGCTTCACCTCGAGCGCGCGCACCGCGGTCTGGGCCCGGCGGAAGTCGTTGTGCACCGACGCCTTCGTGCCGTCCTCGCGCACAAGGTTCACGGCCAGATGGATGTGGTCGTTGCCGTTGGTCGAGACACCGTGACGGACGGCGACCCACCGGCACGGTGCCTTCGTGCCCTCGTTGTCGTCGAACCCCATCGCGCGCACGAAGTCGTTCGCAATCGCGTTCCACTGCTCATCGCTCAGCGCGCCCTCATCGGCGCGCAGCGACAGCGAGCAGTGCCACACGTGACCGCCCACCACCTGCACGTCGTAGGCCGTGCGCGGCTGGTCTAGGTGGCGCGCGATCCGCAGCGCGCCGTCGCGCCCCAGCTCGTCGTCGTTGTGCCACGCCATCAGCGCGCCGTCGCCCGCAACCAGGTGCGGCTCGGTGTGCTCGTTGGCACGCCCCGGCCCGACGAGGTAGGTCATCAGTCCGGCCATGCGGTCGCCCCGGACGACATTGGGCATCACGACAGGCTCAGCCCGTCGACCGCGGCATCGATACGCTCCGCGAGACGTCGCACCGCGCGCAACGTCTCCACCATCTCCTCCTGCACCTCGCCGGTCGCGTTCGTCGCCTTCGCCATCTGGTTGACGTTGTTCGACACGGCTGCCAAGAGCCGGTGCAGGCTGAAGAGCTGAGCGATCGCGTTGCGGCGCTCCGTTGGCGTCTCCGACGTCGCGGAAGCCAACGCCGACTCGACGAGAAGGCGAGGCACGGTCACACGCTGCTCGTGCGCGAGGCGCAGCAACATGCCCTCTTCCTCGGGCGTCACCTTGACCTCGTGACGGTGCTGTCGACCGCCCTCGACGTTCGCGCGGCGTCGTCGGGCGAGCTGCCGCGACCGCGGAGCCTCGTCGCTCATGCGTCCCACCCGCCTTTCAGCCCAGCGCAGCGACCCCGCCCCGTGCGGGGACCACACGACCCAGTGTGGCAGGGGCCGGCGGAGCCGTCCACTGCAGAAGCCACTTAGCCGTGCTAAGTGTATAGCTTGCTCCGTCTGAGTTGCTTTCGGCATCTGTCGCGCCGTGCGCAATAGCCGTCCTCGCGAGGAGCCGCGAGGGGCGCCGTGACCGGCGCATTGGGGTTCCTCGTTGGACGTGGTTCTCGTAGGCTCGGAGCATGGCAAAGACACTGAGCGTGGATGAGGCACTGGAGCGCGCGCAGCGTGCACAGGAAGCACGAATGGGGGCCATTCGCGCCGTCGCAGAGGCACGGCAGAGCGTCACCGATGTTCGCGAGGAGACCGACCGGGAACTGGCCGAGTTCCAGCGTCGGATCGCAGACCGAGTTGCGACCGCCGAGCGCGAGGACGTGCGCGCGTTCAACGCCGCACTGAGCGCCGGATGGACCGTCGACGAGCTGCGCAAGATCGGCTTCGGCGAGCCGGACAAGAAGGTCCGCACCCGACGCCGCGCAGCCAAGCGCGACGCCCCGAGGCAGACCACGACGAGCGACGACTGAGGGCACCCATGACGGCCGCGCGGAGCGGCGCCTGAGCACGCGCCCGGACCGCGGACGCGCGAGCAACTTGGCCTAGGAGCTCTTGGACCCGTAAGCACGCCGGCACGTTCGACAGCGCCGGCGCCCGTCGGCGTAGACGACCGTGTTCTGCTTGTCGTAGGGGTGTCCGTTCGGGCAGTGCGTCTTGGCCTTCTGGTGCGCACCACGGTCGTGACCGTCGGTGGAGCCGGTGCGATGCCATCGGTTGTAGTGCATCCGGCACAGCCCGCGTCCGACCGCGGCGCGCGGGCAGCCGTCGACGGTGCACGCCTGCCCTTCGGCCCTGCGGCGGGCTGCCGTGGTGTCGAAGTGGGAACGCGCCGCTGCAGCGGTCTGCTGATCGATCCGCCAGCCAGCGGTGCCCCGGATCGCGTTGGCGCGTAGCCACCGGCGCACGACGGAGGCCGACACGTCGAACTCGCGCGCGAGTTCGACAGCAGTGAGGAACCGGTCAGCCATGGCCGACGGCGCGGCGTACGTGCGAGACCTGCTCGGCGGTGAGTTCCCACCGGGTCTCGTCGCGCTCGGCGAGCACGCCGTAGTCGGCGCGCAGGACGTCGCGGATCTTCTTGGCGGGCACACCGAGTTCCCGCGCAATGTCAGCCGGTGTCACCTCGTCGTTCCCCATGGCGGCGAGCGTACCGACCGACGTGCTGATCGGGCACGGTTGGATGAGGCGCATGGAAGAGATGACGGTGGTGCCGGACCCGATCGCGCTCGACGGATCAGAACGGTTTCAGGGCGTGGACGCATCCGTTCTGGACTTCTGGCGGTTCGCGATGAGCGACCTGCGGATGAACAACGTGCGTGGCTACCTGGCCGAGTTCCTCGTCGCCCGGGCTCTCGGCGCGAGAGGCAACCGCGTCGAGTGGGACGCCTACGACGTGCTGACCCCGGACGGTGTGCGAGTCGAGGTGAAGGTGCGCGGCTACCTGCAATCGTGGGCACAGAAGCGCGTGCAGCTTTCCCCGTTTCAGATCAAGGCAGCGGCGCCCTGGGACCACACAGCCGGCGCCTTCGGAGAGAAGGGGTGGAACGCGGACGTGTACGTGCTGTGCGTGCACACCGCGCGCGAGCACGACGCGTACGACGTCCTGGACGTGGCGCAGTGGGAGTTCTACGTGCTGCCCCGCGACGTGGTTGTAGAGCGGGCAGGGGCTGGGATGTCGCTGGCGTGGGTGCAGGAGCGGGCCGGTGGGCCGACGCCGTACGCCGAGCTCGCGGCCGCGGTGACCACGGCTGCGGCAGCCAGCGGCGGCGTGGGTAGCGGCCGGTAGCCTCTCGTCGTGACGACGAAGACGCGCCGCCCGACCGGCCCTGCCGACGCTCTCCAGGACGGCACCTTCGGTGCCTGGGTCTTGCACTGCAACCCCCGCCTGTACGACATCCGCGGCGACGTCGCGCGGGGCGAGCTGAACGGCTCGTGGTCGGTTCCGAACACCGAGAGCTACCGCCTCGATCTGATGGACGAAGGCCAGCCCGTGCTGCTGTACGTCGGTGGCCAGCGCGCGTCCACGCCGCCCGGTCTCTGGGGCGTCGGCCGGCTCACCGGCCCCGTGCAACGTTCCGTGCTGCTCGAGCACGAGGCACCGCAAGGGTGGCTCGATATCGAGCGCGCCACGACCCGCGAGTCGTGGGTGCCGCTGCAGCTCAGCATGCGCGCGGCACCCGTGTCCCGCACAGCCCTGCTCGCTGACCGGGTCGCCTCCCGGGCCGAGTTCCTGCGCGCACCGCAGGTCGTGCCCGCATGGGTCACGGCCAGCGAGCTCAAGGCGATCACCAAGCTCGCGGACGGGTTGGCCGCCCCGTCGGGCCCGGTGCCCGAGCCGCAGGACGACACCGACGCGGGCGCGGCGCTGAAGAAGCAGGTCGAGCTCGCCGCGGTCGCACGCGTGATCGAGCACTACACCGCGCAGGGCTACGGAAATCCGGTCTCGCGCGAGCAGGAGCGAGGCGTCGGGTGGGACCTGACGTTCAGGGCGCGAGGCCTGCCAGACGTGCACGTGGAGGTGAAGGGCCGTCTCGGTGCGACCCCGTCGGTGCGCCTGACGCGCAGCGAGCACGACGCCGCGCACACGGAGCCCGGGTGGGTGCTCGCCGTCGTCACTCGTGCCCTGGCGAGTGACGCGTCGCTGCGGATCTACGACCCGGCGGACGTGACCCGCCTGGCTGAGCCCACCCACTACGTCGTCGACCTGGCCAGCGTCAGCTGACCTCGGGTCGCCGGTGGTCCACTGCGTCCGAGTCGTCGGGTGATCTCGAAGGTGAGCGCGTCGCGCCTCCCGGCCCTGTCGCCACCCGAGGCTACGGTCGCGCCCATGACCCTGCCCGTTCCGGCCGACTGGCCGATCGTTTCCGACGGCGTGCTCGACGGTGCGCGCCGCACCGCGCTCGACGCGCTGGCCGCTGTCCCGTTCGAGGCGTACTACGACGTCGCCGGCGGATACGCGGGCGCGACGTTCGCCTCGGCGTCAGGCAACGTGCCCGGCGACATCACGACGGGAGACCTGTTCGCGGTGACGCTGCTGAGCGTGGACGTGAACCCGCCGGCCGCACGCCGGCTGCTCGACGACGGCCCGCACCGCGAGAACGTGCTGGCCGCGTTGCGCGCCGTGCCGTCCGACGTGCCGCTCGCCTCCGCGGGCGAGCACGACCTCGAGCTGGCGTGGGCGCTCTACGCCGCGGTGAAGGCGGCGCTGGCGAACCCGCGCGCGAAGCGCTCGGACCCGTGGGTGACGGCGGCGAAGCTCGCGGCGCGCAAGCGGCCGCGGCTGCTGCCCGTACGCGACAACGAGGTGCGGCGAGTGCTCGGCCTCGAGTCCTACCGCGACGGACGTCTGGAGCTGCAGGTGATCCGGGCCCTGGTGTCCGACGCGGTGGTGGCCGGCGCGATCGACACCGCACTCGCCCGGGCACGTGCGGCAGCCGAGCTCCAGGGGCTGGTGTGCGTGTTCGACGAAGAGCCGCTGCGGCTGCTGGACGTCGCGCTGTGGTGGCACGCCGTGCGTGGGAAGGCCCCGGCCGTCGATGAGCAGTGACCTCGACCCCACGGCGCTCGTACGCGCGTCGTCCTCGCGTGACCTGCTGCGCCTGTACGGGGCGCTGCTGAGCGAGCTCACCGACCGCGGGGTGCTGCGCTCACGCAACGCCCCGGCCGGAGACCTCGCCGAGCACCTGGCCGCCGTCGTGTACGACGGCGTGCTCGCGCCGGCGTCGGAGAAGTCGTGGGACGTGCGCGACAGCACGGGCCGCACAGTCCAGGTGAAGTGCCGTGTGCAGGGCGAGGGAAGGCCTGGGAACTTCTCGTTCCTGCGCTCGTTCGACTTCGACGCGTGCGTCTTCGTGCGGCTCGACGGCGTCACGTACGACGTCGTGTCCGCGGTCGAGGTCCCCGCGGGAGAACTGCAGGCAATCGCGTCCTACAGCGCGCACGTCAACGGGTGGCGCATCAGCGCACGCCGGCCTCTAGCCGATCTCCCCGGTGCCGTCGACCTGACGGAGCGGTTCCGTACGGCGATGGAGCAGTTACCGTGACGCGCCACGCGGAGTCACCGAGCTCGGGCGGCGCAGAGCGGTTGCATTTCGGCGTGCGTGTGCCCGCCGGGAAGGCCGGGTACACGATGACCCGGGACTTCTTCGCCTACCCCAGGCGGGGAGTGAAGGAGAGACTGCCTCGGCATCTGTTCACCGACGTCCAGTGGAATGAGCGGGCGTGGATGTTCCAGGACGAGGCGCACAGCCGCTCGTCGGACATGTTCCTGCTGGTGAATCGCGATGCCGCGCTGCGCAACTACGACCTGTCCCTGAGCTACTTCGCGTCTCTGGACGCCGACGACTTCGAGGACGCACTCGAGACGGTCATGGCGGCAGGACGGTCGCTTCGACCAGTCGAATCCCTGCGCGAGTGGGAAGGAGTGGCGGGCGCGTACGTGATGGTGTTCGACAAGTACCGGCAGTTCTATGTCGGGCAGTCGAGCGACATCAGCCGGCGCATCCGCCAGCACTGGACGAAGAGCAAGCCCTTCGACCGGGTGCTGTTCGGCAGCGTCTATGACTCAATCTTCCCGGTCGACGAGCTCCGCGCCCTGGACACCACCCGAATCTTCGCAGCGCGCACAAGTAATCCCACAGGTGTCGAGCAACGCGCCGAGGCGTCCGCAGATCGTCGCTTCTGTCTGAACCGCATGGCTGGCGGCGCAGTGACACCCGTCGCGCTCATGCTGGCAGGCGCAATTCCACGCTCGCGTGAGCATGGTGTCGTCGCTCAGCCCTCGACAAAGACGGAATTCGCGCAGGCCTGCTCGGAGGTCACTGACGCGATCGCGGACGCACGCAGCGGTGCTCTGTCCGACCTGGTCGGGGCCCTAGCTTCGATGGACATGACGATCTTCGCGATGCCGCGCGACGGCTCGAGCCCACACATCTGGTCGCGGCGAGACCTCATCGCCTCAGCCGCCGCGCGCGGCGAGCTCACGGTCGAAGTGTTCGCCGGCTTCTTGAGCGCGATGGGAGAGCGAATCGTCTGGCCAGACCGTGACTGATCCGCTGTTACACCCGGGCTCATCCGACACCGGCTTGCGTGGTTCAGCGGCCAGCGACTTTTGCCTGCGCGGCTGACTCAAACCGATGCCCCGGCGGTCCCAGCGGACGTCTGTTGGGCATCGCGAAGGTGGGTGCTGCGACGTCCGGCAGCGGTCGATCTCCTACAGCGCCGCTCTACAAGAGGGTGTCTGTCTCCGGCGTCAGGCTGGCGCGCGGCCTGCGGTCGGCAGCGGCTAATGGCCAGGACGCCCCGGCCGCGGCGAGCTCATCGCGGTTAAGCAGCGGGCCAGCGAGGATGCGGTCGAGCAGGTCGGCCTGCTGAGGCGCGAGATCGACGAGCCGCCGCAACACCGTGAGCAGGTCGACGAACTCCGTGGTCCACTCCGGCTCCCATGCGACAGGGTGGATGTCGTCAAGGGGTGACGACTTCCTGCCACCGGGGGTGGCCTTGCGGTAGGCGAACCACGACTTGATGACTTCTCTGCCACCTAGGGAGTATGTCCAGACGGCGGGGGGCACAGGGCCGAAGTCGCCGTCTCCGATGGCGACGACCTGGCGCTCGGGGTCGTAGGCGATGGTCTCGGGCATTCCGGTGATCGCGGTCTGCGAGAGCGGCTGCCGCGCGTCGCCAGGAGAGAAGCGCACGCTCCCGGCTGGTCGATCCTCACCGGTGAAGCGCTCGCCGTAGGTGTGCAGCCACAGGACCTGTTCGCCGAGCACGACGGCCTCGTTGAACAGGTCGGGGTCGGCGGTGATCGGGATGCGGATCCCTGGCGTGCGGAGCTCGTCGGCGAACGTCGTCGTGTAGGCGTCCTGCGCAGTGACGGCGGCGAGGTACGCCAAGACGTCACTGGCGATGACCTCTCGGCGGAGCAGGGCCGTCAGTGATGCGTCGAGGCCCGGCGCTAGGTTTGGGGTGCCGTCAGGGTGCAGCGCGGGAAGGGTACGTCCGCCCTCGGAGCCCTTGAAGTAGTGAAAATCGGGGATCAGCGAGGAGAACGCTAGGCCTGGCCCTTCAAGAACGGGCCGCGTGTGCAGTTCGCTCACGAAGACCTGTCCTGGGATTCGCGCCGACCACAGGTCTCGGCGGGGCATATCCATGACGCGGTGGTCGGGGATAAGCCACTGTCGGTCGAAGGCCCGGTATCCGTAGCGGACGGCGTGCATCTCGGTGGACGTCTCGGTAGCCAGAGGCGTCGTCGTGGAAGAGTGCGTGTCGACCCCGGGCAAGGGCTGGCGTCCGGTGCGAAGGTTCGCGTCTCGGCCTTCCTTGAACAGCTTCGACTTGACGGCGGGGTCGTTCTCCGCGACGAGAGTCCGCCAGCGGCGGTCCAGGACTTGAGGGCTCGGGGATCGCACCCACCCGCGGGTGGGGAAGACGCCGGGTGAGTACCAGGGCATGAGGTCGTCGAGCGCCGGGTAGTCGTCCCACCCCGAGGCTGCGGCTGGCGTGAACGGTGCGGTCCAGTCCTCGCGTGCGAGTTGCCAGCCGTCGTCGTCGAGGTCGATGCTGGCGAGGGCGTCGAACTTCTCCGTCTGGCGTCCGTGCAGGGAGCGGATCTTGATGGCGGCGGGGACGTTCGGGTCGGAATCTCGCGTGCGGACGAACAGGCCGATGGCGAGGGGCTGGCGGACGCCCGGGAAGATACGGGTTGGGACGTCGGGTGTCTGCCCTTCGGGGGTGAGGTCGATGATCCAACCTTCGGTGGCGTGCTGGCGCAGATAGCGACGCATCCCGGTGAACGCCGGCCCGGTGAGGTAGCCGGAGGTGGAGATGAAACAGACGACGCCAGCGCCGTCGTCACTGACTTCCGCTGCGGCGTTTGCGGGAGTGGACTCCCAGACCTTCCAGGTGGCCCAGCGCCAAAAGTAGACGTAGAGATTCTTAAGCTTGGCCTTGAACCGGTTGGCGGCCGGGTCGAAGAAGTCCTCGAGGATAGCGCGGCCCCGGTCGCCGTGAGCTCCGCTGCCCTGCTCTACCCATCCTCCGTCACCGTTGGCGAGCTCCTTGTACGGAGGGTTGCCGATGACGACGGTGACGACCTCGCTCGCCTTCACGTCGTTGGCCTGCCGGCGTGACTGAGCGAGGAACCGCAGACCGGAGCCGAGTTGAGTCTGCGCGGCGTGGGGGTCGTCGAGGGTGTCGGTCACGTACAGGCGCATCCCGTCCGCTGGGACGGTGGCGCCGCGCGATGCGAGCAGGTCTGCTGTCCGTAGCTCTGCGACGGCGTAGGGCCCCATCTGCAGTTCGAAGCCAACGAGACGTCGCGCGACCGCGGTCACTGCTCCGGCGGCAGCGCCGGGCCCGTCGGCGGCAGCGGCGGCCTCGGCCACGTGCTCGAGAATCGTATGGAGGTAGGTCCCGGTGCCCATAGCGGGGTCAACGGTGACAACGCTCTCGTCCCGGAAGCCGGCCGTCTTGCCCAGCCGGGTCCTCAGCGCCTGCTCGGTGAGGCGCACCATCTCTTGCGCGACGGGCCGCGGGGTGTAGTAGCTGCCGGACTTCTTGCGCAGCTCGTTGTCGTAGAGCTCGAGGAAGTCTTCGTACAGGTGCAGGTAGGTGTCGCGCCGGCCTGCGCGCACCCGAGGCCACTGGACGGCGCCGATCACGCGGACGAGCAGGTCGAGCGTGACCTTGAAGTCGTCGGCGACCGACTCGGTGAGCAGTTGCAGCGCCCGGCCCATCAAGGAGTGATCGGCTCCGAGTCTTGCGCCGATGGTGTGCAGCGACGAGCCCGTGAGGTCGATGCCCTCCGTCCGGGCCAGCAGGAGGGCGAAGGTGACCGCCTGTGCGTACCCATCAGCGAAGGTCGCATCGTCGGCTTGCGGGAACAGCAGTGCGCGCCAGTCCTGTGCGAGCCCGAGGAACGGTTGCGTCTCGGAATCCGCGCCTTCGGCGATGGCACGACGCTCCTGATTGAGTTGGTCCAGCACCTCACCGCGCAACAGGCGCGTCAGGGGTGCGATTGCACGTACGAGCCCGCCCACGGATGTGATCGGCGCAGGCTCCCAGCGCAAGAACGCCGTCAACATAGCCTCGAGCGCGGGCGGGGCGCTCAGTCCCGCACCTGCGGCCGCGACATCCCCGGTGAGCTTGACCGGCTGCCCCCACGCCTCGCCGTCGACGTACAGACGCCACTCGGTTCCGTTGGTGTAGAGCAGGTTCGGCAGGTCGCGCTGCCGTTCCCACTGGGCGAGGTCGTGACCGCGCAGCGCGGCCGGGTCGATCGACTTGCCAGGAGCCTTGACCTCGACATAGCCGGTGATCGCACCAGCGACGCTCACCGCGTAGTCGGGGCGCACCTGACGATCGGTCAGCCGGTACTCGGCGTGGTAGATCGCCGGCACCCCAAGACGCTCGCCAACCTTGCCTAGCAGCACTTCGATGGGGGTTCGGATCGCAGCTTCGGGCTCGCCGCCTCCGGAAAGGTTGTCTTGGCACGATTCTCCGAAGGCGGCGACAGCGTCCGCCAGCCACGTCGGCGTGGTCGCAGAAGGATGCTCAGATCCGGACGGTGACATGGCCTTGAGGTTAGCCGTCTACGAGGCGGATCGTGCGAAGCCAACGCCCAGAGTCAGCCCGGCCAGAGCGGTGCGGACCTGGTTACCACCACATCCCACCCAAGAGGCAGGACACCGCAGATCCGACCGATTCTCGGGCGTCCCTAGCGGCTCTGTCAGGCGTCCCCGCCGCCGTTCGCCTCCCACATGAGCGACATGGCCGTATGCGCCGCGAGGCCAGCGAGTGTGACGGCCTCCTCAGCCTGCTCTGCGGTGATGCTAGCGCCACCACCGACGACACCGGCCTCGTCGTCCACGTCAACGTAAAGACCTGCCATCCGGCTGAAGAAGTCGTCCTCGGCGTCGTAGTCGTGCGTCTCGGAGAACCAGTCCTCAATGTTCACGACTCCGCTGCGGACGCCTTCGGCGAACGCCAGCATCTGACGGGCGGCAGCGATCTTTACCTCGTGGCGATCCTTCTTGAACGGCTTCGTACTGTCGTAACGCAGACGGTCATCGGTCAATCGCGCCTTGCCTGCCTCCTCGATCGCGAAAGTGCCCGGAGCGAAGGCCCGGGCGTAGCGCCCAGCCTCGAACAGGATCATGGCGTCACTCGCGAGTTCATGGGCGTTGCGAAGCGTTGCGACGATGTACCGCGCGCCCAGCGAGGCGGGATCACGGCTGAACTCGGGCTTGCTCTCGCGAGAGGTATCGGCCATGAGCCGAGAGTGTAGAGCTGCGCGTTGTCCCGTGAAGGACGCTGAGCCCGGCGTCGATACTGTCGGATCCCATCGCAGAACCGACCGTTTGTCGGGCGTCCGAGAAGAGGGTTCTGCGACGTACGGCAAACGGTGGGTTCTGCGCACGGCCGCTCCGTAGGGGCGCACAGGGACGCGGCGTGCTCGCGAGCCGCGCTGACGGCGTGCTGCGGCGACCCGGTGCGATGATCGTCAGTGACCGGTTATTATCGACACGTGTCGATCATAGAACCTGAGGTGTGTACGGCGACCACGGCCGATGTTGAGCCGGCGGTCGCGTTGTTCCGGTCGCTCGGTGACCCCGCGCGGTTGGCGATCGTGCGCCGACTAGCCGTCGGGGAGGCGCGCGTCGCGGAGCTCACGGCTGATCTGGGGCTCGCGCAGTCCACGGTGTCCTCGCACGTGGCGTGCTTGAAGGACTGCGGCCTGGTGGCCGGGCGCATGGAGGGCCGGCGAGTGTTCTACTCGCTGGCCCGCCCGGAGCTGCTGGACATGCTCGCGGCCGCGGAGACGCTGCTCGCGGCGACGGGCAGCGCGGTCGCGCTCTGCCCGACCTACGGCGTGGACGGGCAGGTGTCGGCGTGCTGAGCACGATCGCGGCCGCGGTCGGGTTGTTCGTCGCGACCAACCTCGACGACATCGTGGTCCTGACGGTCCTGTTCGCGGTCGCCGCACGGGGGACGTCGCGGCTGCGCGGGTGGCAGATCGTGGCCGGACAGTACCTGGGCCTGGTCACCCTGATCGCGGTCAGCTTCCTGGCCGCGCTGGGCCTGACGATCGTGCCGGACGAGTGGGTGGGCCTGCTCGGCCTGATCCCGCTCGCGATCGGTGTGCTGGCCCTGGTGCGCACGCTGCGCGGCAAGGACGACGACGACGAGGCCGAGTCCGCGCTCAAGGCCGTCGGGCTGCTCGGCGTCGCGGGCATCACGATCGCCAACGGCGGGGACAACATCGCGATCTACACCCCGGTGTTCCGCACCATCTCGACCACCGACGCCTTGGTCACCATCGCGGTGTTCCTCGTCCTGCTCGCGCTGTGGTGCCTGCTCGCGCGCGCGATCGGCAGCAACGAGAGGGTCACCGAGGCGCTGGAGAAGGTCGAGCACTGGCTCGTGCCCGTGGTGTTCATCGGCCTCGGCGTGTTCATCCTCATCGAGTCCGGCACCCTGGCCCACATCGCCTCGCTGCTGTGAGCGCGGCAGCAACGGCGCCGGCGAGAGATGATGGACCGGTGAAGGTTGAGCTCCTGGTCGTCGACGCGTGTCCGAATGAGGCACCCGCCCGGGACGTGCTGCGCCGGGTCCTGGACCGGGTCGGGGTGAACGTGCCGATCGCGACCGTGGTCATCGCGGACGACGACCAGGCCCAGAGGTATGGCTTCCACGGGTCGCCGTCGTTCCACGTCGACGGGCAGGACGTGTTCCCCGTGCCCGGGGCTCGTCCTGGTGTGGCGTGCCGCGTCTATCCCACGAGCGCAGGTTTGCGCGGTGTTCCTGACGACGAGGCGCTTGCCGCGGCTGTCGCGGCCCGGGCCGCGCGCTGACTGAGCTCGACCGACCTACGGTGTCGGTGCGGGTTCGCGCGAGGCTGTCGGGTGGTGTGGGCGGTGTCGTCGCATCGCCCAGATCGTGAGCGGTGTCCCGATCGCCGCGGGCAGGAACCAGAACGACCAGGCGGGCAGCCGTTCCCACACCGGCAGGTGTGGTCCGTTGTCGACGTAGAACGCGGTCAGCATCGCGATGTACGCCAGACCCATCCACGCGATGTGCGCACCGTCGCTGCCGCCACGGCGCCGGTTGCGCCAGCCAAGCAGCACGGCGGCCAGGGCGACACCTCCGAGCACGGCCAGATGGACCGTGGCGGGCCAGCGGATCACCACCATGACGACCATCGACCCGAAGAGGGCGACGATCCCGCCGAGGAAGACTCGCCCTGCCGCGACGTGCCACCGCCCGCCCTTGCGCGCGAGCATCGCGACCAACCCCGCAAGGACCGACGTCACCCCCGCGGCGACGTGCACCAGCAGCGCAAGGTCGAACACCGGGCCCGCGTCCGGCTCCGGTAGCCCTGGAATGTCGATCACGGTCACCTCCGGCGTCCGAGCGCCCCCGGTCGCCTCAGCGTCTCACCCTCGCCACGTCTTTGGTCACTTCCCACAAGGTTGTCCGACGCCGCAGAACCGACCGTTTGTCGGGCGTCGCGAAAGAAGGTTCTGCGACGTCGGAGTAACGCCAGTTCTCAGACAGTCGCTTCTGCCACGGCCGCGTCGATCCCGCGTGCGCGGTTCGCCAAGCGTGAGCCGAGGGTCGCGGCAACGCCGGCGGCAAGCAGTAGGAGAGCAGCGGTGAGCAATGACTCGTGGACGTGCTCCATGCGTTCGTAGAGCCATCGGGCGAAGTCGGCATCTTCGCTGTCGAGAGAGCGGGCGAACTGTGCGGTGACGTACCAGCGGTTGGCCCAGGCGATGAGGGTTCCGGCGCCGAGCGCCCCGAGGACTGCTGCGACGATGCGGCACCACCTCGCGCCGGTTCGCAGGGCGAACGTCTTCCTCGTCTCAGCGACCATGCCGCATGCTCCCACGGTCACCGCTCGGTGGAGACGACGTTGCCGACCGTGTCGAGCGTCGCGCCGGCGAGCACGAGCGCCCCGCCGCACAGCACGACGAGCAACGCGACGAAGGCGGCGGCGGCCGGTAGCCACCCGGGCCTTCCGGGGGATGGGTTCGACTGCTGCAGGGCGATCGGACGTCGCTCGTCGGTCCAGCCGTGGCCGTCGAACCACCGTTCGTAACCATCGCGCTGTGCGTCGGCGTACCAGCCGGCAAGAGCCTGGATCATGGTTGGTTCGCTCACCAGGTGGCCGGGTCCATCGAAAGGCCTTGTTCCTTCAAGTACGCCCGCGAGGCTTCTAGCGCTGCCTGCTCGACTGGACGTCGCAGCTCGAGGTAGTCCCTGGCGCGGACGATGTACTCGCTCTCCAGGGCAGCCTGAATGTCGGCGAGCCGCTGGACGGTGCCGAGCTCGTCTTTGCACGCAAGGTCGATCTCACCGATGCGGATCACCTCGCCTGGTGATGCGTTGCGCACCCCGGGAGGGACCATTCCCTCGTCTGGCCCGGGCGGTTCGACCCCTCGCTCCTCCAGACACTGCCTCCACTCGTCGATGACTTCAATCCCCTCGGGGGTACTCGTTGCCGGCGTAACGCCGGTCGGTGCCACCGCCTCGAACTGACCCGGGTCGTACGAGAGCCCAGCTTCGATCACCTGACCAAAGCACGAGCGCTGCTGCTCGAGGGCGGCCTCGTCCTCGACCCGAGCGCGAAACCGGTTGGGACTCTCAACGGGTTCTTGGGTGTAGCCGTTCGTCGCGAGCAGGCTGTGCCGCCACAGGCCGAGTTCGGCCCCGTCCTGGTTTTCGGCGGGGACAGGGCCCACGAGCTGCACGAGATCCTCGTAGCCCGCTGCGATCATGCAGCGGGCTACGAACACATCCCGGGCGGTGTCCATCTCGGCGCGCTCCTCGGCGCTGGCGAACCAGTCGTCCAGCGGGGTCGTGATCGTCCCAGCGTCCTCATCGACGATCGCCCGAGCCGGTTCCTCACTGGCGCTTTCCGCAGGCTCCGGGCTCGTCGTCGTGGTGCTCGTGGCGGGCATGACCGGTGTGTCGCGGGGTTGTGGTGGTACGAGGGCGAGCGCGCCCGCGACCAGGCCGCCGCACAGTGTTCCGACGCCGAGGGTCGTCCCGGCCGCTCGTGCGGCTCGCCGGCGACGGCCGGCGCGAAGGACCTTGGCGTGGTCGATGGCCACGTCGGGCGTGTGCTGCGAGACGGAGCGCAGCCGCAGGATGAAGTCCTCGTCGTTCATCGCTCCTCCTTCAGGGTCTCGGTCGTGGTCGTCTCGTCTCCGAGGATCTGGCGCAGGTGCGCAAGGCCCCGCGATGCCGCCGACTTCACCGCGCCGAGGCTCAGTCCCAGCTCGTCGGCGACCTGCCGCTCGGGCAGGTCGAGCAGATAGCGCAGCACCAGAACGCGTCGACGCTGCGGACTCAACTGCACCAGCGCTCGGACGAGGGCGTCACGCTCGGCGTGTCCACGCTCTGCCGACGCGTGCTCGCCGGGAGGCAGCTCGTGCGGTTCCGTGAGGTGTTCTCTCCGGTGCCTGCGCCAGTTGTCGATGCGCGCATTCGCGAGCACCCGTCTCGCGTAGGCCAGCGGATCTCCTTCGCGCGCCCGGGGCCATGCCACGTACGTGCGCACCAACGCGTGCTGCACCAGCTCCTCCGCGCGGTGCACGTCTCCACACAGCAACCAGGCCGTCCGGGAGAGTGTCGGCTCCGCGTCGACCATGAACGCTGTGAACTCGATGTCGCGCTGCGTCCTGGCGCCGGACTGGACAGGAAGCACGAACTCGTCGCTGTCACCGATCGGCGCCACGAACCCCCCTGTCGTCGTCACATATAGAACACGGACCACGACCCGGAAAGGTTGCTCACCGACCTGATTCAGTCGGCGACCTCTGGCCACCGGACACCCGATGACGTCCTCGGGACCAGATCTTGACACTTCGACCTGAGTTGTCGGACACCGCTAAACCGACCGTTTCTCGGACACCACGGCCGACGTCGCGACACGCCGAGAGAACATGTGGCAGAACTAGTGTCCGAAAACCCCCGGTGTCGCAGAACTCAACCCGGGGGTTTTCGCTACCGTCACGCCATGGCACACACCTACGGGTACGCCCGGGTCTCCACCACCGCGCAGAACCTCACCGCCCAGGTCGACGCGCTCACCGGGCCAGGCGGGGTCGACGTGCGCGACGTCATCGTGGAGAAGGCGTCCGGCCGCCGCGAGGACCGTCCCGAGCTCGCCCGCGTCCTCGCGCAGTTGCGCGAGGGGGACACGCTCGTCGTGACGAAGCTCGACCGGCTCGGCCGGTCCGCCGCGCACGTCGCCCGCCTCGTGCGCGACCTCGACGAGCGCGGCGTCACGCTCCGGTCGCTCACGGAGACGATCGACACCTCGAGCGCGACCGGCCGCCTCATGGTGCACGTGCTCGCTGCCGTCGCGCAGATGGAGGCCGACCTCGCCCGAGAGCGCACCCTCGACGGTCTCGCCGCTGCACGCGCCCGTGGTCGCGTCGGCGGCCGCCCCAGCGTGATGACGCCCGAGCGGGTCGCGGCCGCGCGGGTCGCCCTCGCCGGCGGGCAGTCCCGCGCCGCCGTCGCCCGCGCTCTCGGCGTCTCCCGAGACACGTTGTACCGCCACTTGGCTGAGGTCACCGCACCGTGACGGGGTCACTCGACCTTGAACGGGCCCGCATGTGGGTCTAGAAAGTTCAGCGGCTCGGGCGCAACTCTCGCCTGCGCGTCCCGCAGTCGTCCGTAGAGGTCTTTGCGCTCGTCATACGATCCGTCCAACGACACCCAGTTGAACCCGCTGATGTCTGAGATGGGTCGCGTCGTCTCCGACTGCACAAAGATCGTTCGCCCGGGATCCGTCGCGAACGCGATACCGGCCTCGAGCAGCACGTTCTGCCGTGGCTGTCCCGAGACGGGCTCGTCTGCTGCGCCTGGCCGGGTGAACCTCGGATCGAGTCGAGCTTGATCGTCGGGCGAGAAGATCACGATGATGGCTCCCGCACCCGCCATCCCTGCCCTCACGATGTCGTAAGTGTGCGGCTGCGGGTTTCCTGTCAGAGCGCGGGCATCCGACCAAGCCATCGGACGCAAGCCGATGAAAAGCAGGAACGACGTCAGCACGTTGACAGGGCGGGTGTCCTGGCCGTGAACGATGAACACCCGGCTGAGGTCTCGCGTGGGGGAGGGGTCGATGGGCACGGGATCCTCCTGCGGGGCGGTGACCTGGTGGATGTGGTCCGTGAGCGGGCGGGACGGGGAAGGCTGCGCGTTCGTTGTGCCGGGCAGTTCAAACCCCTCATCGCCAAGGGTGATTCCGTGGGGGTCGAGTAGTCGCTTCTTGAGCTGCTTGTAGTTGCTGCTCTCGCGACGCCACTGTGCGCCGGGGCTGTCTACGTAGATGTAGTTGAGCATCTCGAGGACCACGGGGTCAGGCTCGGGCCCGTCGAAGATCTGGCCGATGAGCGCGGCCGCGCGCGTGGCCTTTGGCACCGTCGAGTCGGTCGTGTACTCAAGTCCGAGCTCGAATGTGTCCAGTTGTGCGTGGGTGAGTTCCCCGAGCATGTCGGCCAGGAGCCGGCGATCGGGCCGGGTGAACACAGATGGCATGGCGCAACGATAGGCGCGGCCGCCGATCTTGGACGGATCTTGTTGACCACGGTCTGAGCGCGCCCTACCCGTCGCGTCCCGGTGCTCGAGGTACTACCGCAGTTGCGCGGCGTCGCCCACGGCGAACGTGCGAGAACCGCGGGGTCGTTCCACGGTGGTCTGACCACCGACGGAGAGGGGCACCCCGTGGCCGTGACGATCGAGGTCTACCACCAGGATGAGCAGTGGCACGTGCGCCGGCAGGGCGAGCGTGAGCCGCTGTCGAATCACGCGAAGAAGGACGACGCGGTCGCGGCCGGGCGCGCGGCCGCCGAGCGTGAGAGGGCCGAGCTCGTGATCAAGAACCTGGACGGGACGATCGCGCAGAAGGACTCCCACGGGCATGACCCGCGCAACGTACCGGGCTGAGCCATGGCCGGCGCGAGGGCGATGCCGTACGACGTCGCCCTCGCGCGCGCCGTCGAGCAGATCCCCGCGCCGAGCGCGCTCGAGGGCGGCTGTCGCTATGAACCGAAGTGGGACGGCTACCGCGCGGCCGCGTCGGTACAGGACGACGGCGCGCGCATCTGGTCGCGCCGCGCAACCGACCTGACGTCGACGTTCCCCGAGATCGTCGCCGCGCTCGAAGCTCAGCTCGACCCCGGCGTCGTCCTGGACAGCGAGCTCGTCGTCTGGCAGGACGGCCGGCTCGCGTTCGAGGTCCTGCAAGAGCGCACGGGACGCGGGCCGCGCGCGGCGGCGGCTGCCGCCCGTGCCCGGCCGGCGTCCCTGGTCGCGTTCGACGTCCTCGAGCTCGGCGGCCGCGACGTGCGGGCCGAGCCGTTCGACGCCCGGCGGGCGCTGCTCGTCGAGCTCGCCGCGACGTGGCGGCCGCCGCTGAACCTGTCCCCGGTGACCGACGACGTCGACGAGGCGCGCGAGTGGTTCGAGACGTACACCGCGGTCGGGGTCGAGGGCCTGGTCGTCAAAGGCGGCGCCCAGCCCTACCGCGGGGGAGAGCGGTCCTGGTTGAAGGTGAAGCACCGCTCGACCGTCGACGTCGTGTGCGCCGCGGTGACCGGCACGCTGTCCCAGCCTCAAGAGATCGTCGCCGGCCTGCCGATCGACGGGGACCTGCGCATCGTCGGCCGCACGACCCCGCTCACGCCCGGCGCCCGGCGCCGGCTCGTCCCACTGCTGCACCGGCCGACAGGGGAACACCCGTGGCCGTCGCGAATCTCGCCCGGCACGTTCGGCAGGTTCAACGCGCGGTCGGCGCCGATCGAGCTGACGCTCGTCGAGCCGTTCGTCGTCGAGGTCTCCGCCGACGTCGCCTGGTCTGGGAAGTCCTGGCGCCACCCACTCCGCTTCGTGCGCGCCCGGCCCGAAGTCCCGCTCGAGGAAGCCCTACCGCCAGCGACGGGACCAGGATGAGCAAGCCGGCTTGCTGGGCACCCCCTCAGACGGTACCCAGCCGACCGGTTCGGCTACGTGCTCGCGACCAGCGACCAGCACTCATCGCCCGGGGGGCCCGGCTTCGAGTTGTTCTCGACGTCGTCGTTGGTGGGCGGTGAGGAGCTGGGGCGGCATGCGCGTGACCTTCAGGTCCTCCAGGTACTCGGAGTCCTCGTCGGTGACGTGGGTCTGCGCGTGGCCTCGCCCCGCGCTGGCCGCTTGCGACTCAGACATGGTCGGCTGGCCGTAGGTGCGGCAGGCCGGACACTCCCACCACCACAGGCCGGGATCACCTGGGACCGGGCTGGCCAGAACTTCGGGGAGCCGCCCATCGAGATACTGCGCCCGGAGCTGGGCCCACTCACGCGCCCACGCCTTCTTCTGCTCCCCGTAGGTGCTCACGGGGCCACCCAAACACATCGGGATCACCTGTGTCTGACCGGTGGGAGTGCACGAGCCGGGCGCGGGTCTCCTCGCGCCGAGCTCGGTGTAACGCCGCCGCTCCCGCAGACCGCGGTGAGGGCTGCGCGCGCCACTCGGGATGACGCCGGGGCGACGCTACCGAAGTGGATCGCCGCCGGTTCTGTTTGACAGAACCGGCGGTTTTGTTTTACACTTCTGTCATGGCGATCACGTGGCGGGACAGCGCGTTCAAGCACGGCGTCACTCGTGACGAGGTGCTGTACGCGATGCAGAACCCCGTGCACGTCGAGCCGGAGTTCGACGAGTCGCGCGACGGGACGGGCGAGGCCGCGGACCTGTTCATCGGCCCGCGCCGTCTGGGCGGGGAGCTGTTGGAGGTGATGGTGCATCGCCGGCTACCGCGCGACCTCGTGGTGTTCCACGCGATGCCCGCGAGGCGCAAGTTCCTGGTGCTGATCGAGGAGGAGGAGTGATGACGAACGAGGCTCCCGGGCGAGGCCCGGACTACGACGCATGGGCCGAGCAGATCGAGGCGGACGACCGCCCCGTGAAGCGCACCGGCAAGGCTCTGCGCGGCGAGGCCGCGCGCGCCTACGCCCACCAGATGCTCACCGCGGCCGCCGAGACCCCCGAGGAGGTCGCCGCCGTCGAGCGCGCGGCCGCCGGCGGTCGCCCGACGCTCGCCGCAGACCGCCCTTCGGGCAAGTCCCCGCTGTGGCAGGTGCGCGCACCCGAGCGCCTGGACGCCGCACTGCGCGCCCGCGCGCAGGCCGAGGGCCGCAGCTTCTCCGAGGTGCTGCGCGACGCCGCCAGCGAGTACCTGAACCGCCACGCGAGCTGAGGAGCAGCCCATGACGAACGAGCCGACGAAGGCGCTCGTGCGGCCGAGCGTGGTGGCCACGGAGTTCGTGGCCGCGCGCCTGGCCGACACGGTCGACCCGGCAGACCTCGCGGCCGCGCTGCGCGTGATGCGCGCGGCTGCCGCGACGGACCTGCGCGACCTCGAGCGGAAGATGACGACGGACGGGCTGGGGAACCCGATCATGGTCACCGAAGAGCAGCGGCACGCGCAGGCGACCTGGTCGCAGGCAAACGACCTCATCGACCGCGCCGGTGGGTGGCGAGACCTGCTCGACCTGACGGACTCGATCCAACAGGCCGACGTCGTCGACGCGGAGCAAGCCCCGGTCGTCAAGGGCTTCGTGCCCGGCACCCGGGTGCGCCGGACGGACAACGGGCGTACGGGCACCGTCGACCCGGGCGCCGTCGCGGCCGACGTGCGCGCCGCGCACCCGGACATGGTCCCCGTGCAGTACGACCACGACGACGCCTCGCTGACGAGCCCGCACGTGCTCGTCGAGCTGCGCGACGAGACGAACGAGCGGCCGTGATCGTCCACGGCACCTACCAGGCCGTGCCCGAGCCGGGGCAGCCGGCCGACGGTCCGGTGCGTGAGGTCGCGGTCGAGGCCGCGACGTACGAGGGTGCGCGCGCCATGCTCTACGAGCAGGTGCGCGACGGAGAACGACTGACAGGAATCCGAGTAGAGGGCCGTGCCGATGAGCGCGGGCAGGGGAGGACACCATGAGCACGACGAAGAACGACGACCAGGTCGAGACGGTCGAGGCCGCCGCGGCGCGGTACGAGGCGGAGTTCGACGCGCGAGAGCTCGCGCTGATGCTCGCCCAGGAGCGGGCCGACCGCAACGCCGTCGCGCGGCAGAACTACCGGGCCGCGGTCCGCAACTTCACGATCGTCTGCATCGGTGCGGGCGTGGCGCTCGTGGCGCTCGTCTCGGTGCTGCTGGCCTTGTAGGTCGGTCACAACGCTCCACGAGCGCGATCGCGCCCCCGGCGCGCTGACCTGCATCGACGGATGGGCGCCGCGGCGCCGGCGGAGATCTCCGAGTTGCCGGATCACACAACACCCCGAGGCCGGCCCGTACCCCAAGGTGCGGGCCGGCCTCGTCGTGTGGGTGGCCTCGAGTACGCTCACCCACACGACGCCCCGACCACATCCCCCTGGTGGTCGGGGCTCGTCGCGTCTGGGCTCAACGGCGCTCGACGGCGTCGGCCCAGAGCCACGCCCACCCCTCGCGCCCCTCGCGGGACAGGTAGCGCACGTGGACCTGGCGGCCGGCCCACGCGACGGCCTCACCGTCGACGCGGGCCTCCCCGCTCTGGCGCTGCGTGATCCACGCGCGCACCGGGATGCCTTCGGACGGGCGCACGATCCGTGCGCCGCGGCGCGCGAGCTCGGGCGCTTCCTCGGCGTAGTCGCGCATCGGCACCGTCTCGATGCCGGACGGCCAGCCGCCCGGAGGCGGACGTCGACGAGTACCCACGACACAATCGTATTCGAACACCAGTTCGAACAACGGCGTAGCCTGGTCGGGTGACGGCGACCGCGCTCGACCCGCTCGAGGTGGCTCGCGCGACCCTGCGGCACGCCGAGCTGCGCACGGGCGTGCGCTCGTCGACGCCGGGCGTCGTCGACCTCGACGACAGCCCGCGGCCGCTCGGCGCGATCCTCGACGACGGGCGCCTGCCGCGCGGCGCGGCCAGCGTCGTGACGGGGTCGACTTCGCTCCTGCTCGCGCTGCTCGCAACGTCACAGGGCACTTCGGACTGGCTCGCCGTGGTGGGGGTGCCCGACCTCGGGATGCTCGCGGCCGCGGACGTCGGCGTGGCGCTCGAGCGCGTCGCGCTCGTGCCGCGCGCCGGGGACGATCCTGCCGGCGTCGTCGCGGCGCTACTGGACGGCATGACGTACGTCGTCGTCGGGCCGGACGCCCGGCTCACGGCGTCCGAGCGTCGGCGGCTGCTCGCCCGCGCGCGCGAGCGCGGCTCGGGGCTCGTGAGCGCGAGCCCGTGGGAACAGGCCGCGGTGCGCCTCGACGTCGTCGCGCACCGGTGGTCCGGCACCGATGGCGGCGGCGGCTACCTCCGGCGGTGCGAGCTCGATGTCGCCCGCACCGCCCGGGGTGTAACGGATCGATGGACACTCACGCTCCCGATGCCGGGCGGCCCCTTGGTCGAGCCGATCAAGGGGCAGGCGCGGCCAGCGGCGTCGACGCAGCGCGGGCCGCTGCGTCTGGTCGGCTAGGGCGTGTCCGGTGAATCGCGGAGCCAGAGGATGATCGCGGCGATGGTGAGTTCGGAGCGGTAGTAGGCGGCGCGTTTGGTGAAACGGGTGGCCAGCGCGCGGAACTGCTTGAGCCGGTTGAAGCAGCGCTCGACGACGTTGCGGCCCTTGTAGATCTCGGTGTCGAACGCGGGCGGGCGCCCGCCTCGGCTGCCCCGACGTAGCCGGTGGCCGGCGTGGTCGGCCTTCTCTGGACTGGTGAACGCGATGCCCCGGGCGCGCATCGCTCGT
>Ga0160498_100170_pt1 | contig 28311 bp, 23 predicted proteins | sample DIDnMG_10_FD_108248 | JGI IMG/M metagenome (GOLD analysis project Ga0160498, IMG submission 108248) | Enriched soil microbial communities from UW Madison campus, WI, USA - DID2878_E24_Xylan MG | ecosystem: Environmental > Terrestrial > Soil > Unclassified | place: USA: Madison, Wisconsin... | reverse complement strand
ATGGGATAGAATAAAGAATCAAACAAACCCATGTCAGGGTTTATATGACAACAAAGATTTTTAAACAAAAAAATAATCAAATTATGAAAAAGCTTCAAGGAATGAAGAAAGACTTCTCTTCATTAGAAAACAAAAAGATGAATAATCCGGCTAATATTGTTGGAGGAAGATTAGCTGAATCTAATACTAGAACTACAGCAGAAACAGCTCCTAATGGTAATGCAGGAAATACTGGTGATACGCAGATGTACAATGACGGTGTTTTGGTAGCAACAATAACTGTTGACTAATATGAGGGAGGGGGAATTTTCCCCCTCTGTTTTTATAATAAATTCTATGTCGATGAATGATAGAAAACTATTTTTTATCCTACTGATTATTTTATTTCTCTTTTCATGCAAAAGTAAAGAATTGAACTATATTGACTATTATCATAGGGTATATGCCATTGACAGCATCCATAGAATCGATAAAGATACCTTAGCCACCATCAGGCAGTACAGAAAGCTGTTCAGGAAATATCCTCCTGTACAGAATGAAAGGCTGGAAGAATACGAAACCTACATCAGGTATGCAGACCGGTTCCACAAAAAATTTGGAGGCATAAAAAGTCTGGATAAGCTCATAGCACAGTCTGCACCGAACTGGAAATACAAAAGAGAGGACCGGGATTTTTTCCAGCTCTACAAAAAATATGGAATTGACAGCATTACTGTTGAACAAAAAGTCCTACAATGGAAAAGAAGCTTAAATAAAACATTGATAGATTCTTTCAGTATCGCTTTTGAACGAGACCAGCAAAACAAACGTGTAGGTCCGCAAGTCGTCCTTAATGACAGGAAAAATGCAGAGTTACTTATCCGGACATTCAAAAATTATGGTTTTCCTTCAAAACAAAATATAGGGCTAAATGGAAATAACGAACAATTCATGCCTATGGGAACCCTTCTTAATCATATGGCGGGAACGGTACATTATGAGTACTTCAAGACAAAGTTAATGGAATATATAAAATCCGGTGAATGTACACCAAGAGATTATATAGAAATGGTTGACAAACACCAGTACATTCATAATCTGGAGCCTGTTTACGGCATATTCTCACATTATGATGTGAACTTCAATGCTGCAGATTCTGCAAGGATAGACCGCAACCGGAGAGCTATAGGCTTTCCTTCATTAAAACTGTCTTCAAAGATGACAAAAGACTTTCAGAGAAAAATAAATAACCATTAATGATGATACTGATTATCTCTCAAAATAATGAAATTACGACCACAGAAGTGATAAAAGAGTTGATCTCAATGGGAAAGAAATTCATCCGTGTGCATGAAGATGAAGTGTTTGAAATAAAGGTCCAACAAAAAAGAATTTTACTGCAAAGCTCCCGCAGTATTTTTTTTCTTGATGAAATAAAAAGTGTCTGGTTCAGAAGAGGCGGATTAACTTTTAAACGTCTAAAATACAACCACACCGCCATTAACCTGAACATGAATGAAACCCAGCACTGGCTTGAAGACTATGTAAGAAAAACGCTTGCGTCCAAAAGGCATATCAACAAGGAAAGTAATGCCCATATTAATAAACTTCTGGTGCTTGATAAAGCAAAAGAGTTCGGGTTTGATGTTCCTGAATATTATCTGGCAGAAAATACCCATGATGTAGATCTCGGAAATACGGTTATAAAAACCATCAACGGAAATGTGATGCTGGAAGAAATCAGGAAAAATTCAGGCGGTTTTATGTATACATCGGTGGTTGATGAACATGAAGAAGGAGATTTCTTCATTACCTTCTTCCAGAAAAAGATTGAAAAGGATTTCGAGATAAGGACTTTTTACTTAAATGGCCAATGCTGGTCGATGGCTATATTTTCCCAGAAGGATGAACAAACCAAAATAGATTTCAGAAAATACAATAAAACAAATCCTAACCGAAACGTCCCATATACCCTTCCATACCATCTTGAGGAAAAAATATGTCAACTGATGGAATGTTTTGACCTGAACTGCGGATCACTTGATTTTATAAAGAAAGGAGACCAATATTATTTTCTGGAGATCAACCCGATCGGGCAATTTCTGGGAATGTCCCATACATGCAATTATTCACTTGAACAAAAGATCGCTGAATATCTATGAAAAAACTATACAACGAAAAAAACAAACTTCCACTTACATTTAAATACATTGAAATCTTTAAAACAAAAAACGTAAGTAAAATCCATAGCAGCATGGTATATTTTGTACCCTCCGAAAAATACCAGACTGAATATCATGTGAGGGAAAAACCTTTAAAACAGCTTACAAAACTCCTATGATCTATTTTAATCTTTTCAGTAACATCATGGTTACCAAAGGAGCCAGCCGCATCCTGATTTCCGATCTTCAGAGAAATGTTTCAGAATTATATTCTTTAGAATTTTATGATGTTATAGAAGAATTGAGCCAAAAATCCATTGAAAATATCCTGGAAAATTACAATGCAGAATCCCGGAAATTCATCTATGAATATATTGAACTGCTGCTCGAAAAAGAATATGGTTTTATCTCTGAAGGAGACTGGGACAGGAATTTCCCGTCAATCTCCAATGAATATAATGAACCAAATAAAATTTCTAATATTTTCATGGAGATTAATAATCTTTCGGTTTTAGGAACTATAAAACAGTCTGTGGAAAATCTTGGAGTAAAACATCTTGTTATTTACTCCCATAAAAAACTTTCCCCTAGTGATTTTCAGGAGATTGAATTGCAATTTACCGGCTCTGTTTTAAACGGCATTGAAATATTTTCACCTTACCATGATGCGGTAGATGAAAACTTTATTCATTATCTTAATCAAACTGCAAAGAGAATTTACGGACTGGTATTTTATGGCTGTGCCAAGGCTCCTTTTAAATCCAGGGATATTTTCAGATTTCATGTGCAGTTCAGTTCTGAAGATCTGAAAATTTCGTCCTGCGGAAAAGTAAATCTAAAGTATTTCAATACCAATTCCCAGAAAGTTTCAGAAGCACACCATCATAATTCCTGCCTGCACAAAAAAATAGGGATAGATGTAAACGGCAATATCAAAAACTGTCCTTTAATGGCTGAGAGCTTTGGTAACATCAATAATAAAAGCCTTGAAGATGCCCTGGCAAAACCGGGATTCAGAAAATACTGGAATCTTACCAAAGATAAAGTTGAAGTCTGCCGCGACTGTGAGTTCAGATATATCTGCACAGACTGCAGGGCCTTTACAGAAAGCAGCCATAAAAACAGTGAGGGACTGGATATTTCCAAACCTTTGAAGTGTGGTTACGATCCGTACTCCGGAAAATGGGAATCAGGAAGTAACCATCCTTTAAAACAAAAGCACTAAGCCTTTATAAGAAATAATTCTAGAAGATTTACCTGAAAAACTTCCATTTCGGAATAATGGCCAGCATCCCAAAACCTGTAAACAGGAAAAGATTTGTTACATCAGTATACAGGAATGTAGACAGATAATAATTGTGCATAAAGAAATGCAGGACGAGTAATGCCGGAAACATAAAAATTCCTATTTTTCTGTAGAAAAACATCAGGACCAGCCCGATGATCATCAGGGCATCAATGGAAAAAATAACGAAGAAATACCATCTCGGGATCTGTAGAAATTCATGCTGAAGATATTCATCAATATCAATTCCCAGCCCCATAATGGTGAAAAGCATCAGTGATGCAAATGCTAAAATAAAGCCCCATCCCTTCTTTGGATCCTCGTCAAAATAACTGTATTCTTCCATAGGTACAAAAATAAAGAACTTATGAGTAAATTCATAAGTTCTTTAATATAATCTTCGTTTAAAATTTGAATTATATAGAAATAGCGTTGATCAATCTGTTTTTGTCGCTCAAGTACTCTTCCATAGAGATCATACTTTCGGTTCTCATTACATCTTGAATATCGTCTATCTGATAAATAATTCTCTTCGCATCATCCGTATTCTTCGCTCTTACTTTACAGAAAATATTATATTTCCCGGAAATAACGCTTGCTTCGATTACGTTTGGAAGTGTAGATAGCTCTTTAAGCACTTCCTGAGTACGGTTAGATTTTGTCAAAAGGATTCCAATGAAAGCTGTAAAGTGATAGTCCAGCTTACCATAATCGATATTAAGAGATGATCCCAAAATAATACCTGCATCCTCCATTTTTTTCACTCTTACGTGAATTGTTCCAGCAGAAACATCCATCTGTTTTGCAATTTCAGTAAAAGGCATTCTTGTGTTTTCGACTAAGAAATCAAGAATTTTCTTGTCTATTTCGTCCAGTTGATAGTTCATATTAGTTAAATTACAATTTTCTTAAAAAATCTATGTATTTGTTGCAAATTTATAAAAAATAATTTAACTAAAAAAATTATATCAAACATTAACAATAATTAACACGGATGATAAAAATCATTAAAATATTACGATTATTTACCAGTTGATTTTGTAGAATCTGTTTTTATTTCTGCCTTGGCTTCAGGCTGCTTTTTATCTTTTTTCTTCTTTTTAAATAGGGAATTAAAGCTTTTACTCCATACTACTCCCCCACCATAAGCTTGATTTGCAGAACCATTCGTACTCACCATTCCAATATTGGTAGGTTTGGAATATCCTCTTAAAACCAGACTTCCGTCGTTCTTTTTAGAGATGTCATACTCAATAGATCCTTCTCCCGAGAGATAATTTGCCTGGGTACCCTCAGTTTTGTTTAAAGGAATACCCAATCCGGTTTTTATATTGATCCTTGGTGATACGGCTACACTCACACCTGCATTAGCTCTGTCTCCGGTGTTGGAGTTCTGGTCACCTTTTACGTAATTCAAATCGATCTGGAATTCGTTGCTCATTGTGTTCAGCACAGATCCCAGCTGCTTCAGAAGCATATTGTATCCGGAAGATTCCGCTACTCCTGCCACATCAAAATCTACCCCTCCACTATTGGATACGTTAAAGGTATTTAGCAGCAGGATAGAACCAAACTGAAGGACTTTTTCGCCTTCCTGGCTCATTTTGGCGGCTAATGTTTCTTTTACCTGGCTGGAAACATCAAGGGCGGTTACATTAAGGTCTATCTTAGGATTTACAAGTGTCTGGGTAATATTGGCCTGCAGGAGTACACTGATAGGCTGCAATTTCCCCATGCTAAGGTATTCCCCTGCGTTGGATACCATTCTTACATAATTAGCTGTAATATCCAGTGCCGGCTTCATAGCATCCCCATCCCATCTGATGCTGCTGTTCTTTTCAATCTGGAACGTTTTGTTAAGAATAGCTTTGGAAACAAAAGTTCCGTTATCTACTTTATAGGTTCCGTTCATAGCAATTGCTCCCTGTCTTCCCATCTGGAACCTCAGCCTGTCGGCAGTTCCTTTTACCGTAATATTTCCTACGTCATCTCCTACAAGGACATTCACGGTAGTTCCTTTATCTACATCAAGACTGAAATCAATGTGCATATTGGCTCCCGTTTTTTTCTTCTCTTCCAAGGTAATAAGCCCGTCTTTTCCTTCTTTCAGGAACCTCAGCATTTTAAATTCTTCTACATTGGAAGTTGAGCTGGAGTTGAAAGTAAAATTACTTCCGTTCAAAGCTTTCATATTTGGTGTGGTGATGCTCAGTCCTGACACCGGTCCGTCTACATAGAGATCTCCCTGTCCGTAAACTCTTCCCCAGAACAGATCATAATCCTTCTGAGTCGTGTTAAGCATCAGGAGATTATCTGCCCGCATGATCAGGTTGACCCCCATCGATGAGATCTTCTCAAACTGGATTGCCCCGGAAATGGTTCCTTTAGAGTTCGATCTACCGTCGTGAACCTCAATATTGTTAAGAAGCGCAAGTCCTCGGGAAAGCGGAACCACTGTATCATCAAATGAATAATCCACACCGGTAAACAGAAGCTTCAAACCAAAACCTTTCAAAGCAATATCCCCGCTGTAGTCAAGATCGCTTAATTTCCCGTTGATCTTCAGATCGCCGGTCGCTTTTCCACGAATGTTTCCGAAAACAGCCTGTACAAACTGCTGGGTAAAAGCAAGATCGAAATCACGCATTTCCGCAGTAAGATCAATAGTAGGAGAAGCTGTGTTATTATTTACAGTACCCGTCAGATGCAGGTTATTGTTTCCAAGAACTCCTGCCGAAGCAACTTTTACATCAACATCATATACATTCAGAGAGAAACCGTTGGTTGCAGAAATAGTAACGTTACCCATCTGGTTTCCGTTCATCACAATATCATCTACGGTAAGATCTACAAGCGGCTGCAGCGTATTCTTATCCATTTTGATCTTTACACTTCCGTTTGCAAGGCCTTTTATCCCCATAGGATTTCCTCCGGACTGCATTTCAAGAAGCTTTTCAATGGCAAATTCTTCAACATCCGCATCTAAATAAAAATCCTTAGCTGATTTAAACTGTGCCTCTTTGATAAATAAGGCACTTTTATCTGAATATATCCGAAGGTTCCGGATATCAAAGTCACCCGTATTTTTCCTGTAAGTAATGGAATGATCAAGCTCCGGGCTTGTATCTATAGCCCAGGTCACTTCATTGAATTTAACTTCTGTAGGTTCAAATCTGAAAACATAATCCCCGGCAGCATTGGTAGACTGATCGACATTAATGGCATATGCTTTAAGATTGTCATTCAGATCATCGTCCGGGCTTCCGTGTTTAAAGGTTGTCGCCAGATGAAGGGCTGTATTATTTTCGTTTTTACCTTTGAGCTCGAAATCTTTGATGATATTGTTATTGTATTGAAGCTTGCTGATTCTTGCATACAGCTGTTCGTTAAGATTGGCCGTATTGATCCTTACCATAACACTGTCGATCATCGCACTGTCTCTGGAAACATTATTCCTGTCATTGATTTTATAATCAGGATTGGCTGCTGCGAGAGCTTTATCGGCATCTGTAATTTCCTCCTTCTTCGTCATGATATATTTCAGAGAATTGGCATCCAGATTCAAAATCAGGTCATTGGAATCCCCATTATATTCTCCTTCTATCACAGCGCCCTGCGGAAGCTTGAGGTCGGGCAGGAAATAATTCACAACGCCCTGCTGAACATCAAAGTTCATTTTAAAATTCTGTCCTCTGTATAATTTCCTTGGCGGAGGACCTACCAGGATTCTTCCGATTCCGTTCTCAACCATCCCTGCAAGATCAGCAAGGTTGTATCTTCCGGATATCTTACCGCTTGCAGCACCTGGTGCATCAACATCTATAACACGTCCTCCTGCTTCAATAAAAGTTTTCAGCTTCGCATTAGGGATTATATATTGCTGGGTAGCTGTAGCAAAATGAAGATTGTTGGCATCTACATCCAGGGTCAAATCATTGATATTAGACATAGACATTTTCCCTTCTACCTGCCCGCTTACAATCTGACTTCCCGGTTTATTGGTAAAATAATTCAGGTTCAGGGAGCTAACATCAGCATTCACATTCATATTGACCCTTGAAGTACTGAAGTCAATAAGTCCTTTGATAGTCGCCTTTGCCTGTTCATCATTAACGGTGATGAGTCCGTTATATTTTTTATGATCCAATAACCCGTCAAGATAGAGGTTATTAATCACTTTATCCATTATTTCTATGCTGCTGATCTGGGATTTGGTGGTCAGGCGCATGGTATTAACGTCGAAACTCTGCCCGTTAAGATTAAATTTACCGGAGATCAGACCAACAGTTTTATTTTTAGTGATCACAGAGGTGTTCAGATCTTTTACTTCCAGATATCCTGAATATTTAGGCATTGCCGTGCTGTATGCAGTAAGAGAAAGTTTGGAGATCTTCGCCTGCCCTATTCCTGTCATCAGATTTCCATTTGAGACGTATACCTGCTCAGGCGTCACCCTTGCGGCTCCGTTGTATTTCAGCTTGCCAAAATCATCAGCAAAGTTCTTCATCTTTTTAGATATAAATGAAGGCATCATTGCTTTAAGATCTTTGTAGGTAAAATCAGTAGAAAGGTCATTGGTTTCAATCGCAAAATTTCCTTTCAGCAACCTGTCCACCTTCATTGTTCTGGTTGCAATATTAACGTCCGGATTTCTGATGAGGAAGTTTTCCAAATGGAATTTATTCAGTGGACCGGTCATTTTCCCGGCCAGATTGAATGGTTTAAAATTGTCCCAGTTCGTCACAAAGTAGCTGATATCGTATCCACTCAGCTGGCTTCCCTGCTGAATCTCCATATCCCAGCGTACACGATCTGCAAAATCCGACCACGAACCGTCATGAAGATTAAATTTTATATTTCCCTGAAGCAGTGAATGGTCTGTATTTAAAGTGAGGTCTTTTAAAGACAGAAATTCATGGGTTAAGGAAAGTTCTGTAGAAAAAGTATCTACCAAGTGAGATTTCCCCCATCTGGTAGTGACGAACGACATATTGTTGATCAGTGCCGAAGCATTAGCTCCGTTCACCTTTACATTAGGTGCTTTTAAATTGAAATTTGTTGCAGTAAGCCATTTGCCTGGTTCTCCCGGAGAGTTCTGGCTGACAATGGAAACCTTCGAATCAATAATCTGTACACGGGAATCCAGCTGGAAAGGCGGTTTATTCGGATCTCTTTTCTTACCATTATCGAAAAGCTGTGTAAATCTGATAAAATTGGAAATACTGTCGCCCTTATAGGTAATTACTTTTATATCGGCATTAACAAGCGTAAGAGAATTAAAGCTCAGAGAATTACTGTTCCCCGAAATGGCATTGTAAGCAAGAGACATCCAGTCTGAATTGGCACGGAACTCTTTAGCTGTGATAAAATCAAGGCCTTTGTAATCCTTAATTTTTAATCCTTTTATAGTTACGTCTCCGAAATAATCTACTTCTACGCTTTCGGTAGTCATTCCGGATTTAAAGTCTTTATTAACGATCTGAAGTGCCTGATCTGCCGCCCATTGCTTGGTTGCCGGAAGATTAATGGCAATCAGTACTCCTCCAACAAGAATAACTCCCAGCCAGAAAAGGATCAGGAGAAGACGTGCCCACCAGGAATAGCTGGTAACATCTTTTACAGCCTGCTTTCCAAATTCTTCAGCAGTTTCCACGGGATGATGAATGGCATCTGAAGCGAGTTCAGATGCTTCCTTAACTGTCTCCTTTACAGCACCTTCTACATTCTCAACAGTTTTCTGTACCTGATCACCAAGGTTCTCAGCTACTGATTTATTATTCTCATTCTCGTTATTATTCTCTAACTTTGCCATTATTATGAGCGACTCTATAATTTTAGGTATTGAATCGTCCTGCGACGACACCTCAGCAGCTATCATCAAGGGAAACTGTATTCTGTCTAACATTGCTGCGAACCAGGCTATTCACAAAGAATATGGCGGTGTGGTTCCGGAACTGGCATCGCGCGCCCATCAGCAAAATATAATTCCCGTTGTTGAAAAATCTCTTACTAAAGCAAATATACAACAAAATGCTATTTCAGCTATAGGATTTACACGTGGTCCCGGACTTTTAGGATCCCTGCTTGTAGGAACGTCATTTGCTAAGTCTTTGGCAATGAGTTTAAATGTTCCGCTAATTGAGGTGAACCATCTCCAGGCCCACATTTTAGCCCATTTCATTGACGATGCAAATCCTATGCCGCCAAAATTCCCTTTTCTGTGTCTTACGGTGAGCGGAGGGCACACCATGATCGTATTGGTGAAAGATTATTTTGATATGGAAATCATCGGGAAAACAATTGATGATGCAGCAGGAGAAGCTTTTGACAAAATCGGGAAGGTATTCGACCTGGACTACCCTGCCGGACCTATTATAGACCGCCTGGCTAAGGAAGGAAATCCTGATGCTTTTAAGTTCAATAAGCCTAAAATGGAGAATTACGACTATTCTTTCAGCGGCATCAAAACTTCTGTTCTTTATTTTATTCAGAAAGAGGTTAAAAAGAATCCTGATTTTATCAAAGAAAATCTGAACGATCTCTGCGCTTCTGTTCAGAAAGCTATCATTGAAATTTTAATGACCAAACTTGAAAAAGCGGCCTTAGAATTAAATATAAAAGAAGTCGCTATTGCCGGTGGAGTTTCTGCTAATTCTGCACTGAGAAAAGTAATGCAGGACAATCATGAAAAGCTAGGCTGGAACATCTATATTCCTAAATTTGAATATACTACAGATAATGCTGCTATGATTGCAATGGTGGCCCAGTTGAAGTTTGAAAGAGGCGAATTTACAGATCTGAGAACAACTGCTACGGCAAAATACGATTTATGAAAATATTGTTAGAAGAAAAAATATTAGGCAAACATTCTAAGAAGAACTCAAAATATTACTGGATATTAGAAACAGTGACGGGTAAAAATGAAGTTTCAGAGCATTCCACCGATTATTTTCCTGCAAGTTCAGAAATAGGATATGTTCAGAATATTAAAGAAGAAATTATTGAGAAAATAAACTCAGAGAACGTTTTTAGTTTTGAGTATGAACCGAAAGAAGGAGATTATCTATCCATAAAAAATAATTTAAGAAAAAACGAATATCTGAATTTAATTTTCTTGAATAACAAGTGGATTGAAGAAATTTATACTTGTTCATACAGAGATTGTGAAGGCGATACTTATACCACGATAAAAACTGGTGTGGCATTTTTAAGCGAGAATGAAACTTACTTTTAATACTCACTTATCAATACAATTCAGGCAGATTCTAAATATTTAAATATGAAACTTTTTTACGGAGAAATTGAAGGAAATCAAGTAACGATCAATGATGAAGAACAACAGCATATTGTAAAAGTTCTTCGCATGAAAAATGGGGAGGAAATTCACGTAACGGATGGAAAAGGAAATCTTGCATCCGGAGAGCTGCTGATTGAAGGCAAAAAAGCGAATATTGAGGTGGGTGAAATTAAGACGGATTTTCCAGATTTTAACCCGAAACTTCATATCGCAATTGCTCCGACGAAAAATATTGACCGTATTGAGTTTTTTGTAGAAAAAGCCGTAGAAATGGGCATTTCTGAAATTACAATTCTACAGACTGAGAAAACCGAACGCAAAAATATCAATATCGATAAAATCAGAAAACAGGCTGTTGCTGCTTCCAAACAGAGCCTAAGGTTTCATTTTCCTATCATCAATGATGCAGTAAAGCTTACTGATTTTTTAAAAAATATTGATGCGGAACATACTTTTGTAGCCCATTGCCATGAAAATCTTGAAAGGACTGATCTGAATGCTATTCCTTCAATGAAACAGATCACTTTTTTAATTGGTCCGGAAGGAGACTTCTCAGAAAAGGAGATCCAGTTTTTATCCGACAATAAAATCAAAGCGGTTTCCCTTGGCGACCAAAGACTGAGAACAGAAACAGCAGGGGTTTTTGTAGCCGCGTGGAATTATTTTAAGATGATGAAAGGATAGATAAAAGGTCAGAAGATGGAAGCCAGATCAGGGTTATTCTACAATGATTTTTCCATTTTTCCGGTACATATTGATCTCGTCACCTTCCTCAATAATATGGGCACTCATCATTAAAAGTTTACCCTTTTCCCACTGATAGGTTTTGCTATAGGTATTAACAGGACCAATATGATAGGATGAAGTGATTTCTTTTCTTTTCCGATCAAACCTAATATTCTGGATAGTATCCAAAGGTTTGTAATGATCATATTTCCTGCTTTTTTGATTATACAGCCAAAAACTTGAAGACGAAGTATAATTTCCTGCCTGATTGATCAGTTCTATGTCATTATAGCCGTCAAAATTAGCATCATTATCAATATTAAAAATTACTTCCCGTTCATTCAGAACTGAGATAGTGTCTACCCTAATTTTCTGATACAGCTTATTTTTATTAAGTATACTGATTGATTTAAAACTGATTTCTCCATCAGGACTTTCCAAACCTTTAAGTGTATAGGTAAATCCGTTTCCTTTCAGAGATTGGGAAAAAGGAACTGATGTCGTATCTTCAGTCTGTACATTTTCTACCTGTTGTATCGGAGCTGTCTCTTTCACCAGATGGTCTTCCTTTGGATCCGCTTTTTTCGAGCAGCAGCAAAAAGTGATCAGGATTAAAAGAAACATTTTATTCATATGGACACGTTGTGATCTTTAAGATATTTTTCAAAAATCTGTTGCCCGCTTCGTATAGAGTTTACGGCCCAACGGATTTTCATTCTCAATAGTTTCTCCTCATCAAGCTTATAATCGATATCCGATTTTATCAGCTTTTGCTTTAATTCATACATACAGATGGAAGCAGCAACGGATACATTAAAGCTTCTTGTAAAACCATACATCGGAATTGCCAGTGTTTCATCTGCAAAATCCAGAATTTCCTGGGAAACCCCTTCCATTTCGGTTCCGAAAACCAAAGCAATCGGCTCGGTAATTTCATATTCAGGCAGCATTTTCGCATTATTTTCCAATGAAACAACGACTATTTTGTAGCCTCTGTCTTTAATTTTTTGAAAAGACTCCATGTTTCTGGGAAGTTTTTCTACCTCAACCCAGGTATCGGCCCCTTTTGTAACGCGAAGATTGGGTTCAAAACTATATTCTTCCTGCAAAGCCACGACCTTATGAAAACCACAGGCTTCTACAGAACGTACAATGGCCGCAGCGTTCCTGAACTGATAAATATCTTCTACAACAGGCAGCACAAAATCCGAACTCTCCGGTGAGAAGTGCTCAATCTTTGCCAATCTTTCCTCTGTTAAAAACTGCTTTAAATACTCAAAAGTTTGCGCTAAATCTTTCATTCATTTTCAAATCTTTGCAAATTAACGTAATTTTGAGGTATGAACCTGAATGAGGCTCAATTTCTTATTAAAAAGTAATTCATGAAACGAAAAGTACTGCTTATTTATACCGGAGGAACCATCGGTATGGAAAAAGATTATGAAACCGGAAGCCTCCGCGCATTTGATTTTGGAAATATTTTCGAAAAAATGCCCGAAATGAAACTGATGGAATGTGAAGTATTCGTGCATCCTTTCGCAAAACCACTGGACTCTTCTGATATGGGACCGGAGGAATGGAAGGTGATCGCCAACTATATTCTGAAAAACTATGAGCTATATGACGGTTTCCTGATTCTTCACGGAACAGATACCATGTCTTATACTGCTTCTGCTTTAAGCTTTATGCTGAAAGGTTTGAGAAAACCGGTGATCATGACAGGTTCACAGCTGCCCATCGGTGATCTGAGAACGGATGCGAAGGAAAATCTTCTGACCAGTCTTTATTATGCCAGTCTTTATGAAAATGATGAGGCCGTTATTCAAGAAGTGGCCATTTATTTTGAGTATAAATTATTAAGAGGAAACAGAACCCTGAAATATTCTGCCGAGTATTTTGATGCCTATGCCAGCCCGAATTACCCTATACTGGGACAGTCCGGGGTTCACTTAAATATTATCAAGGAAAATCTTTACCGGTGCGATCCGGAAATAAAATTTCATGTAGATGAACATATTTCTGAAGATATTCTTTTCTGGAGAATTTTTCCGGGAATGCATCTGAGCCATTTTAAAGAAATCCCTAAAATGAAGGTTCTTATTCTCCAGGTTTTCGGTTCCGGAACTATTTTCAGCAGTGAAAAGACGCAGGAAACACTTCAGGAGATCAGAAATAATGGAACTGAAATCGTAGTGGTAAGCCAGTGTATATCAGGAGGTATATCGTTCGGGAAGTATGAAAACAGTAATATTTTTTCAAGGATAGGTGCGATCAGCGGTAAAGATATGACGGCAGAAAGCGCCATCAGTAAAGCTATGCACCTGATAGACAATCCGAGCTACTCAGGAACCTTTGCAGACAACTTTACCAAAAGTCTTTGTGGAGAAATAACTGAGTAATTTTAAAGAATAATTTGCAGATTCCAGAAATTAGCCTATTTTTGCAATCTCAAATAGAGAGGTGTCCGAGTGGTTGAAGGAGCTACCCTGGAAAGGTAGTATACGGGTAACTGTATCGAGGGTTCGAATCCCTTCCTCTCTGCAAGAAGATAAGAGTCTTAAACTTAATTGTTTAAGGCTTTTTTTATTTTAGTTTTGTTATACATTCTTTAAAATTTTACACTCATTTCTTTCTGTTCCTAAAACATTCCTAAATCATATAATTAATTTGTCCCGTTTATCAACAGCATTGATGGTTTTTAAATAATTATTTAATGAAGAAAGAAATTACATTCGCAATAATGTACATGAAAGGAAAAATTATTATCGGCATATTTTTATTGGGTTTAGCAAACAACTTATTACACGCACAGATCAGCCCGCCGGGTCTTGGGGATGCCAATACGGCTTTCTGGTCGGCTTTTGGAGTTAAACGTCAGCTGGATTCTCTTGGAAAGAAGCAGTCTTTAAGTTATATTGCTTTGGGGCGGAAAAGCAGTCCGGACAATTACAATCCAGTTTCAAAACAGGCTATTATTGTTCTGAATCACGAAGTTTATCATTCTTTTGCTCTCAATCAGCAATACAGCTATGCAGTAAGCTACCGCCGGCAGCCAAAGTATGAAAGCTCCGCACCTTATGAAAAAGAGGCTACGGAGCAGGAATTCAGGATCTATGGAAGGTATGCTTATACTTTTAAGTTAGGAAGAAGATGGAAACTGAAAAATACAGTCCGCCAGGAATTCCGTAAGTTTTTTGATGCCGATTTCCGTAAAACGGAGGAAAATTTTCAACTAAGAACAAGAGTGAAAAGCCAGCTCACCTATAATTTATCCAAGAAAAACAATCAGAAGTTAGCTTTAAGTGCCGAAGGTTTGTTTTCTGTGAGCTATCTTAATGAACCGGAACAGAAATGGACGCCTTTTGGATACAGGGGAATGCGTATTGGAGCTTACTATATGTCCAGTATTCCTCACTCTCCTTTCAGTGTAGACATAGGCTATGTCAATGATCTGATCAGAGGCAGCAGGAGTGTAAAGAAAGGCGGTGTACACTATCTGGCAGCAGACCTTATCTGGAATTTGCCTTTTAAAGTTGGTAAATGATGAGTGGTAAATTGTGAGGGATGAATGATAATCATCATTAACAAAATCCCGGCGTTTCTACCGGGATTTGCTTTTGGAAAACCTTTGAAAGTCTTCCATCAATATAATTTAGATATGAATGTTTGGTGTAAAGTTTAATTACAGATCGTCAAAAACTGATGGCTCATCTGTACTTTGAATTTGGCTTCTGATTTTAATTTAGCATAAACAGTGTATTCAAAAGCACGTACGGCTTTCAGTTTTCTGTCTATATATTCTGCAATCTGCACGACAGAAAAAATAAAATCCCTGTACACAGCAATATCCACTGTCTGTCCGTGGCAAGGAAGATAAGCCTTCAAAAAAGGAACTGCAGCCTGATGCTTGTTGTAATTGACACAATATCCTGCTCCTTCCCTTGCAGTAACCACTTCACTGGTGTTGATATAATCCAGAACTGTTTTATTTTCTTCCGGGGAACTGCTGTTCTTTAACAGGTGTCGGTTGATTTTATCCAGGATATGCTGGGCATATTCCATCATGGTGATGGTTTTCCACTCAAATATATGGTTCATCCCTTTGGCCTTGAAATGTTTTTCATTTTCACAGTTGGTGCAGAAAGAAATTCCGATTTTTTCATGATAAGGCAAGAAGCAATCTTTAATCTCCATGGAAGCATCAGCCAAAAGCTTGTCGCCTGCAAAGCTGTAATACAGATAAGGACTGTAAAGGTCTGCAAGAGCCTTCAGATAATCAATTTCGCTGGCGTTATGATATTCTTCAAACCATTGTTCAAGGGTGTCGTAATAATGGCTTTCAAATTCTTTAAATGTTAAGTAAAACGGCAATTCCATAGCTCTGTAATTTTGATATGACAAAGCTATTGCTGTAATGCGACAAAACTTGACGTGTTATTTTTTTTTAAAATGTTTTTAAAGATGAGAGCCAAGATTTCAGATTTCAGACGTGTGTAATGGTGGCTTCGGGAGTCTTAGCTACCGGATATTTGTATTTTTGTTCAATATTTCCGGATCCATTGTTTATAAGCAGTAACCGTCTTACCCTCTTACTCTTAAACCTTCAACAAAACTCGCAACTCTCTAAAACTCTCCCACACTCTAACCCCGAAACTCACACCCCACATCTATTTATCATAATTCATCATCACAAATTCAAAATAATGAATCATTTTCAGGTAGTTTTCTATACTGATATACTCATTGGTGCTGTGGATGCTCTGCTGTTCCGAGCTGTTGATCCGGATTGGCATAAACCTGTAGATATTTTTGCTTACGATCTGGTATTTATAGGCATCGGTTCCGGCCATGGTAAGATAAGGAGTCACAATAGCAGATGGGTAAATCTCTTTCACACCAGCTTCTATTAATTTAAATCCTTTCGTATTGGAAGATGAAACGGCCGAAGCTTCCCTGGTGTTATCGATCTCTTCTACCTCAACATCGAAACCTTCTGTTGCTTTTGCAATATGATCATGAACGTCTTTCACTGTATTTCCAGGAAGAAGCCTGAAATTCACTACAAATTCGACCTCGGGAGAAAGCACGTTGGTTCCGTCGCTTCCTTTCATCATTGTCAGAGCCGTTGTTGTACGTACCAGAGCATTAGTTGTATTATTTTTAGTTAGTTGTGACAGAAGAAGAGGTTTCAGCAGCCACTGATTCGAAATAGCCAGTCTGCTGGTAAAAGGCATTGCACCGCCAATATTATTGAAAAATTCTTTGATAAGCGGAGTTATTTCTGGTTTCATCTGATCATCTTCAAGACGCTGCATAATCACTGCGGCTTTTCCTATCGCACTTTCCATAGGAGGCATAGAGGAATGCCCGCCAAGTCCTTTCACCTTTATTTTTGCAGATAAGAATCCTTTTTCTGCACAACCCACGACAGCAACATCGGAATCTACTCCTGCCACATTTCCTTTCTGCATGATCAGACCTCCTTCGTCATAAACCGTATCGAACTGAAGTCCCTTTTTCTTAAAATAATCTGCAATCTGCATTGCTCCTTTCTGTCCGCCCACTTCTTCATCAAAACCAAAAGCCAGGTAAATATCCCTTTTCGGCACTTTTTTATTCTTAACCATTGTATTCATTGATTCCATCAGGGAAAAAAGCATCCCTTTCATATCGATGGCTCCCCTGCCATAAATCCTTCCGTTGGCCACGTTTCCTGAAAAAGGTTCAAAATCCCAATCTTCCGCTACTTTTGAAACAGGTGATAATGGTTGATCATCAGGCCTGAAAATATTAAGTTCTTTATTGATCACATCGGCCTCTCCGGGAGGCACAACATCTATGTGGGAAAGGAAAAGAATGGGCTGTAACGAGGGATCACTTCCCTTAAACCTGAAAACCAAAGCATGGGTATTGACTTCATTGTTTTCGGTATTCTGGTAAACCAATGGATAAGATGCTTTCAGGTATTCTTTAAACTGATAAAAGGGAGCATAATTGAATTCGCCCAGACTTCCAGTAGAAACGGTAGGAATCTTGAGGCCGCCTGACAGGTGCATTACAGCAGAATCATTTTTTACAGGCTTCCATCCTTCCGACGTTTGTACTGCAATCTTTTTAAAAGGATAAGTATACATTTTGATGAGCAATACAGCAACTAAAATGACAAAAATACCGAGAACGGCTAAAAGGAACTTTTTCATGGTAAATAATTTTGTGTTGTGATTGTATAACAAATATACCAAACAAAAGGGCTATAACCATGTTAAAAGCGAAGTATTTCCCATAGGCAAGATAAAAAAGCTGCTATCAATATTGGCTCAAAAGCCCGGAATTCACCTCGAAAAACAGTTTTGTGTTTTCCAGTCTGAATTTTTCAACGGTTTGTTTTGCAGAATTATTGATTGAAATAAAACGTACCACTCCTTTTTCTGTCTGTCTGAAGACTTCAATAATATAATAGCCGTTATATTCATAGGCATATAAAAGTCCGTTCTGTATTTCTTTTTCAGGAGTTTTAATGGAGAAATTATTCTTTATATCTGCCAAAGTTTTTCCGGCATAATAAAATCCCAGCATATTGTTATAAATACTGATTTTCGTGTAGGTAAAAAGAACCTGTGAAGAGGGTTTTTCTTTAAGGTTATTAAGAATATTGCCAACATCTTTATTGGTGAAAAAGATGAATTCTTTTTCAACCTTATTGAATATATAATCTTCATAAAAATTAACATCCAGTGTTTCGTTTTGAAGAAATAATTTTCTTGTTATGTTTTCGGGATTAGGTACTGCTTCTGTATGAATGGGTTTTATGTAATTTGTGCAGGAAAATGTGATGAGAAGGAGTGGGATATAAAGGATATGGGAGATTGTTTTCATGAGTATTGTCTTTGTGTAAATTTAGGTTTTTATTTTTACTAGTATTCAGGTTATGAAGGCATTATCAAGCTTACTATCCGTCTGACGGTAGTATATCAAAAAGTTTTGCCAAGCCTCAAGTAAGTGTCTTTTTGCCTTTTTTAAGTGGCCAGCGTTAGTTAGTACAGTTTTTCTAAATGATGAGCAGACTGGAAAAATTGCTTGCTAAATAAAACTTCATAATAAATAAAACCTTGCAAAATTGCAAGGTTTTATTTATTATCTGTCACATGATAAAATAATGCGGCAGCGAGGGAGTTGGAAGATAGGCGGAGTCACATATAAATACGGCTATTAAATTTTTTTTCAGAAAAAATATGTAACTTGAAAAGCAATCTATAGCTGTTTCTTTTATATATTCTTTCTTTATGAACAAAAGAAAAAACAGCTTAATTTACTAACATTATTATCTATAAAAAATTTACATTATGAAAAAAATTATTGTACTCTTTTCTCTATTTAGTATTTCTATTATCTCTGCGCAAGTTGGTCCGCCACCTCCATCAATGCCCACCAAAGAAAACGAAGTTCTCATTAATGAACTGATTAAAGTAACAGAGTTTGAAAACTATTTTTACAGCTACTGTAAAAATAAAGTAGAACAAAGTGCCAAAGAAAATAATTGGGACGATAAGAAAAAACAGGATATTATTAAAAGTATACGATTTGAGGGATTTGCAACAAATACGATTTACAATAATTTTGCCCGTAATACTAAAGAAGATTTGGAAGAAACAATCAGTCTAATAAAGAAATTAAATCAAAAAAGAAATTTATCTTCAACAAAATTAATTGTTTCAAATCTCATGATACAAAATAATTTAGAAGGTTATGTAAAGTCTCTTTTAAAGGGAGATTATCTATATCTGAATAAATAAAAAATTACTTATGTAGAAAATAGGCTGTCTCATTTTGAGACAGCCTATTTATATAATGTATTATGGAATGTTTAATTCTTTAAAATAAAATTTTAAATCTGTAGAGTCTAATTTTAAAGGTAATTCTTTATAAGACCAACCATTGTAAGGCGGTTTTAAACTATCAAATATTTTTTGTTTATATAACATAATGAAATATTTAGGTCTTAATGAATCATATAATAAAAGATATTTTTCACCTTTTTTTAAAATACTCGTACTTGTACACGTTCTATCATATTTTTCTCCTTCAACAAAATAAATAAAATCCGAGCCAACACCCCTATTATTTTTCTGATGTCAATCCGTTGTTATATATGCTACAGTATATTTTGCATTTTTTTTTGCATTTTTCTGATGCCTTTTACCATAAAAGTTTGCTATAAAAAATATTAATATAATACAAAAGCCTATAATAATAAAGAAATATTTTTTTCCTATATTAATTACCGCTTTTATACTTTTTATTTGCATCGTTTAAAATTTTATCTGTTCCATTCATATAAACACTTGGGAGAATAGTACCTGTTAAAATATTACCTCCACCAATGACTCCAGCTGCATTTCCCAAGGCACCTGTCATAACTTTAACAGCATTAATAGAATTGTCTCTATTGTCATATCCTGAACCAAAAACATTATTTGCCGTGTTCAATAATAAGTTAGTTCCTGCCAGTATACCCTGCCATTGGTAGCTGCCACCACCGCCAACAAAAGTATTAATAAATAGCTGCTTTCTATCAACATTCTCTATACCACCTTTAAAATAGGTTTGTGTAGAAAGATCTGTTAATCCTCGTTGTCCAACTCCTATAAAATAGTCTCCTACTACAGATCCTGTTCCTCCAGAAATAATAAACCCAGGAATATATGCTTGTGCAGAAAGAAATTTGTCTAATTTATCTACTTCTTCTGAGCTCACATACGGAGCTTGATCTTTTGCAATAAAAGCTTTTCCATCTACTGTATAATTTCCTCCCTCTCCTAAAATAACTTCTCTATCTACGCCTGTATCTATTCCATTACTTGACATTGGTGTTGTATAAGTACTATTTTTATCTCCTCGTCCATCAGCATAGGCTACATATCCTGCTTTACTAGCTTGTTCAGCAGAGGTAATATCACTATGATATTCCCAGCTGCTCTGTCCAGTTCTTTTTACCCAATCTTGTTCTGATCTACCATCGGGATCAATAAATCTTATTGGATTGTTCAAAGCATAATTATATGGACTAAGTCTTCTTGATTTCTCCGCTAAAGGATCAATCACGCCCCATCTTCCCAAATCCGGCATATACATCCTTGCACCATAATCATACATTCCTGTCTCCTGAATTTCTTTGCCATTGTACTTATAATTAAAATACCCTCCCAATTGTCCATTATTATTTCCACCAATATGGTTTAATCCAAATGGATAATAATTGTTGGTATCTGTTACTTCAAGAACGCCTTCGCTGTTTTTGGCAAAACTTACCCTGCTATTTCCTAAATGGTCTTTATACTGGTAAATATAACGGTTTTCCGTGAAATTGTAAAAGCCTTCTGAAGTAGGTACAAAATCCAGCTTCCAGGTCGGAGGATCACCGAGCCCCGGAAGTCCTTTACTTACAGTATCATAGGCCTCAATTTCAAAAGCTGTTTCGGTTCTACAGGTTAAACATATGCTGCCTCCATCAAAATAGCTATACTGAAAACCATCCAGGTAGTCTACTGTATGGGTTGTACCCTGAAAACCCCTTCTTGCCTGTACAACATAGTTTTTACGAATCTTCACTCCATCTGCACGGTATAAATATTCCAGGCTGACATTGGTGGTCTGACCAAGGAAAGGATCTGTCTGGGTGATAGAAAAGTTATTTGGCAGGTTAAGATAATTATAAATGATATTTTGTATGCCTTTATCTTTCATATTGATCATGTTCCCGTTCAGGTCGTAATCAATCATATTGTTTCCTCCTTCGTATCCTGAATCGTTTAACGAATTTTCAACCACCTGGTTCAAACGATTACCCGTATAATTATACGTTAAGTTATCAACAAGCTGGGTTGTTCCTGCAGGCGTTTTTCCATTTCTGGTTAAATGGGTAATGTTTCCATTCAAATCATAAGTCACATTTTCATTAAAGAAATAGTTATTGGGAGCTGTAGTATAGGCCTCTCTGTAAATTGCATCAGTCAACCTGTTCAATTTGTCGTAGACATAATGGTATGCTTTGTAGACATCATCGTTAGCCATTTTCCAGTGTACTTCTGAAATATTCCCTCCGTATTGTGGAGCTGATGTGCCGGGAATAGCAGGGTCCTGATATCTCATGGAATATCCGAATAATCTGCCGTTCAGATTATCGGGATCATTAATCTTAGTCATCCAGCCTCTGATATTATAAGTATAGTCAATACTTTGAAGAGGAGTTGGAGCTGCTACAGCCCCACCAACTTTTTTATTAGAAAGCTGGGATAATTCATTATAGGTATTCTGAGACAGGATTTCCTCTGGATTATTATCTACCTGATGCTTATGTACCAGCAGCCTGTTTTGATGATCATAGGTAAAGTTTTCTGTGATGACTCTCTCTATGTCTGTATTTAATCTTTTATGTTTAGTAACAACGGTTTGAGCGGCTCCTGAAAAATCCAGTCTGGATTCTGTTTTGGTATAGCCTCCCAAATGGTTGATGGAATAACTTCCGACTGCTCTTCCTTTAGTGTCGTAATAGGTATAGTTTTTTGTCCAGCTATCATCTTCGATATTCTTTACCAAACTCATTACAGGAAGTCCTTTGGTGCTTTTTCCGTCTGTAGGAGTGTCGGTCAAAACAGATTCTCCCTGAATTGTTGAAGGAAAGGATGGATTGAAACTGTAACCCTGGGGATAAGCGTCATAATAATTAACAGATAATAATTTGAAGTTCGTTGTAGGATAAGCCGAACCATTGGTATAATAGACATCCATTCCACTATTATTCCAACTTACTGTACTTCTGACTTCATTATTTGAACCATGTCCTTCGATTGCAGCAACCTGCTGGATTCTTCCAGGAGGACTGTCTAAAATACCTGTATAGATAGGCCTTGAAAACTGATCATACTTGGTAAAAAGCCACTGTCCTTTTGCCTCTAAATTAGAATCCCTCGTTAAAACCAACCTATCCTGCTTATCATACACCATATATTCCCAGCCTTTGCCAGGAAGTTTCTTTTCTACAAGCCTGCCCCTTCCATCGTAGCGGTACTGATAACATAAATCGTTCAATACAGTATCCGTAATAGGACCTGCTAGTGCTTTGGGTGGAATAACAAATGCAAGCTGGTCATATTCATTGTAAACATAGTAAGTGTCAGTATTATAACTTCCGTCATTTTTCCTTACCATTATAACCTGCCCTTTTCCATTCTTGTATTCTTTGGTAATACTGCCATCTTCATCTGTTACCGTAGTTTTATACAATTGGTTTGGTGGAAAATATTCCAGAACAAGTGCAGATGATGTCGCATTATTTGCCCAGCTAGTATTGGTTGTAAACTTATAAACTTCATATTGAGCGTTGGTATCATATTGGAAGGTCACAGGCTTGTTGGCCCAATCATTTCCCACCTGAATCTGCTGTTGGATTCTGTCCAGTGGTGAGTTTTCTAAAACCTTTTCTGCATAGATCTTTTCTGATCCATACACGGATGAAGCATTGGTTAATGGATTGGGAACAATAGCCCCATTCTGAGTTCCAGATTGAGGAATGGGAAGATAGTCTTTAGTATGTCTTCCAAATTGATCATATTCTATAGGGGTAACAACGTCTCTTCCCAGTGGTGAGGCTTTTACACCAATGATTTGTTTAGGTCTTCCCAAACCATCAAAATACTGGACAGTTTCAGAGGATTTTGTGGGTGTGGTTCCGCTATAATCCAAATAGGTTTTGGACTGGATATAGTTTTCCGTATTAGGAAGCGGAGTAAGCTGGGCACTTATTAAGTTTGACAGAAGTAAAGTTCCTATCGGTATTAATATTTTTTTCATCGTTTGTTAGTTTTTGTAGTTGTACTTCATTTCCTTTAACACCTTTCCATTCACATCAATTACTTTTTGAAGCCTGTTTGCTGAATCATAGATATAACTTTCCTTGATTCCCGAAGGTGGGGTAATGCTTCTTACTCCAATTAACGGATCATATGTGTAAGTACTAACCTGATAACTTGCCAGCGCAGAATTATTTCTGAAAATCTCTAAAGCAGAAACAAGTGACTGCTCTGATGTATCGGTACCAGTTTGGGCGTCATTATTTGAAGCTGAAATGGCTTCTATAAGAGCTGGAAGCTCTATCAGGCTTCTATATTCAGCTCCCTCTATTTTTGCAATAGGTAGACTTTTATTATAGCCCCAAATTATTGTTACAGGTAGACCGCTTTTCGTTGTATACTCAACCACATTACCTTTATTATCATATTTATAATTAACTTCCGGTATCATTAATTCAGATTGAATATCTTGTTTTAATATGGAATATGGTAAAGGAAGACCTTCTGTTATAATGTTGGCTTCTGCCTGGCTCAATGGATATAATGATTCTGTTTTTGAGATAGTTTTCCCATTTACACTATTTTCTGATTGTTTTTTTACAACCTTAACCTCCAAAGGAGTATCAATCATATTTTTACCAATTAAAAACTGATTTCCTTTATCCAGAGGATATATATAGTGGGTATTAAATGTTTCCCCGCTACTTGTTATCTCCCTACTTTCTTTTAGTAAATATTTATTAGATATATCATAAAAAAGTTTTTTCGTTGAGGTTATTCCTTCAACACCGATTTCTCCCGCCTCTTCTTGTTGATTATATTCGTCAAGGCTTGCATAATTTTGTTTTAAAAGAATAGGATTTTTATATTCAATTGTTTTGTTAGCATTTAATTTATTTATAACATTCACCCATTTATAGAGTCCTATATAATAATTGCCTATTCGTTTATTCAACTGTCCATTACAAGAAACTTCAGTCAGATCATCAAGAGATAAAGAAATTTTTAAATTACAGAACTCATTGTTATTGTTATAAAGATATTCATTAGCCTCCTGTTTAGTTTTGTATATATTACCATTCTTTTTTTCATAATATTTTATTTTTAAAAGCTGCCCGTCAAACTCAGTTCTGTTAGATTGAGGAGGAAAGTATATATGATTGTATATATATCCTAACAAATTCATCTTTCCATCATCAGTATCAGCAAACCCTAAACCTGAAGGAGAAGATGGACTTGTAGAACCAGATCCATATGCCGGATTTATTCTTTCAATAGCGTCATCTGAATCAATTTGATAATGTTTTTCATATCCACCTTTTTCAAAATCATCGCTGCCTAAACTATATGAAATTATAGAATATCTGTTTTTATTTTTGATATCATAATAAGGACTTGTATTTGAAGAAGTATATGTAGTTGTTGTCAAGCTTCCTCCGTCAACTGTTCCAGAGAATACAGAAGAAAGAGTTTTTTCAGGTTCAATAAAAAATTTATCTGCCGTATATATTTCTTCTTTAGTATAAAATTCGGTTGGCCTGTAATAGTATCTTTTATAAATTTTCTGATTATTCTCTGAGATATCAGACCTGGTTTTTACTCTTAATCCTAAATAATTCCTAAAGGCTTTTACTTTAATATTATTTATAGTTCCATAAAAAAATACTTCTTCCGTATAGTTTGCTTTAAAAGCTAAAGTCATTCTATAACTTTTCCCCTCTTTGAACGCCAGATCATAGGTAAATGTAGGTGCTGGGACGTTTGGTCTATTATACGTTAATATCTCCTTTTCTAATATCAATTCCTGGTTTATACTATTCTCATCATATTCATACAATTTGAAAATTGCATATCTTGGCGTGTTAATGGTAGTGGTTCCACCGCTTAAATTAATTTGAACTGTCTGATTCATGCTCAGCCTTGGAAGAAGAATTTCTTTGGTGTATATATTATCAAATGTGTTTATTGATAATGGGTCTGTAGAATTTAAATCTACCTCGTCTACATCATATGCTTTCGGAGCTTCATATTCATACTCTGTACTTCCTCCTGTTGGATATATAATTTTTTTTAATGAACCATATAAACTTAGATTAAAATTCGGTTTTCTATCTCCAAAATTCTGTTGTGTAATAAAAGGATGAAGATCTCCATAATCACTACCAGTAAAATAAGGATGATATGGCAACGGTAACAATGAAGGGTTATTAGCTCCATTATAAAAACCTAACATATCCTGAGCATTAGATAAACGAGAAGGTAAATTATTTGGATTATTGTATTCAAAAGAGTAACTTTTATCATAGATCTCTTTTTTAAACAAATTTATCTTTGTCAGAAAGAAACGCTGAATGGGAAGTTGTCCTTTATCTTCAAAGAAATACTCAAAATTAATCTTTTCAAAAGACTGATTATTTATCCTGTAATCTATAGATTCGAGATACTTCCCAAAATCGGAATTATTTTTATTTTGATAGTTGAAAATTAAACTGCAATTACAATCATTTCCGACAATTTGAGATATTCTCTTTTTATTTTTTACAATTAATCTTTGAATATCATTTTTTACTATTATCCTTTCAGGTATTACAACAGGATCTGTTTTTCCTTCAATGTGTGTAAAAGTGCTTATTTTAAGAATATTATTAGAAATTGAGTTTTCATTTTCGTAATAAAAACTAACACTGTCTCCGTTTGTTCCTATAGTTTTATTTAAATAATAGGCTGTAGGCACGTACATAGGAGGGTGAGAAATGGTAGAACCTGACTGTTCAATAAAATCAGTTCCTCCAAAAATATACTTAGTACCATTTGTTGCTATTATTTCAAAACCATCAAATATATGGCTATTAGATACAACAGTTCCATTGGAAAGCATATTTACTTTTACATTATAATCATTTTGAAGAAATTTTGGATTGAAGTTTTCATCTAAAACAAAAGAACCTGAAATTCCACTAACATTGAATCTAAAAATATCTTTTTGAGCATCGCTTGTACTGGGCTGAAAAATAATTCTCCTCATAAAATCATTCGGAGAACAATCAGTTGCAAGGTAGTTTTTTATGGTATTCTCATCATAATTTAATCTCTCATTTGCAAGTTCATCTGCCTGACCATAAACTGTCCTTGTAAGAACTCCTCCAACTTTTAATAACCATGACATACCTATTTCAGATGATAGGTCATCAACTTTTACCCCAGCAGTATGATAAGAAATATTTACAGATTCATTTAAGCTTCTGTTATTTATGGTTAAAAGAGGAAGAAAGACATTTGCAGCTCCAGTATAATCTTCATCCACTTTAACATCATTAACAAACTTAAATGCTTCTGGTGATGGAGGTGTATAATTAATTTCCTGAGCATAGTTTTTTATTCCGATTAAAGAAATGAGAATTATTATTTTTTTCATTGTGTTATTTTTTTATCAGTTTAGCACTAGCTGTTTTATTGTTATCCGTTTTTATAGTCACCAGATAAGCCCCCTGAATCAAGTTCTGGGTATTAATCTTAGTAACCTTATTCTTTGTCTTCAAACTCTGAAGCTGTCTTCCGCCCATATCATATAACATAATATCAGCCTCTTTAAAATCGAAGCCTATTTCCACATAAGCATAATCTGAAACAGGATTCGGATAAATCTTGATGTCCTGTTTTTCAATTAACTGATCAAGCTGCTTATCTCCCAGCTTTACGATCTTCCAATTCTCTTTTCCAAGCTCTTCTGCACTAGTTCCTGCTAGAATGATAGAGCCGTCTCTATTCAGTTTTATATCAGATAGTCTTTCTTCCCTTTTCCTGGATTCGCCTTTCACATGTTTTCTCCATTTTTCATTTCCATCCTGATCCAGATACAGCATCCAGAAGGTTTCGTCATCAGTTTGTATCTTTCCTTCTGCCTGGGTGTAACCTCCTAAAAGAATTCCTTTGGAAGATGTATCATCTGCTGAGTGAAGTACACTCGTTCCCATCAGAATATCCCTATTTCCGAAATTGTAGGATTTTTGCCAAAACTCTTCGCCTCTTTCGTTTAAGGAGATTAACCACAGATCGGTTCCTTCTTCAATTCCTACGGTTTTATTTCCTGATCTCTCGGATCTGGATTCTCCTCCTATTAAATATCCTGTAGATGTTAAGGCTAATGTTCTTACGTGGTCATCTGCTTTACCGCCAAAGTTCTTCTCCCATTCTACCTTTCCTTCTTTTGAAAGTTTGATGATATAATAATCTCCCTCACCAAAGTTTTCAGTTTTCTTTGAGCCTCCTGCATTGCTTCTTGAATAGACTCCTAACAAAGCTCCTCCATCTTTGGTAGGAATCATTTTCTCCACTTCATCTAATCCTTTTCCTCCTAAAACTGATTGGGATATTTCTTTTCCATCCCTGTCAAGTTTAATAATTAAAATATCTTTTGATCCGTAACCTTTTTTAGAATTCTGAACGTTACCAGCTACGAAAAATCCTAAATCAGTGGTCTGAATAACAGATCGGGCTTCTTCATCGGAAGAAGTTCCTAATGTTTTCTGCCATAATTCATCGCCAAATTCATTAAGCCTCACCAGCCAGATATCGGATCCACCTTTGGAGTCTTCTTTTTTATCTAAACTTTTTCCGGAATAAGAAGTGCCAGCAACAAGAAATCCACCTTCCTGGGTAGCTACAGATGCCGATAAATAATCGTGATTCTGACCTGAAAAGTATTTCTCCCAAACTTCTTCTCCCTGCTGGTTTAATTTGATTAAATGGAAATCGTAGCCGCCATTCTGCTTACTGCCTTCTGCCTGAAGCTTACTGCTCTGAATACTGCTCCCTGTTATTAAATATTGACCGTCAATGGTTGTCGTGATTTGGCTTAGAAAATCCTGGGTATTGGATTTAATATCTTTTTGCCACAATACTTCCTGGGCAGACAGGCCCAGAACTGTGCATAGAATACATGCACCAGAGTAAATTTTCTTCATCTGCTTGTGTATTTAGTTAATCTTAGTTTTTATAATTCAGCGCAAATTT
>Ga0160498_100146_pt1 | contig 36637 bp, 31 predicted proteins | sample DIDnMG_10_FD_108248 | JGI IMG/M metagenome (GOLD analysis project Ga0160498, IMG submission 108248) | Enriched soil microbial communities from UW Madison campus, WI, USA - DID2878_E24_Xylan MG | ecosystem: Environmental > Terrestrial > Soil > Unclassified | place: USA: Madison, Wisconsin... | reverse complement strand
GTGAACTACACCGGCAGCCTGGTGTCGGCCAGCACCACGGGCTACGGCAGCACCGGCGTGGGCTTCTCGGGCCTGCCGCGTTCGTCGACCGGCTACGACTTCGGCATCCGCCACGCGTTCTGAGGACTGATCCGCACGAAGACAAAGAAGGGAGCGCCGCTCCCTTTTTTTGTGCCGACTCCGGCGTTGACACGCGCGGCGCATGTCGGCCCGGCGCGATCGCGCCGAGGACGCGCAGCATGCGCGGGATGCTCAGGATGCCGGCTTCGGATGCGAGAGGCGGCCCGCCTTGCGCGCATGCCTGCAGGCGCCGGCATGCCTGCGCGCGGATGCCGTGCTCGTGCCCGGCTCCGTGATGGTCGCGAGGGTCGACCGGGCGTAGCTGCCCGCCTCGTCGTGCTCTTGCGCGGTGCAGGTTTCGCTGCCGGCCACCAGCATGCCCGCGACCAGCGCGCCGAACGCCAGCAGGCCCGCCAGCCGCGGCATCCATGCGCTGCGGTGCCAGCCCTGCCGGGCGGTGCGCGCGGCAGGCGCCCTGTTCCATCGCGCTTGCATCGAGCGCCTCTGTGCCTGGCCGGTCGCGGCTGCGGTGGGCAGCGGGCCGCCGAATCGGAGCGCTTGCGAAGCGCCGTGTGTGTCGCGATGCCAGGGGCTGTTCATGGCTGCCATGTTGGGCTTCAAAACGGGAGAAAAATTGGACGGCCGGCGCATCGGTTGTGCGCTGCTTCAGCGGTTGAAGCGGCGCGGCCCGTGCGGCCAGTCGCCGTTCAGCAGCAGCCCGAGGCCGGTGGCGCGCAGCGCCGCGGCCAGGGGGTCGATGAAGAAGCCGCCGACATAGCTTGCCGACTCGGGAAAGGCCTCGGCGCGCGCGACTGTCGGCGCCGGTGCCTGCGCGACAGGTTCCGGATCGCGCTTCGGATCGCGCTCCGGCTGCGCCACGCTGATCCACGCACCGGGCGGGTCCGCCGTGACCGTCATGTACTCGGCTCCCTCGAACTCGTAGACCAGTGCGTACTTGCCGCCGGGCAGCCAGGTGCTGGACACCACGCGTGCCTGCGATGCCGCGTGCGCCGCGCCGCAGGCCATGCCGATGCAAAGCGCGCCGGCTGCCAGAGCCATTCGTTGGAAGCGGAGGTTCATGCGATGTGCCTAGGAATCGAGCTTCGCGCTCAGGCTGAAGGCGCGACGATCTCGGAGGAATTTGGGACGCCGGCTCGCGGGCCGCAGCGGCCCTTTTGGCGTGTCAGTGCCCGTTGCCAGGCGCCGGAACGAACTCGCGCTGCTTCAGGAAGTCGTAGAGGCTGACGGCCAGCACCTGCGCGATGGGGATCGGCAGCGTGAGCCGCAGCACCGCGGCGCGGTTGACGGAGCAACGGTCGGAACTGTGGTCGACGCGGCTGGCATCCAGAGTGATGTGGACGCAGCCCGCATTGACCCAGTAGCCCGAGACTTCGTCCGCGAACACCTGCGGTGCATGCAGGTCGTCGAAGTAGGTGGCTTTGGGAGGCTGGGACATGGTGGGGCCGGAAATTGGAAGCCCCGATGATCGATAGCGATCTGGTAGAAAAATGGGCTGTTGCCCGAGCGGTGCCGTGGCTAGAGGTCTTCCGGCGGTTTGGGCTCCGGCCTTCTGATCACCGTGCCGAGGACCGATCCATGCACATTCGTGGTCGCCCCGGTGGGCATGGGAGTGCCCTTGGCCCAGGTCACGATCTTGTCGAACTCCGTCTTGGCGAGTTGGAAGTTCGCGGCGTCGACGGGGGCGGGCAAGCGCCTGTTCGCCAGAAAAGTCTTCTGAGGATGAAGGAACGGCTCTCCCGACTTGCGCAGGGGCTGTTTCAGGACGGGGGCGGGCGTGAACCTTGGCTGCGCCCTGAACGGTCTGCCCAGCCTGAAGCCCTGCACCATGCCGGCCAAATGAGCGCCGTTGTTTACTGCATGAGTGGACACATCGCTGGGTTGGTAGCTCTTGGTACTTTCGTTGAGCCAATAGAGCTGCTGCTTGATGCCGGCCGGCCTCTCGACGACTTGGCGCTCGAATCCGGGCACCTTGCCGATCCACTTGGCCATGCGTTCCGCCTGCTGGTTGTGCTTTTCCTCGAGGTAGAGCGTACGAATGCCGAGCAATGCAGGGACTTCGATCATCCCGCTGCGCATGCCGATGATCGAGAGGCCTCCATGTTCCTCGGCCAACAGGCACCACAGGCCAAGTTGCGCGGAGCGCGGATCGATCTTCACATCGGTCCATATATCGGTCCAGTCGGAATCCTTCCAGAATTCGGCCAGCGTGGGTTGGGTACGCAGTCCGATCTTGTCGCCTGCGGCGACGGGAATCACGGAGGATGAGCGCCCGATTTCTTCGTGCAGCAGGCGCCAGGTAAGGATCGAGGTGAAGTGATGTGCCTTCTCGGCGGTTCTTGGCCCTTCTTTTGCGAACAGAAATACATAGGCACGCTTCTGCAGAAAGCCTCGTCCCACCAGGAACTTTCGCAAGGCTGGCCGCTTGTCGACGACGCCAGTGCCTACCTTCTTGGGCACCTTGTCCAGCCGCCACAGGGCACGCGTGCTTTTTTGCGTGCCCTGCTCGTCGTTTTCGAAAGCATCTGCAATGACTCCCGTGCCGAAGGTCGCGGAGCGCATGAAGATCGGCCGCGGAATCATTGTCTTCATGAACAGCGGGAGATTTGCGAAGTCTCTTTTGCTGACTTGCCGATAGACGCCCTTCATGCTTTTTTCGCCGGCCTCGTCGGATGAGTCGGACGGATTGATGATGCTGATCAGATTCACCCGGTTCGGGCCCACGATGGATTCGTAGAACTTTTGGAGTTCCGTGCCCTGTGTGCCCAACGAGGGGCACGAGAGGATCAATACCCCGAGCCTCGGCTTCAGCCTGAGAGCCGTCGCGATGGAGTTGCGGTCCCCGCTCATGTGGGCCCCCTGCACCATGACTTCGTCGACGTGGGTCTTGCTGAATGGCATGTCGTACCTTTCGTGTGAGCAGTGTCAGGAGGGTGGGACGGCGGACGTGTCTCTTCAGGCTTCCGGCCTCACGCCGATGATCGAAAAAAAGCGGTTCAAGTCCCCGTCCTCGCGCAGCACTTCCTGCATCAACTGCGGCAGCGGCATGCGCCCCCACGCCACCGCGCGATTCACGAGATATGGCGTCGGGCTGTGTGGCTCCTCGCGCATCAGATAGGCGGCGGCAAGCTCAAGCAGCCGGTAGGCCTCGGCGCGGCTGCCGATCTGGCCGCTTGCCGCGGCCTGCGGCAGAAGCCCGATGGCGGCAAGGGGAGGGGTGAAAGAGGCTTCGCTCATGTGGTTGTCGTCCATCGATGTGGCGGAAATGGCAGATGCGTCCGCTGCCCAGTCGGCGTGCAGCAATTCCGCCGCTTCGGCAGCCGGTTCGGGTTCTTCTTCGTCGCGCGGGTCGCGCCCCTGCAGCATGCTGCGCACCGCCTGTCGCAACTGCGCCAGCATGTCGGTCACCTTTGAAAGGCTGGGCGCACTGGCGCCCAGGCGTTCGTCGAGCAGCGCCGCCAGGCCATCCCAGGCCTCCCAGGCCAGTGCGAGGCGGTCGTCGAGGTACGCGAGCGCGTACACGTCGTAGCCGGCCCGGTCGAGGATGTCCTGGCGCGACGCGACTGCACCTGCCGTGCCGTCGTCCTGCTTCGTTGCCTTCGCTGCCTTCGCGCGGGCAGACGCCGTGCCGAATTCGGTCGTGATGGCGCGTTGCCATTCGCAGAGGTTGATGAAGGGCGGATTCAACTCTGGCCACGGCACCAGCGGCACGCGCATCAGCAGCACCTGCGCCAGCGTATCGTTCGCCCACACGAACGCCGCCGCCCGCATGTCCGCATCGCCGTCGTCCCCGATGCGCGGATGCACGCCTTCCCAGAATTCCCGCACCAGCCCTTCGAGCAGCCGCGCGCCGGCGATCAGCCCGTCGATCCCGTGCCGATGCAGCCAGGCCTCGGTGAGCCATGCGGCCACCTGCAGGTCCTTGCTGCGGCGTTGCAGCAGCTCGGAGCACAGCATTTCGGCCGCGCGCCAGTCGGCCTTCTTGAGGGGGCGGGTCCATTCGCCCATCGGCAGGCTGGCGTCTTCTTCTGTGCGCGCCTCGCGGATGCGGGCGTACACGGGGTCGTAGCGCAGCGACTGACCGGCGGGGCCTTCGGCGGTGTCGATGGCCAGCGGCGCAAGAAATGCCGCGAGGTCCGGCGCGAAGCCGTCGGCGGCGGCTTCGGTGTTCAGTGGGGAGAGCAGGGCAGCCATCAGGGTGTGTTCCATTCGGGCGCGCGTGCCGGGAAGGCGGCGGGCCATATCAGGGCGTTCTTCTTGCCGGCGGGGCTGGCCGCGACGCGCAGGAACACGCGCGCGCGTCCGCCGGCCGGCGTCTGGGCGGCATCACCGGCCGACTGGGCCACCAGCGGGAACTCGAACTTCAGCAATTGCGAGCGGCCGTCGGGGCGCTGCAGTGAATCGCCTTCGCGCTGGCGCTGTGCCAGCGTGAGCAGCGCCCACGGGTCGGCAAAGCGGAAGCTCACGCTCTGGCCATCGGTCAGCAGCGCGGGCTGTTGCGGATCGGCGCGCGCGACCACGGGCGAGTCCTTCGCGATGCGCAGCACCAGCGCCACCGGCATGCCGTATTCCCAGCGCAGCGTGCGCGGCGGGTCGCGCTGCCTGAGCACCTGGTCGCCGACCTCGAAGGACCAGTCGATGATCTTGTTGCCTTCGATCTCGGCCATGGTGTTGACCCGGAAGTCCACGCTCAGGTCGTAGCCCGGCGCGCCGCCTTCGTCGGTCGGGAACAGCGGCAGCAGGAAGTCGCGCGCACGGCTGAAATGGTCGGCGAAGCGGCGCGCCGCCGCGCCCGGCATGGCGGCGGTGCGCACGGCGCCGTCCACGCGGCTTTCCTTCAGCGCGCGCGCCAGCGGATCGAAGGCGCGCGACAGGTCGTTCACGTCCGCCGGGTCGGCCAGGTCGAAGGCGCGCGCGGTGGTGGACGCGCCGAACGGATGCCGCCCCGCCAGCGAGCGGTTGAAGCGCGTGGAGAACTGCGTCCACAGTTCCTGCTGGTCGCCGTACTGCAGCTCGTAGCAGCGCGCGAGCAGGGCGCTGTAGATCTGCTGGTGGCGGTCGGCAAAGTAGTCGCCGATGCGCGCCGCCGGCGCCTTGCCGGCCAGCTTGGCGGCGCAGGTCTCGCGGTCGATCTCGGCGCCGGTGGTGCCCAGGAACTGCTCGAGCAGCAGCAGGCTGCTGTTCGGGTTCTTCAGCCGGTAGCGCTCCAGGTCGCGGTTGATGGCCTGCCAGCGCTGCGCCAGCACCGAGCCCGCGCCCGCGCCGTCGAGCGCCGCGATGTAGCCGTCGGCCAGCTTGCCCAGCGTTTCGGTGCGGTTGAACTGCTGGCCCAGGTAGGCCGCGAGCGAGCCGGTGTCCGATACGCCGAAGGCCACCAGCATCGGCCCGCGCTCGCCGCGCCAGCCCTGGAAGTCGCGCCCGCGCATGGCGTACAGCTCCGACTGGTTGAAGGCCTCGTCCACGGCTTCGAGGCGCTGCAGCGCGTCGCGCGACACCAGCGCGCGCAGGTCTTCGGCGCGCGGGCCGGCGCCCAGTTCGTACAGCAGCGCCTGGATCTTGGCGAGCCGCTGGCGCGAGGCTTCGTAGGCGAGCGCCTGCGTGTCGGTGGCCATCAGCGTGGACGAAACCGGGCGCATGCCGTCGTTCGCGCCGGTCGCGGCCTCGGCCACCTGGTCGACCACCAGTTGCGCGAAGTGCGCGTTCAGCGCGCTCTCCACGGCCGGGCGCACCGTCGGCGGGAAGGCCGCCATGCCCTCGGCCATGTAGCGCTTGCGGATGTCGCCGATCGCCAGGGCCTGGTCGAGCCGCTGCAGGTCCCATGCGGCCGTTGCGCGCAGGCCCGCGCCGGGCAGCTCGCGGTCGCGCGCGGCGGCCATGAAGGGCTGCGCCAGCAGCGCGGTGAGCGCGTCGCGCAGCGCGATGCGTTCGGGCGCCAGCACGAAGCGGCCGTCCTTGTCCTGCCACAGCAGGCCGGGCTGCGCGCCGCCGAAGCGCAGGTTGAACTCGGCGCGGAATTTCTGGAAGGCGTCTTGCGCGTGGCCGCGCACGGCATCGGCCGACTCCTGCCCCAGCAGCCGGTTCTGCTCGATGCGCGCGATGGTGCGGTCGTAGGAGGCACCCAGCACCAGCACCGGCTGGCGCATCCAGCCGCCCTTGCCCGAGGCCACCAGGTCTTCCTGGTCCTTGATGGCGCCGATCACTTCGCGGTAGCTGGCCGTGGTGCGCGCGAAGGTGCCGTTGCCGGCCAGCGAAGGCATCAGCCGCGCCAGCGTCTGTTCGGACACCAGCAGTTCGTTGTTCGCGAACAGCCGTGCATCGAGCTGCGCCGTGCCCTTGTCGAGCGCGCAGCGCAGCGCCGACTGCACCGGCACCAGCGGAATCGACAGCGCATTGCCTTCGGCCGCCTGGCGGAAGTAGCGCAGGTTGCGGCTCAGGTCGGCGGGCAGTTCGGCGCCCAGCGCGTAGCGCACGGCCACGCGCAGGTCTTCGGCGTTGCCGGTCGATGGCTGGCGCAGGCGCTCCACGGCCTGCAGCGCGGCGTCGAGCTGTTCGGCCGAACCCAGGTAGCGCTGCAGCGCGCCGAACTCGGGCTGGTCTTCCACCAGCAGGCCGTTCTTGCGCGGCGCGTCGCCGATGGTCCTGAAGCTCGGCGGCAGTCCGCAGCTGGCGCCGACGATGAATTCGCCGGTCGCCTCGTCCTGCTCCACGCCGCTCAACTGGCTCACGCGGGCCATCAGCTCGCGGCGCAGCGTGCTCACAGCGATGTCGCCGAACTCGCGCTCGATGCGCTCGATCACCCGTTCGTTCAGGTCGTCGAAGGGCCGCCACGAGCCCGGCATGAAGAACGAATAGGTGCCGTCGGTGCGCAGCCGCTCGTTCATGGCCAGCAGCGACAGCGCCTTGTTGCGGTACCAGGCGGTGGGTATGGCCTCGCCGCGCTGCTGCGCGCGCATGCGGTATTGCGCGTCGTGCTGCAGCTGCGAGAGCGCCGACACCAGCGTGGCGTTGTGCCGGTGCAGCTGCCAGGTGGCCACCACCAGGCCGATGCCCCAGCCGCCGAGGAAGACAACCGCCGTCCAGCGCAGCGCGCGGTGCAGCACCGGGCGCGCCAGCGTCTGCGTGCGCGACGGCCGGGTGAGGCCGTATTCGAGAAAGATCTTCTTCTCGAACAGGTCGCGCAGGAACGCCGGCTGGCGCATCAGCTGCGCGATCAGGTCGCCGCCGATGGGCTCCAGGTCCTTGCGGCCGTAGGCGTCGTGTTCGGCGTCGATCGCGGCCACGGCCTGCGCCGATTCGCCGGCGTCGCCGGTCAGGTAGAGGCCGCGGAAGAAGAAGGGCTCGTGGTAGGCGCTCGGGCGCATCAGCTCGTCGACGTACAGCTGCAACTGGCCGCGCAGCGCCTCGATGCGCGAAGGCAGCAGCAGCTGCGGGCCGGCGCCCTGCGGCGCGGTGTCGGTGGCGAAGAGTTCGGCCGACACGTCGGACACCGAACGCACCACCGTGCCCACGGCCTCGTCGACCCAGCCCGGCTGGTAGGTGGTCGACAGGTCGTAGGGCGAAGACCAGCCCAGCATGCTCGCGCGCAGCGGCTCGGGCAGCGCGCGCGCGAAGGCGCTGAAGCCTTCGAGCTGTTCGGCGCCGGTGATGAGCACATAGACCGCGAAGCGCATCGCGAAGCGGTTCTGCGCGAGCCACAGGCGGCGGTGCGCGAGCTTGGCGCGCTTGGAGAGTTCGAGCCGCCCGTCGGTGCTGTCGTCCATCAGCAGCGCGGCCGGAATGGTGATGACCACCGAGTCGAACGGCCGCTGCGGCCGGTAGGCGCGGCACATGCCGAGGAACTCGTCCCACGGCTTCTCGGAGGCATCGTCGTCGTCGGGCGAGCCGAGGTAGGCGCCCTGGATGTCGATGACCACGCCGCGGTCGAAGAAGTGCCACGAGATGCCCTGCGTGGCCGCGGCCGAGGCCGACTCGGTGCTCAGCGCGCTGGCCACGCCCGACTGCTCGATGGGCAGCTGGCGGTGGTCGTCGCCCTCGTTGAGCAGCATGATCCATGGAATGCCGTAGCGGTCGGCGCGCGAGGCGATGTTGCCTTCGATCAGCTCCACCGCCTGGCGGAAGGAGCTGCGCAGCGAGTCGAAGCGGATGCGCGCGACCTTCGGGTCGCTCGACGGCTTGGCGTGCGAACGCCGCGCGGCAAAGTACAGCACCATGCCGAGCACGAGCAGCACCACCAGCGTCAGCACCGCGATGGAAATGAGAAAGAGCTGGTCCGTCAGCATGGCGACGACCTCCTGGGGCTCGTTGAATGGCGCATGTCGTTCATCGCTGGTACGCCCCTGATGCATCGACCGCACCCGGCTGCAGCACCTGCCGCACCGGCCACGACTGCCACAGCCACAGCAGCTCCGACACCGCCAGCAGCGTGGCGGCGCTCAGCAGGAACAGCACCGTCCAGCGGCTCAGCGTGGGCAGCTTGCGCGGCGCGATGTGCGAGAGCGTGCTGGCATAGGCCCGCTCCGACACCACGCGGTCGCGGCCCGAGAAATCGGCCGGCCGCTGGTAGACGAACTGGAACAGCTCCTCTCGGTAGCCGAGCAGCCGCGCTTCCTCGCTGCCGCCGCGGTATTTGCCCTGGAAGCCCAGGGCCAGCGCGAAGAGATACAGCCGCGCGATGTCCCGCTTGGAGGGCTCGCGGCCCGACAGCAGTTCTTCGATGCGGCTGAACACCAGGTCGCCCGCGATGTTGGTGCGGAACAGCGAGGACTCCAGCAGGTGCGCGGTCCAGCGCTCGCGGCCGATCCACGGCGTGTGCAGCAGGATCTCGTCGGCCAGCGCGGCTTTCAGGTAGCGCGCGTCGGCCACGTTCTCCAGCTCGAAGCGGGTGCTGTCGCGGCGCGATTCGAGCGACTGCAGCTCCAGCAGGTTTTCCAGGTGGCGGGCCAGCGACTGCGCCACCAGGTCGGGGTCGGTCTCGCGCGAATCGGCGGTGCGGTCGCGGGCCTTCACGATCTCGTCGTAGAAGGCGCGGAACTGCTTGGTGATGTGGTCGTCGACCGCGAGGTCGGGAAGGGTGCGTGCCATGGGGGTCAGTCCTTGATGAACAGCACGATTTCCTGCGGAGGCTGCGCGGTGGCGCCTTCGTTGGCGTTGGCGATCACCAGCAGCTCGCCGGGCACGGTGAGCGCGGCGCTGGTCTGGATGGCGTAGAGCAGGTAGCCCGAGCCGGGGCGCAGGCCCAGTTCGTCGGCCGACTCGATGGGGCGGCGCACCGCGCCCAGCACGCGGCGTTCGCGCAGCGACGGATAGGCCGACTGCGAGCCGACGATGGCGCTGTCCATCCAGGCCAGCAGGTCCTTGTCGGACTGGCCGCGCAGGCCGATCACGATGCGCGCGCCCGACAGCCACTGCGGCTGCAGCGTGGTCTCGAAGGCGCCGTGGCGGAATTCGAACTTGTGCTCGCGGTACTCCTGGCTCACTTCGGACACCGCGTCGCGCAGCGCCAGCAGCAGCGGCTGGAACACGAGCGAAGGGTTCGCGTGGTCGTAGTCCATCGGCACCGGCGGCAGGCCGCCGGGCCGCAGCAGGCTCAGCGAGGCCAGCAGCGCGCACAGCGACCAGTACATCGGCAGCGGATGCAGGTGCGGCGTGCGCAGCACGGCCTCGGCGTGCGGCAGGCCCGACAGCAGGCTGCGCAGCCGGTCTTTCAGCTCCAGGTGAGCGAGCCGGTCGTCCACGCGCGAAGACGGCACTGCCGTCTGCTTGGCGACGAAGGCGGCCTTGCCGCGCAACTGGCCCAGCAGGCCGGCGGCGGCCGTCCACAGCGGGTTGTCGCGCGCCACTTCCAGCAGCGGCGGCTGCGCGTCGCCGAGCTTCACCACTTCGTTGTCCTTGAAGACCTGGCCCAGCCGCAGGTGAACATGCGTGCCGGGCGGCACCGCGCCCGCGCTCAGCGCCAGGCGCGGCAGCATGCGCGGAATGTTCGCGGGCTCGGCATCGGACACCGCGTCTTCCACCGGCGCGCCGGCCACCGAGCGAAAGCGCACGGTCGCGGAGCGGTGCCGCGCGGGCGCGTTCACGGGCAGCGTGAGGTAGATGTCGAGCGGCTCGTTGGCCAGCTGTTCCTGGTGCGGCGCGAGCGACAGCTCCAGCGCGCCGTGCGCGGCCTCGGCGGCCGAGTACTGCACGGCGGTGCCGTCCGGCAGGATGGCTTCGAGCGCGAGCACGCGCAGCATGCCGGCGGGCAGCAGGCCCTGGTCGAAGACCAGGCGGCGCACGCCCCAGCTGAAGGGAGCGGCGGCCAGCGTCTGCCAGGCCACGAGGGAGTCCATGCGCGCGGAGAACTGCTGGAAGTGCTGCGGCGACAGCAGCATGCCTTCATGCCACTCGACGCGGTCGGTGATGGGAGCGGTGTTCACTGTTGAAAGGTCCGGGTTGCTCAACGCGTGGTCGACACGTCGAAGCTTTGGATGTCGAAGCGGGCGATGACGGCGCCCTTGAGGTCTTCCACCCGCACGCGATTGGCGCCGGGCGTGGTGTAGTTCGCGAAGACGAGCACGGCCGCCACGCGCGGCGAGCCGATGGCGCTGGCGGGCACGCGGATCGTCTGGCCCGGCACCAGCTCCCAGGAGAGGTAAGACAGGCTTTGCGGGAAGGTCTTCTGCAGGTCGGCGCGCGCGCCGAACCACTTGGCGGCGGTGAGTTCGGTGACGCGGGCGAGCATGGCCTCGTCGAGCACCATCACCACGTCGACCGCCACCGGGCTGTTCTGGTTGGCGTTGGACGCGGCCGACAGCGTGAGCTCGCTCCAGTCCACGCGCGTGCCCTTGGGAAAGAGGCTGCCGCATGCGGCCAGTTGCGCGAGCAGCAGCGCGGCGGCGATCCATCTGAAGAAAGTCGAAGTCCGGTTCATCGCGATATTCCAGGGTTCGCCGCGGCGGAAGTCGCGTAGGCGGCGGGGGGCTGCACGGCCTGCCGCGCACCCACGGCAATGCCCATCAGCAGGATCAGCAGGGAAGCCAGCACGCTGCAGCCCGCCAGCAGATAGACGTTGCCGCGCGTGAGCACGAAGCGCAGCGGCTGCACGGGCGCCGCATGGGCGGCGGGCGCGGCCACGCGCTCCGACGGCAGGCCGGCCGACACGATGGCGATCAGCGCGCAGCTGGCCAGCAGCGTGAGCAGGTTGCGCGGGCCTTCGCAGATCAGGTCGATGGCCAGGAACAGCGCCAGTGCCGCTTCTATGGGCAACTGCAGCAGCGACAGCACGATGCCCGCGTAGCCCACGTTGGTCAGGCTGTTGTTGCCGGCCGAGGCGAAGGCCGCCACCGTGGCGCCGGTGCCGATCATTCCGATGTCGGCCGCGCTGAGCGTGCGGTCGTACAGGTTGGCCACGAACAGCGCGAGCAGCACGTAGTAGAGCGCCGAGCCCGCGCGCAGGAACACCGAGGCGGTGGGCACCACCAGCTCCACGATGCCGCGGCTGAAGCCCAGGCGCGCGCTCATCGCCTCGATGGTGTGCGGAATGCTGGCGGTGGTGCTCGACGACACCAGGCTCACCAGCATCGGCGTCTTCAGGTGCTGCAGCACCTCGACCAGCGGCTGGTTGCCGCGCCGGTGGATCACCCAGATGGCCGCCATGCCCAGCAGCGCCACCAGCACCACGAAGTGCAGCAAAAAGCCGCTCATTGCGCGGATGGTCACCGCGTCGGTCTGCGAGAACACATGCGCCGACATGCCGAAGGCCACCACCGGCAGCAGGATGTTGGCGCGCGCGATGATGAGTTCGAGCGTGCGGTAGATGCCCTCGAACATGTGGTTGAGCGCGTTGTGCTGCGTGCGCGCCAGCGCCGCGAAGGCCAGCCCGAACAGCAGCGCGCAAGAAAGTATGCCCAGCGAGCGACCTTCCACCAACACGCGGAAGAAGTTGTCGGGCAGCAGCGTGGCGCGCGGGCGCTCCACCGGCGTGGCCTGCACGCCGCCGTCGTACAGCCGCATTTCCATGTCGCCGCCGTCGCCGGCCTTCTGCACCAGCTCGCCGAGGTGCTCGCGCAGGTCGGCGTCGAGGTGCGCGCCGGGCGAGTTCACCCAGCCCAGTGCCAGGCCCGTGCCGGCGCAGCTCGCCACCAGCAGCAGCGCCAGGCCCGCGATCATCGCGATGCGCCGCGCGGGAAAGGGCAGCCCCATGGTCTGGCGCAGGCCGAAGAAGGTGGCCACCACCAGCAGCGGAATGGCCGCCATGCTCACGATCGACAGGTACACCTGCGCCGCCGTGTAGGCCACGTCGCCCAGCGCGGGCGCGAAGATGCCCGCGACGCCGCCTGCCGCCATGCACATCAGCAGGGCGAGCAGGCTGTGGGACATGCGCGTCAGGAAACCCATGTCGGCTTGTTCCATCCCTTGTCGAGCGCGAAGGCCACGGTGGCGCGGGCCAGCTCCAGCGAGCTGTCGATCAGCGTGAGCGCGCTGTGCTCGGCGGCATGCGCGGCGTGGGCTGCGATCGGCAATTCGGTGCAGCCCATGATCACGGCGGTGGCGCCGGTGGCGGCCAATGCTTGCAGCGCAAGGTCGAAGGCGGCCGCGCCGGCCCGCACGTCGCCGGCCTTCACGGCGCGGATGCAGGCGTCCACATGGTCCTGGCCGGTGGCGGCATCGGGCACGAGGAAATCGATGCCGCGCTCGCGCAGCGCTTCCTGGTAGAAGCCCGAGGCCAGCGCGCCGCGGGTGGCGAGCACCGCCACCCGCGCCGCCCGGCCCGCCGGCGCGGTGGCGATGGCGGCCACGCACGACTGCGCGATGTGGATCACCGGCGCGCGGCTGTGCGCGACCATCTGCGCGTACCAGTGGTGCGACGAGTTGCAGGGAATGGCCACCACGCCCACGCCGATGCTGTTGAGCACGTCGATGCCGGCCAGCAGCGCGGCCAGCGGATCGGGCCCATTGCCCAGGATGGCGCTGGAGCGGTCGGGCACGTGCGGCAGGTTGGCCACGATCACCGGCAGGTGCTCCTGGTCGCGCGTGGCGGGCGTGAGCTGGATGATCTTCTCCATGAAGTCCACCGTGGCCGATGGACCCATGCCGCCGAGAACGCCGATGCGTGACATGAGCGCGTGTTCCCTAGATCTTCAACGGCCGCGGGCACACGACGGCCACGGCCGCGGTGTTGCCGATGACCAGCACCAGCGTGCGCAGCATGTCGCACACCGGGTCCACCGCCAGGAACAGGATGAAGGCCGCCTCGAAGGGCAGGCCCAGGTAGGTGCAGGTCATGCCGATCAGCGACACGGTCACCAGCCCCGTCATGCCCGCCGATGCGAAGCCCGCGAGCACCGACGACGTGAGCACGATGCCGATTTCCACCGGCGACAGCGAGCGCCCGTAGATCTGCGCGATGAAGAGCGTGGCGCACACGTAGTACACGACCGGCCCGATGCGCAGCAGCGACACCGTGAGCGGCACCAGCAGCTCGACCCGCGAGCGCGCGAAGCCCAGCCGCGTGACCAGGCTCTCGATCATGATCGGCATGCAGGTGGCGCTGCTGCGCGTGGCCAGCGCCAGCGCGAAGGGGCCGCGCAGCGCATTGAGCGTCTGCCCCAGCGTGCCGTTGGAGCGCTTCCAGATGATCACCGCGGCCACCACCAGCAGCAGCACCGACACCACCAGGAAGGCCACCACGAAGGCGCCCATCGCCCGCAGCGGCTCAATGCCCGTCTTGCCCAGTTGCGCCGCGCTCATGCAGAACAGCACCACCGGCAGCGGAAAGCTCAGCCAGCGCATCAGCGTCTGGCAGGCGTGGTAGACCGTCTCCAGCGCCTGCGTCAGGCCGTCGGAGATGCGCGTGGGCACATGCCCCACCGCCAGGCCGAACAGCAGCGCGAACACCAGCGTCTTCAGCGTGTCGCCGTTGGCCAGCGCCGAGAAGATGTTGGCCGGCACCAGGCTCACCAGCAGGTCGGCGAAGCTGGCGGTCTTCTTCACTTCGTCCACGCCGCGCAGGTTCATGGCCGTGTCGCTGGCGCTCAGGTCGCCGCCGACGATCTGGCCGAAGGTCTGCATGGTGGTGCTGGGCAGGTTCTCGCCCGGGCGAAGAATCAGCAGCGTGGCCGCGCCGGCAATGGCCACGAAGGCCGAGAACGCCAGGAACACCAGCGCCACGCGGCCCAGCAGGCTGGCGGTGCCGCCGTCGCGGAACAGCCGCTGCAGGCTGAAGATCACGGCCGAAACCATGAAAGGCAGCGTGATCATCTTCAGCAGGTCGACGTAGATGTCGCCCACGAAGCCCAGCGTGGTTGCCAGCGCGGGCGCGAGCATGCCGAAGGCGACGCCGGCGCCCAGGCTGATGATCACGACCCAGGGGTTGAGGACGAAGGCGTAGAACTTGGAGGAATTCATGATGGGTGCGAGTGCGTTGCGGCGGCTCAGCGGTCGAGCGCCTGCAGCACTTTCTGGATGTCCAGCTTTTCGGTGCGCTGGGCGAGGAACTGGTTGACGTAGGCCAGCAGCGTGGTGTCGGTCACGGCCACGCCGATGCCCAGCGTGTCCTCCAGGTCTTTCAGCGTCACGGTGCGCAGCACCAGCGACACGGTGGGGTCGGCCTTGAGCACGCGCTTGACCTCGAATTCGTCGCGGTAGGCGCTCACGATCTCGCCCTTGTAAAGGGCTGCGAGCACTTCGTTCCAGGTCGCGAATTCCTGCACCTTGGCGTGCGGGAAGTTGGTGCGCGCGTAGTCCGCGAACGACGACTTCGCGATCACGCCGATGCTGCCGTCGAAGTTGCGGATGACCTCCGGAAGCGGCCGCCCGCGCGAGAGCTGCGCGAACTTCACGCGGTTCAGGATCAGCGAGTGGTTCAGCGTGAGGTAAGCGTCGCTGAAGGCGATGGTCTGCGTGCGCGCCAGCGTGCGCGACAGCTTGCTGATGGCCAGGTCGGCCTGGCCGTTGGCCAGCAGGTCGACCACGGCGTTGAAGGTGCCGGCGTCGCGGTTGATGCGCAACTTGACGCCCAGCTCCTTGGCCAGCGACTGCGCCAGGCCCACTTCGAGCCCGGTCCACTGGCCGCTGTCGTCGAAGAAGAAGAACGGCGGCGTGTCGACCTTGAGCATGGCGACCACCAGCTCGCCGCGCATCACGATGCGCGCGATGTCGGGCGCCAGCAGCCGGCCGTCGGGCACGCGCACGAGGCCGTTGGTGAGCACCGGCGCGGGGGGCGCGGCTGGCGCGTCGGCCGCGGGCGCCGCAGGCGCCGCCACCGGCGCTGCAACTGCCGGAGTGGTGAGGACACCCTGCGCCACGGGGCGTTCGCCCGCGGCGCCGGCGGCGCTGCTGGCGCACAGCCCGGCGAACGCCAGCAGGGCGGGAAGGGCAAGGCGCCGCAGCGCGACGTGCATGCCCGTGAGTTGTCGTGCGTTGTTCGACATGCTTGGAATCACTTTGGTCATTGGGTGGGGGCGGCGGGAGCCGGCGCGGGCGAAGGCAACGGCGAAGAAGAAGGCATCGGCGCGGGCGCCGCGACGGCGGCGGCGGCAGGGGCGGGCGTGGGCGCCAGCAGCTTGCCGATCTCGATGCCCATCAGGAACAGGAGAACGCACAGCAGCACCAGGCAGACCGCCGTGATGGCGACCATGCGGGAGCTCATCGTGAAAACGTATTGCGACATGGGGTGGGCGGAAACAAGCGGTGACCGGTTCAGGGAACCATGGAAGTGAATTGGCCCGGCACCACGACCTGGATCACGCCGCCCCAGTTGCAGGCGAGCTTGGAGCTGTCCTGCAGGGCGGGCATGTTGCCGAGCAGCACGGTGGGCGAGCCCGGCGCCCAAGGCGCGGCGGTCACCGGAATGCAGGGCATGGGCGTGAATGCGCCGAGCGCGGCGGCGGTGGCGGCCGCCACCATCGGGTTCGCCATGCTGTTGCAGGTGCCGAAGGGCAGGATGTTGACGAAAGGCTTGTTGTCCATGATGGTGGCCGCCGGCACGCTGCTGGTGACCACGCCGGCCACGGGCAGCACGCCGAGGGTGGAAGGCGCGGCGCCGAAGCTGCACTGCAGCGTGGCGCCCATGCACACATGCATTCCCATGGCTCAGCTCCCCCTCACGAGTTTTTCCAGGCTCTTCATGAAGCCCGGTGGCGCGGTGGCGGCCACGATCTCGCGGCCGGCGTCGTCGAAGCGGCGCGGGCTGCCCCAGGGCTTGCCCTGGCGGTAGGCGATTTCTTCCATCAGCTGGCCGTTGGGCCAGAAGCGCCGCAGCGGCCCGTGCAGCACGTTGGCCACGTAGGTGGACGACTGCGCCACGCCGCCGCCCGGCAGGTAGTCGAGCACTTCGCCGTCGAGCAGGCCGGCGCGGTAGTTTTCGCGCCGCACCATGCGGCCTTCGTGGAAGTAGGCGGCCTCGCCGTCGAGCCGGCCGGCCACGTAGCGCAGCCGCGCGCTGACGTCGCCCGACTCGGCATAGGACACGGCCTCGCCGTGCAGCGCGCCGCGCACATGCGTCTGCGTCTGCATCAGCTTGCCGCTGGGGTAGTAGCTGCGCGTGACGCCTTCGGCCACGCCGCCCACGCGCTGGGTTTCCTGCATCAGCTGGCCGCGCTCGTCGAACAGGCGCATGGCGCCGTGCGGCAGGCCGGCCTGGTAGGCCGCGTCCATCGCCGGCTTGCCCGGGGCCGAAAACACCTGCATCGGACCGTGCGGCACGTCGCCCAGGAAAGATGCGCGCACCACCGTGCGGCCCGCATCGTCCACGGCCTCGCGCACCTCCGCGCCGGGCGCGGATGGAAGAGGCGAGGAAGAAGGAAGAGCCATGGCGTTCAATTGATCTTCACCAGCCCGCCCTTGAGCGTGACCATGCCGCCGCCTTCGACGGCGTTCATGCCCGACGCCTTGCTGCTGATCGACGGCGCCTCGTTCGACAGCGAGGCGCCGCCCTTGGCCGACAGCGCCACGCCGGCCTCGGCCTTGAGGTTGACGCCGGCATTGGCGCCCAGGTCGGTGCCGGCCTTCAGGTCCAGCGTCTGGGCCGACTTGATGAGCAGCGTGCCCGTCACGTCGATCACCAGGTTGCCGGTGACCTTGAGCTCGTAGTTGCCGGTGACGGTCTGCGTGAAGTTGGCCTTGTTGTCGTGCGTCTCGTTGCCGGTGACTTCCAGCGCGCGCGTGCCCTTGACCGAGTGTGTCTCGCTGCCCGTGTCGACCTTGACGGTGCGATTGCCCTTGGTGACGGTGTGGAGCTCGTTGCCGGCCATCACCGTGGTGGTCAGGTCGTTCTCGATTTCCGCCAGCATGTCTTTCTGCGCATGCAGGTAGAACTGCTCGGCGTCCTTCTTGTCCTCGAAGCGCATCTCGTTGCCGGCTTCGCCGTTCTTCGTGGAGCGCGAGCGGAGGGTGCTTTGCGTCGACATGCCCGGCAGGCTCACCGGCGTGGGGTTGGTGCCGTTGTAGACGCTGCCCGAGACCAGCGGCCGGTCGGGGTCGCCGTCGACATAGCTCACCACCACCTCCTGCCCGATGCGCGGCAGGAAGAGTGCGCCCCAGCCCTTGCCGGCCCACATCTGCGAGACGCGGATCCAGCACGAGCTCTTGTCGTCCTTCTTGCCCTGCTGGTCCCAGGGAAACTGCACCTTGATGCGCCCGTGCGCGTCGGTCCAGATTTCCTCGCCGGCCGGGCCCACCACCTGCGCGGTGTGGTTGCCCGCCACCACCGGCCGTGGCGTGAGGCGCTGCGGGCGAAACGGCAGGTCGGGCGGCAGGGTCTCGAAGCTGTTGCTGTAGTGCTCACGATCGGCATGGTGCTGAACGCTGTACACCACGTGCTCCACGTTGAGGTCCTCGCGCGGATGCTCCTGCAGCGTGAAGGTGGTGCCCGGCGTCAGGTAGTGGCAGCGGCTGTCGCCGCGGCCCGACTGGCTGCCGGCCTGGCGCGCTTCCAGGCGGATGCGCGCACGCGCCGCGCCGGCGGCGGCCGCCACGCGCGAGGGGTATTCGTAGTCCAGGCCCTGGCCGGCCTTGCCGTCCTGCTGCTCCCGCAGGCTGGTGTCGGGCGTGAGGAAGTCGTAGTCGTCCACCGCCTGCGACTTGGTGACCAGCCGGGCGTCGGACTCGAAGCGGGTCACCGTGTGGGTGTGGGCCAGGCCTTCCGCCCCGCCGCGCAGCAGCAGCGTGTCGGCGTGGGGGCAGGGCGCGTAGGCCACCTTGCTGTCGGCCAGCACGAGCTTGTGCTCGCCGTCCGCGAAGGTGAAGAAATAGAAGATGCCTTCCTCTTCCATCAGCCGGGAGACGAAGTCGAAGGCCGTTTCGTCGTAGCGCACGCAGTACTCGCGCTTGGCATAGGTGCCGCCGAGCTGCGAGTCGAAGGCCAGGTTGAATTCGGTGAACACCTTCTCCAGGATCTCCACCGTGCTCAGGTTCTGGTAGATCACGCGGTCGCGGCCCAGCGTGAGCAGCCACATGCGCGGCACGAGCTCCAGCGAATAGGTCGCGAAGTCGCCGTGGCTGCCCAGGTAGGAGAAGCGCGAGACGATGCCGTTGAAGAAGCGGGTTTCCTTGTCGGGCCGCTGCATGGCCACAGTGGCCGAGGTACCGATCAGGTCGGCGCCCTGCAGCGTGCTCAAGGGCGAACGCATGGTGAGCGTGCAGGCGAACAGCCGCGACATCCCCTCGGTGGCCTGGAAGGTGTCGAGCAGCAGGTCGTCCGGCCCGAGCACGGTCTTCACCGTCAGGAAGGCGGCGTGCTGGGTGAAGCCTTCGCGCATGTTCATGCGTCAGCTCAGCGTTGCCGGCTCGAAGCCGAAGGCGAAGGCGCCGCCGCCGTCCACGCCCATGTGCACGGCGGTGAACGCGGCGGCCATCGAGATGCGTTCCAGCACCTGGCGCGACAGCTCGGGCAGCACCGCATGGGCCAGGATGTGGTCGATGTTGCGCGCGCCGCTGTCCACCTCGGTGCAGCGCGCGGTGATGGCGTCTTCCACCTGCGCGTCCCAGGTGAAGGCGGCGTGGTGGTTCAGCGCGAAGCGCCGCGCCAGCTTGCCGAGCTTGAGGTTCACGATCGAGCGGATCTGCTCGTCGCCCAGGTGGTGGTACGGCACCAGCGCCAGCCGGCCCAGGAAAGCCGGGCTGAACTGCTTGAGCAGCTCGGGGCGCAGCCGTTCCACCAGCTCTTCGGGGTCGGGCCTGCGCCCGCCCTGCGAGGCCTGCGTGATCACGTCCTGCGCCGCATTGGAGGTCAGCAGGATCAGCGTGTTCTTGAAGTCGATCTGCACGCCTTCGCCGTCTTCCATGGTGCCCTTGTCGAACACCTGGAAGAACAGCTCCAGCACGTCGGGGTGGGCCTTCTCCATTTCGTCGAGCAGCACCACGCTGTAGGGGCGCCGGCGCACCGCCTCGGTCAGCACGCCGCCGCGCCCGTAGCCCACGTAGCCGGGCGGCGCGCCCTTGAGGCTGGAGACGGTGTGCGCCTCCTGGAACTCGGACATGTTCACGGTGATGACGTTGCGCTCGCCGCCGTACAGCAGGTCGGCCAGCGCGAATGCCGTCTCGGTCTTGCCCACGCCGCTGGGGCCCACCAGCATGAACACGCCCACGGGCTTGCCGGGGTCGTCGAGGTCGGCGCGGAAGGTGCGCACGCGCCGCGCGATGGCGTCGAGCGCATCGTCCTGGCCGACCACGCGCTCGGCCAGCTTCTCCTTCAGGTTGAGCACCGTGTGCAGCTCGTCGGTCATCATCTTGCCGACCGGAATGCCGGTCCAGCCGGAGATCACTTCGGCCACCATCACGCCGTCAACGCACACGGGCACCATGGGCTCGTCGCTCTGCAGCGCTTCCAGGCCCTTCTCGAGGCGGCGCAGCGCGGCGGTGAGCAGCGCGGGGTCGTTCTCCTCGTCGGGCGGCGGCGCGCCGTCGCGCAGGCTGTCGGCGATCTTGCGGCGCAGCGCGACGATTTCCATCACCGCGTGCTTTTCTTCATCGACCTTGTCGGACAGGCGCTTGTGCTTCTGGCGCAGCGTGTCGAGCCGCGCGGTGAGCGTGGCGATGGCGTCCTGATGGTCTCCACCGGTGGCGGCTTCGTGGCGCAGCACGCGCAGCTCGCTTTCGCCCGTGGCGATGTCGCGCGCGGCCGACTCCAGCTCGGCCGGCAGCCCGTTCTGCCCGATGGCCACGCGCGCGCAGGCGGTGTCGAGCACGCTTATGGCCTTGTCGGGCAGCTGGCGGCCTGTGATGTAGCGGTGCGAGAGCTTCACGGCTTCGCGCACCGCGTCGTCGATGATCTCCACGCCGTGGTGCTTCTCCAGCGTCTCGACCATGCCGCGCAGCATGTCGATGGCCACTTCCTCGCTCGGCTCCTCGACCTTCACCACCTGGAAGCGCCGTGCCAGCGCCGGGTCGCGCTCCACGTATTTCTTGTACTCGGCCCAGGTGGTGGCGGCGATGGTGCGCAGTTCGCCGCGCGCCAGCGCGGGCTTGAGCAGGTTGGCCGCGTCGCCCTGGCCTTCGGCGCCGCCCGCGCCGATGAGCTGGTGCGCCTCGTCGATGAAAAGAATCACCGGCGTGGGCGAGGCCTTGACCTCGGCGATGACCGACTTCAACCGGTTCTCGAACTCGCCCTTCACGCCGGCGCCGGCCTGCAGCAGCGCCAGGTCGAGCGAGCGCACCGACACCTGGCGCAGCGCGGGCGGCACGTCGCCCTGCACCACGCGCTGCGCGAAGCCTTCGACCACGGCCGTCTTGCCGACGCCGGCCTCGCCGGTGAGGATGGGGTTGTTCTGGCGGCGGCGCAGCAGCACGTCGATGATCTGGCGGATCTCTGCGTCGCGCCCGCGAATGGGGTCGATCGCGCCGTCGCGCGCGAGCTGCGTCATGTCGACCGTGTACTGGTCGAGCGAGGGCGTGGCCGAATTGCCGCGGCGCGCGGTGGGCATCTGCAGCGGCGCCGCGCCTGCATCCGCGAGCGACGGTGCGGCCGACTGGCTCGGGGCGGGCGCCGAAGACGCTGGCGCGGCGTTCAACGCCGAGGCTGCCGCGTCTTCCGGCGAGGACTGCAGCAGGCCCGCGAGCTCGTCGCGCAGCGCGCCGCGCGGAATCTGCAGCAGCGCGGGCGCGGCGTCGACGAGGCGCCCGCGCAGGCGGTCCACCTCCAGCAGCGCCAGCATCAGCGTGCCCGAGCGGATGTGCTGCTGGCCCAGCAGCATCGAACTCATGAGCCAGGCTTCCTGGAACAGCGGCGCGAAGTCGGGCGCCAGGCTGGGCGTGCGGCCGTTGCCGCGCTTGAAGGTGTCGAGCGACTTCTGCAGCTGGGCCTGCACGGTCTCGGGCCGGATGCCGAAGCGGCCGAACACCAGCCGCAGGTCGGGCGCGTCGTTGTCCACCAGCTTCAGCAGCAGGTGTTCGAGGTCGACGTTGTAGTGCGTCTGCTGCACGCACAGCTCGGCCGCCTGTTCCATGGCGCGCTTGCATTCCGGGTTGAGCCGGCCGAGCAGGGTGCGGATGTCGATGTCCATGAGGAATGTGAGGCTCAGGCGCCGGCCGTGTCGCCGCCGTCGCTGGTGAGGGTGTGTTGAACGGGGGGCAGTGCGCCCCGGAAGGAAGGGCCGGCGACCCAGGAGGTCCAGCCCAGGCGCATCGGGTTCGCGGCGCCGAGCACGCTGCTGCGCGATTCGGCGGGCGCGAGTTGCAGCTCCATCTCGACCTTCAGGTCTTGCGGAATGAAGCGGCGCACCAGCCATTTGGCGAGCGCATGGTCGGCGCCTTGAGGCAGCAGGTCGCGCAGGCGCTGCTGGCTCAGGTTGCTGAAGGTGAGGCGGATGCCGGCGCCCTGGTCCCAAACGCGCTTGCCGAGCACGGCACCGCCGCCCAGCGGGGTGCGCATGTCCAGCCGCGCCGATGCGTCGGGCTCCAGCGCCAGCCAGCGGCCGCGGAACTGCGTGCCCTGCACCTGCACGCCGAGGCGGTCGCGCAGCAGCGCCAGCAGGGCGGTCATGCCGCGCGGCGCGCCGCCCAGCAGGCCGGCATGGCGCAGCCACAGGGCCGAGCCGTCGGGCGCGCGCACGCCGGAGCGCAGGCCCAGCGCGCTGGCGGCATCCAGCGTGGAAGCCAGCGTCGAGCCGGCGGGCGACTCCGGGTTGAGCGCCACGTGGTGCTTGCGTCGGCTGCGGTACAGGAAGGCCAGGAAGCGGTGGTTGAAGATGTCGAGAAAGTCGGCCGTCGCATGGTCGCGCCGCTGCCGGCGCTCCAGCAGCATCTCGGTGACGGGCATCGGCAGCGGGCCGCCGCTGCCGCCCAGCGAGAGCGCGGGCGTGGTGAGCGAGAAGGGCTCGCCGGTCGGCGCGTCGGTGTCGACCTCGCGCACGTCGCTGGCCTCGAAGGCCAGCGTGACGAAGGCATGCAGCCGCACCGCCTCGCGTTCGCGCAGGCCCTGCGAGCGGCCCACGGGCACCGCGTCGGGCGCGGCGCGCTCGAGCAGGCTGATGGCCTGGAACAGGTTGAAGTCCTGCGGGCGGGCGCGGAGTTCTTCGATCACAGCACGACCTGCCGGCCCGTCATGGGCGCCCATTGCTTGCGCACCTCGTCGCCGTCGCGCACCACCAGGCGCACGAAGGAGTTCACCGACGTGTACATGGCGAAGAACCGCGCAAGCACGGCCGACATCATGAGAGGGGAGCCGCCGACGAAGGCGTCGTCCTCGAATTCGAGCGTGACCTGCGTGCCGCGGCAGTAGCCGCGCCAGGCCTCGGTGCCCACGTGGGCGGTGACGCCGCGCGCCGAGAGCCCGGCGATGCCGAGTATCTGGGCGTGGTCGCGCCGGCTGTCGGAGGCGAACAGCGAAAGCATTTCGCGCAGCTGCTTGCGGCCGGTGGAGCCGTCCACCAGCGACTGGTGGTTGAGCGTGAGCAGCGACACCAGCCGCCACAGCGTTTCGCTGCCCAGCGGCGGGTCGCGCTGCGCGGTGGGCTCGTACAGGCAGCGCACGCTGGTGGGCTGCGACGGGCCTTCGGCCACCAGCCGCGCGCCCACCGGCACCTGCTCGGCCAGCCGGCGGTTGGTGCACAGCAGGTGCGCGTACACCACCGGCTGCGCGGGCCGGCTGTGCGTCTTGCCCTGGTCGACGAAAGACAGGAAGACGTCGGTGCCGGGAATGTTCTGGCGCAGGCAGGGCTCGCGCCGCGAGGCCCAGAACACGTCGCCCTGCGCGCCGTCGACATGGCCGAGCGCGGCGAAGCCCGGCACGTTCACCGGCTTGTCGGCGTCCGGGTCGGAGGCGATCACCGAGACGATCGAATGCACCTCGGTGGTCGCGTCGCGCTGGCGGTCGGGCACCAGCATGTATTCGTAGTGGCGCTGGTCCATCACCAGCGGCTCGCTCACGCGCGGGAACAGGTTGACGATGGGCGTGCAGCCGAGCTGGAAGTTCCCGGCGTCCAGGTGCCGCAGCGCGCGCGTGGGGCGGTCGAGCTGGAACACCAGGTCGCAGCGCTGCCCGCGGCCCAGGCGCGAGCGCAGGTGGTGCAGGTCGAAGAAGTGGAACTTGCGCGGAAACGCGAAGTACTCCTGCAGCAGCCCATAGGCGGGCTGTGCGTTGGCGGGCTGCGGCAGCACCTCTTCGCCTTCGGCGAAACCGACTTCGCGCCACGCGTCGGCCGGCAGCATCCGCAGCGCGCCGCCCTCGGGCATCACGCCGACCGACTTCACGCCCGACACCAGCGCGTCGTACAGCGGCATGGTGAGCATCCAGTCGCCCTGCAGGTGGATGCGCAGGCTGTCGATCTCGAGTTCGGAGAAGTCGGTGCCGGCCTCGCATTCGAGCGTGAGGCGCAGCACGGCATCGGTGTCGATGGCGGCGTGCACGATGCGCAGCGGCCACAGCACGGTGTCCCAGGCGGTGCGGAAGCGGCATTCGCGCGACTGCGGTGCCTGGCCCGGCGCGGACGCGGATTGGGCGTGCGCGGTGCGCGCATGCAGCATGGTATGGCGCGGCACGGGAAAACCGGAGGTCACCTTGCCCTGCGCCGGGTCGAGCGCGAACTGCGCCACCGACATCGAGGGCAGCGGCTGCACCAGCGACGGGCAGAGGTTGTCGAGCAGCGCGTAGGCGACGTCGGGAAACTCCTGGTCGAGGTCGCGGTGCACGCGCGCCGAAAGAAAGGCGACCGATTCGATCAGCCGCTCGGTATGCGGGTCCAGCGATTCGCCGCCGTGCAGCGACAGCCGGGAGGCGACCTTGGGATAGCGCTGGGCGAAGTCCGCCCCCTGTCCCCGCAGATAGGACAGTTCGCGCTTGTAGTACTGCAGCAGGTCGCTGTGCTGGATGTCGGACACGTCAGGCGACTTTCATCAGGCTGTCCGGCGTGCCGAGCAGCATCTCGAAGTCGACGCGGCGCAGCGCCAGGCCGGCGCGCGCCTGCGCACCGATGCGCACCCGCGCGACTTCATGCCGGTTGGGCGTGGCGCTCACCTGCACGCTCACGTCGCACAGGCGCGGCTCGTAGCGCTGCACCGCCTGGCGCAGCACGGCGGCCAGCTGCTGCAGGTCGGTGGCGTTCTGCGCGCTGAGCGAGGAGAAATCGGGAATGCCGTACTCCAGCACCGTGCCGCTGCCCTGCGCGTAGTCGGCCACCGACAGCGGCGAGCGCGTGTTGAACAGCTGGCGCAGCTCACGGCCGATGGAGTCCTGCACGGACTCCATCGTCTCCAGGTGAACCCCATGGGCGTGCTCGGACAGCGCCGACGCCAGCCGGTCGAACAGGGGCAGGACGCCCCCTTTGACAAGTTCGGACACGGTGGGCGCCGGACGTCAGCGTCGGGCCGTCACGCGACCGCGGTGTTCTTCGACAGATCCCAGCCGAACGGTGCGACGCCTTCCTGGCCGCCTTCTTCCTTCTGCTTGGTGTATTCGACCTTGATGGCCGCGTAGTTCAGCGAGATGCTTTCCTGCGGCAGGTCGCCGCCGCTGGACACCGAGAAGCCGCTGAGGATCACGTCGGTCAGGGTCACGACCATCAGTGGCAGCAGGCCGCTCTTGTCTTCGCGCGGGAAGGTGATGATGGTGTCGCCCGCGAACACCTCGCCGCCGGCGAGCTTCTGCATCAGCTGGGGCGTGGCGGAGTCGGTGGTGCGGGTCACGGTGATTTCGGAGAAGCTGGGCTTGCCCGCGGTGCGCTCCTGGTTGGAGGTGCCCGAGGTCACGGCGAGGCCGGCGCCGAACTGGAAGCTCTGGACTTCCATTTCGTCCTTGTGGCCCTCGATCTGGGTCTGTCCGGTAACGCCGGGCATCTTGAGGTAGATAGGCATGTGAAAGCTCTTTCAGTCTGTCTGTAGGTAGACGTGGATGTCGGGGTGGTCAGGCGGCCGCGGCCGGCAGGTCGGCCACCAGGCGGATCGAGGCCGAGAGTTCCTCGAGCTGGAAGTGCGGCTTCAGGAAGGCGATGGCGCGGTACGAGCCCGGCTTGCCCGGCACTTCGGTCACGTCCACGCGGGCCTGGCTCAGCGGGTACTTGGCCTTCATGGCCTGCGGCGCCGAGGGGCTCACCAGCACGTAGTTGGCCACCCAGTTGTTCAGGTGCTTCTGCATGTCGGCCTGCGTCTGGAAGCTGCCGATCTTGTCGCGCACGATCACCTTCAGGTAGTGCGCGAAACGCGAGGCGGCCAGGATGTAGGGCAGGCGCGCCGAGACCGCCGCGTTGGCGTTGGCCGCGTCCTTGTCGTACACCTTGGGCTTGTTCACGGTCTGGCCGCCGAAGAAGGCGGCGGTGTTCGAACCCTTGGAATTGACGATCGCGATGAAGCCCAGGTCGCTCAGTTCCTTTTCGCGGCGGTCGGTGATGGTCACTTCCGTCGGCGGCTTCAGTGCGATGTCGCCTTCGTCCGTCTTGTAGGCGTGGGCCACCAGGCCGTCGACCTTGCCGCCGCCCTCGACGCCGCGGATGGCCGTGGTCCAGCCGTACAGCGAGTGCGCCTGCGTGATGCGAAGGCCCAGCTGGTAGGCCGCGTTGGCCCACAGGTACTTGCCGTGGTCGGAGCCGTCCACGTCTTCTTCGTAGTTGAAGTTCTCGACGGGATTGGTCTTGGCGCCGTAGGGCAGGCGGGCCGCGTAGCTGGGCAGCACCAGCGACACGTAGCGGGAGTCTTCCGATTCGCGGAAGCTGCGCCACGAGGCGAGCTCGGCGCTCTCGAAGGTCTTGGACAGGTCGCGCGGAATGCCCAGTTCGGTGAACGACTTGAAGTCGAACAGCGCCGGCGCGGCGGCGGCGATGAAGGGCGCGTGCGCGGCGGCGGCCACGCGGGAGACGCGCTCCAGCAGGGCGATGTCCTGCGGGTGGCGGCCGAAGTAGTAGTCGCCGATCAGCAGCGAGTAGGGGTGGCCGCCGTAGGTGCCGTATTCCTCTTCGTAGATCTTCTTGAAGAGCACGCTGGTGTCGTGGTCGACGGCGGTCTCCAGGTCCTTGAGCAGGTCCTTCTTGCTCACGTTGAGCAGGCGCAGCTTCAGGTTGCTGCCGGTCTCGGTGCCGAACACCATGTCGCGCAGGCCGCGCCAGGAGCCTTCGAGGGCCTGGAACTCGGGGGCGTGCAGGATCGCGTTGAGCTGGTCGGTCAGCAGGCGGTCGATTTCGGCGACGCGCTCGTTGATCAGGGTGACCACGCCCTTGTCGGGGCTGGTCTTCATGCCTTCGTCGAGGATCTGCGAGGCGAGCTGACCGATCAGCTTCTTCGCGTAGGCGCCCTGCGAAGGCTCGGTCGTCATCTTGCCTTCGTAGACGATCTTGTCGAGCAGGCTCATGTCACTGGTCGTGACGGTGGTACCTGCGCTGCCGGCTTCTGCGGCTTTGGATTTGTTGGCCATCTCTATCACCATTCAGGATTTGCCGGTTCGCGCCCGTGGGGCCGCGGCCGGCGTGGTTGATCACGCAGCCGGTGCTTCGGCTTCGGGGGACGTCTGGGTTTCCGCGGCGGCTGCCTGTGGGGCTGTGGCGGCGGGAGCGGCTTCGGCCTTGGCCTGGCTCTGGACGGCCTTGAGGTCTTCGGTGTTCTTCAGCACGTTCTCGAGCAGGTCGTCGAGTTCGTCGTTGCCGTCGAGCTTGGCCAGCAGGTCGCGCAGTTGCTGGCGGGCTTCGAGCAGCTTGGCCAGGCGGGGCACCTGGCTCACGATGGCTTCGGGGTGGAAGTCGCCGAATTCCTTGAAGTTCAGTTCGATCTTCAGGTTGCCGTCGCCCTTCATGGTGTCGGGCACCGACAGGTCGAGGCGGGGCGAGATGTTGCCGAGCACTTCGTCGAAGTTGTCGCGGTCGACCTCGACGAAGCGGCGCTCCTTGAGCTTGGGCAGCGGCTGCACCGGCTGGCCCGACAGGTCGGCCAGCAGGCCCACGACCAGCGGCAGCTCCTTCTTTTCGACGGCGTCGCCGATCTCGACGTCATAGGTGATCTGGACGCGCGGCGGGCGATTGCGGCCGACCCATTTTTGCAAGCTATTCGACATTTTTCGCTCTTAGAAAAGGTTGAATTGACAGGAACACACGTTGAAGTTTTCGGCGCCCTTCGCCCCGTTCGGCGGCGCGCTGCCCGTTGCCGTTACCGTCCCGGCATGCATCAAAGACGAACGGAAGATACAAATCGAGATATTTACTAACAATCCCCAGAATTGGGGAGGAGGCCTGTTTTCGAGAGAGAAAACTCAATCAAAACAAGGATGTAGCCCGGAAAAAGTTACATATATGAGAGCTTTGTCACAGAAATTGGTGACCAAATGCTAGGCCGATGGGGCGCGCGGCGCATCGGACCAAAGTCCAATGACAAGGGGCCGGGCGCGGCGCTATCGCGCGCGTGAGGAAAAAAGCTCGAGACCGGCTCTCGACCTCTTTTGGGGCGTAAATCGGCTTCGACGCTATTTCGCGTGCACCTGAAAGGGGTTTGCGCCTCGAATTGGTTCATGAATGATGCAAAATGCAAGATTCGCATAAGGTTATGCACCAATTTGGAAAAGAGAAGGACTGGAATGAAGCACGCATCCGTCGGGGGTTTCCTGGCACATGTCGCCCAACGCAACCCCGGACAGCCCGAGTACCTGCAAGCCGTGACCGAGGTCATGGAAAGCCTCTGGCCCTACATCGAGCAGCACCCCAAGTACACCGCCCACAGCCTGCTGGAACGGCTGGTCGAACCCGAGCGGGTGGTGATGTTCCGCGTGTCCTGGGTCGACGACCACGGCGAGGTGCAGGTCAACCGGGGCTTCCGCATCCAGCACAGCCTGGCCATCGGCCCGTACAAGGGCGGCCTGCGCTTCCACCCGTCGGTCAACCTGTCGATCCTCAAGTTCCTGGCCTTCGAGCAGACCCTGAAGAACGCGCTGACCACGCTGCCCATGGGCGGCGGCAAGGGCGGCGCCGACTTCGACCCCAAGGGCAAGAGCCAGGGCGAGGTGATGCGCTTCTGCCAGGCTTTCGTGAGCGAACTGTTCCGCCACATCGGCTCCGACACCGACGTGCCCGCGGGCGACGTGGGCGTGGGCGGGCGCGAGGTCGGCTTCATGGCCGGCATGGTCAAGAAGCTCACCAACCGCGCCGACTGCGTCTTCACCGGCAAGGGCCTGAGCTTCGGCGGCTCGCTGATCCGCCCCGAGGCCACCGGCTACGGCAACGTCTACTTCGCGCAGGAAATGCTCAAGCGCAAGGGCCGCGGCTTCGAGGGCATGCGGGTGAGCGTCTCGGGTGCCGGCAACGTCGCGCAGTACACCATCGAGAAGGCGATGGCGCTGGGCGCCAGGGTGGTGACGGTGTCGGATTCGAGCGGCACCGTGGTCGACGAGGACGGCTTCACGGCCGAGAAGCTTGCGGTGCTGATGGACGTGAAGAACCACCTCTACGGCCGCGTCAGCGACTATGCGCAGCGCACCGGCGCGCGCTTCGTGGCCGGCGCCACGCCGTGGCACGTGCCGGTCGACGTCGCGCTGCCGAGCGCCACGCAGAACGAACTTAACGAGGAAGACGCGCGCATGCTCGTGAAGAACGGCGTGGTCTGCGTGGCCGAAGGCGCCAACATGCCCTCGACGATGGACGCGGTGAAGGTGTTCGAAGGCCACGGCGTGCTGTACGCGCCGGGCAAGGCGAGCAACGCCGGCGGCGTGGCCACCTCGGGGCTGGAGATGAGCCAGAACGCCGCGCGCCTCTCATGGACGCGCGACGAGGTCGATGCCCGCCTGCTGCAGATCATGCAGGGCATCCACGCGTCGTGCCTGCACTACGGCGCGCGCAAGGACGGCAGCGTGAGCTACGTCGACGGCGCGAACATCGCCGGCTTCGTGCGCGTGGCCGACGCGATGCTGGCGCAGGGCGTGGTCTGACGGGACACTGCGGCCCGACGCGACGCGCTCAGAGCTCGATGAATGCCGACGTGGCTTTGTTGAGTGCCAGCTTGCCCTTGGCGGTGATCGATTCCACCTGGGCCAGCTGACGGATGGCACGCGCATCGGGTGCGCGGTCCGACGGGGGGATGAAGGCAGTTACCAGTTCGGCCGCACGCAGCACGCGCAACCTGTCGATGTCCGCGGGCGTGTGGATGACGTATGGCAATTTCTGCTCGGCGATGACCCGAAGAAATTCCATGGACATGAGCCGTCTCCTTTTGGGTTGAGGCGTTGACGGCACATTTTGCGCACAAACAATTAGCGTTGTCTAAACCCTGCGGCGCGCATGCCTTTCATCGCGTGTACCGAAGTGTTCCTTTGTTTGGTGGTGTGCGACGAAGGTGCCAGTTTGTTTGCGGGCGCAACCGCTCGTCAGTTCGGCGCCTGCACGGGCCACGCCGTGGTGTCGGGCATCACGAGATGCCAGCGCACCGGCTCGATGCCGTCGAAGGTCGCGCGATAGCGCTCGCTGGTGCGGCCTTCGCCGGTCACGTCGCGGATCACGATGCTGTCGATGCGTGCCTGGTGCGCGCGAAAGACCTGCGCATAGATTTCCGGATCGGCTTCGCCCGAGTCGCCCACCAGCACGAAGCGGCGCTGCGGAAACTCGGCCAGCAGCCGCTCGATCGTGCCGAGCTTGTGCGCGCGCGAATCCTCTTCGCCGGGAATCAGCGTGCGCCATGTCGTGCTCTCGCGCAGATGCATGCTGCCCGCGGGAAAGCCGGCGCTGCGGATGAAGTCCGAGAGCGCCGGGTAGAGCTGTATCGGGCTCGACGAGAGATAGTGGAAGCGCGCGCCGGGCGCCTGCGCCAGCGCGCGATACCAGTCGGCCATGCGCGGCGCGGCCTCGAAGCGGCGCGCGAAGGTGTTGAGCAGCATCTCGCGCCGGTCGCGCACCTGCGTGCGCTTGATGGTGTCGTCGATGTCCGAGATGACCGACACGCCTTCCTCAGGCACCACCAGCGCCTCGCCCCTGAATCGATGCAGCAGCTCGCCCGGCCCCGTCACGCCGTGGTAGCGCACCCACTCGCGCGTATCGCGCGGCGCGTCGATCACGATGCGAAGATTGCTGCGCCCGTCCTTGCCCGAGGCCGGCATGGTGATGCGCGTGGGGCTGCCGTCGAAGACGACGTCGATGACCTTGTCTTCTTCCGACTCCGCGTGGAACAGCGCGGTGCGCTGGCTGAAGCGCAGCCTTGCCGCCGGCGAGAGCTTTCGCAGGCTCAGGCCGAGGTAGCGGGCGAGCGCGCTGTCCAGGCCCCAGCGGTGTTCGCGCTCGAAGATCCAGGCATGGATGTCGACCTCGAGCCGGCCATCGGCGGTGGGACGCGCCGTGCCGTTCATGAAGAGCGCTTCTTCGTCCGGCTCCAGCGGCTCGGCGGCCCGCAGGGCCTGCAGCGGCGCGAGGCCCGCAAGCAGCGCCGCACCCGCCACCAACGACCGGCGCCGCGGGTCCGGCGTGGTCGTCGTCGGATGCGGGGCGCCGTCGCTCATGTATGGCTGGTGGTGGCGCGTTCGTAGGTGACGAAGTCGAAGGCGATGCCTTCCTTGGCGGAGACATGCGATTCGCGCCGTGTCTCGCGCCATGCGGCGGCATCGAGCACGGGCGCGTGCGCGTCGCCTTCGTAGTCGCGCGCAAGCTCGGTGACGACCGCGCGCTGTGCCAGCGGCTCGGCCTCGGCATAGATCTGCGCGCCGCCGATGACCCACACCTCGGCGGGCGAAGATGCCTCGCAGAGCGCGAATGCACCGCGCAGGCTGCCTGCGTGCAGGGCGCCTTCGGCGCGCCAATCGGCCTGCCGCGTCACCACGATGTTCTGCCGGCCCGGCAGCGGCCGGAAGCGCGGCGGCAGCGAGTCCCAGGTCTTGCGCCCCATGATCACCGGCGCGCCCGCTGTCTGCTGCTTGAAGTGCGCCATGTCCTCGGGCAGGTGCCAGGGGATCGTGTTGTTCACGCCGATCACACCGTTGGCGGCGCGCGCGAAGATGAGGTTGACGCGCGGCTTGCCCATGCCGTTCACACCGCCACCGGTGCCTTGATGGCCGCGTGATGCTGGTAGTCCAGCACTTCGAAGTCTTCGTACTGGTAGTCGAAGATCGAATCGGGCTTGCGCTTGATGTGCAGCGTCGGGTACGGGTAGGGCGTGCGGCTCAGCTGCAGCGCCACCTGCTCGGCATGGTTGCTGTAGATGTGGCAGTCGCCGCCGGTCCAGATGAAGTCGCCCACGTCGAGGTCGCACTGCTGCGCCACCATGTGCGTGAGCAGCGCATAGCTCGCGATGTTGAAGGGCACGCCCAGGAAGATGTCGGCGCTGCGCTGGTAGAGCTGGCAGCTGAGCCTGCCGCGTTCGCCCTCGGCCTGCGGCGGCGCCACGTAGAACTGGAAAAAGGCATGGCAGGGCATGAGCGCCATCTTCGACAGCTCGGCCACGTTCCATGCGCTCACGATGATGCGGCGCGAATCGGGGTTGGTCTTCAGCGTCTTGATGACGTCGGCGATCTGGTCGATGTGGCCGCCGTCGGGCGTGGGCCAGCTGCGCCATTGCACGCCGTACACCGGGCCCAGGTCGCCGTCTTCGCGCGCCCATTCGTCCCAGATGGTCACGCCGCGTTCCTTGAGCCAGTTGTTGTTGCTCGATCCGGTCAGGAACCACAGCAGCTCCTGGATGATGGACTTCAGGTGCACCTTCTTCGTGGTGACCAGCGGGAAGCCTTCGTTCAGGTCGAAGCGCATCTGGTGGCCGAACACGCTTTTGGTGCCGGTGCCCGTGCGGTCGCTCTTGAATACGCCGTGGGTGTCCACGTGGCGCATGAAATCTTCGTACTGGGAGCGGACGGGGTGTTGGGTCATGGCGGGACGGGACTAGGGCGGGTCGGGAACGGGGTGCGCGAGGCAGCAGAGTCGAATCTTATTCGCAAGCGCAAGGCCGGGTGGGTTGGGCGGATTCGGGTGGCCTATCAGAATATTTTTCACAGATCGGCATGCCGCACCTGCCCGGTGTGTGTCCTCCCCCTGCGGACTTCTCGGTCTATGGCCGGATCTCGAGCTGCCGAAGAAACAGGCCCAGCTCACGCAGGTCCGGGCCCAGTCCTAGGTCGACGGGGCGGCGCGGCGACTCGATGGCGATCCGGATGACCGAGAGGCCGCTCGCCGACAGCGCGTTGTCGAGCGGAAGGTCGATGGCCGCGCTAGATTCGGAAGACGTCAATGTCACGCGCTTGAGCAACGCATCGTTCGCATCCAGGAAGGTGATGGTTTGAGACGGCTTCGTCGGGGTGAGCAGGGCGTGGAAAACGAGGTGCACGTGGAAGTGCCTGGGCAACTCGCTCGATGGAATCAGCAGCGAGGCGTTCTGGCCATCGGTCCACCGACCCGTGCCCTCCGTGGTCGACCAGCCCGGCCCGAAGATCAACGAAGAGGGCGTGATCGAGAAGGATGCGGCATCGCCCATGCGCATCGACGGCGCAATGGGCAGCAGCGCAGTGTGGGCGAACTGGATTGCGGCTGCCGGGTGCTTGCTGCGGGACGTCGCCTGCAGCCTCGCGGCCATTGGCATGCGCACCGGGTCGCAGGCAATGGCCGGCGGATACATCGCGGACCAGTAGCCGGCCGTGATGCAAACACGCTGGCGCGGCGAGCGCTTGTCCATGGCCGCCAGCGTGCTCATATCGAACACCACTTCGAAGTCCGCCACGTCGGCATCGATCCACGCATAGCCGCCTTCGGGCATCGAGTTGGCGATCTGCTTCAGTGCGGCGTCCACTTCCGAGCCGGGCTGCGACACATCCGGGGTCAAGGACGAGACCGGGATGGAGAAGATCGCGCCCGCCGCCAGCACCGCGGCCAGCGGCATCTCGATCGACCGGCGGCCGATGGCCTGCACGAGGCCCAAGATCGAGATAGCCGCGGCGCCGCCGAAGAAGATCGTCGACCAGTAGACCGGGTAGTAATGGTCGGTGGTGTCGAGGCCGCGGAGCACGTAGAAAACCGTGGCCGGGCCGCCGACGAGCAGTGCGACCCCGACCGCCAGCTTCAGGCGCACATTGCTCCAACGCGCAGGCAGCATCAGCAGGACGGGAATGGCCAGCAGCGCGGGCGTGAAGAAGTGGCCGAGATACTGGATGCGGCCGCCCAGGCTGTCGGCACGCGGCAGCGCTGCGAAGCGGAAGTACTTCGGCACTTCACCGGGGAAATGGAGGATGGTGTTGGCGACGATCGGAAAGGAGAACCAGCAGATTGCCGCCAGCGATGTGCAGACGACCCATCGCGGGAGCGCCTGCAACCGCATGTCGGCGCCCAGCCAGGCAGGCCGAAACCTTTGAACAAGTAGCAGCGCGGCGACCGCGCAGGCACCCATGATCGGCACCAGGCCGATGAAGCTCGCATGTCCGTGGACCAGCATGCACAGCCCGACCACGCCCACGGGCAGCCATGCCCAGCCCGTGGTTGCAAGCCCGATGCAGGACGCGAGCACGAACAGCGAAGCCGCCGTGTACAGGTAGGGGAACCACGAAGCGATGAAGAAGGCCTGGCCGGGGCCGATCATCCAGCTGCACACGGCCATCGTGACGAGCACGGCAGCAAGGGCGTGGATACGCGAGGCGTACAGGGCACGCAACGACAGATAGAAGGTGGCCAGCGCTACCGAATGCAGGAACGCCGAGCCGAAGGCCAGCGCCCCGATGGGCGAACCGAATATTCCCAGCACGTCGAAGCCGATCCATTCAAACAACGCAGACCATTGCAGAAAGACCGGGCCCGGATGGAAGAAGCCGATTTTGCTGTAGTTGCCATGGAACAGCGCCCATTTCTTCGCGTCCTGGACAAGCAGGTCGTTGGCGGAGAAATCGTAGGTCGGGATCAACCCGGGATCGAAGAGCAGGCTGCGGTTGGCGAAGACGAAGATCGTCAGAAGGGCGAGCGTGAGCAGGAGCGCTTCCACTCGTCGGGAACTGGGCTTGATCGTCACTTTGACCCACCCTCCACGGGTGTTGATTGTTTTTGTATGGCCGTGATGGTAACTGAGCAGCCTGGCTGCAAGGCGCTACTACACTCCCCGGCATGCTCAACTTTCCCCTGGTCGCGTCGTGGTATGACCGAACGATGATTTCGAAGCGCTCAGCCCGACTGGGCGTCGCCGTGGCACTGCTGAGCATTCTGGCGGCGTGCGATCAAGGCAAGGGCGTTGCGCGTGACCGGCCTTTGCTCATCGCCCCCGTTCTGGAAGCCGCGAACTTCTGTCCCGAGGCTGTCGGAAATGCTTCGATTACAAGTGATGACGAAGCGGCGCTCTTGTGCGCAGGCAAAGGCTCGACCGCAGCTTCTCTGGTATCGGCAGCTCTTGAGAAAATCGGGCCGAAGCTAAGTCCGTCGGGGCGCTACGAACTCGGCTACACGCTGAGCGTCCCGTTGTTTCGCTATTTCCACTCGGATAGCGGGCACTGGAAATTTGATACCAAGGCGCTTGCGGCCAACCTGGGTGTCATCACGCAGGTCGATCGGCGAGTGGTCGTCTATCTGTCGGCCAACCACTTCACCGATGCCGGCGTGCAGCTGAGCCGTGAACTGGCGAGTGACCCGCGCAATCTGATGTGGTCGCGAAACGGACCGATGCGTCCCGACGACTACTTCAGCCATCCGGTGATCGCCTGGACGTTGACCGACCGAGAGGCGCCCATCACCCGGATGCGAGTCGAGGCCTTCCGGGCCGCACTCGAGGCTGTCTGCGCGTTGCCTGCGGCGAGCCGTGAAAAAATCGCCGGCATTTCGTTGCTCGGCGAGTCGCACGACCTGTTCCCGAATTTTGCGCGCGGGCCTAGCTTCCATGTGCCCATGCACGACGCCAGCGACTATTCGCCGGTGGCGGTGCAGGGCTTCCGCGATTGGCTCAAGAACAAGTACCAGCGCGTCGGCGCGCTGAACAAGGAGATCGATGCGGGTTTCGGTTCGTTCGATGACATCGATCCGCCGTCGAAAGACATCAGAACGGAAGCGCTCAAGCACTTCTTTGAACACATCGACACCTATGCCGCGGGGCGTGTGCCGGTCTACGGATGGATCCATGATGACAAGGGCCGGCCCTTGAAGCTGTCCGTGCACCTCGACGGACAGGAAAAAGGCGCGGCTGCGACCGGCTTGAGCCGCACGGACGTGCTCGAAGCAGTCCCCGCATTTAAGGACCCGAATCTGGGCTTTCGCTTCGACCTCGACTTTCGGGACGTTCCCCCCGGCATACACACTCTCGAGGTTCGGGTCAGTGCGGACGGGGCGGCGCCCGTCACCCTGGCGACGCGCCAGCTTGCGGTCATCGATCGCAAGCAATCGACGCCGCGGGCGATTCCGGCACGCGCGGGCAATGCACTTCCGATGGCGTCCGATGCCTCGCTGAAGGGCAACCTTGACGGCCCCGAACCGAACGCCTCGGCCTTCTACAACCCCTTGGCGCGGCTCTGGCTCGAGTACCGGAACAAGGCGGTGAGGGACTATGTCGAGTACTACGCTTCGCTGGCCGAAGACTCGTGCATCGCCAAGGAAAAAATCTATTCGCACCAGATCACGCCAGCGCTCACGGGAAGCTGGAACGGCGACCTGATGGCTGCGGACGCGTCCAAGCTTCCGGGCGGCAAGTTCGTGCCTGGTACGACGCTCTATGGCGGCGCGGCATTTGGCCAAGCCTTCGTCGAGATGAGGAAGCGCCTGGGCTGGACGCACTATGCCGTGAACGAGATGCACCCGATCGTGAGTCTGTCGCCGGCCCAGTACCGCGACATGTTTGCCATGCACTGGACCAACGGCGCGGATTTCGTGGCGCCTTACTACCTTTCGCTGGCGCCCGAGCGGCTCGTGTCTGGCTACAACGACCTGACCCGCTTCAAACTGTCGAGTACCAACACCGCGTATGGGTCGAACGGCTACTTGCAGTCGATAAAGGACGCCATGCGCGACTGACATGCACGCAGTCCGCGCCGAAGCGCACGACGCGCCCGCGCGCCGACCTCGCCACCTACACCCGCACCACCCGCCCCGGGTTGAGCGTGTTCTTCGGATCGAGCCCGCGCTTGATCGCCCGCATCATCTCCAGCGCCACCGGCGACTTGTGCTTCTCCAGCTTGTCGACCTTCAGCGAGCCCACGCCGTGCTCGGCCGAGAACGAGCCGCCGAACTTCTCCACCGCGTCGTACACCAGC
>Ga0160498_100143_pt1 | contig 37058 bp, 25 predicted proteins | sample DIDnMG_10_FD_108248 | JGI IMG/M metagenome (GOLD analysis project Ga0160498, IMG submission 108248) | Enriched soil microbial communities from UW Madison campus, WI, USA - DID2878_E24_Xylan MG | ecosystem: Environmental > Terrestrial > Soil > Unclassified | place: USA: Madison, Wisconsin... | reverse complement strand
GATGCTGCCCAGCACCATCGTCAGGCGCTCCAGCGTCACGTAGCCGCCGCTGAACGAACGCAGCCACTCATCCACCGCCTTGCTCGCAGCCGCGACGTCTTCCTTCACGATCGTGTTCAGCGGCGCCACCGCCGTCTGGGGTTCGCGCTCGGTTGCCTGCGGCTTCGATGCCGCTTCCTGTTCTGCCATTTTTCTTTTTCTCTCGCGCTCTCGTTTCAGGTTGGATGGCCCCGCGGGCGGCCGGGCAGGGTCAGCCTGCGAAGCCCGGCGTTCTGCCGGTGGAGGCAGGGTTCGCAGCTGCCGTGGCGATGCCCGGCGGCTTGATTCCGCCGGAAGCAACGCCGCTCATCACGCCGGTGATCGGCACGCCCATCGGGCCGAGCTTGGCGCCCGCCGCCTGGATCGCCATGCCGGTCGCCGCCTGGCTCGCTTGGCCGAGCAGCGCCTTGGCACCGCCTTGCTGGATCGCCTGCGCCGCGCCCACGGCCTGCTGCGCGACACCGGCCGCTTGCGTGACCTGGTTCAGCGCGCTCGCCGCTTTGCTGCCCATGCCGGCCACGCCTGCGAGGGCGCCTGCGGCACCGCCTGCAGAGCCAGCCAATCCGGCGGCGTTGCCCACGAGGCCGGAGATGCCCGAAATGCCTGATACGCCTCCGCCCGCTCCGCCTGCGGCCGCGCCGGTCGCCCCTTTCGCCTTCCAGTCCTCGGGCGTTCCGTAGTAGCTGCCTTCGTCCCACGGGTCGCGCGGGTCCTTGCCGAACGTGACCTTGGCGGTGCCGATGGGCAGGCCCGACACGGTCGCGAAGCCGTTGCGGTCGAAGGTGCCCGCGTGCGTGCCGCCTTCCGAATCGACCACCGTGAAGTCGCCCTGCGCCACGCCCTGGCGCTTTTCGCCGGTCGGCTTGATGTACTGGTGATAGAGGTCGAGCTGCCCCTTGGGCAGCGGCGGCGGATTGGGCAGCGCGGGCTTGCCATCGTTGGCCGGCCCGACGAGGCTGTGCACCGAAGCGTGCTCGCGCCAGGTGCCGGCCGTGCCGTGCTCGATCCCGCCGGAGCTCCAGCGGCTGTAGCTGGAGCCGCCGTTGATGACCACTTCTTCCTTCGCGTGGATGGTGATCTTGTTGGCCGTCTGCGTGATGTTGAGCTTGGCCAGCACGTTGACGCTGTCCTTCAGCGCCTTGATGTCGATGTCGGCACCGGCCGCCACGAGCCGCATACCGGCCTTGGAGGCGAACATGCGGATCGCGCTCTGCACGCTCACCAGCAGGCTCTTGCCCGCGCTCACGCTCGTGTGGCCGCCGCTGGTGAGCGCGGTGTGCTCGTTGCTCACGATGTGGGTCGAGCCCTGCGCCACGGTCTGCAGGCCCTTGGCGCTGGCCAGGGTCATGTGCGCTTCCTGGAACTCGGGGAACTCGCCCTGCTCGCGGTTGCCGCCCTGTCCCTTGATGGCGTCGTTCTGCTCCTTGAGGCTCGCGGTGACTTCGTCCTGGTCGCCGGTTTCATGAGCCTGCGCGCCCTGCGCAACGCCGCTCAGGCCCTCGTGCAGATCGCGCGCCTGCGTGAGGCGGCCCACCGTCTCGCTCATGTCGGTGGAATGTGCCTGGGCATTCGGGCGCGCCTCGGTGGTGACCAGCAGCCCCTTGCCCGAGCGGACCACGCCATGCCCGTCGGTCCGCAGTTCGAACCCCTGCCCTCGCGGCTCCTTGCGCCCGGCGGTGTCCTCGATGCGCCCGATGTGCCCCACGCTCAGCTGGCTGGCCTGGTGGTCGCTTCGCAGCTGCGCCTGGATCTTGCCCTGCGTGTCGTCCAGCACGAGGTGGTTGCCGCGCCCGCCTCCGAGCTCGCGGCTCCTGATGCCCGACAGGTGCTTCTGCCCCGGCAGTTCCCACGAGGGCATGGTGTCGGCGTTGTGCACGCAGCCGGTGACCATCGGGTAGTCGGGGTCGCCGTTGAGGAAGTCGACGATGACCTCCATGCCGACGCGCGGCACGCTGGTCATGCCGAAAGTGGCGCCCGCCCACGCGGTGGACACGCGCACCCAGCAGCTCGAATGCTCGTTCTCCTGGCCGAGGCGGTCCCAGTGGAACTGCACCTTGATGCGCCCGTACTTGTCGGTCCAGATCTCCTCGCCCGCCGGGCCCACCACCATCGCGGTCTGCGGGCCGCGCGTACGCGGCTTGGTTGTGGTGCGCACGGGGCGCCAGGGGTAGCTGGTGGGCTGCGCGTCGAAGGCGAACAGCTGCACCGAGCCCTCGGCACCCTCGGCGCCCTCGCTCGCCTGGAGGTTCTCCCGCAGGTGGTAGCTCACGCTCAACAGCAGGTATTGGCGGTTCTGGTCGGCGCGCGGATGGCCGGTGAGGCGCAGCGTGTGGCCGGTGGCCAGCTCGCGCAGGTTGGCGCGGCCGGTCACGCGGTTGCGCTGGCTCAGTTGCTCTTCATTGCGGATGCGGGCGTAGGTTTCGCCGTCTCCGTGCTGCGTGAAGCCGCCGGGCCATTCGTAGTTCTCGTAGCTGTCGTGGTCGTGCCCGGGCGGCATCTGCCGCAGGTGGGACAACTCGGCCTTGGGCTTCTCGAAGTCGTAGTCGTCGTTGTAGTGGTGGCCGGAGCGCACTTCCTCGGCGATCTCCCACGCGTAGATGCGCTCGCGCTGGCCCATGCCCGACTTTTCCAGCGGGTGGTAGCGAACTTCTTCGCCGCCCGGCAGCGGGCCGTGCGAACCGGCGATGTCGTCTGCGAACACCAGCACATGCTGCGCGGCCTCGTGCCTGAAGTAGTAGTAGATGCCTTCGAGCTCGCACAGCCGCGAGACGAAGTCGAAGTCGCTCTCGTGGTACTGCACGCAGAAGTCCCAGCGCCGGTAGTCTCCGCGCGCGAGCTTCTGCTCCACGGGGTAGCCATAAGACCCCAGGACCTCTCCGATGATGTCGGGCACGCTCTTGGCCTGGAAGATCCGGAAGTCGCTGCGCCGCGTGGCCAGCCACAGCCACGGACGCAGGCGCAGCCGGTAGAACGAATGGCGGGCGTCTTCCTGCTGCAGGCCGAATCGGGTGGCGATGCCGCCGAGATGGCGCACGCCGCCTTCGGTTTCCACGACCACTGTCGCGGGCTTGCCCAGGAGCACCTTGGCATCGACCGCGTTGCTGGTGCCGAACAGGTCGACGTCGAACGCATAGAGCTGGCTCAATGCCTCGCGGCCCACCAGTTGGTGGAACTGCAATGCATCGCCGGCTGGAGTCTGGATGGTGACGCGGCGGCTGCTCATTGCGGCGCCGCGTGGAGGCTATAAGCCGAATCGCCTAACTGCAATTCGCTTAATAAGAATATCGTTAACAAATTGAACATCAAATACACCTCCCCTTGCACGATTTGCCTTTATTTTAATTGCGGTGCCAGCGGGAGAGGCAATTGAAAAGTCTTCAATTCATAAAACCGGGAAATTGTTCTTCGAAGAATTCGAAAAGAATGCGAATAACGGGACGTAGGTAAATAAATGGTTTCAATGGCGGCTGACGAGCATCGCCCTCTCCACCCGCATCACGGCCAACAGCGCCATGCGCAAGGACCGGAGCCCTACGCACGGCGCCGCATTTCGGCTCAGCCCGGCTTGCGTGCCGTGAGCCACTGCGAAGATGCGAGGGCTGAAGCCACCACGCGCACTTCGCCGATGTTCCCGAAGAAGCCATCGGCGCGGGCTCCATCCCACGAACCACCGCCCACGACCCACGCAGAGGTGGCCGACAACGTCGCCAGCCCCCGCGCCGCGGTCGCATTGCGCAGCACCGGCGCTCCTTCCACGTACATCGTGGTGTCGTGGGACACCGGGTCGTTCACGATCGCGATGTGCACCCAGCGGTCTGCGATCACCTCGCCAGACCAGTTGGTCTTGGGGTCGGGAGGCGCGCTCGGGCTCGGCACCACTTCCCATTGCACTTCGCGCAGGCTCGATATGGCGAACAGCATCGGGGGCGACTCGCCATCGCCCGCCGTGAAGCCCGGCAGATCGCCGCGGCGACCGTCGCGCGTCATGATGTTCATCCACGCCTGGTTGTTGCTGGTCCAGCCCTTGTCGATCTTGATGAACGCCTCGATGGTGTATCCGTTGTCCAGCGTCTGGGCATTGATCGGCGCCGCCGCGTCGGTCAGAAAGTAACTGAGCCTTGGGGTGTTCTTGTTGGTGTTGAGGAATCGCACCGACCCTGGCGCAGCCGACAGGTAGTGCCGGTCTTCCGTCCAGACGATGTCGCCGTCCGCGGCTCCCACTACGCCGCCCTGGTTGAGCGCATCGCGATGCAGCGGGTTGTTGCCCGTGACGTCGGGCACCACGGTACCCGGCAGCACCGGCTGGTTGACGGTGCCGCCAAAGAAGCGCCAGTGCGCCAGCGTGTTCGCCACTTTCGGATAGTCCTCCGAGTTCGCGGCGGGTCGCTGCGCCACGGTGGCAGGTTCCTTGTAGTTGGCAAGAATCATCGCCCGAGCCTTGTCGACCAGGGAACCGTCGACGGTGGCGCTGCCTGTGCCGAAGCTCTTGTTGAACCCGCCGAAGCGTTGTGCGAAATCCATGTCGATCTCGAAGGCCTCGTTGGGCGTGGTGAGCACCGCCTGGTCGAAGGCGTTCAACGTGGCTGCGGGCTTCTGCGGCACCCAGGGCGAGAACGACAGCACCTTGATCTTCTTGTTCGTCAGGTCGAACTCGTAGAGACGCATCAGGCCATTGCCGCCTTGGTAGGCCATCTGGTAGTCGACCACCATCTCCTCGACCTTGCGGCCGAAGTTGTTGATCTTGGTGAGATGCGCGGCACCGTGGTGGTGGCCGTTGAGCGTCATGAAGATCTGGTCGTTGTCGCGGATGAGCTTTTCCCACAGCATCTTGCCGTAGTCGGTTTCAAGCGGGCTGGTGCCGTCAGGTGCGATGTTGAGCAGTTGGTGGTTGACCAGGATCACAGGCAGCGTCGGGTTCTTCGCGATCATCTGGCGGGCCCAGGCAATGCCTGCGTCGGAGATGCGCCATGACAAAGACAGCACCATGAACTTCTGGCCTTGCGCCTCGAACACGTGGTATTCGTGGAAGCCGCTCGGGTCGCGCGCGCCGAAGGTGGCCTGCTTCTTCGCGCGCTCGGCGCCGAACCACTGGATGTAGGGCTCGTTGGCGGGAGTGCGGTTGGCGTCGGTGCCGCTCACGGGGTCGATGCTGTAGTCGATGTCTCTGAGCACGTCGTGGTTGCCGGCCAGCACGCTGTAGGGCAGCTTTGCGTCTTCGAGCACCTTCATGGCGGCATCGGCCACCTTCCACTGATCGGGCTTTCCGACCTGGTCGACCACGTCGCCAAGATGGACGGTGAATGGAATGTTCAGAGCCTTCGCATTGGCGGCGATCCACTTCGTCTGTGCGGCGAAGGGAGCGCTGCCAAAGCGCTTGTCGTATTGGTCGCTCTCGGCCGCGGTGGCGTAGCGCGCGTAGAACTGCGTGTCGGGCATCACGGCGAGCGCGAAGCTGGATATCTTGGCTGCGGCAGCCGGTGGCGGCGGTGCAGGCGCGGGAGCCGGCGCTGGAGCAGGCGCGGGCAGCGGACCGAGAACAGGTGCCCCGCCACCGCCGCCACCACAGGCCGCGAGCAAGGCGCCGCTGCCGCCGACGGTCAGAAGCGACGCGCCGAGCTTGAGCACCTGGCGGCGCGGCGGAGTGCTGCTGGCATTGTTCTGTTCTTGGGAATTCGACTCGACAGGCGAAAGGATGCGCGGTGCGCGCGCACCGCGCGATTCATCGGAAGCGGACATGGGAAATTGGGAGAAAAGATGACGAAGCGCGCAGCGTAGAAATCTGCAGTGACGCGGGCATGTAAGGCCCATGACACTTTCCAGCGCGGTCAGCTCACACCCGGCCCGCGCGCTCCACCCGTTCCAGCGTCACCACGCGCCACGCACACAAACTGCCGAGCACCGCCAGCGCGGCCGCCGCGGTGAACATCGTGCGATAGCCGAAGGCCTGCGCGACCGCGCCGCCGAGCAGCACGCCCAGCACGCCGCCGAAGCCATAGCCGATCACCGTGAACAGCGCCTGTCCGCGCCCGCGCAGCTGGCCGGGAAAGCGGCGCGACACCACCGCGATGCAGGTCGTGTGATGCGCCGCAAAGCTCAGCGCATGCAGCCACTGCGCCACGATCAGCGCCGCGACGAAGCCGCCCAGCCCCGCGGTAAGGCCCAGCCGCGCGACGGCGGCAATGCCGCACACCAGCATCCAGCGCGGCATCGGCAGCAGGCCGATCAGCCGGCCCTGCAGGAAGAACCACACGATCTCCGCCACCACCGACAGCGCCCACAGCAGGCCGATGGTGCTCTTGCTGTAGCCGATGGAGTCGAGGTAGAGCGAGAAGAACGCGTACACCGAGAAGTGCGACATCACCTGGAAGAACAGCGCCGCGAAGAACCACCGCACCGCGGGGTTGCGCAGCACCGGTCCGATGGGCACCTTGACGGCGTCGTGCGCGGCGGGCGGCTCGCGCAGGTCGGGCAGCTTCATCGTGGCGATCAGCACGATGGCCAGCGTGCCGGCGGCCCATGCCGGAAAGTGCTTCATGCCGAAGCGCTCGAACCACTCGCCGGCGAAGAACACGGTGACCAGAAAACCGGCCGAGCCGCACAGCCGGATGCGCCCGTAGCGGCCCCAGTCGCCCGCCACGAGCTGTGCCATCGCGGCCTCGGTGAGCGACATCATCGAGCTGGTGTGCGTGAACATCACGAGCAGCACCAGCGCGAGCCACCAGGCACCGCCGTGCCACCAGAGCCCGAAAGAGCTGGCCAGCGCCACCGCCGCGCTGAAGCGAAGCAGCTTCACGCGCTGCCCGGTGTGGTCGCTCAGCGCACCCCAGGCATAGGGCGCGAAGACCCGGGTGATCGACTGCACCGAGGCCAGCAGGCTGATGGTGAAGATCGGCAGCCCCAGGTCCTTGAGCCACAGCGGCAGGTAGGGATTGAAGAAACCGATGTGCGCGAAATAGCTGGCCGACAGGCCAGCGAACGCCAGCAGATGGCCGCGCCCGGCGGCCACGGACGCCGGCGCGGACACTAGAGGAAGGACGCCTTGGGCGAAGAGGCTTCGGTCTTCTCGGCCGCGTTCTGCTGCTGCAGTTCCACGTCGCCGCACTGCGCACGGTTGCGCAGCACGTGCTCCATTACCACCAGCGCCAGCAGCGACTCGGCGATGGGCGTCGCGCGGATGCCCACGCACGGGTCGTGGCGGCCCTTGGTGACGACCTCGACCGGGTTGTTGTGGATGTCGATGGACTGGCGCGGGCTGATGATCGAGCTGGTGGGCTTGATGGCAATGCTCACTTCCAGGTCTTGCCCGGAGCTGATGCCGCCAAGAATGCCGCCTGCGTTGTTGCTCAGGAAACCGCTGGGCGTGATGGAGTCGCCGTGCGTGGTGCCGCGCTGCACGACGCTGTCGAAGCCGGCGCCGATCTCGACCGCCTTCACCGCATTGAGGCCCATCATCGCGTAGGCGATTTCGGCGTCGAGCTTGTCGTACAGCGGCTCGCCCAGGCCCACGGGCACCTTGGTCGCCGTGACGCGGATGCGTGCGCCGCAAGAATCGCCGGCCTTGCGCAGGCGGTCCATGTAGTCCTCCAGCGCGCTCACGTCGGCGACAGGCGCGAAGAACGGGTTGTTGGGCACGTGGTCCCAGCTCTCGAACGGGATGGCGATTTCGCCGATCTGCGTCATGCAGCCGCGGAAGACCATGCCGTACTTCTCGGCCAGCCACTTCTTGGCGACCGCGCCGGCGGCCACGGTGGGCGCGGTCAGCCGGGCCGATGAGCGCCCGCCACCGCGCGGGTCGCGGATGCCGTACTTCTTCCAGTAGGTGTAGTCGGCGTGGCCGGGGCGGAACTGCTGGGCGATCTGCCCATAGTCCTTGCTGCGCTGGTCGGTGTTCTGGATCAGCAGCGCGATGGGCGTGCCGGTGGTCTTGCCCTCGTAGACGCCCGAGAGGATCTGCACTGCGTCAGGCTCGTTGCGCTGTGTGACGTGGCGGCTGGTGCCGGGGCGGCGGCGGTCCAGGTCGGCCTGGATGTCGGCCTCGCTGAGTTCCATGCCCGGGGGGCAGCCATCGATGACGCAGCCGATGGCCGGGCCATGCGACTCGCCGAAATTGGTGACCGCGAAGAGTGTTCCGAAGGTGTTGCCGCTCATGGCTGGGATTATCCCTACAAAGCGGCGCCTCCTCAGCCGGTCGTGCTTTCGGGCGTGTTTTCCATGCGCTTGCTGAGCGCGCCCAATTGCAGCTCGATGGAGAACAGCCGCTCGTTCAGCACCGCCGTCTGGAGCCGGATCGCCTCGATGATGGCCCGGGTCTGCGGGTCGGGGGCGTTGTCGCAGAGTTCGGCCAGGTCATGCAGCTTCTTGCGCAGTTCATTGCTCATGGAAGGCTCCGGTGATCGATCGATCGATCGCGTCGTGGGAGTCGCCAGTATGGGGTCTCGTCGACGCTCCGGCAATGCGCGCGCTCTGAGTCGGCCAGGGTCAGCCAGCTTTCGGGCTCGATGCGCCGCGACGATCTCGTCCGGCCCGAGCCACAGCTTCAGCGCTTGCGGAATCCGCGGATGAGTGAACCATGCGGTTGAGTATCTGGAAGGCCCCGGAGGCCGGTCAAGCGACACGGGTTGCCTTGCGGCGGGCACGCAGGCCGCGTGAGCCAAGTGCCGGGCGATATGCTCGCCTTCGACACACCGGCACCCGACGAAGGAGAACCATCGATGCCCGACCTGCGCCAGCTGTATCCCCCGATCGAACCCTACGAGAGCGGCATGCTCGATGTGGGCGACGGCCACCGCATCCGCTACGAGCGGGTGGGAACGCCCGGCGCCAAGCCGGCGGTGTTCCTGCACGGCGGCCCTGGCGGCGGCATCTCGCCCGACCATCGGCGGCTGTTCGATCCCGCGCGCTACGACCTGATGCTGTTCGACCAGCGCGGCTGCGGCCTGTCGCAACCGCATGCCGGCCTGGAAGCCAACACCACCTGGCACCTGGTGGCCGACATCGAGCGCCTGCGCGAACGCGCGGGTGTCCACAGCTGGCTGGTGTTCGGCGGCTCCTGGGGCTCCACGCTCGCCCTCGCCTATGCACAGAAGCACCCCGAGCGCGTGAGCGAACTGGTGCTGCGCGGCATCTACACCGTGACCCGCGCCGAGCTGAACTGGTACTACCAGTTCGGCGTGTCGGAGATGTTCCCCGACAAGTGGGAGAAGTTCCAGGCCCCCATTCCCGAGGCCGAGCGCGGCGACATGATCGCGGCCTATCGCAAGCGGCTCACCGGCGACGACCCGGTGGCGCGCCTCGAGGCGGCGCGTGCCTGGAGCGTGTGGGAAGGCGAGACCATCACGCTGCTGCCGAGCTCGGCGCTCGCCGAAACGCATGCTGGCGATCATTTCGCGCTGGCCTTCGCGCGGCTGGAGAACCACTACTTCGTGCACGACGCCTGGCTCGAAGAAGGCCAGTTGCTGCGCGATGCGCACCGGCTGCACGGCATTCCAGGCGTGATCGTGCACGGCCGCTACGACATGCCCTGCCCCGCGCGCTTCGCCTGGGCGCTGCACAAGGCGTGGCCGCAGGCCGAATTCCACCTGGTCGAAGGCGCGGGGCATGCGTACTCGGAGCCCGGCATCCTCGACCGGCTGGTGCGCGCGACCGACGGCTTCGCGGCGCGCTGAGCCCGCCTTGGCGGGAACGCTTTATGCGTGCTGCGGCGCAGCATCATCACCCCCTGCGAAGGAGCGCCCCATGCTGGACCGTACCGCCACCCAGTTCTCCCACGTCAAGCCCGGTGACACCGAGTTCGTCTCGGGCGGCTTACGCGACTTCTTCCTCTACCGCGACCTGGGCATCGCCGAGGCCACCAACGGCAAGGTGATCGCGCACCTCGTCAAGGCCAACATGGCACCGGAAACGGGCACCGGCTGGCACCGCCACGAAGCGGACTTCCAGATCGTGATCATGGTCAAGGGCTGGGCCCGCTTCATGTACGAGGACAAGGAAACGCTGGTCGAGGCCGGCGACGTGGTGCACCAGCGCCCGGGCATCCGGCACTTCCTGTTCGACTACTCGCCCGACATGGAGTACCTGGAAATCGTCTCGCCGGCGGACTTCAAGAGCATCGACGTCGAGCCGGTCTGCGAGATTCCGCCGCCGACGCCCTGGAAGTAGCGGCGGCGCCGGCGGTCCCACCGCCGGCCGAAAGAAAGCTGTCTTCCACCTGACCTGCAAGGTAAAGAAATCCGGCTGTATCGCGCGCCAAACACCTCGACAACAACTCCTTCAAATAAGATTCATTCGCGGTAAGAATTTCCGTCGGTGGTGCTTTTGTTTGCGCCACATCGGCCCGGGCCCTGTCGCCCGCGCACCCTTCGGAAAGCTCGCAATGAATCGTCTCTCGTCTTCGACACGCCGCCGCACGCCTGTTGCGCTCGCACTTGTCGGCCTTGTTTCCTCGCTGCCCGCCGCGTTCGCGCAGCAGGCCCCGCAACCGGCGGCGCCGAGCAGCACCGCGAGTTCGCCTGCCCCGGGCACATCGGTGCCGACCACGCTGCGCGAAGTCCAGGTGCAGGGCGCGCAGGACAAGACCGGCTTCGGCGCCAACCCCGCGACCATCAGCCGCCTGCCGGCCGACCTGCGCGATGCGCCGCAATCCGTCACCGTGATCAACCAGGCCGTGATGCAGTCGCAGGCCGCGACTTCGCTGGCCAGCGCGCTGCGCAACGTGCCGGGCCTGACCATCGGCGGCGCCGAGGGCGGGCAGATCGGCACCAACATCAACCTCAACGGCTTCTCGGCCCGCACCGACCTTTATCTGGACGGCGCGCGCGACCGCGCCCAGTACTACCGCGACACCTTCGCGCTCGAATCGGTCGAGGTGCTCATGGGCCCCTCGTCGATGCTGTTCGGCCGCGGTTCCACCGGCGGCATCATCAACCAGGTGACCAAGAAGCCGTCGCTCACGCCGGCGGGCGAAGTGTCGGTGTCTGCCAGCACCACGGGCCTGGTGCGCTCGACCGTCGACGTCAACCGCCCGCTGTCCGACACCTCGGCCTTCCGCATCGCGGCCATGGGCCAGCAGGGTGACGCCAGCACGCGCGAGCAGACGAAGCTGAAGGACTTCGGCCTGGACGCGTCGCTCAAGTTCGGCATCAACACGCCGACGCAGGTCACGCTGTCGGCGCTGGTGCAGCACAACCGCGACCAGCCCGACTACGGCGTGCCGCCGCTCAACGGCCATCCGGCCAAGGTCGACCGCGACCAGGCCTACGGCTTCAGCGACGACCGCACGATCTCCGACATCCAGGCCTTCGGTGCCCTGGTGCAGCACAAGATCACGGCCGACACGTCGATCCGCAACCAGACGCAGTACAACGACGTGACCACCGACGCACGCGAGACCGCGCCGCAGTCCATCGGCACGCTGTCGTCGAAGAACGTGTTCACGCCCTTCTCCACCGGCACCACGGCCGTGCCGGCGGCCGCCTTCTCGTCGCTGCCGCTGAACACGCTGTGGGTGCGCCAGCAGAGCCACGACCGCACGATCCACGACAAGTCGCTGTTCAACCTGACCGAGCTCAGCACCAGGTTCGACACCGGCTCCGTCAAGCATTCGCTGCTCGTGGGCCTCGAGCTGGGCCATGACACCTACGAGAACCAGGCCTACTACCGCAACGGCACCTGCAACGGCGTGGCATTGAACCCGGCGGGCGGCACCAGCGGCTATGCCGCCTGCTCGCCGCTGCTGGCGCCCTACCAGGGCAACACGCCGAGCACCGCGCCCAGCCTGCGCGGCAACCTCGCCAACGCCAGCGCCACCACGGTGGCCGGCTATGTGAACGACACGATCGAGCTCAGCCCGCAGTGGAAGCTGGTGGCCGGCGTGCGCCAGGACCACTACCGCGCCAGCATCTCCAACAGCATTCCCACCGCGACCACGCTGGCCTCCGAGAGTCAGACGGTCGACTTCACCAGCGTGCGTGCGGGCGCCATCTGGCAGCCCACGCCCGAGCAGTCGTATTACCTGTCTTACAGCACGTCGTTCAACCCCTCGCTCGAGCAGCTCGTGGCCACCACGGGCGCCACGCAGCCGCTGCCGCCCGAGAAGAACAAGGCCTACGAACTCGGCGGCAAGTGGGACCTGAACGACGGCAACCTCTCGCTGACGGCCGCCGCGTTCCAGATCACGCAGACCAACGCCCGCGCGCAGAACAACGACGGCACCTACAGCGCGACCGGCACGATCCGCGTGAACGGCGCGCGCGCAGGCGTGGCCGGCCGCGTGACCGACAGGCTGCAGCTGTTCGGCGCCTACACGCACCTGGACGCGACCATCGTCGACGGCATCGCCCCCGGCACGCTCGGCAAGGTGCCCGCCAACACGCCGAAAGACGCGGCCAGTCTGTGGGCTACCTACGCCATCACGCCCGAATGGGAAGTCGGCGGCGGCACCACCTACAGCGCGAAGCGCTACGCCAACAACACCGACCTGGTGGAGGTCGGCGGCTACGTCCGGCTCGATGCGATGCTGGCTTACCATCAGCCCAAGTACGACATCCGGCTGAACCTGTTCAACCTGGCCAACCGCCACTACTACGACGCGCTGATCCCCTCGGACGGCGGGCGCGCGGTGCCGGGCTCGGGCCGGGCCGCCACGCTGACCTTCACCTACCGCCTCTGAGCCTGCAACCGAAGAAAGAAGCCACGCCATGCTGGTCTGCATCCCCGGTGTCCTCGACCGCGACGCGCTCGCCGCGGTTCGCGCGCGCCTCGATGCGGCCGGCGACGCCTGGGTCGATGGCCGCGTGACGGCGGGCCACCAGGGCGCGCCTGTCAAGTTCAACCAGCAGATCGACGAGGGCTCGGCAGTGGCGCACGAGTGCCAGTCGATCATCGCCAGTGCGCTCGAGCGCCATCCCACGTTCATCAGCGCGGCGCTGCCCAACCTGCTGTACCCGCCGATGTTCAACCGCTACAGCGAAGGCATGCGCTTCGGCCTGCACGTGGACGGCGGCGTGCGCATCGACCCGCGCACCGGCCGCAAGCTGCGCACCGACCTGTCGGCCACGCTGTTCCTGTCGGAGGCCGACAGCTACGACGGCGGCGAGCTGCAGATGGAAGACACGCACGGCATGCAGACCGTGAAGCTCGCGGCCGGCGACATGGTGCTCTACCCCGCCACCAGCCTGCACCAGGTGACGCCCATCACGCGCGGCGTGCGCGTGGCCTGCTTCTTCTGGGTGCAGAGCCTCGTGCGCGACGCCGGCGACCGCGCACTGCTGTTCGACATGGACAACGCGATCCAGCGGCTGAACCAGAGCGGCGCCGACGAATCGGCACGCCGCACGCTGGTGGGCACCTATCACAACCTGCTGAGGAAGTGGAGCGACACCTAGCCGTTGGCTGTCAGCGCCCCGTAAAACGCGGCGCCCGCTTCGCCATGAAGGCAGCCACGCCTTCGCGCGCATCCGCGCTGCCGGCACGCTCGCGCAGAAGCTTCCGCTCCATCGCCAGGTGCTCTTCAAAGGGCCGGCCGGGCGCGCCGGCGCACAGGGCCTTGATGCCGGCGAACGACGCACTCGCACCCTGGGCCAGCCGGGCGACGAGCGCCTCGCTGGCGGCTGCAAGTTCAGCATCGGCGTGCACCGCATCGACCGCACCCCACGCAAGGCAGCGCTGGCTGTCGACGGCGTCGCTCAGCATCAGCAGTTGTTGCGCGCGAACGGGCCCGACACGGCGCGAGAGAAAGTAGGAAGCCCCGGCATCGGGCGACAGCCCGATGGCCGCATAGCCGGTTCGCAGCTTCATCGATTCGGCCGCGAGCACGAAGTCGCCGCACAAGGCGAGCCCCACGCCTGCGCCACCCGCCGGTCCGTTCACCGCCACAACCAATGGTGCCGGGTTCGTCGAGAGCCGCAGCAGCGCGGGGTGCAAAGTTTCGAGGATGTCGTCCACCAAGTCCGGCAGCCCTTCTCCAGCTGCCACGAACTCCTCGATGTCGCCACCCGCGCAGAACACGCGTCCTTCGCCGGTCAGCAGGATTGCGCGCGGCTTGCGCTGCAGCACGTCTTCGATGGCATGCACGAGAGCACGGCTGCTTTTCAGGCCGATCGCGTTCGCGCGCTCCGGGCGCTTGAGAACGATGCGGGCTATGTCGTCTGCTACTTCCCAGCCGATGCCTTCTTCTGTGTTCATTTTTGTTGCTCCAGGTTTGGTTTGCTTGTGTTCGGGGTGAGTGCACAGGCCACCGGGTACTCTGCTCGCGCGGGCAGTTCAAGCGCCCTGCTCAACGCTCACGCTGGCGGGGTACCTTGCGCAGCGAAATAAAGGAGGAGGCCGAAGGCCGGGGGACATTCGCGGAGCAAGGTACCCCGTCGGCGTGAGCGCGCCCCGAACACAGCCGAGCGAAGAAGAACTCAAATCCCCGTAAGCCCCCCCGTACACATCAGAGTCTGCCCACTCACATAGTCCGACTCAGGCGAGCAAAGAAGATACACAGCCCCCGCAGCCTCTTCAGGCGTACCGCCGCGCCCCAGAGGAATCGACTGCTCTATCATCGACAACAACCCCGGGTTGATGCCCACCTTGATCTCGCGCCCCTCGATGTTCGCAGTCGTCGCTTCGGCCGTGCTCGCGGTCAGCCGCGTCTGGATGAAACCGAAGGCCACGCAATTGACGGTCACGTTCATGCGCCCCCACTCCTTCGCCAGCGTCTGCGTCATGCCCACGATGCCAGCCTTGGCCGTCGAATAATTGGCCTGCCCTGCATTGCCGAACAGCCCCGCCACCGACGAGATGTTGACCACCTTGCGCACCACGCGCCGGCCCGCTTCGGTCTCGGACTTCGACAGCGCGCGGATCACCGGCTGCGCCGCGCGCAGGATGCGGAACGGCGCCGTCAGGTGCACGTCGATCATGGCGTACCACTGCTCGTCGGTCATCTTCTGCACCACGCTGTCCCAGGTGTAGCCGGCGTTGTTGACGACGATGTCCAGTCCCTTGTATTCGTTCACCGCCGTGCCGATGAAGCGCTCGGCAAAATCCGGCGCGGCCACGCTGCCGACGCAGGCCACGGCCTCGCCGCCCGCCGCGCGGATGGCCCGCACGGTCTCTTCCGCCGGGGCCTCGTCGAGATCGTTGACGACGATGCGCGCGCCTTCGGATGCCAGCTTGAGCGCAATGGCCCGGCCGATGCCGCGGCCCGAACCTGTGATGAGGGCGACCTTGCCGCCGAGCTTGGGTGTCATGTCTCTGGTCCTTCTTCGGTTGATCTCAGCGCAGCGCGACGAGCGCCTCGCCCGCGATGCGCGTCTGGCCGTACTGGTTGGCGCTGAGCACCTCGACGCGCACGCAGCGTTCGCCGTCATGCTCCAGCTTCTCGACCACGCGCCCGCTGCACCGCACCGCATGCCCCAGGTGCGTGATGCCCTGGAAGCGCACATCGAAGCGGCGCAGCTGCGATTGCGGCGCCCATTGCGTGATCAAGCGGCCAAGCCAGGCCATGCCCAGCATGCCTTGGGCGAACACGTCGGGCATGCCGGACTTGCGTGCGAAGTCGGTGTCGATGTGAATCGGGTTGTGGTCGCCCGAGGCGCCCGCGAACAGCGCGAGCGTGGTGCGGGTCACCGGCGGCAGTTGCAGCGCGGGCAGCTCGTCGCCGATGTTCACGGCGTCGTAGGTCGGTGCGGTCATGGGCGCGGGCTCCCTCATCAATGGCGGCAGACGATCACGGTGCGCAGCTCGGCCACCAGTTCGTCGCGCTGGTTGGTGGCGCGCGAGGTCTTGATGACGAATTCGAGCGCGCCGTTCTTCTTGTCGTAGATGTCGGTGATGGTGGAGCGCACCGTCACCGTGTCGCCCACGCAGGCCGGCCGGTGGTAGCTGAAGCCCTGTTCGCCGTGCAGCAGCTTCGACAGCGGAATCCCCAGGTCGGCCAGCAACCGGTCGGATGCGCCGGAGTCCAGTTCGGCCGCGAAAAGGAAGGTCGGCGGCGCGGGCAGGTCGGGGTAGCCGGCATCGCGCGCGGCGGCGGCATCGGTGTAGACGGGGTCGGTCTCGCCGATGGCCTTGGCGAAGAACTGCAGGCGGGTGCGCTCGATCGGCAGCACCGATGCGGGCAGCTCGTGTCCGATCCACTTCTTGTCGATCATCGCCAGGCCTTTCAAACGCGCTCGTAGAGCGTCACCACGCAGGCGCCGCCCAGGCCGAGGTTGTGCTGCAGCGCCAGCCGTGCGCCTTCCACCTGCCGCTTGTCCGCCGTGCCGCGCAACTGCTGGACCAGCTCCGTGCATTGCGCGAGCCCGGTTGCCCCGAGCGGATGCCCTTTCGACAGCAGCCCGCCCGAGGGATTGGTGACGACCTTGCCGCCGTAGGTGTTGTCACCGTCGAGCACGAACTTCTCCGCGCCGCCCACCGGGCACAGGCCCAGCGCCTCGTAGCTGATGAGTTCGTTGTGCGCGAAGCAGTCGTGCAGCTCGACCACGTCGACATCCTGCGGGCCGACGCCGGCCGCGTCGTACACCTTCTGTGCGGCTTCCTGCGCCATGCTGAAGCCGACCACCTCGCGCATGTCGCGGCTCTCGAAGGTGATGGGCCGGTCGGTGGTCATGGCCTGCGCCTTGATGCGCACGCTGCGGTCCAGCCCGTGGCGCTCGGCGAAGCGGGCCGAGCACACGATGGCCGCCGCCGCGCCGCAGGTGGGCGGGCAGGCCATCAGCCGCGTCATCACGCCGGGCCACATGACGGGCGCGGCCATCACCTCGTCTTCGGTGACCACCGTTCGGAACAGCGCCACCGGATTGTTCGACGCATGGCGGCTGGCCTTGGCGCGGATCTTCGCGAAGGTGGACATCTGCGTGCCGTACTGCTGCACGTGCGCCAGGCCCGCGCCGCCGAAGTAGCGCAGCGCGAGCGGCACCTGCTCGTTGCCGACCAGTTCGTCGGTGATGTTCTCGAAGTGGTCGAATGGGCTGGGCCGGTCGTTGAACACCGCGCCCAGCGCACCGGGGCTCATGTGCTCGAAGCCCAAAGCCAGCACGCAGTCGGCGGCACCGCTGGCCACGGCCTGGCGCGCGAGGAACAGCGCGGTGGAGCCGGTGGAGCAGTTGTTGTTGACGTTGACGACCGGAATGCCGGTCATGCCCACCTCGTAGAGCGCGCGCTGGCCGGCGGTGGAGTCGCCGTAGACGTAGCCCACGTAGGCCTGCTGCACCAGCTCGTAGCCGATGCCGGCGTCTTTCAGCGCGGCATTGGCGGCGTGGCTGGCCATCTGCGGGTACGGCTGGTTCGCGCCGGGCTTGGTGAAGGGGATCATGCCGACCCCGGCTACATGGACGTCCTGACTCATGGGAGGCTCCTGGAAATTGACGGATTGAATGGAAGAAGGCCGGGTTCAGGCCACGCCGCGCTGGCGCCCCTGCCAGAAGGGTTCGCGCAGCTTGGTCTTGAGCACCTTGCCCGCGCCCGACAGCGGCAGCGCGTCGAGCACGGCCACGCTGCGCGGGCACTTGTAGCTGGCGATCAGGGTCTTGCAGTGGGCGATCAACTCTTCCGGCCGTATGCCCTGGCCCGGCTTGAGCACCAGCGCCGCATGCACGGCCTCTCCCCACTCCTCGCTCGGTATGCCGATGACCGCGCAGGCCGCCACGGCCGGATGCTGGTTGATGGCGTTCTCCACCTCGGCCGAGTACACGTTCTCCCCGCCGCTGATGATCATGTCCTTGAGCCGGTCGACCACGAAGATGTAGCCGTCGTCGTCCATGTAGGCGCCGTCGCCGGTGTGCATCCAGCCGTCGCGCACCGCGGCGGCCGTCTGCTCCGGCTTGTTCCAGTAGCCCTGCATCACGTTGGGGCCGCGCACGGCCACTTCGCCGACGGTGCCGCGCGGCACTTCGGCGCCGTCCGCATCGACGATGCGCACTTCCATGCAATAGCTCGCGCGCCCGGCCGAGCGCAGCTTGCCGCGCTTGCGCCCTTCGGCCGTGTGGTTGCAAGGCGGGTTGATGGTGGCGATGGGCGACAGCTCGGTCATGCCGTAGGCCTGCGCGAACTCCACGCCCGGAAAGGCCTCCATCGCGCGGTTCAGCACCGCCTCGGAAATCGGCGAGGCACCGTAGGTGATGCAGCGCAGGCTGCTCAGGTCGCGCGGCTCGCGCATCGAGGGGTGGTCGACCAGCATCTGGATCATGGTCGGCACCAGCAGCGCATGGGTGACGCGGTCGGCGGCAATGGCGTTGAGCACGGCCTCCGGGCTGAACGCCGGCACGATGGCATGGGTGCTGCCCTGGAACCAGTGCGGCGTGGCCAGGCCCATGTCGGCCAGGTGGAACATCGGCGCGGCGTGCAGGTAGCACGAGCCGGGCGGCGCCAGTCCTTCGCCGAGCGCCGCGAAGCCGGAGGCGCAGATGTTGGCGTGGCTCAGCATCACGCCCTTGGGAAAGCCGGTGGTGCCGCCGGTGTAGAAGATGCCGGCCAGGTCTTCGTCGCGGCGCGCGGCATCGGGCACCGGCGCGGCGGCGTCGATCAGCGCCTCGTAGCCGTGCATGCCGGCGGGTTGCGCGCCGTCGCCGCAATAGATCACCTCGCGCAGGCTGGTGGCCTGGCCGCGCATCTGCTCGACCAGCGCGCGGAAGGTCTCGTCCACCAGCAGGATGGTGGAGCCGGAGTCTTCCAGCGAATACAGGATCTCCGCGGCCGACCAGCGGATGTTGCAGGGGTTGAGCACGCCGCCGCCCCACGGCACGGCCATCTGGTATTCGAGGTAGCGCCCGGAGTTGAGCGCCAGCATGGCCACGCGGTCGCCAGGCTGCATGCCCAGCCGCTGCAGGGCGCCCGCCAGGCGTGCCACCCGGTCTGCGTATTCGCGGAAGCTGCGGGTGCGGCCGGCGAAGCGCACGGCCACCTTGTCGGGATGCTGCTGCACGCTGCGGTGCAGGGACTGGGTCAGGTACATGGCGAGTGTCTCCGTCTCTTTTCTTGTGTGGCCGCATCGTAGGAAGCCGGCCGCGCCGCGGCGATTGCCTTTCGCGTCGATCGCATTGCAGAAAACGTCAATCGACACGGTGGCATGCTTGGGGCCTGATCGCCAAGCGCCCATGCTGCAACCGCCAGTCACCATTCCGATCGCCTTCGTCCAGGGCATGCTCTCGGGCATCCGTGCCCGGGGCCAGGCCGCGCCCGTCGATGCGACCGCGGCGCTGGAAGACGCGGGCATCGCGCCCGCGCTGCTCGACGCGCCGGGCGCGCGCGTCACTGCGGAGCAATACGTGGCGCTGTTCGCGCTGCTGATGGAGCGGCTCGACGACGAGGCGCTGGGCTTCCTCTCGCGCCGCCTGAAGCGCGGCAGCTTCGCGCTGATGACGCGCGCCACCCTGGGCGCGCCCACCTTCGAAGTGGCGCTGCGCCGCGTGGCCCATACCTTCGGCCTGCTGCAGGACGACCTGACGCTGGTGCTGCTGCACGAAGGGCCGCTGGCCGGCTTCGGGCTGCGGCTGAACGATCGCGCTGCGGTGCAGCAGAACTTCCTGCACGAGCTGATGCTGCGCGTGTACTGGCGGCTGCTCGCCTGGCTGCATGGCGGCCGGCTGGCGGCGCGGCGCTTCGATTTCGGCTTCGAGCTGCCGCCCTATGCGGACGGCTACGCCAAGGTGTTCCCGGGGCCGCTGCAGTTCGGCCAGCCCTTCACCGCCGTGTGGTTCGACGCCGGCGCGCTGCGGACGCCGGTGCATCGCGATACGCAGGCCATGAACGTGTTCCTCGCGGCGGCGCCGGCCAACGTGATACTGCCCCGGCTGGCGGAGCAGGCGGTGAGCGCGCGGGTGCGCTCCGTGCTGCAGCAGAACCGGCCGGCATGGGCCGACCTCGCGACGGCCGCGAGCAGCCTGCACATGTCCGTCAGCACGCTGCAGCGGCACCTGGCGACCGAAGGCACCTCGTTCCAGTCGCTGAAGGACCAGCTGCGGCGCGACCTTGCCATCGTGCGGCTCAACACCAGCACCGTGCCGCTCGCGGCGCTGGCGGAAGAGCTGGGCTTCGCGGACAGCGCCGCGTTCCAGCGGGCCTTCAAGGCCTGGACGGGCGGCGCGCCGGGCTCGTACCGGCGGCGCCGCGAAGCGGGCTCCGAGGAGTAGCCCTCTTCATCTCGTGATTCAGCCCCCGGCCGTTACCACTTCACCCGCACGCCCAGCGAGCCGTTGATGCCGCTCCTGACCTTGGTGTCGCCACCCGAAGACCACAGCTTGCCGATCTCGCCATAGAGGCTGGTCGACTGGTTCAGGGTCAGCGTGAAGCCGCCCGCCAGTTCGGTGCTGGTGCCGCCGATCGGCGCCGCGATGTCGGTCGAGGTCGCGCCGTTGACGAAGCGCGCCACGTCGGTGCCACGGGAAGTCTTGTAGACGTTCACGCGGCCGTACGGCTGCAGCATGCCCATGCCGGTATCGATCTCGCCCTTGACCCGCACGCCCGCACGGGCCAGCCAGCCGCTGTCGACCTGGGGCTGGACCACCGCGCCCAGGATGGCCGAGTTGCTCAGGTCCATGTGCTGGTGGATCAATTGCAATTGCGGCTCGACGGTCCAGCCGCTGGCGCCGATCGGGAAAGCCTGGCCCACCTCGATCGAGCCCAGCAGGCTGTTGCCCTTGCCGGCCGCGCCGATGCCCATCAGCGGCTCGACCGTGTAGCGATGGCGGCCCGACTGCACCACGGCGTCGGCATAGAAGCCGCTGTCGCTGGTGTAGGTGCCGTACACGCCCACGTACTGGCTGCGCAGGTCGTTGCGGCCCACGCTCAGGTTGCTCACGCCGCTGGCATAGCCGCTGACACGCGCATCGCCGTCGAGCTGGCCGACGTAGATGCCGGCGCGCCAGTTGGGCGTGGCGAGCAGGTCGGTGCCGGCCTGGAAGCCGGTCAGGCGGCCCTTGCTGGTGGGCGAGACGGTGCCGCCCTGCTGGATGTCGATGTCGGTCGACAGCACGCGGGCCCAGGCACGGCGCTCGGAGCCGGTCGCGCTGGGCGCGGTGCCCTTCACGTCGTCGTCGCCCACGCGCTTGCGCACGTCGCCCAGCATCGCGAGGCTGCCCTGGCGCAGCTGGTTGGGCAGCGCGGCGTAGAGCGAGGTCTCGGGGCGGTAGTAGGTCACGCCCTTCTGCGCCGAGCGCAGATACCAGTTCTCGCCCTGGCCGAGCGCGTCGGCGGCATACAGGCGGTACTCGAACGCGCCGGCATCCACATGGCCGCCCGCGAGCGAGAACGCGTCCTTGGTGGTCTGCGCGGTGGTCTTCGCGCCGTTCTGCGCGGTGATCACCTCGATGCCGTTGCCGTTGGTCAGCGCGCCCAGGCCGCCGATGTTGGTGATCTGCACCGTGGTGTTGCCGCTGGCCGAAGCGGCGGGGCCGTTGAGGATCAGCCGGTCCGAGGGCGGGCCGTTGAAGTACAGCGTGGTGCCGAGCTTGAGCACGCCGCCGTTGCCCACGTACGCGCCGTTCACCGTCAGCGTGGTGCCGGGCACGGTGCCCACCAGCGACACGGTGCCGCTGTTGCTCAGCGAAGCCACGGTCTGGCTGTAGCCCGCCAGGTCCAGCGTCGCGCCCGCGGCCACGTTGTGCGCCGAAGCGGCGCTGAAGGTGTTGGCCGCGCCGGCACGCAGCGTGCCCTGCGCCACGTCGGTCGCGCCGGTGTAGCTGTTGGCGCCCGACAGCGTCAGCGTGCCGGTGCCGATCTTGGTGATGAAACCCGCGCCGCTGATGGCGCCGCTCAGGCCGGCGTCGAAGGCGCCCGTGTCGATGATCGGGTCGCTGTTGCCGGTGAAGCGGATCGCGTTGGCAATCGTCATGCCGGGCGCGGTGAAGCCGATCGCGGTGCCGTCGTCCATCGCCAGTTCGCCGGTGCCCAGCGCCTGCGCGTTGCCGAGGTTCAGGCGCCCCTTGAGCAGCGCGGTGCCGCCGGTGTAGGTGTTGGCGCCCGACAGCGTGAGCGTGCCCGTGCCTTCCTTCACCAGCGAGCCGCCGACGCCCGAGATCACGCCCGAGATTTCGGTGCTGGTGTTCAGGCCGCCCGTGGTCAGCGTCTTGTTGCCCAGCAGCACGCGGCCGCCGCCTTCCAGCGAGCCGATGGAAGTGCCGGCCGTGGTGAGGCCGCGGATGTTGACCACCGCGCCCGTCTTGTTGACCACCGTGGCCTGCGCGGCCGTGGCACGGTCGCGGATGTCGAGCGAAGCGGTCGCCTCGTTGACGATGGTCGCGCGGCCGGCCGAGCCGTCGTCCCAGATGTTGGTCGAGCCGCCCGCAGAGTTGACGATGCGCGCATTGCCCGCGGTGGCGTTGTTCCACACCGTGACGCTGCCGCCGCGGTTGTCGAACACGGCATCGCCCGCCGTCGAATTGCCGGCGAAGGTGACGCTGCCGCCCTTGTAGTTCAGGAAGCTCGCGCGCTCGGCCGAGGTGTCGTCCCTGAACTCGATGGCGCCGCCGTTGATGCCGGGGCTGGCGGCGGCGGTGGTGAAGCGCAGGTCGCCCGCGCCGGCATTGCCGGTGAAGGCCAGGTAGCCGCTGGCATTGACATTCACCGGGCCGGTGCCCAGCGCGCCGCTGACGCTCGCGCTCACGCTGCCGGCGTCGATGCTGGTGCCGCCGGAGTATGTGTTGGCGGTTGCCAGCGCCAGGTCGCCGGTGCCGATCTTGCGCAGGCTGCCCGAGCCGCTCATCGTGCCGCCGAAGGTGCCGTCGGTCGACTGGTCGAAGGTGACGTTGGCGTTGTTGACGATCTCGCCCTGCAGGCTGGTGGTGTTGCCCTGCAGCACGCCGGCCGACACGACGGTGCCGCCGGTGTAGTTGTTGGCTCCGGTCAGCACCAGCGTGCCGTAATCGTCCTTGGTCAGGCCGCCCGCGCCGGTGAGCTGCGAGGCGATGGTCGCCGTCATCGAAGCGCCCGAGCGCGTGCCGTCGCCCACCTTGATGACGGTGTGCGCGTTGCCCAGCGTCAGCGCATCGCCCTGCACCACGTAGCCGTCGGAGAAGAACTGCGCGCCGCCGATGCTGATGTCGCCGCCGCTGTTGTCCACCGTGACGGTGCCCGCGGTGCCGCCGAACATGGCGAACTGGTTGGGCTTCCAGGTGGCGTTGTAGCCGCCTTCGCTGTTGGTCCAGGTGTCGTTGGGGCTGCCTGGGCTGCCGATGCGCCAAGTGCCCGAGCCGCCGCCCACGTTGCCGTTGTTGACCGTGTCGCCGCCGTCCCAGAAGCCGAGCTGCACGCCGGTGCTGTTGATCAGGTTGACTTCCTTGGCCACGCTGGTCTGCACGTACAGGTCGCCGGCAGTGACCGGGGTGTTGCCGATGTTCAGGCCGTTGTCGGTCAGCGAGCCGGTGTACTTGACGAGGCGGTACAGCCCCGGGCCGAAGCTGCCGCCGGCCGTCTCGGTGACGTTCAGCGTGCCGCCGAGCACCAGGTTGCCGTTGACCTGGACAAGGTCGTTGAGCGGGTCTTCACCGACGGCGCCGAGGTGGTAGTTCAGGAACGAGCCCTTGTCCATGCTCAGGTCGCCGACCGTCAGGGTGCCGGGGCTGTTGCCCGGCGCGAGCGAACCGCCGCTGGCCACGTTGACCGCGCCGCTGATGGTGCCGCCGCCGGCCAGCGTGGCGCCGGCGCCGACCTGCACGCTGCCGGTGCCGGTCGCGCTGCCGCTGGTGTTGTTCACCCGCAGCGTGCCGCCGTTCACCGATGTGTTGCCGGTGTAGGTGTTGGCGCCGGTGATCTCGAGTTCGCCCGCGCCGTTCTTGGTCAGGCTGCCCGCGCCGCTGACGGTGCCGGTGAAGCTAGAGTCGTCGGAGCGGTCGAAGACCAGGTTGCCGTTGGCCGTGACCGCGCCCGAGAGCGTGCCGCTCTTGCCGCCGTTGCCGACCTGCAGCGTCGCGCCCTTGCCGATGGTGGTGCCGCCGCTGTAGCTGTTGGTGCCGGCCAGGATCAGCGTGCCGGTGCCGTTGTCGCTCAGGCTGCCGGTGCCGTCGATGTCGCCGGCCACGGTGTAGCTGTCGGAGCGGTTGAACACCAGCGCGGCGTTGTTGGTGATGTTGCCGGCGATGCTGCCCTTGGTGCCGCCGTTGCCGACCTGCAGCGTGCCCGCGTCGATGGTGGTGCCGCCGCCGTAAGTGCTGGTGCCGGTGAGCGTGAGCTTGCCGGCGCCCGACTTCGTCAGGCTGCCGGTGCCGGTGATGCCGCCGGCATATGCGATGTCGTCGGAGCGGTTGAACTGCAGCACGCCGTTGTCGACGATGTCGCCGCTGATGCTGCCGGTGGTGCCGCCGTTGCCGACCTGCAGCGTGCCCTCGTCGATGGTGGTGCCGCCGCCGTAGGTGTTGGTGCCGGTCAGCGTCAGCGTGCCGGCGCCGCTCTTCACCAGCTTGCCCGCGCCCGCGATGGCGCCGCCGAACAGGCCGCTTGCGATCGTGGTGGCCTGCGCGCTCTTGAAGCCGGTCTGCAGCGTGCCGGCGCCCTGGATGTTGCGGATGGAGACGTTCTGGCCGTTCAGGTCGAGCGTGGCGCCGCTGTTCAGGGTGGTCGAGGCGATGTTGCCGAGGACGCCGCTCATCAGCGTCCCGCTGCCCACGCGCAACGTGCCTCCGGCAACGACCACGGCGGCGCTGCTGTCCACCGTGGCGCTGTTGCTGGCAATGCTGACGACACCGGTCTCGGTGGCGCTGCCGAAGGTGGCGGTGGCGTTCGCCCCCAGGTTCAGCGCGCCGCCCAGCGTCAGCGTGCGGTTGGTGGCGGCGGCGACGGTGCTGGCCGTTCCGGCCGCGAAGCTCACGCCGTTCGAGAGGGTCATGATCGACGTCGCGGCCAGCTTGCCGCCGGCCATCGTCAGGCCGCCGCTTCCGAGCGCGTTGGCCGCCGCAACCTGCAGCGTGCCGCTGTTGACCCTGGTGCCGCCGCCATACGTGTTGGCGCCCGAGAGCGTGAGCGTGCCCGTGCCGCTCTGGGTCACGCTGCCGCTGCCGCTGATGGTGCGCGTGAAGTTCATCGCATTGGAGCGGTTGAACACGAGCGCCGCGTTGTTGGTGATGTTGCTGTTGTCGATGCTGCCGGTGGTGCCGCCGTCGCCCAGTTGCAGCGTGCCGCCGCTGATGATGGTGTTGCCGGTGTAGCTGTTGGCGCCGCTGAGCACCAGCGTGCCCGCCGTCGTCTTCACGAGCTGGCCGGTGCCGGTGATGGAGCCCGAGAAGTTGCCCGACTGCACCGTGGTGGTCTGCGCGGGGAAGTTGCCGGTCCGGGTCTTCAGCGTTCCGGCGCCCTGCAGGTTGCCGATGGTGACGTTGTAGCCGTTCAGGTCCAGCGTGGCCCCGGTATTGACCGTGGTGGAGGCAACGTTGGGGAAGATCGTCGCGGCGCGGGTGGCGTCCGCCACCTGCAGCGTGCCGCCGGCCACGACGACCGCCGCGGTGCTGGAGACGATGGTGGTGCCATCGTCCAGGCGGACGGTGCCGGTTTCGGTCGTGCTGCCGAAGACGGCGGTCGCACTGCCGTTCAAGGCCAGGTTGCCATCGATGTCGAGCGTCCGGCCGGTGGCGGCGGCCACGGTGCTGCGCTGGCCGGCCGCGAAAGCCAGGTTGTTGGTAAGGCTGAGGCTCGACGTGGCGGCGAGCTTGCCGCCGTCGAGCGTGACCGTGCCGGAGCCGAGCGCGCCGGCCGTGCCGATCTGCACCGTGGTGCCGTTCCTGATGGCAGTTCCGCCGGCGTAGGTGTTGGTGGCGCCCAGCGCCAGCGTGCCGCGGCCGTCGGCCGTGAGGCTGCCGGCGCCGGAGATGACGCCGTTCATGGTGAGCTGCGCGGGCGTGGCGCCGGTGCCGTCCACGTTGACTGCGAGGTTGCCCGTGGGCTGGAACTTGCCCGTCAGCGTCCACTTGCTGCCGCTGGCGGCATTGATGCTCGAGAAGCCCTGAAACGCGGCGTCCTCTGTATTCGTGCCTTCCAGGAACAGCTTGTTGCCGGTGCCTTGGGCGACCACGCCGCCGTTGAGCACCGAGCCGGCCTTGAGAGTGAGCGAGTTGTTGCCACCGCCCAGCTGGATCGAATTGGCGCGGGTCGACTTGTCGCCCGCCAGGCCGCCGGAAATGGTGCCGCTGTTGACGATGGTGAGATTGCTGCCGACGATGCCGGCCCCGCCCTGCGCATACGCGCCCAGCTGCGTGCCGCCCAGCGCGCCGCCTTCGCCATTGCCGCCCGCGCCGCCGTAGACCGTCGCCCTGGTGACGGGGTGGGTTCCCCGGGTCGCCAGGCCCGTGCCGCCGTTTCCGCCCGTGATGGTGCCGGCGTTGGTGATTGTCACGCCGCCCACGGGCACCACCAGCACGCCCGCGCCGCCGCCGCCGCCGGCACCGGTCAGCGACGATGTGTTCGCGACCACGCCGCCGCCGTTGCCGCCATTGCCGCCAACGAGCGACCCCGTTGCCTTGACCTCGAACGACTGGGTGGCGAGCACGCTGCCGCCGCCGCCACCACCGCCGCCGCCGCCCGGGTTCGAGCGGTTGTAGCCGCCGGTGCCGCCGTTACCGCCGTTGCCGGCCGTGATCGTGGCGGTGACAGGAACGAAGCCGGTCCGGGCGGAACCGCCGCCGCCGCCACCGCTGCCGTCCAGCCTGTCCGGGGTGAAGCCGCCCGCCGCCGAAGTACCGTTGGCTCCATTGGTGCCGAGGGCGCCGCCGACGGCGCCTGCGGCCGACTGATCGCCCTGCCCTCCATGGCCGCCCACCCCGGTCGTGCTGCTGCCTGCGGTTTGTCCCGCGCCGGAGCTGCCGTTGACGAGGAAGCCACCGCCACCGCCATCACCCCCTGCGAACGAAGGCCCCGCCAGCATCAGCAGAGATGCCGCACCCGCCGCCAGCGCCACCGCGCGTTGGCTCTTCTTGCCGCGGGCATGGGTGTTCTCCGAAACAGCCACCCAGGCGCCGAGCGCCGAGTTCCAGATGCTGCGATGAGCTTTGTTCATTGTTCTTTAACCTTTGAAAGGGGTTGCTGATGCACCAACGAAGTGCAAGTGGTCAGTGATTGTTTATTTTTGTTAACTAACTGCTTCCTGGATATAACCAATATTGGTTATTTGTTAACCTTTCGTGCTTCCGAAGTTTTCGGAAACTTCCGGAAATACAGCACGGCCCGGCGCGACAATCCGGCCCATGGCCACCTCTTCAGACCTCCCGCCCCTCAACCGCCAGTTCGTCGCCCACTTCGGCGAAATGGGCAGCAAATGGGGCATCAACCGCACCGTGGGGCAGATCTACGCGCTGATCTTTCTGTCCGAGCGCGCGCTCAACGCCGACGAAATTGCCGAGCTGCTCGAGTTCTCGCGCTCGAACGTCAGCATGGGCCTGAAGGAACTGCAGGCCTGGCGGCTGGTGCACCTGCGCCACCACGCGGGCGACCGGCGCGAATACTTCGAGGCGCCTTCGGACGTGTGGGAAATCTTCCGCGTGCTGGCCGAGGAACGGCGCCGCCGCGAGATCGAGCCCACGCTGTCGATGCTGCGCAACGCCCTGCTCGAATCGCCCACGAGCGATGCCGAGCGCCACGCGCAGGAGCGCATGCGCGAGATGCACGACCTGATCGACAGGCTGATGAAGTGGTTCGACGACGTTCAGCGGCTCGCGCCCGAGACCGCCATGAAACTCATGGGCATGGGCGCGACGGTGACGAAGGTGCTGACGCTCAAGGACCGGATCACGGGCGGCGGCGCGTCGAAAAAGAAAAATCCCGCGGCCGACTGAAGCCGTCGGGACCGCGGGATCTGCTGTGTAAGGGCGGCCCTGCCGCCCCGGGCGTTAGAGCCGCTCCTGTCCTTGCGACGATTCAGGCGTCTCGAGCTTGGCCTTGCGAACGGCATCGTCGTCCATGAGTTCGTACCACATGGCGTTGAGCACGGCGAAAGCGGCTGCCAGCGGCAGGCCGAGGATCCAGGCGAAGTACCACATCTTTTTTCCTCCGTTCGTTCAGTAGGCGTGTCCGCTCTCTTCGCGGATGGCTTGCTCGTCGACCTTGCCCCAGAGCACGTGATAGACCCAGCTGGTGTAGGCCACGATGATGGGAATGAAGAAGGCCGTGACCACCAGCATGATGAACAGCGTGAGGTGGCTCGACGACGAGTCCCACACCGTGAGGCTGGCGCGCGGGTCGATCGACGACGGCAGGATGAACGGGAACATCGACGCGCCCACGCTCAGGATGATGCCGGCGATGCCGAGCGCCGCCGTCAGCAGCGCGAACACCGGGCGACGCAGCGCGAGGCCGAGCAAAGCCCCCAGCGCGCCGACGAAGCCGGCCGCCGGAGCCGCCAGCGTCCACGGATGCGCCGCGTAGTTCGCGGTCCATGCGCCGGCATGCAGCTCCACCGTCTTGAGCATCGGGTTGGACGGCCCCACCGCATCGACCACGCTGCTGATGCGATAGCCGCCGATGCTCGTGGCCAGCAGCACGCCGCCCAGCGCATACAGCGCGACGGTGAGCACGGCGGCAACCATGCCGTAGCTGCGCGCACGCTCGGCCACCGGCCCCGCCGTCTTCAGCAGCAGCCACGCCGCGCCGTGCATCACCAGCATGGCCACCGACACCAGCCCGCACAAGATGGCGAACGGATTCAGCAGGCCGAAGAAGCCGCCGTCGTAGAAGATGTGCATGTCGTTGTCGAAGCGGAACGGCACGCCCTGCAGCACGTTGCCCACGGCCACGCCGCAGATCAGCGCGGGCACGAAGCCGCTGAAGAACAGCACCCAGTCCCAGCGCGCGCGCCACTGCGGCGACTCGCGCTTGCTGCGGAACTTGAAGGCCACCGGCCGCAGGATCAGCGCCGTGAGAATCACGAACATCGCCAGGTAGAAGCCCGAGAACGACACGGCGTACAGCTGAGGCCACGCCGCGAAGACCGCGCCGCCGCCCAGGATCAGCCACACCTGGTTGCCTTCCCACACCGGACCCACGCTGTTGATGACGACGCGCCGCTCGATGTCGTTGCGCGCCGCAAAAGGCAGCAGCATGCCGCTGCCCAGGTCGAAGCCGTCGGTCACGGCAAAGCCCACCAGCAGCACGCCGATCAGCAGCCACCAGATGAAGCGCAGGGTGTCGTAGTCGAGGAGTGTGTGGAGGGTCATGCTGCGCTCCCTGCGGAAGGAGAAGGAATGGCCGCGCCCGCGTGGGCCGGCGGAATGTGCGAGAGCGTGTCGCCCTCATCGGGCGCATGCTCGGCCTCGGGCCCCTTGCGGATGGCCTTGAGCATCAGCTTCATCTCGATGATGAGCAGCGTGGTGTAGATCGCGATGAAGCCCGCGAGCGTGAGCAGCAGCGTCTTCACGCCGAGGTTCGACACGGCCACCGCGGTCGGCAGCACGCCTTCGATCACCCACGGCTGGCGCCCGAACTCCGCCACTAGCCAGCCTGACTCGATGGCGATCCACGGCAGCGGGATCGCGAACACCGCGACCTTCAGCAGCCAGCGGTGGCTGTCGAGCTTGCGGCACGCCGAGAGCACGAAGAAGGTGCCCGTCAGCAGGATCAGCAGCATGCCGATGCCCACCATCACACGGAACAGCCAGAACAGCGGCGCCACCTGCGGCACGGTGTCCCACGCCGCCTTGGTGATCTGCTCGTCGGTGGCCTGGCGCGGGTCGTCCACGTAGCGCTTGAGCAGCAGCGCATAGCCCATGTTGATGCCGTTGTCCTCGAAGTCCCCGCGCACGCCCTGCGTCACCTTGCCGGTGCCGCCCGCCTCGCGGATCTTCTGCAGCGCGTCGTAGGCCTTCAGGCCCTCACGGATGCGGACCTCGGCGCGCTTCACCAACTCGTCGATGCCGGGCATCACCGTGTCGAGCGAGCGTGTGCCGATCAGTCCCATCACCCCGGGGATGTGGATGGCGTAGTGCGTCTCGCGCGCCTCCTGGTCGGGGAAGCCGATGACCGTGAAGGCGGCCGGCGCGGGTTGCGTTTCCCACATGGCCTCGATGGCGGCGAGCTTCATCTTCTGGTGCTCGCCCGAGAGGTAGCCGCTCTCGTCTCCGAGCACCGCCACCGACAGCGCGGCGGCCAGGCCGAAAGAGGCCGCAACCGTCATCGAGCGCTTGGCCAGTTCAAGGTGACGGCCCTTGAGCACGTACCAAGCCGACACGCCCAGCACGAACACCGCCGCGCACACATACCCCGCCGACACGGTGTGCACGAACTTGGCCTGCGCCACGGGGTTGGTCAGCACGGCGGCGAAGTCGGTCACTTCCATGCGCATGGTCTGCGGGTTGAAGGCCGCGCCCACCGGGTTCTGCATCCAGCCGTTGGCGATGAGAATCCACAGCGCCGAGAAGTTGGAGCCGATGGCCACGGCCCAGGTGGCGACCAGGTGGCCCACCTTCGAGAGCTTGTCCCAGCCGAAGAAGAACAGCCCGACGAAGGTCGCCTCCATGAAGAAGGCCATGAGCCCTTCGATGGCCAGCGGCGCGCCGAAGATGTCGCCGACGTAGTGGCTGTAGTAGCTCCAGTTCATGCCGAACTGGAACTCCATCACGATGCCGGTGGCCACGCCCATCGCGAAGTTGATGCCGAACAGCACGCCCCAGAATTTGGTCATGTCGCGCCAGATCACGCGCCCGGTCATCACGTAGACCGTCTCCATGATGGCGATGATGATCGAAAGCCCGAGCGTCAGCGGCACGAACAGGAAGTGATACAGCGCCGTGACGGCGAACTGCAGGCGCGATAGCGCAACGATGTCGAGGTCCATGAGATCTTCCTTTGTGTTCCCTGTTTTCTGTTTTTCTTCGGTTCAATCCGGGCGCAGGCCGCGCAGCACCGCATCGAAGGCATCGCTTCCGCGGCGCAGGTCGGCAACGATGCGGCCGTGCCGCATGCACACGAGCCGGTCGGCCAGCGCGGCCTCGCGGCGCAGGTGCGTGGCGATCAGCAGGGTGCGCGCTCCGGCGTGTTGCGCAAGGCGCTGCAGCACGTCGTGCGCGACGCGGGCGTCGAGCGCCTCGGTCGGTTCGTCGAGCAGCCACAGCGGCACGGGGCGCAGCAGCAGGCGGGCCAGCGCGAGCCGGCGCGACTGGCCGCCGGAAAGGCCCAGGCCGCCTTCGCCGAGACGGGTGTCGAGGCCGGTCGACAGGGCGCGCACGTCGGCGTCGAGGCCGGCGGCTTGCAGCACGGCCCACAGGCGCTCGTCGCTCGCGGCGGGGTCGGCCAGGCGGAGGTTGTCGCGCAGGCTGTCCTGGAAGAGTTCGGTGCGCTGGGTCAGCAGGCAGGCCGGCTGTGCGCTCACATGGCCGGCTTGCGGCGTGAGTTCGGCGGCGACGGCGGCCAGCAACGTCGACTTGCCAGCGCCGCTCGCGCCGACAACCGCAACGCGCTCGCCGACGCGCAAGGTCAGCGACACGTCGCTCAAGACCTCAGTTCGGCTGCCGGGGTGCGTGACACTGACATTCTTCAGCTGCAGCGCGAAAGGCGCATCGCCTTCGGGCTTCGCCGTCGCCGCATCGCCTTCTGAAGACGCCATGCGCGATGCGAGGCGCCGCACCGCAAGCCAGGTGCGCCCGGCATCGAGCGCGCCACGGCGCAGCGCCGCGAAAGGCTCGGTCGCCGTGAGCGCCACCAGCAATGCCAATGCAGCCGCCGGTGCACCGATCAGACCCTCGCTGACGAGCGTTCCAACGATGAGCAGCACGCCCACGAGGGTCAGCGTGCCTGCGCTGCCGTAGGCGAAGCCGGAAGCGGCCTCCAGCCGGTTCAATGCGAGATCGGCCTTGGCGAGTTGCGCATCGGCGCGCATCAGCGCCTCGCGCTGCGCATCGATGCGGCCTGCCATCACCAGGTCGGTCTGGCCCGCGACGAGATCGACCGCTCGAGCGCGCAAGGCTTCGATGGCGTGCGCGCGCCGAATGGCAGGCCGACGAGCGCGCCGCGCCACGAGCAAGGCAATGCCCCAGCCGCTGATCACCAGCCACAGCGCGAGCGCCGCGCCCAGCGCCGCATGCATGAAGCCGAGCACCACGCCCGCGAGCAACGCCGCGCCCAGTGCCGCGGCAGCGGGCACCAGCAGGCGCAGATAGAGCGATTCGAGCGCATCGATGTCCGACGTCAGGCGGAACAGCAGGCGCGCCGGACGCATCAGCAATGCGCGCGCCGCATCGGGCCCGGCCCAGCCACGGAACAGGCGCACGCGCAGCGCCGCAAGCACGCCGAAGGTCGCGTCGTGCGTGACGAGCCGCTCGCCGTAGCGCGAAGCCGTTCGGCCCAGTGCGAGCAGCCGGATCCCGGCCGAGGGCATGAACACATCGAAGGTGAAAGCCGTGGCCGCATGCAGGCCGGCCAGCGCGGTGGCCGTGATGAACCAGCCGGAAAGGCCGAGCAGCGCCATGCCCGCAAGCACGGTGACGGCGGCAAGCAGGCCACCCAGCAGCAGCGCGCGCGGCTGTTCGGCGAAGAAGGGACGCAGCACCAGCCGCAGCTCGCGCCACTGCGCAGTGTTGGTTCTCCCGGTGTTCATGCGGCCTTCTCCATGGCTTGGGCGCCGAGGCTCACCACGCGGTCCATGCGTGCCGCGAGCGCGGGGTCGTGCGTGGCGACGATCAGCGTCTTGCCGCGTGCCAGTTCGACCAGGGCGTCGGCCACCCGGGCGGCGGTCTCGGAATCGAGGTGCGCGGTCGGCTCGTCGACCAGCAGAAGGTCGGCGTGCGGATGCACAGCGATGCGGGCCAGCGCAAGCCGCACGGCCTCGCCCCCTGAAAGGCCGCGCCCGCCCTCGCCCAGCGCCGTGCCGGGATGCGCCTGCGCCACGGCGTCGAGCGAGGCGAAGCGCATGGCCTCGGCCACGCGGGGCGTGCCGACGTCCTCGCGGCCCAAGGCCACATTGGCCTCTACCGATCCGGCGAAGACGTGCGGCGCCTGACCCATCCACGCCATGCGCTGGCGCAGCGCGGCAACCGTGTGATCGGTGAGCGGCACGCCGCCGATCGAGATCTCGCCGCGCGCCGCCGGCACGAGGCCCGCGAGCAGCGACAGCAAGGCCGTCTTGCCCGAGCCGCTGGGCCCGGCCAGCGCGATGTGTTCACCGGCTGCGACGCGAAGCTCCAGGCCGTCGAAAACCGGGTTCGTTTCTCCCGGCCAGGAGAAATGCAGGCCGTGGACGGCAACAGCGGGTGCGACGCCGGCGGCGCCCGTGGCCGCGCGCTTGAGCGACGCGCTCGCGCCGGGCAGCGGCAGCGTGTTCTGCTGCAGCCCATCGAGCGCCTGGAGTGCCGCCTCGCCCGCCGCCCGGTCGTGCCACACCGCGGACAGCTCGCGCAGCGGCTCGAAGAAAGCCGGCGCCAGCAGCAGGACGAACAGCCCCTCGCCGAGGCTCAGCGTTCGCCCCCACGTGCCGAAGCCGAGCGAGCCCAGCAGGTGGAAGCCGACATATGCCGCCACCATCGCCACGCCCAGGGCCGAGAAAAGCTCCAGCACGGCCGACGAGAGAAATGCGATGCGCAGCACCGACATCGTCCGCACGCGCAGCGACTGCGCGGCATCGCCGAGCCGGTGCGCCGTGGCGTCGACGGCATCGAGCGCGCGCAGGGTCGCCAGGCCGCGCAGGCGGTCGAGCAGGAATGCGTTCATGCTGCCCATCTCGACCATCTGCGCTTCGCTCGCGGCCTTGGCGCGCCAGCCGACGATGGCCATGAAGATCGGGATCAGCGGCGCCGCGACCAGCAGCACCAGCGCAGCCACCCACGAGAAGCAGGCCACCGCGCCAAGAATGAAGACCGGCACGACCGTCGCGCGCCAACGCGCCGGCTGGTAGCGCACGAGGTAAGGCACCAGCGCCTCCGCCTGTTCCGCAAGCACGCTGGCGGCCTGGCCCGAAGGCGCGCGGCCCCGATCCAGCGGAGATCCGCCGGCCAATGCCTCGGCCGTCTGCGCGCGCAGTGCGCTGAGCCGGGCCCGTGCGCGGCCGAAGGTCCGGCGTGCGCCCCAGGCCTCGCAGGCGGCGCGCAGCAAGCCCAGCAGCAGGATCGCCCCGGCCGGCAGCCACACCGCGCGAAGGCCCTGCCCCGACGCCAGCCCCTGCACCGCCATCGCCAGCAGGGCCGCCTGCGGCAGCCAAAGCAGCGCGGCAGCGCCTTGCACCACCCCGCCGACGTCGGGCGACGCGAAAGCCTTCAACGGCGATCGGGGGTGCGAGTGCTGGGCCATTCCTTGTTTTCTTGGATTTTCAGTATTTACTGAAATTTCCACAATCATACCGGAGACGGGAGCCACTGACGAGCCCGCAGACTGCACGGTCCGGCGCTCGAACGCAACACGTTCGGGAAGATTCAGCCCGGGCGCCCGCGCGGAGCGCCCCGGGGCTAGTAAGAAACAGCTATTCCGCTGACCAGCAACGCGGCAAAAAGCATGAACACGCCGCGCCACGAGGCCGGGCGCGACTCGACCCAGCGGTACAGGAGCGCCGCTGCTGCGATCGACAGGGCAAAGGTCGCGACCAGGCCGGCCGCATCGAACCATGCGCCGTGCGGCCCGGCATTCGCCACCGCCGCGTTCATGGCGAGCAGCACCGGAAAGTGGATCAGGAACAGCGAATACGACATGCGCCCCAGCCGCTGCAGCGGCACGGCCAGCGCCGGCCAATGCGCCGGCGACAACCAGTGCCGGCGCTGCGCGACCGCGATCAGCAGCGCCGTCACCAGGGCGGTGGCGATGCGGCTGCGCCAGTCGATGGCGAGCGCGCCCGCCCCCACCAGGGCCAGCAGCGCGACCGCGCCCTGCCAGGTGCTGACGCGCGTGGCGCGGCCGATCCAGAACACCAGCATGCCGAGGCCGTAGGTGCCGAAGAAATAGAAAGCGGTGTCGTCCAGCCCCGCGTTGCGGTTGAACAGCGCGAGCGATGCCACGGCCAGCCCCAGCACCAGCGCCACGGGCAACCAACGCGCCGACAGGCTCGCATGCACCGCGCCGGCGGGACGCTGCAGCAGCGTGGGCAGCCCGACCAGCGCAAGCGCGAGCGCGAACAGCTGGAAGTCGATGGCCACGTACCAGACACCGGTCGACAGCGACTCATAGCCCAGCAAGTCCTGCAGCAGCAGCCCGTGCGCCACCAGTTGCCCGAAGGTCGGCGCGGCGGGCACCACTTCCTCATCGAGCCACGGCCGCACGACCGCCGCAACGAGCACGCACACGGTGAGCGCGGCCAGGTACGGCATCACCAGCCGCCCGTAGCGCTGCAGGATCCGCGCGACCGGCCGGTCGACGCGCAGCATGCCGTCGGGCGCGAGGCTCGCCGCGGCCAGGAAGCCGGCGATCACCAGGAACACCTGCACCGCCAGCCGCCCCTCGTTGGACAGCCAGGCGAAGAAATCGGGCGCGAGCGCATACGCGCCGGCCGGCATGGGGCCGTAGCGCGACAGGTGGTGCCCGACGATCACGGCGCACGCAATGCCCTTTGCCGCATCGAGCAGCGGCATGCGTCCCGCCGATGGCGACGGCGCCGGGGCGACGGGCGCCGCGCCGTTCGCGACGGCGGTCAAAGCGCCAACCGCTGCCTTGCTTCCTGGTACTCGCGCTTGAGCTTCTCGATGAAGGCCGCGGCGCTGGCCACTTCGGTCACGGCGCCGATGCCCTGGCCCGAGCCCCAGATGTCTTTCCAGGCCTTGGCCTTGCTGCCGTCTCCGGTCGCGAAATTCATCGTCTTGAGGTCGCCTTCGGGCAGGTTGGCCGGGTCCATGCCCGCCTTGACGATGCTAGGCGCGAGGTAGTTGCCGTGCACGCCGGTGAACAGGTTCGAATAGACGATGTCGTCGGAATTGCCGTCGACGATGGCCTGCTTGTATTCATCGCTCGCGCGGGCTTCCTCGGTCGCGATGAAGGCCGTGCCGATGTAGGCGAAGTCGGCACCCATGGCCTGCGCCGCGAGCACAGCGCCGCCGGTGGCGATGGAACCCGACAGCGCGATCGGGCCGTCGAACCACTGGCGAATCTCCTGCACCAGCGCGAACGGGCTCTTCACGCCCGCATGGCCGCCGGCACCGGCCGCCACGGCGATGATGCCGTCCGCGCCCTTCTCCACCGCCTTCTGCGCGAACTTGTTGTTGATGATGTCGTGCAGGGTGACGCCACCGTAGCTGTGCACCGCGTCGTTCACGTCGGTGCGCGCGCCCAGCGAGGTGATGACGATCGGCACCTTGTACTTCACGACCATCTCCATGTCGTGCTCGAGCCGGTCGTTGCTCTTGTGCACGATCTGGTTGATGGCGAAGGGCGCCGCAGGCTTGTCGGGGTTGGCCTTGTTGTAGGCGGCCAGTTCTTCGGTGATCTCGATCAGCCACTCTTCGAGCTGCGCCGCGGGGCGCGCGTTGAGCGCGGGCATCGAGCCGACCACGCCCGCCTTGCATTGCGCAATCACGAGCTTGGGGTTGCTGATGATGAACAGCGGCGAGCCGATGATCGGCAGCGGCAGGTTCGCGAGTACGGGGGGCAGCTTGGACATGTCGTCTCCGGGAATGGGTTCGGTTTTATAAGAGAGAGAGGCCGCTGCAGCCCGTCAGATGGGCGACAGCGGCCGCGCGCATCAGAACGCGTCGAGCGCGAGTGCCGTGACGCTCTCGGCGCCGTCGACGATGCTGTCGCGCATGCCCGGCACCTTGTTCAGGATGTGCTCGGCGTAGAAGCGCGCGGTGGCTACCTTGGCCAGCATGAAGTCGGTGTCGAAGCTGCGCGAGGCCAAGTCCTGCGCAATGATCAGCGAGCGCGCGAGCTGCCAGCCGGCCACCAGGTTGCCCGCGAGCATCAGGTAGGGCACGCTGCCGGAGAACACGGCGTTCGGCGATGCCTTGGTCTGCCCGGCCACGAAGTCGACCACTTCGACGAACGCCAGGCGCGCGGCCTTCAGGCGCTTGAGCACGGCAACCGCGGCGGGGTTGTCGCTCTTGGCCAGCTCGGCTTCGGTCTTCTCGATCTGCGCGGCAATCGCCTTGGCGGTCTGGCCGCCGTCGCGCGCGGTCTTGCGGCCCACGAGGTCGTTGGCCTGGATGGCGGTGGTGCCT
>Ga0160498_100107_pt1 | contig 49840 bp, 57 predicted proteins | sample DIDnMG_10_FD_108248 | JGI IMG/M metagenome (GOLD analysis project Ga0160498, IMG submission 108248) | Enriched soil microbial communities from UW Madison campus, WI, USA - DID2878_E24_Xylan MG | ecosystem: Environmental > Terrestrial > Soil > Unclassified | place: USA: Madison, Wisconsin... | reverse complement strand
TCCCCTCTGGCTGCGCCGAGGAGCGGAGCGTTTCGCGGATAAGGGCTCGCAGCTGTTTGAGCGAAGCGAGTTCTGCGAGACCCCGCGAAACGCGAGCACCGCAGGTTGCCCCGTAGCGCAGCGCAGGGGTCGCAGACAGTGGGGTCGCCTTTTCTTTGCTTACTTTCTTTTGGCGAAGCAAAAGAAAGTGAGTCGCCCGCCGGGGCGAGTCCCGGCCCCGGAAAAACAAACCGGCAAGCAGCCAAACGGTTCAAGCCGCTTCCTCCTCGATCGTGCGCCGGGTGCTTCCCCCACCCAGCCGGTCGAACGCGAGATAGATCACCGGCGTGGTGAACAACGTGAGCAGCTGGCTCACGATCAGCCCGCCGAAGATGGCCAGGCCCAGCGGGCGCCGCAGCTCGGCGCCGTCGCCGAAGCTCAGCATCAGCGGCACGGCGGCGAACAGCGCGGCCAGCGTGGTCATGAGAATGGGCCGCAAGCGCAGCAGCGCTGCCTGGTGGATCGCCTCGCGCGCAGACTTGCCCTGGTTGCGCTCGGCGTCGATGGCGAAGTCGATCATCATGATCGCGTTCTTCTTGACGATGCCGATCAGCAGGATGATGCCGATGATGCCGATCACCCCCAGGTCGTTGCCGGTGATCATGAGCGCCAGCAGCGCACCCACGCCGGCCGAGGGCAGCGTCGAAAGAATGGTGAGCGGATGCACATAGCTTTCATACAGCACGCCCAGCACGATGTAGACGCACACCACCGCCGCCAGAATGAGCCAGAGCTGGTTCGACAGCGAGCGCTCGTACGCGCCCGAAGCGCCCAGGAAGTTCATGGTGATGCTGCTGGGCAACCCGATTTCCTTGGCCGCCGCGCGGATGGCGTCGACCGAGGAGCCGAGCGACACGCCCGGCGCGGTGTCGAAGTTCAGCGTGCTGGCCGGGTACTGCGCCACGTGCGTGATCTGCAGCGGCGCCTGCTGCTCGCTGATGTTGGCAATGGCCGAAAGCGGCGTGGCCGTGCCCGAGCCGGCAATCAGGCTGAGCTGGCCCAGGCTCTGCGGCGTGTTCACCATGCCGGGCATGGCCTCGAGGATCACCCGGTACTGGTTGGTCTCGGTGAAGATGGTCGAGACGATGCGCTGGCCGAAGGCGCTGTAGAGCGCGTCGTCCACCGTGCTCGCGGTGATCGACAGTCGCGCGGCCGTGTCGCGGTTCACGTTCACGAAGGCCGCGAGGCCCTGCGCGCCCGCGTCGCTGCTCACGTTGCGCACCTTGTCGGAGTTCTGCAGCCGCGCCACCAGCTTCGTCATCCATTGGGTGATGGCGGCGCTGTCCACGCCTTCGAGCGACACGCGGTATTCGGTCGGGCCGGTCTCGGCGTCGATGGTCAGGTCTTGCGTGGGCTGCAGGTAGAGCGTGACCCCCGCCACGCCGCGCACGCGCTCGCGCAGCCGGTCCATGATCTTCTGCTGGTTGTCATGGCCGGGCTTCAGGTTGATCAGCATGCTGCCGGTGTGCAGCATGGTGTTGTTGGCCGCGTCCACGCCCACGAAGGAGCTGAGGTTCTCCACGTCGGCGTCTTCGAGGATCGCGTGCGCCGCCTGCTGCTGCAGCTGCGCCATGCGGTCGAAGGACACGTCCTGCGCGGCCTGGATGCGCGCCTGCAGCTGCCCGGTGTCCTGCGTCGGGAACAGGCCCTTCGGAATCGAGAGGTACAGCACCACCGTGAGCACCATGGTGAGCAGCGCGACCAGCAGCGTGAGCGGCTGGTGGTCGATCACCCAGTGCAGCGAGCGGTCGTAGCGCACCATCACGCCGTCGAAGAAGCGCTGCGCGCGCGCGCCGAGGCCCTGGCTGGCGGTGTCGCGCTTCGGCTCGTGCTTGAGCCAGCGCGCCGACATCATCGGCACCAGCGTGAGCGACACCACCGCCGAAATCAGGATGGTGATGGCCAGCGTCACCGCGAACTCGCGGAACAGCCGGCCCACCACGTCGCCCATGAACAGCAGCGGAATCAGCACCGCGATGAGCGACACCGTCAGCGAGATGATGGTGAAGCCGATCTGCGTGGCGCCCTTGAAGGCGGCCTGCAGCGGTTTTTCGCCTTCCTCGATGTAGCGCGCGATGTTCTCGATCATCACGATCGCATCGTCCACCACGAAGCCGGTGGCGATGGTCAGCGCCATCAGGCTCAGGTTGTTCAGGCTGTAGCCCAGCAGGTACATCAGCCCGAAGGTGCCGATGAGCGAAATGGGCACCGCGATGCTGGCGATGACGGTGGCGCGCAGGCTGCCCAGGAAGGCGAAGATCACCAGCACCACCAGCACCACGGCCAGCACCAGCTCCATCTCGACGTGCTCCACCGACGCACGGATGCCGGCCGTGCGGTCGCTCAGCACGGAGATGTTCAGCCCGGTGGGCAGGCCGGCCTGCAGCTCGGGCAGCTGCGCCTTGATGGCGTCGACCGTGGCGATCACGTTGGCGCCGGGCTGGCGCTGCACGTTCATGATGATGGCCGGGGTCAGCCTGGTGCTGCCGTCAACCTTGCTGCCGGCCCAGGCGCTGAGCTGGGTGTTCTCGGCGCTGTTGACCACCTGGGCCACGTCGACCATGCGGATCGGCGCGCCGTTCTTGTACGAGACGATGAGGTTCTTGTAGTCCTCGACCGTGAGCAGCTGGTCGTTCGAGTTGATGGTGTAGGAGCGCTTGGGGCCGTCGAAGCTGCCCTTGGCGCCGTTGGAGTTGGCCGCCGCGATGGCGGTGCGCAGCGTGTCCAGCCCGATGCCGTTGGTGGCCAGCGCCTGCGTGTTGGCCTGGATGCGCACCGCCGGGCGCTGCCCGCCGCTCAGCGACACCAGCCCCACGCCGGAGACCTGGCTGATCTTCTGCGCGAGCCGGGTGTTGACCAGGTTCTGCACCTCGGTGAGCGGCAGCGTGTCGGAGGTGATGGACAGCGTGAGCACCGGCGCGTCGGCCGGGTTGACCTTGGCGTACACCGGCGGCGCCGGCAGGTCGGCCGGCAGCAGCGAGCCGCCGGCGTTGATGGCGGCCTGCACCTCCTGCTCGGCCACGTCGAGCGTCTGGCCCAGCGAGAACTGCAGCGTGATGATCGACACGCCGGCCGCGCTGGTCGAGCTCATGCGGTCGAGCCCCGACATCTGGCCGAACTGGCGCTCCAGCGGCGCGGTGACGGTGTTGCTCATGACCTCGGGGCTGCCCCCGGGGTAGAGCGTCTGCACCTGGATGGTCGGGTAGTCGACCTGCGGCAGGGCCGACAGCGGCAGGAAGCGGAACGCCACCAGGCCGGCCAGCACGATGGCGACCATCAGCAGCGAAGTCGCCACCGGTCGAAGAATGAACGGGCGTGAGGGACTCATCGGTCGCGGCGCTTGCGGTCAGTCGGTCTGTCTGTCTGGAGCGCTATCGGTCAGCGCATCGTGCCGCCGGGCGCGGCGGGCGGCGTGCCCGGCTGCACCGCGGGCGCGGCCGGAGGCACAGATGGGGTGGCCGAGTCGGTTGAAGCCGGCCGCTGCCGCGTGCCCGCGCCTTCCGCGCCGCCTGCGCCACCTTCGCGCCGGCCACCTCCGCCAGCACCGCCGCGCTCGCCGCGATGCCCGCGGCGCTCCCCGGAGGCCGCGCCCGCCGGCGGTGCCGCCGGCCGGTCGACCGTGGTCTGCACCCGCGCACCGTCCTTCAGGCGGTCGCCGCCCTCGGTCACGACCTGTTCGCCGGCCGCGAGGCCGGAGGTGATCGCGACGTTGTCGACGCTCGACTCGCCGCGCGTCACCGTGCGCTGCGCCACGGTGCTGTCGTCCTTCAGCACGTACACGTAGTCGCCGTTGGGCCCGTGGCGCAATGCCGTCACCGGCACCACCACCGCGCCGCTCACGGTGCGCAGCAGCAGCCGCAGGTTGACGAACTGGTTAGGGAACAGCGCGTTGTCGGCATTGGAGAAGCGGGCCTTGGCCTTGACGGTGCCGGTCGCGGTGTCGACCAGGTTGTCGAGCGTGGCGAAGGTGCCGGTGGCGAGCCTGCGCGTGCGCGTGCGGTCGAAGGCGGTGGCGTCGAGCTTCGCGCCCTGGGCCAGGCGGTCCTGCACTTCGGGCACGCGGTCTTGCGGTATCGCGAATTCGACGTCGATCGGCGCGATCTGGGTGATGGTGGCGATGCCGTTGGTGGCGCCGGTCGAGATGTAGTTGCCCGCGTCCACCGGCCGCAGGCCGATGCGCCCGCTCACCGGCGCGGTGATGCGGCTCCAGGTGAGGTTGAGCTTCGCGGTGTTCTCGTTGGCGCGGTCGATGGCCACGGTGCCTTCGAGCTGCTTGACCAGCGCGGCCTGGGTGTCGACGTCCTGCCGCGCGATGGAGTCCTGCCCGAGCAGGGTCTGGTAGCGCGACAACGTGACGCGCGCCGCCGCCAGCTGGGCCTCGTCGCGCTGGCGTGCACCGCTGGCCTGCGCCAGCGCGTTCTGGAACGGCTGCGGATCGATGGTGGCCAGCACGTCGCCCTTCCTGACCATCTGCCCTTCCTGGAAGAGCACCGCGGTGAGCACGCCCGACACCTGGGGCTGCACCACCACGTTGGCCAGCGGCGTGACCGTGCCCAGCGCCTCGAGCTGCACCGGGATGTCGGCCTGCCTGGCCGTCGCGATGCCGACCGTGCTGACGGCCGCGCCGCCGGGGCCGCCGGGACCGCCGCCGCCGCGTGCACCCGGGCCACCCGCGCCGCCCGGGCGACCGCCCGGGGCCGCGCCCGGCGCACCCGCGGGCGTCTTCGCGCGCTGGATCAGGTACCACGCACCGCCCCCCAGGGCCGCGAGCAACAGCAGCGTCAGCAACGCCCCGACCCAGCGACGCCTGCGCACCTGTGGATGTGTGGGAGACACGTTGGCGGGCAGGGGCTCGGGTGGTTTTTCTTGTTCCATGGGCTGTGCGTGCGAAGGGGGCGAGGTTCGACCTAGAGTACAGCGCGGAATGGTAGCCGCGGAGTTTGCTGCGCCGTAAAGCGTCGGTAAAGCTGCCGCCGGTGCCGCAGTTCACGCCCGCCTGACGCAGTTCGCGCCGCCGCCCGGCATTTCGTCGCACGCCGGTGGCCGGCAGGGGTCGGGCCCGGCAAAGTCCGCTCCATCGATTCTTCTCCCGCCCTTCGGCTTTTCTTCATCTTTCAACGGAGCGCCACCATGCTGATGCAAGTCATCCTCCATACGCCCAAGTGGGTGTTCGCCGTTTTCTTCCTCCTGCTCTGGCTCGGCGCCAGGCAACTGCTCACCAACGAAGTGAGCCTGTCCCGGGTCACGCTGATGCCCGTCGCCATGGGTGGCCTGTCGCTTTACGGCGTGATCTCGGTCTTCGGCGAATCGTTCGGCGCGCTGCTCGGCTGGGCCCTGGCCGCGGTCGTGCTGCTGGCGCTGGTGCTGCAGCGCCCGCTGCCTGCGGCCACCCGCTACGACGCCGCCGAGCGCCGCTTCCACGTGGCCGGCAGCCCGGTGCCGCTGATGCTCATGATGGGCATCTTCCTGACCAAGTACGTGGTGGGCGCGGCCCTGGCCATGCACCCCGAGCTGGGCCACCAGGCCGCCTTCGGCATCGTGGTGCCGACGCTGTACGGTGCCTTCACCGGCGTCTTCGTGGCCCGCGCGGCACGCCTTTGGAAGCTCGCCATCCGTACTGACGCCATGTCGGCCGGCGTGCGCGCCGCCTAATATCGGCAACCGGCCCCAAGGAACTGCCACCATGAACGCGCTCTTGCTCATTCTCAAGATCTCCGTCACGGTGGTGCTCGTCGCCTCCATCGCCGAAGCGCTGGTGCTTTGCCTGCGCAACGGCTGGCGCAGCTACGACTGGAAGGCGTCCGGCGTCTCGGTGGTCGACTTCCTGGTGCGCGAATACCCGCTGCGCTGGCTGTTGCCGCTGGCCTTCTGGACCGGCGCCATGGACTGGTTCTATGCCCACCGCCTGTTCACACTGCCGATGGACCACTGGACCGGCTGGGCCGCCTGCTTCATCGGCCAGGAGTTCTGCTATTACTGGTACCACCGCGCGGCGCACCGGGTGCGCTGGTTCTGGTGCACCCATGCCATCCACCATTCGCCGAACCAGCTGAACCTGTCGGCCGCCTACCGCTTCGGCTGGACCGGCCGCCTCACCGGCACCCTGGCCTTCTTCATGCTGGCGCCGCTGCTGGGCATGCCGCCGAAGGTGATCCTGCTGATGCTCACGCTGAACCTGCTGTACCAGTTCTGGATCCACGCGACCTGGATTCCGCGCCTCGGCCCGCTGGAATGGTTTCTGAACACGCCCTCGGCACACCGCGTGCACCATGCCTCGAACCTGGAATACCTCGACGGCAACTACGGCGGCGTGCTGATCGTGTTCGATCGGCTGTTCGGCACCTATATTCCCGAGCGCGCCGACCTCCCCTGCCGCTACGGGCTGGTGAACCCGATCACCACGAACAACATCTTCGAGATCGAGTTCACGCACTGGCGCTCGCTGTTCCGCGACCTGGCCTCGGCGCGATCGGTGCGCGCCTTCGTGGGCTATCTCGTGAAGCCGCCGGGCTGGAAGCCCGACGGCCCCGGCGACACCACGGAAGAACTGAGACGGCGCGCGGCCCTGCAGGCAACGCCTCCGGCCCCGTCGACGACCCCTGATTTCATTCCTGTCCAGTACAACAAGGAGCTGTCATGAATCCCTCCTCCGACAACATCCGGCCCTCCGACGTCGAACGCCTCGCCCGCCGCCGGGCCGGCGCCAAGATGGGCTGGTACATCCACGCTTTCGTCTATGTGCTGGTGAATGTGGGCCTGGTCACGATTTCGGCCGCCAACGGGCGCAGCTGGGCCATGTATCCGCTCATGGGCTGGGGGCTGGGGCTGCTGATCCACGGCGCGGTGGTCTGGTTCATCGCGCCCGGCGGCGGCTTCTACGACCGCCTGGTGGAACGCGAACGCCGCGCGCTGGGCGCCGGGGACCGCGGGTGAGCCTGGAGCAGGCCCCGCCACTTCCCCGGTTCGGGTCGGCAAACCTGCGGGACATGCTCCGGCATGGCCTGATCACCGCCGTCTTCTGCTGCCTCATTGCCACGGCGCTCACCATCACTGAAGGCGGCGGATGGGCCGCGCACCTGGTCTATTCGCTGTCGATCGGCACGGTGAGCTGGCTGTTCATCGACTGCGGCCGGCTTCTGCTCACCGGGCACCATGAAATCCACTGGCCCGGCGGCCCCTGGGGCCTCCTGCTGGTGGTGGCGGGCGTGTTCGTCGGCTTTTTCGTCGGAAACCTCATCGGCGACGCATGGGTCGGCGCGCCCGCGTTCGACTTTCTCGACATCCGGGGCCACAAGCTGGCCACCGCCGCCGTCATCACCATCGTCGCGACGGTATGCATGTGCTTCTTCTTCTACAGCCTCGGCAAGAGCAAGCACATGCAGAGCCAGATCGAGGTAGCCCAGCGCAACGCCACCGAGGCAAGGCTCAAGCTGCTCGAAACGCAGCTGGAGCCGCACATGCTGTTCAACACCCTGGCCAACCTGCGGGTGCTGATCACCGTCGACCCGGCGCGCGCCGTGGCCATGCTCGACCGGCTCAACAGCTACCTGCGCATGACGCTCAGCGGCTCGAGGACGCTGTCGCATCCGCTGTCGGCAGAATTCGAGCGGCTGGCCGACTACCTCGAACTGATGTCCGTGCGCATGGGCGAGCGCCTGCGCTACACGCTCGACCTGCCCGAAGCACTGCGCGACGTTCCCGTGCCGCCGCTGCTGCTGCAGCCGCTGGTCGAGAACAGCATCCGCCACGGGCTCGAGCCTAAGGTGGAAGGCGGGGAAATCACCGTGCGTGCGCGCCAGGAGGCAGGCCAGCTGGTCATCGAAGTGATCGACACCGGCGTCGGCCTCGATGGCGCGCCGCCCTCCGAGGGCAGCAGTTTCGGGCTGGAGCAGGTGCGCGAGCGCCTGGCCACCGTGTATGGCGCGCAAGGCGCCCTTCGCCTGGCGCCCGGCGGCACTGGCGGCACCTGCGCAACTTTGAATTTCCCCCTGCCCGTTTGAGATTCCAGGATGACCCCGACAGCCCTCATTGCCGAAGACGAGCCCCTGCTCGCACAAGCCCTCAAGGCCGAACTGGCCGCCGCCTGGCCCGAACTGCAGGTCGTCGCCATCGCGGGAGACGGCCGCAGCGCCGTGCGCGAGGCGCTGCGCCTGCTGCCGCAGGTGCTGTTCTTCGATATCCGCATGCCCGGCCTCGACGGCCTGGGCGCCGTAGCCGAGCTGGCCGACTGCTGGCCCGCCGACCAGGCGCCGATGCCGCAGCTGGTGTTCGTCACGGCCTATGACGAATACGCCGCGCGCGCCTTCGAGGCCCAGGCCATCGACTACGTGCTCAAGCCGGTGCAGCCGCAGCGGCTTCGCAAGACCGTGGCCCGGCTGCAGCAGGCGCTGGCCGCCCGCCAGCCCGCGCCCACGCCCGCCGTGGCCGACGAGGCCCTCGAGCGCACCCTCGCCCAATGGCGCCAGGTGCTGAGCGCCGCAGGCGCGGGCGCCGAAGCCGTCGCGCCGCCGGCCGCCCCGCTGCGCATGATTGCCGCCAGCGACGCCGGCGGCAGCACCGTGCGCATGGTGCCCATCGACGAGGTTCTGTATTTCGAAGCCGCGGACAAATACCTGCGCGTGCTGACCGCCACGCACGAATACCTGATCCGCACGCCGCTGAAGCAGCTGCTGCCCCAGCTCGACGCCGACACCTTCTGGCAGGTGCACCGGGCGGTGGTGGTGCGCAGCGCGGCCATCGAGTCGGTGCACCGCGACGAGGCCGGCAAGATGCATCTCATGCTGCGCGGGCGCGCCGAGAAGATCCCGGTCAGCCGCCTTTACGCCCACCTGTTTCGCGCCATGTGAAAAGCCGGCTTCCGCCGCACCCATGAAAAAAACCGGCCCTCGCGAGGGCCGGTTTTTCATTCAGTCACAAAAGCCGTTGCTAATTAGCGCCAGTGGCCATGACCGCGGTAGTAGCCACGACCGTAGTAGCGCGGGCCGTAATAGGCCGGCGGGCCGTAGTAGACCGGGGCCGGACGGTAATACACCGGCGGCGGGTTGTAGTAGACCGGGGCCGGCGGCGCGTAGTAGACGGGTGCCGGCGGCACGTACACAGGGGCCGGAGCCGGGTAATAGCCCGGGTTGCCCACGCCGACAGCCACGCCTGGCACGCCGACGCCGATCGACCAGCTCACGTCGCTGCGAGCGCTGGCCGAGGTGGCCGCAAACAGTGCACCGGCTGCCACGACACCTGCGGCGGCCCATTTGAAGAAAGTAGAACGTGTGAGGCTCATGATGTGGACTCCTTGTTTGGGGCGCTGCGTTCGGGTCTGAACCGCCCATGTACGTATTGAACGCGGCAAATGCAAACGGGGTGCACCCGCCAATGTGAAGAGAGTTGCCAAAGGTAACGCCCAAAGGGCGCCCTCTAGAATGCCGCAATGACCTCCCCGACCGACAAAAACGGCGCCAAAACGACCGCTGCACCGAGCAATTTCCTGCGCCACGTGATCGAGAACGACCTCGCACAGGGCGCCTACGCAGGCCGCAAGTGGGGCGGATCGCCCGGCAGCGCCGCCCACCACGCCCAGGGCATGGCCGATCCGGCCAAGGTGCGCATGCGCTTCCCGCCCGAACCCAACGGCTACCTGCACATCGGCCACGCCAAGAGCATCTGGCTCAACTTCGAGCTGGCCAAGGAATACGGCGGCGTGTGCCATCTGCGCTTCGACGACACCAACCCCGAGAAGGAAGACCAGGAATACGTCGATTCCATCCGCGACGCGGTGAAATGGCTCGGCTACGAAACCTACCTGGCCGACCGCCCCAGCGCGCCCGGCACGCTGCAGGAGCACGAGTACTTTGCGAGCAACTACTTCGACTTCATGTACGAGGCCGCCGAATACCTCATCGGCGCCGGCCTCGCCTACGTGGACGAGCAGACCGCCGACGAAGTGCGCGCGAACCGCGGCGACTTCAACACGCCCGGCACCGACAGCCCCTTCCGCACCCGCACGCCCGAGGAAAACCTGGCGCGCTTCCGTGCCATGCGCGACGGCCAGGTCGCCGACGGCGCCGCCATCCTGCGCGCCAAGATCGACATGGCCAGCACCAACATCAACATGCGCGACCCCGCGCTATACCGCGTGCGCCGTGCCCATCACCACAACACCGGCGACAAGTGGTGCATCTACCCGATGTACACCTACGCGCACCCCATCGAAGACGCGCTGGAGCAGATCACCCACAGCATCTGCACGCTCGAGTTCGAAGACCAGCGCCCCTTCTACGACTGGCTGCTCGACCGCCTCGCCGAAGGCGGCCTCGTCGCCAGCCCGCACCCGCGCCAATATGAATTCGCGCGCCTCAACGTCACCCACGTGATGACCAGCAAGCGCAAGCTGCGCCAGCTGGTCGAGGAGAAATACGTCGACGGCTGGGACGACCCGCGCATGCCCACCATCGCCGGCCTGCGCCGCCGCGGCTACACGCCCGAAGCGCTGCGCCTGTTCTGCGAACGCAGCGGCACCACCAAGTCGGGCGGCTGGATCGACTACGCCAGCCTCGAGGCCGCGCTGCGCGACACCCTCGACCCCGTCGCTCCGCGCGCCATGGCCGTGCTCGACCCGGTCAAGCTCGTCATCACCAACTGGGGCGAGCTGATGGGCGGCGACGACTCGCTCGACGACTGCTCGGCCCCCGTGCATCCGCACCACCCCGAAATGGGCAAGCGCGAATTCAAGCTCGGCCGCGAAGTGTGGATCGAGCGCACCGACTACGAAGAAGTTCAGCCCAAGGGCTTCTTCCGCCTGTTTCCCGGCAACAAGGTGCGGCTGAAGTACGGCCACGTCATCGAATGCACCGGCGGCACCAAGGACGCCGACGGCAAGCTCGTCGAAGTGCAGGCCACGCTGGTGCCCGACACCAAGAGCGGCACGCCCGGCGCGGACGCGATCAAGGTGAAGGGCAACATCACCTGGGTGGCCGCCGCCGATGCGGTGCAGGCCGAAGTGCGGCTGTACGAACGGCTCTTCGCGGAAGCCAACCCCGGCAGCGGCGAACTGCTGGAAGAACTGAACAAGACCAGCCTGGAAGTGTGCTCGGCGTTCGTCGAGCCCTCGCTGGCAAAGGGCGAGCCGGGCGTCGGCATCCAGTTCGAGCGGCACGGGTACTTCGTGCGCGATTCGAAGGGCGGCGCCGACGGCAAGCTGGTGTTCAACCGCGCAGCGGGCATGCGGGACAGCTGGGGCAAGTAGGGCGGCCCGCGTCTCTCCAAGGCGAAAGCCGGGGCCTCGATGGCTCCGGCTTTTTTTCTTTTGTCAGTACGCGCCCGGCCGCTTGTAGACCACGCCCAGCACCGCGCTGTTCTCGTCCGTGGTGCAAACGGCGGGCCGCGCTTGCGGCCCGACCTTCAGGTTGATCGTGTAGACCCCGTCGCGCGGCGTCGAACCGCTGTCCACCACGATGCTGGCCGGTGGCACCCGCAATTCACGCGCGGCGGCGGCAACGCAATTCTTGACGCTCGCCTCCGGCGCGCCGCCGACGCGCAGGGACGTGCTGCTGCAGGCCGCCATCAGAAAACCCGCCGCCGCCACGCAAGCGAGATGAATAGAGCTTCGCATCGTCATTTCCGGGTTCTCCTTGGTGATGAACCCATTGGAGCCGCCCACCGCAGCGAATGTTGCAGGACAGACCCGGGCTATCCTGTCGGCTCATGAACCTTCCGAGCCCTTCTTCCCGCCTGATCCGCTTCAACAAGCCCTATGGCGTCCTCAGCCAGTTCACGCCCGAGGGCCGCTGGCGCGGCTTGAAAGATTTCATCGACATCCCCGGCGTCTACGTGGCCGGCCGGCTCGACGCCGACAGCGAAGGCCTGCTGCTGCTCACCGACGACGGCAAGCTGCAGGCGCGCATCGCCGATCCGCGCTTCAAGATGGAAAAGATCTACTGGGTGCAGGTGGAAGGCACGCCGACCGAAGAGGCGCTTGCTGCGCTGCGCAACGGCGTTCAACTCAACGACGGCCCCACGCGCCCCGCCAGGGCGCGCCTGCTCGACCCGCCGCCCCGGGTTTGGGAGCGCCAGCCCCCCATCAGGGAACGCAAGAGCATCCCCACCGCGTGGCTGGAACTGGCGATACGCGAAGGCCGCAACCGCCAGGTGCGGCGCATGACGGCCGCCGTCGGGCTGCCGACGCTGCGGCTGATCCGCGCCGCCATCGGGCCGCACACGCTTGAAGGGCTGGCGCCGGGGAGCTGGCTCGGCTGACCCTTTCCCGCATCGAAGAACCTCCATCGACATCTATTCATGCCAATCAATTTCGACTTTTCCGACCGCGCGCCTTCCATGCTGAATCGCCGCTCTGCCCTGCTCGGCGGCCTCGGCCTGCTCGCGATGCCCGCCGCACAGCTCGCCAACGCCGCGTCGCCCAAAAAAGCACAGCAAGCGGCGCACGCCGATGTCTGGCCGCACGCATCCCAGGTGCCGGGCGGCGTGGCCCGCCTGTCGCTCGGCCCGGCTGCAAAGCGGCCTGCCGCTTTTGCAGGCGACATACCTCTGCTCGTGCTGGGCGACGCCATCGAATGGACCGCTCTGGTCGGCATTCCCCTCGCCGCCGAGCCGGGTGAGGCCAGCATCACCGTGCGCCCCGAAGGCCGCCCGGAAAGGCAGATCGCCTACACCGTCGCCCCCAAGCAATACCGCGAGCAACGCCTGACGGTCGCACCGCGCACTGTCGACCTGGCCCCCGAAGACCAGGCCCGCTACGAGCGCGAACGCGAACACCTGAGCGCCGTGATGGCCACGCTCACCGACATGCGCCCCGACGCAGCACTGCAGATGCGCGTGCCCGTGCCGGGCCGCCGCTCCAGCTCGTTCGGCCTGCGCCGGGTGTTCAACGGCCAGTCGCGCAATCCGCACAGCGGCATGGACATCGCGGCGGGCACCGGCACGCCGGTGCTGGCGCCGCTGCCCGGCAAGGTGATCGACACGGGCGACTATTTCTTCAACGGCGGCACCGTGTGGCTGGACCACGGCGGCGGACTGCTCACGATGTACTGCCACCTCAGCCGGGTCGACGTGAAGGTCGGCGACGTGCTGAAGACCGGCGAGAAGCTGGCCGCGGTCGGCGCGACCGGGCGGGTAACCGGGCCGCACCTGCACTGGTCGGTGATGCTGAACCGGGCGATGGTGGATCCGGCGTTGTTCGTTTCGGCTTGAGGCGACCGCGGGCCTCGTTCATCTCCTGCCGTGATCGAGCACTCTAGGCGGCCTCGTACTCCACGCAATCACCGCCAGCAACACCACCTGCAAAGGCAGCCGCGCCACAAGCGCCCAGTAAGGCACGTTCGCGAACAAGTCCGCCCGCTGCAGCATGTAGACATTCGCGGGCGTTACCGCAAGAGTCAGCAGGAACAGCCCGACTCCCGCAGCCCGGCGCGTCGGCCGCCACAGCAAACCGGCCGCGCCCAGCAGTTCGAAGACGCCGCTCACCCACACGGTCTCGCGCGGCCACGGAATCCACGGCGGCACGATTCGCATCTCGGCTTCGGTCGCCACGAAATGCGCGACGCCGCCGATGGCGAACCACAAAAAGACGAACACCAGCCCCGCCACGCGCCAGCGACTCATGGCGGGCATCGTGGTCATCGAACAGCCGGCCTCACAGCGGCTTGGTCAAATACACCGCTTCGCGCCCGACGATCGAGCGCTGCGCGGGCATGAAGATCGTGCAGTCGTCGCACAGCGCGCGAATCTCTTCGTCGCCGTTGGTCGCGATCAGTTCGCCCTTGGCAAAGGTCTCGAAGCCGATCAGCGGGCGCACGAAGGCGAAGTCTTCCGACTTGATGACGTAGGTCTGCAGCAGCTGGAAGCGGCGTTGCGCCTCGGGCGGCGGCGTGGCCGGGTCCTTGTCGACGAGGCCGAAGTACGCGAGGAAGTCGTAGGTGACGGCGGTCGCGAGCTCCGACGCCGAGCGCAGGAAGTGCTGGCCGCACTCGACCACCATCGCCACGCCCTTGCCGTCCGGGCCTCCGTGGCTGCCGTACTGGATCAGCGGCGTGCCCGAGCCCAGGCCGTCGGGCATCACCAGGTGCACCGACGGGCGTCCGATGGCCAGCGCGACCTTGGCGTTGCGCTCGAACGCCGGGTACACCCAGAACGGCACCACGGGCTGGCTGGTCGAATGGATGTCGAGGATGTGGTCGGCCGCCTCCACCACCGGGCGCAGGATGCGCGCACGGCGCAGCTCGGGGCTGTCTTCCGTGCCGTCGAGCCACTCGGGCGACCAGATGCGGTTCAGGTTGTGCACGATCTGGCGGCTGTCGAAGGGCGCCTCTTCCTTGAACGACTCGTAGGCCTCGATGTTGGCGAAGGCCACGGTGAGCGTGCCGATCTTCGGGCGCACGTTGTTGTCGAGCAGATGCGTGGCGGCGGTCATGCCGCAGATCTCGTTGCCGTGCGTGAGCGCGTTGATCAGCACGTGCGGGCCGGGCTTGCCCGACTCGAAGCGGCGCACGTAGTCGATGCCGACGTTGCCCTTGCGGTAGGCGGAGAGGTCGCGGGGGAGGACTTCGAGGGCGGGGGGCAGTTGGGTCATGGGGCTGTGGGGAGTGAGCGAAGCAGCCGGCAAGTTTGCTACAGATGGCCGTTTCGCGCCTCGCACGCCGCCAGGGCCCATTACCAGTTCACTTCACGCTCCGGCGTCGCCGAAATATGGTGGATCGACAGGTCCGCCCCGTCGTATTCCTCTTCCTGCGTCAGCCGCAGCCCGACCGCCTTCTTCAGCGCGCCGTACACCGCCCACCCTGCCAGGCCGGCCCAGACGACGCCCAGCAGCGTGCCAATGAGCTGCGCCCACACGTTCACCCCGCCCATGCCGCCCAGCGCCTGCGTGCCGAAGATGCCTGCCGCGATGCCGCCCCAGGTGCCGCACAGGCCGTGCAGCGGCCACACGCCGAGCACGTCGTCGATCTTCCATTTGTTCTGCACCAGCGTGAACATCTTGACGAAGATCGCGCCGGCCACGCCGCCCACCACCAGCGCGCCCAGCGGGTGCATCAGGTCGGAGCCGGCACAGATGGCCACGAGCCCCGCGAGCGGGCCGTTGTAGACGAAGCCGGGGTCGTTCTTGCCCATGGCCAGCGCGACCAGCGTGCCGCCGACCATCGCCATCAGCGAGTTGACGGCGACGAGGCCGGAGATCTTGTCGATGCTCTGCGCGCTCATCACGTTGAAGCCGAACCAGCCCACGCACAGCACCCATGCGCCGAGCGCCAGGAACGGAATGTTCGACGGCGGGTGCGCGCTCAGCGAGCCGTCGCCCCGGTAGCGGTTGCGCCGCGCGCCCAGCAGCAGCACGGCCGGCAGCGCGAGCCAGCCGCCCACGGCATGCACCACCACCGAACCCGCGAAGTCATGGAATTCGTGGCCGGTGAGCGACGCTATCCAGCCCTGGATGCCGAAGTGCTTGTTCCACGCGATGCCTTCGTACAGCGGATAGACGAAGCCGACGATCACCGCCGTGGCGATGAGCTGCGGCCAGAACTTGGCACGCTCCGCGATGCCCCCCGAGATGATGGCCGGAATGGCCGCCGCAAAGGTCAGCAGGAAGAAGAACTTGACCAGCTCGTAGCCGCTTCTTGCCGACAGTTCTGTGGCGCTCACGAAGAAATGGGTGCCATAGGCCACGCCGTAGCCCACCAGGAAGTACACGATGGTCGACACCGAGAAGTCGACCAGGATCTTCACCAGCGCATTGACCTGGTTCTTCTTTCGGACGGTGCCGAGCTCCAGAAAGGCAAAACCGGCATGCATGGCCAACACCATGATCGCGCCGAGAAGGATGAACAGCGCGTCAGCGCCCTGTTTGAGTGCGTCCATTGAAGCTTCTTGCAGTTTTTTGGTTTGATTTGGTGCAACGCACCCGAATTGCTCGGAGCGGCGCCATGAGAAAGCAAAAAAGGTGCCTGGAAGCTCTTTGATGGTGCAGAACGAACCAATAACGGGCTTGCCAAGCCCGTTCGCGCACCGGATCAGCCCGCGCCGGCGCGCAGTGCGTCCCGGTAGCGGCGGCTGCAGGGCACCGTGGTGCCGTCGTGCATGTGCAGCCGGGCGTCGCCGCCGTCCAGCGGCTCGATTTCCTTGACGCGGCCCAGATTCACAGCGTGGCTGCGGTGCACGCGCGCGAAGCGGTCGGGGTCGAGTTGGGTCAGGAAGTCGGTGAGCGTGGCGCGCAGCAGGTAATCGTGGCCGTTGACGTGCAGGCCGACGTAGTTGCCTTCGGCCTGCAGCCAGTCGATGTCGGTGGCGGCGATGAGGAATTCGCGGCGCAGCTTTCGCACGAGGAATCGTTCGGGGCGCGGGGGCGGCGGTGGCGTGGCTTCCGGCACGGAGGGCGCCGCCTCTGTCGCTCCCTCCTCCGGCGCATCGAGCACCCGGGCCTCTCCCTGCAGCCGCAGCAGGAACCGCCGGTAGACCCAGATGCCGAAGATCATGCTGGCGTACACCCGCACGTCCTTCAGGTACTCATAGCCCCACTGGGCGGTCCAGCTGGAAAAGCCGTAGTGCTCGCCGGCCATCGAATAGACCAGCGAGCGCAGCCCGAACATACCGGCCACGTGGACCACGCTGACCGCGACGCTGGCCGCCAGGTGCCAGGCCAGGAAGCGGACCCAGTGCCTGCTCGCCAGCGGCGCCAGCCAGCGCTCGATGGCCACCAGCGCCGGCACCAGCAGCAACAGCACGAAGTGGCTCGACACCTCCCAGGTGACGACTTCCCAGCGGGCATGCGGCACCGCGCGATTGCCGACATCGGCGATCGCGACCAGGGTGCTGAACGCGGCCTGAAGCGTCATCAGCACGATCCAGAAGCCCACCTCGACATAGCGGCGGATCGGCTCGTAGCGTTCGTAGAGGTTCTTGCGTGGATCGCCCATGCTCGGAATTCTCGCGAACTTGCCCCTGGGACCGGCGAATTTCGTCCCTTGGGGCCACCGCTCGTCACAAAGCGGGGGCAATCCGTCCCGGCGGCGCGCCGCCGCGGCACCGGGCGCCCGAACATCGCGGCCTTCCAGATTCGAGGCCCCCAAGATGCACACCGCCGCCTACATTCCGCCAGACCATCGCCGCCACGACATCGACGCCCTGCGCGCGCTGGCATTCCTGTTCGTCATCCTCTATCACGTGGGCATGTACTACGTGGCCGGCTGGCACTGGCACCTCAAGAGCCCTCACGAGGCCGAATGGCTGCGCTGGCCGATGGCCATGCTCAACCTCTGGCGCATGGACCTGGTGTTCCTCATCTCCGGCGTGTCGCTGGGTTTCCTGAGCCGCGGCCAGGGCACCTGGGCGCTGCTGCGCAGCCGGGGCCTGCGGCTGATGCTGCCGCTGGCCTTCGGCATGGCGGTGATCGTGCCCTACCAGGCCTATGCGCAGGGCGTCGCCAACGCCATGGTGGCGCCGGGCTTCGGCGCCTTCCTGCTGCGCTACCTGTCGATGAGCGCGCCGTGGCCAAAGCAGGCCTTCGACGGTGCTGAGTTCGGCATCACCTGGAACCACCTCTGGTACCTGCCCTACCTGTTCACCTACACGGCAATCGTGGCGCTGACGCTGCCGCTATGGAAGTCCGCCGCCGGGCAGCGGGTGCGGCGCGGCTTCAACGGACTGCGCGGCGGGAAGCTGCTGTTGCTGCCGGCGGTGCCGCTGCTGCTGTGGACGATGCTGCTGGCCTCGCGCTTTCCGGCCACCCACAACCTGGTGCGCGACTTCCATCTGCACAGCATCTATTTCACGATGTTCCTCTACGGCTACTGGATGGGCGTGGACACCGGCGTCTGGAAGGAACTGGAGCGGCTGCGCCGGGTGTCCCTTGCATCGGCGCTCGCGGTGATCGCCACTTTCTTCACGCTGCGCGCCGTCTCCAGCGGGCCACCCTCGGGGCTGTCGATGGACGTGCTGCGCGTGCTCTACCTGTGGCTGACGGTCTCGGCCATCCTGGGCTACGGGCACCGGTACCTGAACCGGCCCTGGCCCTGGCTGCGCTGGGCCAACGAGTCGGTGTACCCGTGGTACGTGCTGCACCAGACGCTGATCATCATCGGCGCGGTGCTGTTGGCCCCGTTCGCGCTCGGGCCGGTGGTAGAGCCCGCGCTGCTGGTGGCGCTCACCATCTTCGGCTGCTGGGCGCTGACCGACGGGCTGATCCGCCGCGTCAACTTGCTGCGGCCGCTGTTCGGGCTGAAGCTCAGGCGGCCGGCTTCGCGGCAGCCTCTTCCACCGGAACCAGAATGGCGTTCCCCGTCGCCACGAGCTTGAGGGCATCGCCCTCGCCCTGCGCATAGAGCTCGGCCGCCGCAAACACCTGCTTGCGCCCGGCCTTCACCACCCGCCCCCGCGCCACGAAGGCGCGGCCCACGGCGGGCGAGATGCAGTTCACCGAGAAATGCGACGCCAGCACGCGGCCCGCCACGCTGGCGGCCGCGAAGCCGCTCACGGTGTCGAGCAGCGCGCCGATCATCCCCGCATGCAGGAAGCCGGCGTACTGGCCCATGTCTTCCTCGCGGAAGTCCATGCGCAGCTCGGCTTCGCCGTTGGCGGCGCTCGTGACTTCGAAGCCGGCCCAGCGGTTGAAGGCGGCGGTCTTGTTGATGGCCTGGATGGTGTCGAGCATGGCGTGCAGTCCCTTGAAAGCGATGCAGGCCACTCTACGAACCGCCCCCCGCATTCGTCGTCGCGCGCGTGACCGCCCACGCGCCGGCGGTTGCCTTGGTGACAGCGGCCGAAAATTTTCTTGCGATGCCTCAACCCCTTTCGCGCGGCCCGTCCGTAGCAGTGGGGGTCTGTCCCACTTCTTTCTTCGAAGGCATCCCATGAAAGCAACGACCCCCGTCTTCCTTCGCGCCACCGCAGGCGCCGCCGTCCTGCTGGTGCTGAGCTTCAGCGCGCAAGGGCAGGCCGCCACGCAGCCGGCAGCCATTTCCGGCTCGCGCATTACCCAGGTGAAGGTCTATCCCGGCAGCGCCACCGTCGATCGCGTGGCGCGGGTGGCGGCCGGAAGCCGCTCGGTCACCTTCGCCTGCCTGCCGGCAGGGCTGGACGTGCAAAGCCTGCAGGTGTCGGCCGATGCATCGGTGCGCGTGGGCGAGACCTCGGTGCTGAGCGAGGCGCGCGAGCTTTCCGCGCAGTGCGCGAGCAGCGCGCTGGATGGCCGCATCCGCGAGTTGGAAGATCAGAAGGCCGCGCTGCAGGCCGAGAGCGATGCGCTCGGCATGGTCAACGGCTACCTCAAGGGCCTGGCCGGCAGCGGCGGCGATGCGCCCCAGGGCGCCCGCGCACCCATGGATGCGCGCAACCTCGTCGCCATGACCGAGGCGATGCGCCGCACCGGGCAGGACTCGCTGCTCAAGCAACACCAGATCCAGCGCCGGCAGACCGACATCGACCGCCAGCTCAACCCGCTGCTCGCCGAACGCACCCGCACCCAGGGCAGCGGCGAGCAGGTGATGGCCGTGACGGTCACGCTGGCGGCCAGCGCGGACGCCGACGTCAGGCTCAGCTACCAGGTCAACGGCCCCGGCTGGACGCCCAGCTACCGCGCGCTGCTCGACAGCGGCACCGGCAAGGTCCGCATCGAGCGCCAGGCGCTGGTGGCACAGGCCACGGGCGAAGACTGGCGCGGCGTGAAGCTGGTGCTCTCCACCGGCCAGCCGCGCCGCGAAACCACCGGGAGGCTGCCATCGGCATGGCGCATCGGCGTGGAGCCGCCGCCGGCGCGCACGCGCAACGAAGAACTGGCGCCGATGCCCGCCGCGCCGATAGCCATGGCCCCCGAGAGCGCCAGGCAGTCGCGGGAGCGCCGCGCACCGCTGTTCGACGTGAGCGTTTTCGACAGCAGCTTCGCCACCGAGTTTTCAGTGCCGCAAAGCATCGACGTACCCTCCAACGGCCAGCGCGTGACCCTGGCGCTGGGCCAGCATGAAGACACCGCCAGGCTGGTCGCCCGCACCAGCCCGCGCGTGGATGCCAGCGCCTTCCTGGTCGCCGACATGGCGCAGCCCGACGGCGTCTGGCCGGCCGGCCCGATGCTGCTGTACCGCGACGGCGCCTTCGTCGGCAACGGCCGCTGGAGCCCGCCCACCGATGCCCGCCTGACGCTGTCCTTCGGCCGCGACGAACTGGTCCGGGTGCAGGCCGAGCCCGAGCGCGACAACCAGGGCACCGGCGGCTTCGCCGGCTCGCGCGCCGAGCGCAAGGTGCAGCGCGCCTACGTGGTCGAGAACCGCCACCGCACGCCGGTCACGGTGGAGGTGCTGGAAGCCGCGCCGGTGTCGGTCGACGAGCAGGTGCGCGTGAGCTCGCAGTTCGCGCCCAGGCCCGACGACCTGTCGTGGAACAAGCAGCCCGGCCTGACGATGTGGCGCTTCGACCTGGACGCCGGCAAGTCCGCCCGCGTGGCGGCCGACTACACCATCGGCTACCCGAAGGACGCGCGGCTGCAGATGCGCTGAGCGCCCTCGCCCGCGGTTCGAGCGCGCATGAACCTCGGGCTTGCGGGCTGCTCCTCAGATCCGAGTCAGGCCGGCGTGGCATCCTCATGGACCCAATCGCTCATCCATGGGAGAAAAAACGTGAGAAGGATTCATCGGCGAGGCGCGCTGGCCTTGTCGGCCGCGTGCGCGGCGTCCGCCCTGCTCGCCGTCTCGGGCTGCGAACGGAAAAGCGCGCCCGCCGCAGCCGCCGCCGCGCCGCCGGAACCCGCCCTGCCGGCCACCGCCATCGGCAGCGTGGAAATCACGCAGGAAGACATCGACTGGTTCCGCCGCAGCAAGGCCGAGTGGGTCGACTGCGAATCCGGCGCACCCGGCATCGTGCCGCCCGACCTGACGCTCGAGCAGTTCGGCGAAGCGCTCGACGGCGCCTCCTCTGCGGCGGTCGAGCGCTTCACCAACGTGACCTCGGCCTTCTTCCTGCACGCGAGCTTCGCGCAGGGGCACTACGCCTTCCAGCCGCCCTTCGGCCAGCGCGACGCCTTCGACGTGACCGACGAGCACATCCGCCTGCTGCAGCGCGCAAACTGGCGCACCTTCATGATCGACTGCAAGCGCCCGTACGGCGACTTCACCCACTTCGAGATCGACATGGCCGACATCCTCGGCCTGCCGCTCAAGAAGGACGCCAAGGGCCGCGCGCAGATCGGCAAGGACGCCGAGCAGCGCATGGATGCGCTGCATGCCGACATGCTCTATGCGCTGCAGGCGTACATCCGCTTCGCGCGGCTCAACCCGGGGCGCTACGTGGTGCCGGGGCGCAGCTTCTCGCGCTTCGTGAGCCGGCCGCTGTGCCGCCCGGTCTCGGCCACGCGCGTCGCGCTCTACCAGCGCGCGCTGAAGGCCGCCGGGCCTCACCCGGATTCGCGCCGCACGGTGGCGCTCAACGAGGCGGCGGCGGCGTTGTTCGCGCTGGACTGAGGGCGCTCAGGCTTCCTGCCCGGGCGCCGTCTCTGGCTTCGGCTTGCCCTTCTGCTTGCGCGCGGCCTTCTTCGCGGCCCGCTCGGCGTCGCGGCGCTGCCCATCGGCCAGCCATTCGGCAAACTCTTCCGGTGTTTCGAGCGTGATGCGCCCGAGGTTGCCGGCGCGGAACTCGTGCATGACGATTTCCGCCGCCTTCTGCAGGTTGACGCGCCCCTTGCCCAGCAGCGCACCGCGCTTGCGGCCGATGGTGTCGAGCAGCGCCTCGTCCTTCATCTCGGCCATGGTGGCGGCGTCGAGCTCCACCAGCTTGAAGCGCGCGGCCACGCCGGCGCCGTAGTGCACCTTGAGGTAGTTGAGCAGCTCGAGCGCCACCTCTTCCTCGTCGAAGGCGTTGCGCCCCACGGCACCGCTGGCGGCCAGGTTGTAGCCGCTCTTGGGCACGATGATGCGCGGCCACAGCATGCCGGGCGTGTCCCACAGGTAGAAGTCGTCGGCCAGCGTGATGCGCTGTTCGAGCTTGGTGATGCCGGCCTCGTCGCCGGTCTTGGCCTTGCGCCCGCCAGTCAGCGTGTTGATGAGCGTCGACTTGCCCACGTTGGGAATGCCGCAGATCAGCACGCGCATCGGCTTGGCCATGCCGCCGCGGTTGGGCGAGAGCTGGTGGCAGGCCTTCACCAGTTGCTGCGCGGGCGTGGTCTGGCTCGCGTCCAGGCCGATGGCGCGGGTGTCGGGCAGCGCGTTGTAGTGCGCGAGCCACTGCACGGTGCGCTCGGGGTCGGCCAGGTCCTGCTTGTTGAGCACCTTGAGGCTGGGCCGCCCGGCCGTGAGCTCCGCCAGCATGGGGTTGGCGCTGGAACCGGGCAGGCGTGCGTCGAGCAGTTCTATGACCACGTCGATGTCTTTCACCCGTTCGGTGATGGCTTTCTGGGTCGCATACATGTGACCGGGGAACCACTGGATCGCCATCGGTAGGCTCTTTCTTTTCGCGCTGACTGCAATTCGGGGAAACGGACCGGCCTTCGGGCCGGGGTGCGAATTGTGAACCGGGAACCTGAACGCTAGCTGCGCGCTAAGTTTTCGATAGCTGCGCTCGGCGATTCTGCCTACCCCGCTGAGCCGCGTGTTCGCATCGGCGCCGGCACAGCATTGATTTTTGGCGCATTGCGCGCGGGTTGCACACACGCGCAATCCCCTAGAGGGTTTTGCGACGCCCGAGGCGCGTCCGCCCCTATCATTTGAACGAGCGCGGCGCATGAGCGTCGGTCGAGTCGAAAACTTTTTTATGGAGTTACCGCGATGAAACCCGTCTCCGAACTGCTCAAGCGTCACGATTCCGCGGCCTGGCGCACCTCTCCCAACGCCACCGTGTTCGACGCGCTGGCCACCCTCGCGCGCTTCGAGGTGGGCGCGCTGATGGTGATGGAGGGCGAGAAGCTGGTCGGTTTTCTTTCAGAGCGCGACTACACCCGCAAGGTGGCGCTGCAGGGCAAGAACTCGAAGGAAGTGCGCGTTTCGGAGATCATGACGCCCGACGTGATGACCGTCACCCCGCAAACCCGCACGCGCGCCTGCATGACGCTCATGAGCCAGCGCAAGTTCCGCCACCTGCCGGTGGTCGACGGCGAGAAGGTGGTCGGCATGATCTCGATCCAGGACCTGATGGACGACATCATCTCGGACCACGAGGCCACCATCGAGCAGCTGACCACATACATCCAGAGCTGAGAAACCGCCGCATTGCGGACCCTGCCCGGCGCGTGGGTAGGGAATAGACCTACGCACGATGCGTCGCATCCGGGCGCACAGTGAGGCTTCGTTCATCCATCCAGCAGGGAGATTGCATGCAGATTCAGGTCAACACGAGCAACGGCATCACCAACAAGGACGCGCTGGAGCGCTGGGCCGACACCGAGATCAAGCAGCACCTGAGCCGTTTCGTCGACGACGTGACACGCGTCGAAGTACACCTGAGCGACGAGAACCACGACAAGACCGGCGGCGCCGACAAGTGCTGCGTGATGGAGGCGCGCCTGGCGCACCACCAGCCGCTGGCGGTGAAGCAGCACGCCGCCACCCTCGACGAAGCCTTCCGCGGCGCGGCCGACAAGCTCAAGCGGCTGCTCGACAGCACGCTGGGCCGCCTTCACAACCACAGGGACCGCGGCTCGATCCGCACCGACCCCAGCTTCATTGCGGAGTAGGCGGCGCCGCGGCGGCTTTGCGCCGGCGTGCGCGAGGCCGCGCGGCCGTTGCCGTGCCGCCCGACTCGGCCGGAATCGGCGGCGGCCGGTGGCCGCTGGCCATCCACTCGTCATAGAAGCCGATCTTGCTTTCGACCAGCGTGAGCGCCCTCTTCCATTCGGCGATGGTGCCTGTCACGCGTTCGCGGTGCGCTGCCAGCATGTCGCGCCGCTGGCGCAGCGTGGACTTGCCCTGCACCGCCAGCGCCGTGTACTCGCGCATCTCGGCAATCGACATGCCGGTGCGGCGCAGCCTTTCCATCAGGTCGAGCCAGCCGACGTGCGGCTCGCCGTAGAGGCGCCGCCCACCCTCGTCGCGCGCCACGCCGGGCACGAGCCCCTGTGTCTCGTACCAGCGGATGGCGTGCACCGTGCGGCCGGTGCGGGCCGCCAGCTCGCCGATATGGAAGGGCGTGCCCCTGCTCTCAGCCGGCATGGGCTGGGGCGGGAGGCGGCTGCAGCGCCTCCTGCACGAGCGCTGTGTCGAAGTATTCGGTCAGCTCTTTCACCTTGCCTCCTTCGAGTCGGTAGACGTAGCAATAGCGGTTGTTGTAGCGCTTGCCGGCCTTGGTGGGCACGTCGCCGCTGAACAGCACCACCACGCGGTCGCCTTCGGCGATGACGCGCTCCGTCCTGCTGCGGTAGGGCGCCGCGAACTGCGCGAAGAGCGGGTCCAGCAATTCCTCGCGGATCGCCTTCTTGCCCTGGTAGGTGCGCGACCACGCAGTGCTGCCTTCGAGCTTCCAGCTCGCGTCGTCGGCGAGGCTGTTGACGAAGGCCTGGCCGTTGCCCTTGTCCAGCTCGTCGTGGATGTGCTGGACGAGGACCTTGTTGTCGATCGTGTTCATGGCTTGATTTCCTTGCGTTGAATGAATGAACCGAGCGCCCAGGAGGCGCCCGGAGAATTCATTGGAAATGCTCGAGTGCACTCGAGGTCAAGCGCGCCGTGAACGGAACAGGCGGCGGGCGGTGCCGTCAGCCCCGCTTCGCGTTGGCCATGCCCTTGGCCACTTCGTTGGAGCCCTGCGCCGCGCCGCTCTGCGGCACGATCTCGCCCTCGCGCTCGGTCACCTCCGACAGGCGCGCGGCCAGCTGCTCCGGCGTGTCGGCCTCGATGCCCAGCCAGGAACCTTGCGTCAGCGTGATGTGCGCTGCCTCGAAGGTGCCGGCGCCGGCACAGAGGATGGTGCGGTTCGGCGCGTCCTGGGCGGCCAGCACCAGCATGGCGGGCACCACGGCCTCGGGGCGGAAGGCCTCGAGCATTTCCTTGGGGAACAGGTCCTCGGTCATGCGGGTGGCGGCGGTGGGGGCCAGGCAGTTCACGCGGATGTCGTTCTTCGCGCCTTCGATGCTCAGCGTCTGCATCAGGCCCACCAGCGCCAGCTTGGCGGCGCCGTAGTTGCTCTGGCCGAAGTTGCCGTACAGGCCGGACGACGACGTGGTCATCACGATGCGGCCGTACTTCTGCTCGTTCATGAGCGCCCAGACGGCCTTGGTGCAGTTCACGGCGCCCATCAGGTGCACGTCGACCACCAGCTTGAAGTCGGCCAGCTCCATCTTCGCAAAGCTCTTGTCGCGCAGGATGCCGGCGTTGTTGACGAGGATGTCGACGCGGCCCCAGGCGTCGACCGCTTCCTTGACCATAGCCTGCACCGCCTCGAAGTCGGTCACCGAGGCGCCGTTGGCAATGGCTTCGCCGCCGGCCGCCTTGATCTCGTCGACCACCGCCTGCGCGGCGCTCACCGAACCGCCGGAACCGTCGCGCGCGCCGCCCAGGTCGTTCACCACCACCTTGGCGCCGCGCGCGGCCAGCGCCAACGCATGCTGGCGGCCGAGCCCGCCGCCCGCGCCGGTCACGATGGCCACGCGGCCCTTGAAGTCGATGCTGCTGTTGCTGCTGCTCATGTCTCTTTGTCGCTTTCCTAGGGAGTTGCTTGCCGTAGTTCGTCGTTGCCGCCCGGAAGGCGGCAGCGTGGCGTTTTACCCCAGAAAGGCGCCGGTGCGCAGTCTTGCGCGCGTCAGCCGGCCGGTTCCGGTTCAACCGTGCTCAACCGTGGGCGGAGCGCACCTGCTCGCAGTACGCGACCAGCTGGTCGAGCTCGGCGGACTTGTCGAAGAAGGCGTCGGCGCCCAGCTGCTCCGAGCGCTGGCGCATGTCGGTGGTGGCGTAGTTGCTGAGCACCACCACCTTCTGGTGCGGCGCGCGGTTGCGGCAGGCCTGGATCACACCGAGGCCGTTGCCGCGCTTGAGGAACAGGTCGACGATGGTCAGGTCCCAGTCTTCGCTGTGCAGGCGCAGCCAGGTCACGGCCTCGTCCTCTGTGCTGGCGGAGGCCACGACCTCGGCATCTGCCACGTCCTGCAGGAAACCGACGAGGTTCTCGCGGATCACGGGGCTGTCTTCGACGAGGTAGGCCCTGAAGCTCATGGCGACAGCGCCGGCTCGGCGGCTGGCCGGCAAGTACTGGATGACGAAGATGGTCGGTGCATGCCCACATCGTCGCAACCCGGGCGACGCCCACGGTGAGCCATGCGGGCCAATGCCTGTAGGCCATCGGCCAGCACGCCTGTCGGCATGCGAGGCGCGGGGCCGCTCAGGTGCCCCGCCGCATCGGGGCCAAAAGCCTAGGCCGCCAGCGCCACCACGCGGCCGCGCGTCATGCCCAGCCGCGAGGGCGACACGTACTGCTCGCGGTAGATCTCGAAGGGCATGGTGTCGGCCGCCTCGATGCGCTTCTGCTCCTGGATCGACTCGGCAGTCATCCGCTCGAACGCGGCCTGCTGCTCGGCCGAGAACGGCATGGCCAGCAGCGCGGCGCGGGTCTGCTCCGACTGGGCGCGCACGAACCCGACGAAGGAATTGCCGTGCTGCTGCTCGATGGCCGCCAGCACGCGGGCCGAAGGCAGGCTGTCGGGGTCCTGCAGCGCGGCCAGCGCGGCACGCACGGCATCGACATGCTGCGTGCCGCCGCCGCCGTGCGCCGCGTCGAGCGCAGCGGCAATCGGCAGGCACTGCTCGGCCAGCTCCACGCCCCAGTCGGCCAGCGTCACTTCGCTGCCGCCGCGCGCGAGACGCAGGCCCGGCTCGCGGCCGCGCGCGGCGGTGAGGTGCTGGTTGCGCGCGAGGTCGGCGATTTCCTGCGGCGTGTCGTCGGGGCTGTCGCTCAGCAGGCAGTGCAGCAGGAACACGTCGATGAATCGCATGGTCTGCGCATTGATGCCGACTGTCTCGAAGGGGTCGAGGTCCATCAGGCGCACTTCGACGTACTCCACGCCACGCTCGCGCAGCGCATGCAGCGGGCGCTCGCCGGGGTTGATGACGCGCTTGGGGCGGATGGTGCCGTAGAACTCGTTCTCGATCTGCAGCAGGCTGGTGGCAAGCTGGTTGTAGTCGCCGCCCAGGTTGCGGATGCCGATGGCCTCGTAGGCCGGCCACGGGCGCGTGAGCGCATCCTGCAGCGAGGCGCCATAGCCCTCGAGGCTGTTGTAGCTCACGGCCAGCGAAGCCTGCGCGTCGCTCTGGTAGCCGAGCCGGCCCATGCGCAGCGAGGTGCCGTGCGGCATGAACATGCTGCCGTCGCCCAGCGGCTGCAGCTCGTGCGGGCGGCCCGCCACGAAGCTCGAACACAGCGCCGGCGAAGCGCCGAACAGGTACAGCAGCAGGAAGGCGTGGCGGCGGAAATTGCGGATCAGCGCGAAATACTGCTCGCTGGACACCTCGGGCAGCGACCAGTTGTAGTGGATGCCCGAGATGGTCTGCATGCGCCGGCCGTAGCGGTGGCTCAGGCCCATGCGGTAGACGCTCTTGGCGCGGCCCACGTTCGACGAGCCATAGCGGCCGATCGGAATGGTCTCGTCGGTCGGCAGGCCGCAGGGCATGCTCGACACCCACAGGCGCTCGTCGCCCAGCGTGTCGAGCACGCGGTAGGTGAACTGGTGCACCCGCGTGAGCTCTTCCAGTGCCGACTCGACGCCGCCGTGCACGCCCGTGATGAGTTCGAGCTGCGATTCGCTGAAGTCGGTCGTGATGTGCGGATGCGTGAGCGCGGAGCCCAGCGCCAGCGGATGCGGCGTGAGCGCGAGCTTGCCGTCCGGCAGCGCCCGCAGGCTTTCCTTCTCGATTCCGCGTCGCATGCCTTTCAGTCGTGTCGCTGAAAGAGCACCCAACCTCTCCTGCAATCTGTTGCTCATATTGTTATGACCCATCAATCTTCTGAGGGGCTGGAAGGTAGCACGGGCGCGCGCGCGTTGCTTGTGCAGGGAATCCCGCATTCGGCTAGCTTGCCGGGCGCTATTTTTTTGATAGCTTCACGCATAGCTGCCACGCGGGTTGAACGGCTCGACCGTCGCTCGATGTGGGCCGGAATCAGGCCTTGGCGCGGCCCGCCGAGAGGTCGATCTCGTCGGACTGGTAGACGTGCATCTCCGGCGTGCCGTCGGCCATGGCCGCCAGCGCCTTGGCGAAGGCGCGCGAGGCGTCCACCCGGAAGTGCGCCTGCAGCGCGGCCATGTCGCTCCAGCGCTCCACGAAAGTCAGGCGCAGCGGCAGCAGCGCGTCGGTCGTCACTTCATGCGAGATGCAGCCCGGCTCGGCGCGCGAGCGCTGCACGTGCTCGGTGCTGATGGCCAGCATCGCCTGCAGTGTGTCGGGCTTTGCCAGCGCGTGTCCGATGACCAGGATCATGGGGTCGTCTCCTTCAGCCGAGCACCCGCAGCAGAAAGCGGTTCAGGTCGGCAATTTCTTCCATGCACACCGAATGCGCCATCGCGTATTCGTGCCACTCCACGGTGTAGCCCAGGGCGGTGAGCGCGTCGCGCGAGCGCACGGCCGCGGCCAGCGGCACCACCGGGTCCTGCCGGCCGTGCGCCAGGAACACCGGCGTTTCGTGGTTGGCGGCGTGGCGCTCGGCCGCGGTGGTGGCCGCGATCGGCAGGTAGCCCGAGAGGCCGACGATGCCCGCCAGCCGCTCGGTGTGGCGCAGGCCCGTCATGAGGGCCATGGCACAGCCTTGCGAGAAGCCCGCCACCACGATGCGGCCGGCGGCGATGCCACGGGCCTTCTCGCTGGCGATGAGCGCCTCGATGGCGGCCTGCGAACGGCGCAGGCCGGCCTCGTCTTCGCGCGCCGCGAGATCGGCCACGGCAATGTCGTACCAGGCCGGCATCTGATAGCCGCCGTTGATGGTCACGGGAATGACGGGCGCATTGGGGAACACGAAGCGCACGGGGCCCACGGCCGCCAGGTCGAGTTCATTGGCGATCGGCACGAAGTCGTTGCCGTCGGCGCCAAGGCCGTGCATCACGATCACCGTGGCGGTGGGGTTGGGGGCAGTTTCTATCTCGATGGGGGGACGGGACATGGTCGGGCAAAGGTATTCAGGAACGCGAATGACAGGACCTTAGCGCATTCGAGGCCTGCCAGAGGCATGGAAACGGCCGGTTGGCTGACTTGTACATGGTTGCGCCGTGCCCAACATGGCCTGAAAAGACACCAAGGAAACCCGCGTGAGCCATTCCCCTCCCCTGGTAGAGACCAAGCTGGCCGGCGTCGTGCTGGTCTGCGGCGACTGCGAAGAACGCAAGGACGGCCCCACGAAGCTGAGGGCCAAGCAGGTCCGCAAGGAACTGAAGCACGGCCTCTCGCACCTGCCGGTGCGGCTGCGCGTGGTGCAGTGCAGCTGCCTCGGCCTGTGCCCGAAGAAGGCCGTCGCGCTTGCCGCCGTGGCGCAGGGCCATGCACCGCTGGCGGCCGAGGCGTGCACCGAGCAGGACGTGGACGCCTTCGCCAAGGCGCTGGCCCGGTCCGTCAAGTGAACGGGCGAGCCGCTATTCGGCCTTGATGCCGACTGCCTTCACGATCTGCGCATAGCGCTCGTATTCGCTCGACACCTGCGCCTGGAACTGGCGCTGCGGATGGCCGGTGGCCTCGATGCCCTGTGCCGCGAGTTCGGCGCGGGCGGCCGGTGTCTGCACGATGCGCCCGGCCTCGGCCGCGATGGCGTCGACCACGGGCTGCGGCGTGCGGGCCGGCGCGAACAGCCCGAACCAGGTGCCCGAGCGGTAGCCCGCGTAAGTCTCGCCCACCGTGGGCACCTCGGGCAGCAGCGCATGGCGCTTCTCGCCGCTGGTGCCCAGCGCCACCAACCGGCCGCTGCGGATCTGCGGCAGCGCCGGGCCCACGGCGATGAACATCACGTCGACCTGACCCGCGATCACGTCCTGCATGCCCAGCGGGCCGCCGCGGTATGGAATGTGGGTGACGTAGATGCCCGCCTTCTGCTTGAGCAGTTCCATGCTGAGCTGCTGCGGACTGCCGTTGCCGGCCGAGGCGTAGTTGATGCGGCCCGGATGGGCCTTGGCCGCGCGCACGAAGTCGGCCACCGTGCGAAAGCCCGTCTTCGGGTTGGCCACCAGCACGAAGTCGATCTGCCCGAGCGACACCACCGGCACGAGGTCGCGCCGCGCGTCGTAGGGCAGGCCGGCCTGGATGTTGGGGAGGATGGTGATCGGCCCGTCGGCCCCCACCAGCAGCGAATAGCCGTCTGGCTGGGCCTTGGCCAGTCCGTCGGCCGCCAGGATGCCCGCCGCGCCGGCGCGGTTGTCGATCACCACCGGCTGCTTCCATTGCTCCGACAGCCGCTGCCCCAGAAAGCGCGCCAGCACGTCGGGCGAACTGCCGGGCGTGTTGGCGACCGTGATGTGCACGGGCTTCGACGGATAGGCAGGCTGCTGTGCCTGCGCGGCCAGGGGAAGCGACAGGCCGGCCCACAACGCGCCCAGGGCGAACATCGGAGTCAGCAGGAAACGGGGGCGCATGGTGAACTTTCGTTGGCGGAAGACAAAGCGCGCGATTCTGGAGCGCTCCCGCCCGCAGGCAAACGACCCATTTGTCAGATGCTTAGCTGCGTTCGGGCATATGCCCCGGCTTGCCGGCGCCCCCGATGGGGACGCGGGCACCCCGGATGCAACACAATGGCGTTTCGCATGAAGACCACCACCCCGCAACCGAAGCCCCCTCTTGCCGCCAGCGCCGCCGCGGCGCCGTTCGACAGCGAACGGCTGCTGCGCGACAGCGGCCTGCGCGTGACGCGCGCCGCGCAGACCGTGCTCGAACTGCTCGAACGCAGCTCCCAGCCGCTGACCCACGAGGAAGTGGCCGCCGCCTACACGGCCGCCGCCGGCGAGGCGCCCGACCGCGTCACGGTCTACCGCGTGCTCGACCGGCTGGTCGAGGCCGGCCTGTGCGACCGCCGCGTGGGCGCCGACCGGGTCAACCGCTTCTCGCGCCATGTCGAGGCCGCCTCGGGCAACACCTTCGAATGCGACCAGTGCCACAAGGTGCTGGCCCTGCCGTCCGACCCGGAACTGCCGAAGGTGATGGGCCGGCTGGGCAAGGCGCTGCGCAAGCAGGGCATCGACACCCGCAACACCGCCCTCACGCTGCACGGCACCTGCGGAGAGTGCGCAAGGTAGCTTCAGCCCTTCACGCGTTCCAGGACGGGAAGGGATCGGGAAAGTTCTGCCACCACGAGGCGCCGAAGCGCATCTCGTTTTCCGTCAGCAGGCAGGCGTCGAGCCGCGCGCGCAGCGCGTCTTCATCCATGCCGATGCCGATCAGCACCAGCTCCTGCCGCGCGTCGCCCGTGGCCGGGTCCCAGTTCCTGCGGATCAGCTCCAGCGCCTCCGGGTCGGTCGGCCAGTGCTCGCGCGGCACCGCCGCCCACCAGAAGCCCGCTGCACCGTAGCGGCAGGCGCCGCCGGCCTGCGACCACGAGCCCGCGCGGGTGGCGCGGCTCGCAAGCCAGAAGAAGCCCTTGGAGCGCACCACGCCCTCCCACTCGCTCTGCACCAGCTTCCAGAAGCGCATCGGGTGGAACGGCAGGCGCGAACGGTAGACGAAGCTGCGGATGCCGTATTCCTCGGTCTCGGGCACGTGTTCGCCGCGCAGCTCGGCGAGCCAGCCGGGCGCCTGCTCGGCCTCGTCGAAGTCGAACAGGCCGGTGTCCAGCACCCGGTCGAGCGCCACGCGGCCGAACTCCGACACCTCGATGCGGGCGCGCGGATTCAGGCTGCGCAGGATCGCCATCAGCCGCTCCCGTTCCTCGACGCTGACGAGGTCGATCTTGTTGACCACCAGCACGTCGCAGAACTCGATCTGCTCGATCAGCAGGTCGACCACGGTGCGCGTGTCCTCGTCGCCGAGCGACTGTCCGCGACTGCCGAGGCTGTCGGCCGAGCTGTAGTCGCGCAGGAAGTTGAAGGCGTCGACCACCGTCACCATGGTGTCGAGCCGCGCCACGTCGGCCAGGCTCTTGCCGTCTTCACCGGCGAAGGTGAAGGTCTCCGCCACGGGCAGCGGCTCGGAGATGCCGGTGGACTCGATCACCAGCTGGTCGAAGCGCCCCTCCTTCGCGAGCCGGCCCACCTCCACCAGCAGGTCTTCGCGCAGGGTGCAGCAGATGCAGCCGTTGCTCATCTCGACCAGCTTCTCGTCGGTGCGCGACAGCTGCGCGCCGCCGTCGCGCACCAGCGCGGCGTCGATGTTGACATCGCTCATGTCGTTGACGATGACCGCCACGCGGCGGCCTTCGCGGTTGTGGAGGATGTGGTTCAGCAGCGTGGTCTTGCCGGCACCGAGAAAGCCGGAGAGCACGGTGACGGGGAGGCGATCGGCCATGGGGGCAGCTTCCATATATGCAACAGAATTGCATTATATGGATCAACGCAACTTGGTTGCGTTTGCCGCTCAGTATTGGAGTTGCGGATACCAGTCCTTGCCCCGCCCTTCGGGCGTCATGTCCAGCAGGTTCCAGATCGGCATGGCGTCGGGCGCGCCGCGCGGGTCCTGCCCCGGGTCGGCGGTGCCCGGGCTCATCTCGGCCGCCCAGAAATGGCGGATGGTCTCGCCGTCGCGCCGGAACACATTGAACGCCGGGTTGTCGCCGCCGTCGGGCTTCTCGCCGGCGTAGTCGCGGTTGAAATCGTTGCCGCCCGACGAGTACAGCGGCAGGTGGCGCCAGCCGCGTTCCCGTGCAAAGGCCGCCATGCGGTCGATGGGCGAGGTGGCGATCACCGCGAACGCCACGCGCTGCAGGATGTCGGGCATTTCGCCGTCGTAGGCGCTGAGCAGCGATGTGCACATGGGGCATGGCCGCTCCCGCTTCGGGCCGAACATCCAGTTGTAGGTGATGAGGGTGCCGTGCCTGCCGAACAGCTCGGAGAATTTCACCGGGCCGTCGGTGCCCTGGAACAGGTAGTCCTGCGGCACGATGCCGCCCGGCGGCAGCGCGCGGCGCATCTCCGCCACGCGCTCGATGCGGCGGCGCAGATCGATTTCTTCGGCGAGCAGTTCGGTGCGCGCCTTGCGGTACTCTGCGCTTTCGCCGGGAAAGCGGACGGGGTTGGACCTTGCGAGCTGGCTGGCCGAAGCAAGGCCCAAGGACTCTGCACTGGAAGACATGGCGGATCACCTCCTGAAGCCCGAAAGATGGGCATTGACGTCGATCGCCGCGCCATATTGACCTCGAACACTGCGCCGCGCCAGTACGCGCTTTTCCCCTGCCGGACCTGGAGTTGTCCTACGCCGCCCTACATCTCGAACGCCTCGACCTGCCGCCCGTCGACGTCGGTGAAGCCGTAGGCACGCGCCAGGTCGGCCACGCGCAGTACTTCGCCGGTCTTGTCCATCACTGCGGGGTCGGCAGCCAGCGCGGCCACCGCCCGGCCCAGATAGCGCGGCGATTCGGTGCGCGCGAGTTCGGGCTTCTCCTGCCAGTGCGCCTCGTCGGTCTTGTGCCCGGCCAGCACGAATTCCGTGCGCATCCAGCCCGGCGACACCGCGACGGACGCCGCGCCGTGCGGCTTCAGTTCATGCGCCATGCCGAAGGCCAGCCGCGTCATCGACGCCTTGGCCAGGTCGTAGAACAGGCTGCCGCGCAGGTAGCGGCCCCGGTCCCAGAAGGTGGTGGTGACGATCAGCCCCTTCTTCTGCCGCACCAGCATTGGCGCGGCGCAGCGGCTGGCCACCAGATGGTTGCGCACGCCGCGGTCGAACATCGTGTCCCAGTTCGATAGCGGATGTTCCCAGAACGGCGCCTCGAACACGCCGTTGAAACTCTCGTGGCCGCCCCAGGCGTTGTTGACGAGCAGGTCGAGGCGGCCCTGCTCGCGGTCCACGCGATCGAACAGCGCGGCCACTTCATCTTCGCGGGTGTGGTCGCATTGCACGGCGATGCCCCGGCCACCCTGGCGCGTGACCTCCTCGGCCGTGTCGTCGATGCTGCCGGGCAGCGCCTTCAGGTCCGACAGGGCCAGCAATTGGCCGTAGCTGGAGGCAGGCTGGTCTCGCGTGCTGCGTCCGGTGACGTACACGGTGGCGCCGGCCGCGCCCAGTTCGACCGCGATGCCGCGCCCTGCGCCCCGGCTCGCGCCCGTGACCACAGCCACGCAATCCTTCAACGGACGGTCGGTGCTTTCTTCTTTCTGCATCTTTTCGGCTCCTTGCTTGAGAGCGCATGAAGATAGGCCGCGCTCAGCCGGCCGTCTTGGAAGAAACCGAAACCGTTCGCCCGAGGAATTCGGTCGGCGTGACGCCGCACAGCGCGCGGAACTCGTTGACGAGGTGCGACTGGTCGTAGAAGCCGCCTTCCAGCGCGAGGTCGGCCCAGTCCGGCGCCGGCCGCCGCCGCAGCGCGCGCAGGCAGCCGTGCATCCGCGCGAGCCGGCTCCAGGCGCGCGGCGACAGGCCGACGTGTGCATGAAAAAGCTGCTGCAGCCGACGTTCGCCGACACCGACCGCCGCCGCCGCATCGCGCAACGGCAGCCGCCCTTCGGACGCTGCGATCAACCGCGCCGCATGCGTGGCAATGTCGTTGCCCGCGATGCGGCTGCCGCGCAGGCGATGCAGCAGCGCGGCATGCAACAGCGCGACACGCTGGGCGTCGCCGGGCGCTTCGGCCATGCGCTCGAGCAGCGCCGAACCCTCCCCTCGCCACAGCGCATCGAGATGTACCGCGCCGCCGCCGATCTCACCGGCCGGCAGCCCGAGCAAGCAGGCAGCGGCGCCAGGGCGCAGGGTGACGGAGAGCCCCTCGACCTTGCCCCGCATGCGCACCACGGCCGGTGCGGCCGAGGCGCCGATGGCCTCCACCGCCAGCCCGTCGCCACCGCCAGCAGACGGCGCATCGCCGAAGTTGAAGACCAGCCGCACCGCGCCGTCTGGCAGCACGCGTTCGCGCATCTCGTGGCCATCGGCAAAAGTTTCGCGGTACAGCATGAGGTGCGACACATGCCCGCGCAACGCGGCACTCACGGGAAACGCGCGCAGCGTGCCGGCGGGCATGGCCGATTCCGGCCCGTGCAGGGGGTCGTCTTCGAGCCGGAGGAAAAGGCGTTCGCCCATGGGTGCCGATTGTGTTGAAAAACAGGTCCCTTCAGGTCGCTGAAAATCGGCCTCTGCACTTTTTCGGTACCGTCCGCCGCATGCCCGCCACCGCCTTGCCCGTTCTCTACTCGTTCCGCCGCTGCCCGTACGCCATGCGCGCGCGGCTCGCACTGGCGGCCGCGGAGCAAGCCTGCGAGCTGCGCGAGGTGGCGCTGAAGAACAAGCCCCCGGAAATGCTCGCCGCCTCGCCCAAGGGCACGGTGCCGGTGCTGCTGCCCGGCGACGGCACGGTGCTGGAGCAGAGCCTGGACGTGATGCTCTGGGCGCTGCGCCGCAACGACCCGCTGCGCTGGCTGCAGCCCGATGCCGGCACGCTCGCTGACATGCTCGCGCTGGTCGCCGAATGCGACGACCGCTTCAAGCCCCTGCTGGACCGCTACAAGTACCCCGGCCGCCATGCGGACGGCGGCGCGCCGGCCCGCGAACAGGGCGCGCTGTTCCTGCGCGGCCTCGAAGACCGGCTCTCGGCCGCGCCGCAGCTCGCCGGCGGCCACGCCACCCTGGCCGACGCCGCGCTGATGCCCTTCGTGCGCCAGTTCGCGATGGTCGACGCCGCATGGTTCGCCGCGCAGCCGTGGCCCCGCCTGCAGGCCTGGCTCGACGGCTGGACCGGCTCCGGACTGTTCGAACGCGTCATGCACAAGTACGCGCCGTGGAAGGCGGGCGATACCGGCGTCCGTTTCTAGCCGGACATCACCGCCGCGGAAGCGCGCTGGATGCACTCGATGAAGTGCTGCGCCGCCGGCGTCGACAACTGTCCCCTGCGCCGCAGCACGCACACATTGAGCATGGGCAGTGCCTCGTCGACATCGACCCGGCGGATGCCGTGGCGCTTGAAAGTCAGCTTGACCAGCGGCTCGACGAACAGGCCGATCAAATCCATGTTCCCGACCAGCCCCAGCGCCACCGTCACCGACTGCCCCTGGATGATGCGCGAGGGCGGCGGAAGCCCGAGCGGCGTGAACAGCGGCGCCACCGACTCGCGCCCCCGGTGGTCGTCGCCCGGCAATATCCATTCGGCCGGGTACAGGTCGAGCAGCGAGCGCGCACCGCGCAGCGGATGGCGGTTGCGCATGCCCACCACCAGCTGCACCGGAAACAGCTCCAGCGCCTCGAACTGCGGATCGAGCGTGCCCGGCACCACGTGCGCCACCGCGAAGTCGAGGTAGCCGTCGCGCAGACGCGCCAGCATCCACGGCAGCACCGCTTCGCTGAACTGCACGTCGACGGCGGGCAGGCGGGTGTGGAAATCCTTGAACGCGGGCGGCAGCACGGTGAGCGCGAACGATGCGCTCACCGCCATCGACACCGAGCCGGTGGCGCCGTCGCGGATCTGCGCGATTTCGTCGCGCGCGCGCTGCATGTCGGCCAGCAGCAGCCGCGCGCGCGGCGCAAAGGCCTGGCCGAACTCGGTGAGCCGCACGCCCTTGACGCTGCGCTCCACCAGCGGCGCGCCGACCTCGCGCTCCAGCTCGCGCACGATCTTCGTCACCGCGGGCTGCGACAGCCCCAGCACCCGGGCCGCGGCGCGGATGCTCATCTGCTCGACCACCGCCACGAAGGCGTGCAACTGATTGGGTTTCATGACAACCAAAAGTTATCGTTATGGCCCAATTATTGTCTTTTCATGACAGCGGCGAGTCTCTAGCATCCGGCGCGGCCAGGGGCATACATACCTTCGGCAGACATCCATACAAAGCAAGCACACACTGGAGAGACATGAGCATCCCAAGCAACCCGCCGGCTTCGAGCCCCGCGCGCCGGCGCCAGACCATCGTTGCCACCACCATCGGCAACGGCCTGGAGTTCTTCGACTTCACCGTCTACGGCTTCCTGGCGCTCGTGATCGGCAAGCTCTTCTTTCCGACCTTCAATTCCTACGGGCAACTGCTGCTGACGGTGGCGAGCTTCGGCGTGGGCTTCATCATGCGGCCGCTGGGCGGCATCGTCATCGGTGCCTACGCGGACCGCGCGGGCCGCAAGAAGGCCATGACGCTCACCATCTTCCTCATGGCGCTGGGCTGCGCGCTGATCGCGTTCACGCCCACCTACGCGAGCATCGGCGTCGCGGCGCCGATCGTCATCGTGCTGGCGCGGCTCATCCAGGGTTTCTCGGCCGGCGGCGAGGTGGGCGCATCGACCACGCTGCTGGTGGAACACGCCACGCCGGCCAACCGCGGCTACATGGCGAGCTGGCAGTTCGCCAGCCAGGGCCTGGGCGTGCTGATGGGCGCCGTGGTGGTGGGCGTGCTCACGACCACGCTCTCGGCCGAATCCATGCAGAGCTGGGGCTGGCGCGTGCCCTTCGTGATCGGCATGCTGATCGCGCCGGTGGGCATGTACATACGCCGCCACCTCGAAGAGTCGCTGCACATCTCGCCGGCCGAAGCCGCCGCGCCGCGCGAAAGCAGCCTGAAGATCGTCTGCACGCAGCACGGCAGGACGGTGCTGGCCGCCATCCTCACGCTGGTGGGCGGCACCACGGCGGCCTACGTGGTCACGTTCTACATGCCGACCTATGCGGTGCGCGAGCTCGGGTTCACGCCCTCGGTGGCGCTGTTCGGCGCTGCGCTCACCGGCCTCATCTCTTTCGCTTTCGCGCCCTTCGTGGGCAAGCTGTCCGACGTGGTGGGCCGCAAGCCGCTGATCCTGTGGAGCCGCATCGCGCTGGCCGTGCTCATCTACCCGGGCTTCCTGTGGCTCAACGCCTCGCCCACGCCCACGGTTCTTTTCGTGGTGCTCGGCGTCTTCAGCTTCGGCCTGGTGGTGCAGACGGTGCCCGGCATCACGATGCTGCCGGAGATGTTTCCGAAGGCGGTGCGCGCGAGCGGCATGTCGCTGGTGTACAGCGTGGGCGTGGCTCTCTTCGGCGGCTTCGCGCCCTTCATCAGCACCTGGCTGCTGAACGCAACGGGCAGCAAGCTGGCGCCGGCCTGGTACCTGGTGGCGATGACGGTCGTCTCGCTGCTCGGCCTGCTCTGGCTGCGCGACCATACCGGCCGCGACATCGACGCCGCGGGCGCCCACGCGGCCTCGGCCTGAACAGTTCTTCCCGACATTCCAAGCACAGGAGTCCCCGCCTCATGACAACACAACGCTCCGCCGCCACGCGGCATTTCTCGGGCACGTATGCCGAAGCCCGCGCCAAGTTCCTGGAGGCCGCCGCCCAGCGCGGCGCGGCCGTCGAGTCGTTCGTGCTCGATGCGCACCGCGGCGCACTCGGCGAAGAGCTGGCCACCGACGTTGCGCTCATCGGCGCCATCGACGCGAAGAAGCTGCTGCTCGTGACCTCGGGCACGCACGGCCCAGAAGGCTTCAGCGGCTCGGGCGCGCAGATCGCCACGCTGAACGACGCCGATCTGCTCTCTCGCCTGGAGCAGGCCGGCGTGGCGCTGCTGCTGGTGCATGCCGTCAATCCGCATGGCTTTTCGCACCTGCACCGCACCAACGAAGACAACATCGACCTGAACCGCAACCACATCGACTTCAATGCGCCGCTGCCGGTGAACGCCGCGTACGCCGAAGTCGAGCCGCTGGTGCTGCCCGCCAGCTGGCCGCCCACGCCCGCCGACGAAGCGGCCGTGGGCGCCTACATCCAGCAGCACGGCATGACCGCCTTCCGCGCGGCCGTGACCAAGGGCCAGTACACCTCGCCCGACGGCCTGTTCTACGGCGGCACCGCGCCGTCGTGGAGCAACGGGACCATCCGCAAGATCCTGCGCAAGTACGCGGCCTCGGCCACGCACCTGGGCTGGATCGACGTGCACACCGGCCTGGGCCCCTACGGCCACGGCGAGAAGATCTACCCGGGCCGCAACACGCCCGAAGACCTGACGCTGGCCCACGCCTGGTGGGGCGCCGACGTGTTCGCGCCGTTCGCGGGCGACTCGGCCTCGGCCGACGTGTCGGGCCCGGTCATCTCGACCGCCTACGACGAGTGCCCGAACGCGCGCATCGCGCCCATGGGCCTGGAGTTCGGCACCCTGCCCGACCTGGAGGTGCTGAACCGCCTGCGCGCCGACACCTGGCTGCGCCGCCACCCAGAGGCGCCCGAATCGCAGAAGCGCGAGATCCGCCAGCAGCTGCGCGACGCCTTCTACTGCGACAACGAGGAATGGAAGGGCATGGTGCTAGGGCAGACCCGCGTCGTTCTATTGCAAACGCTGCAGGGCCTGCGCAAAGCCTGATCGCTCACTCGAATTTGGGCGCGCGCCGTTCGCGCAGCGAGGCAACGCCCTCGCGCACGTCGGCGCCTGCGAAGCCCATGAATTCGAGTGCCAGCGACGCGTCGAAGGTCGGCCCGGCCTGGCGCAGCCAGTTGTTCAGCGCGTACTTGGTGAGGCGAATCGCGCTCTGGCTGCCGGCCGCGAGCCGGTCGGCCACCTCGTAGGCGCGCGGCAGCAGGTCGGCTTCGTCCACCGCGAGCGACACGAGGCCGATGCGCTCGGCCTCCTCGCCGCTCACCGGCTCGCACAGCAGCAGGTGGTACTTGGCCTTGGCCATGCCGCACAGCAGCGGCCACACGATGGCCGCATGGTCGCCCGCCGCCACGCCAAGTCGCGTATGGCCGTCGACGATCTTCGCGTTTTTGGTGGCAATGGAAATGTCGGCCAGCAGGCCCGCCACCAGCCCCGCGCCCACGGCCGGGCCGTGCATGGCGCTGACGATGGGCTTGTCGCAGTTGATGATGTTGTAGACCAGGTCGCGCGCCTCGCGCCACACGCGCTGGCGCACCGCGTCGTCGGTGGTCATGTCCTGCACCATCGCCAGGTCGCCGCCGCCCGAGAAGCCCTGGCCCTCGCCCCGCAGCACCGCGCAGCGCACCGTGTCGTCGGCCGACACGTCGCGCCATATCTCGGCGAGTTCGCGGTGGCCGTCGTGCCCGGCCGTCGGCAGCTTGCCGTTCGCCGCGCGCATCTGGATGTCGAGCACCGCGCCGTTCGCGCCCCGGCGCGTGATGGCAAGGGTCTGATAGCGGGTGTAGTCCATGGCGGCTCCGTCTTTCCTATTTCTTGGCGGCGATCTCGCGGCAGCGCCGAACGTTGCCGTCGAAGCGCGCCGCAAGGCCGGGCTCGCACGCATCGTCGCCGGGCGTGAGCTTGCACATGCCGACCACCACGTAGTCCATGACCGCCGACGTGCACATCGGGTAGGCCGCAAGCTCGGGATTGGCCTTGACCTTGAAGCCCCAGCGGTCCGAGAACTCCACCGTGCGCGCCATCGCGTCGTGGAAGAAGCCGCGGTCCTTCGCGGCGATGGCGGCTTCCATGCGCGGCAGTTCCTCGTTCAGGTAGCCGACCGCATCGAGCGGGAAGTCGGCGGGATTCTGCTGCGCCGTGGCCATGGATGCGGCCAGCACCAGGGGCAAGGCAGCAAAGATGCGCAAGGCCGGAGCGAGCGCGGAACGAAGGGACGGGCTTTGAAGGTGCATGGCCGTGAATTCTGCAACGTTTTGAAGCACTTTTGAATGAGCGGCGATGCGCGGGCGCGACGGCGCCTACTTTCCCTTCTTCTGCTTGTCGTACTTGCGCCAGTACTGGAACTCGTCCTCGTGCACTTCGAGGTCGATCTCCGAAATGCGCATCTGCAGCCGTTCCTGCACCTCGGCCACGGCCTTGTTGTAGACCAGCGGGCCGACTTCCTCGAGGAAGAAGCCGAGCAGCGCGCCGGCGCCGATGTTGCCGATCGGCTCTTCCATGTTCTCGCGGAAATAGCGCTCGATGGAGGTGATGGCCTGCTGGCGCGCTTCCTTCGAAATCTCGATGGTCATGGGTGTGTGTCTGTCAGGGATGGAGTCGATCGATTGTGCCGGGCGCGGCCGCGTCCCGCCGTTCGCTACCATGCGCTCACAACAACACACAACCGGAGACAGACACCATGAAGATCCGCCCCGCCGCGCTCGCAGCCCTTGCCCTGGCCGCCCTCGCCTCGCTTTCCGGCTGAACCTCCATGACGCCCACCGTGGCGCAGCGCCAGCTGATGCTGGTGGCCAACGACGAGAAGCAGTCCTGGAACGACGCCGGTGCCGTCATCCTCGGCCCCATGGGGCGCGACACCGTGCAGGTGCTCGACATCGGCACCGACCCGCTCGCGCCCAAGGTGCTGGGCACGCTGCAGCTCGACAACACCATCGCCGGCCCGCCGACCAACCTGGCCATCACGCCCGGCGAAACGCTCGCGCTTGTCGCCAACTCGCTCAACGTGGTCGAGGAGAACGGCGTGCGCAAGCAGGTGCCCGACAACCGGCTGTTCGTGATCGACCTGACCACCACCCCGCCCAGGCTGCTGGACACGCTGCAGGTCGGCAAGCAGCCCTCGGGCCTGTCGATCAACCGCTCGGGCAACCTGGCGCTGGTGGCCAACCGCGCCGACAACTCGGTGAGCGTGCTGCGCATCGCGGGCAAGAAGGTCACGCTGATCGACACCGTGGCCATGGGCGATTCCGTGGCGCACGTGCGCTTCACGCCCGACGGCAGGCGCGCGCTGGCGGCCAAGTTCCCGAGCCACAAGATCGCGCTGCTCGACGTGGACGGCGAGAAGGTCAGCTACAACAAGCTCGACCTGGCAGCGGGCCTGTGGCCCTACAACGTCGACGTGACGCCCGACGGCAAGCTCGCGCTCACGGCCGACAACGGCAACTCGGGCGCGTCCGACGGCCAGGTCGACACCGTGAGCGTGATCGACATGGAAGCCGCGCCGCCGCGCGTGGTCGACAAGGTGGTGGTCGGCGACGGGCCCGAGGGCCTGGCCGTGAGCCCGACCGGCAGGCATGCGGTGGCGGTGATCCTGCGCGGCAGCAACGCGGCGAAGAACGCCTACTTCTACAACCGCAACGGCTCGGTGGTGCTGCTGAAGATCGACGGCAAGAAGGTCACGCGCGCCAACGAGGTGGTGGTGCGCGGCCTGCCGGAAGGCGCGGTGTGGAGCGCCGATGGCAAGTACATCTACGTGGGCAACTTCATCGACAAGGACATCACCATCCTGCGGCTGGACGGCGACACGCTGGTGCCGACGGGCAAGTCGTTCGTGCTGGAAGGCCATCCGGCCGCGATGCGCGGGACAATGACGCACTGAATCCACTTTTCCCGAACGAAGAACAAGCCATGGCGCAACCCAAACGACAACTCCGCACGCTCGAACGCGGCATCCTCTGCCTCGTGATCGGTGCAGCCGTTCTGCTGGCGCCGCGCTTCCTTCAGGGCACGCGCTGGTTCGAGATGGTGGCGGGCGCCTATATCGTGGGCTGGTTCGCGCTGGTGCTGGGCGCGGTGCTGGTGGTGGTCGAGCTGTTCAAGCGCGGCAAGCCGCGCCAGTAGCGCAGGGAGCGCAGGCAGGCCCCGATCGCCCGGTCAGGCCTTCTTGCCGCGCAGCTTGCCGACCACTTCCACCACAGCCAGCACGATGGCGCCGGCCACCACGCCCACGCCGGCGTTCACGCCCATGGAGCCCAGCGTGCCGAACACGCCGCCGGTGGCCTTGGCCCAGTCTTCGACCGCATGGCCGAGTGCCGGCACACCGTGCACCAGGATGCCGCCGCCCACGAGGAACATGGCCGCGGTGCCGGCCACCGACAGCGCCTTCATGAGCCAGGGTGCCGCCACCAGGATGCCGCGGCCCAGGGCCTGCGCACCCGCGCTGGCGCGCCGGCTCAGGTAGAGGCCCGCGTCGTCGAGCTTCACGATGCCGGCCACCAGGCCGTACACGCCGACGGTCATGATGAGCGCAATGCCCGCCAGCACGGTGAGCTGCGTGGTGAACGGCTGGCCCTGCACGGTGCCCAGCGTGATGGCGATGATTTCGGCCGAAAGGATGAAGTCGGTGCGCACCGCGCCCTTGATCTTGTCCTTCTCGACCGCGACCACGTCGACAGAAGCGTCGGCCACGGCCTGTTCATGGCGCCCGGTGTCTTCGGCGTGTTCCTTCTTGTGCAGGAACTTGTGGGCGAGCTTCTCGGCGCCCTCGAAGCAGAGGAATGCGCCGCCGACCATGAGCAGCGGCGTCACCAGCCACGGCAGCCAGGTGCCGATGGCCAGGGCGGCCGGCACCAGGATCGCCTTGTTGATGAACGAGCCCTTGCACACGGCCCACACCACGGGAATCTCCCGTTCGGCCCTGACGCCGGACACCTGCTGCGCATTGAGCGCGAGGTCGTCGCCCAGCACGCCGGCCGTTTTCTTGGCGGCCACTTTGGTAAGAACAGACACGTCGTCCAGGACGGTCGCGATGTCGTCGAGCAGCAGGAGCAGGCTGGAGGCCATGGGCAGGTCGGGAAGAAAAGAGAAGCGGCGAGCTTAGCCGTTGCCCTGGACCCGCCCCTCAATACCCATATGGGGCCGGTTCAGAGCGCGCTCAGCGCCAGTGCCAGCACCGCCACCAGCGAGGCGCCGAACACCGCCAGGCCCACGCGGCGGCGGCGGTGCGTGAGCATCCACAGCGCCACGCCAGACACCGACAGGAAGATCAGGCTGCCGGCCAGTGTGTCGACCAGCAGGATCCACGGCAGCGGCATGCCGCCGCCCTTGTGCATGTTGGTGAGCGTGGCAACGAAGCCGTTGTGCGTGGTGGCCACCCCCACGGAGCGATTGCCTTGCCAGTACTCGGCCTGCACCATTTCGTTCGGCCCGCCGAAATTGAAGACCCAGTGCGCCGGCTGCGTGAGCGCCGGTGCCCCGCGGTCGTTCTTGTCGGCCCATGCCACGGGCTTGGCGGGCTCGATGCGGGTGGAGTTGGGCGGCCCGCTCATGCGCAGCGCCTCCTGCAGCCAGCGGCTCATGGCCTCGGGCGTCTCGGGCACGGGCTCGGGCAGCGCCAGCTGGGCGCGGGTGCGTTCCTGCGCCTGCGGCAGCTTCAGCACGTTGCGGTGGTTGAGCCAGATGCCGCTGAAACCGAACAGCAGCCCCAGCACCGCGCCCCAGAGGCCGATCCAGCCGTGCATGCGGCGGATCCACTGCACGGCGGCCGTGCGGCGCTGGTGGGAGCGCACGCGCGCGGCATGGCCCAGGGTGCTGCTGTCGTGGTCCATGGCAGCGGGTATCAGGAAACGTCGCGCTTGAGCCGAATTTCCTCGACACGCACGGTGCCGAAGGCGGTGGTCTTGGCGGTCTTCATCTCGCGCTTGAAGCCGGCGAGTTCGTGGAAGCGCATGGCGCGGTCGTTGCGAATGGGCACCCAGATCGTGACCGTGGTGCAGCCCTCTTCTTCCAGGCCTTCGCGCGCGGCGTCCCACAGGGCCACGCCGGCGCCCTTGCCCCAGTGCTCGGGCTTGACGTAGATGGCCCAGATTTCGCCGGTGGTGGGCGGGGTCTTGGGGTCGCGCGAGCGGTCGAAGCCGACGAAGCCGACGATCTGGCCGCCGTGCGTGACCACGTGCACCTGGGGTTCGCTGTATTCGATGGCTTCGCGCCACTTGGCTTCCCGCGACGCCGGGGCCAGGGTGCGCAGCTCTTCTTCGGGGAGGATGCCTTCGTAGGCAGCCTTGGCGGCCAGGGCGTGGACTTCGGCGACGGCCTTGGCGTCGCGCAGGGTGGCGGGGCGAACTTCGTAATCTGACATGAATGCGGGGAAATCAATGGAACCGCGTATTGTCGCCGCACCGCTAAACTGCCCGCTGCATCCGTCGTAACAACAGGAGAAATCGACATGGCCAAGGGTCAGCAACGCAGCACCAAGGAAGCGAAGAAACCGAAGAAGGACACCTCGCCGCCCAAGCCCGTCGGCACCGGCGGCATCGAACCGGTCCGCACGGTCACCACCGCAGTGATCCCGCGCGGCAAGCTCAAGAACAAGTGACCGACGCAGCACCGGCCCCCGCCAGGCCCGCGCAGCCGCGCAATCCGCTGCACGGGCTCACGCTGGAAGCCATCGTGACGGCACTGGCCGGCCACTATGGATGGGAACAGCTCTCGGAGCTGGTTCCCATCCGCTGCTTCGCGATCGACCCGAGCGTGAGCTCCAGCCTCAAGTTCCTGCGCAAGACGCCCTGGGCGCGCGAGAAGGTCGAGAGCCTGTACCTCTTCATGCTGCGCGAGCAACGCCGCGAACAGCAGCAGAATCCCCCACCCCCTGATCCCTCCTGATCTCGCAACGATGAAGGTTCGACTCGAACCGTCGGGCCTCGGCTTCGAGGCCGACGCCGGCACCACGCTGCTGCAGGCCGCCGAGGCCGCGGGCATCGAGTTGCCCAGCTCCTGCCGCAACGGCACCTGCCGCACCTGCATCTGCCGGCGGCTGTCGGGCGAGACCCGCCACACCATCGAATGGCCGGGCCTGAGCATCGACGAAAAAGAAGAAGGCTGGATCCTGCCCTGCGTGGCGCAGGCGCTGGGAGACCTCACGCTCGACGTGCCGGGCGCGCGCGCCCTCTTCCCGGACTGAGTTCGCCGGCCAGGCTACGAAGACACGGGCCTGGCAGCGGCGGGCGCCGCCACCGTCAGCCGGTCGCGCTGCGCCAGCGAGGGGAACAGCTTGAACCACGTGAGCGCCACCAGCATGGTGCCCACGCCGCCCACCACCACCGAGCCGACCGGCCCCAGCAGCGCCGCAGTTGCGCCCGACTCGAATTCGCCGAGCTGGTTGCTGGCGCCGATGAAGATCGAGTTCACGGCGCTCACCCGCCCGCGCATGGCGTCGGGCGTTTCCAGCTGCACCAGCGTCTGGCGGATCACCACGTTGACCATGTCGGCCCCGCCAGACACCGCCAGCGCGATCAGCGACACGACGAAGCTCTTCGAGATGCCGAACACCACCATGCACAGCCCGAACAGCGCAATGGCCATCAGCAGCGTGCGCCCCACGTGGCGCTCGACCGGCCGGCGCGTGAGCGCGATCGACATCACCAGCGCGCCCACGGCGGGCGCGCCGCGCAGCAGGCCGAGCCCCCAGGGGCCGGTGTGCAGGATGTCCTTGGCGTAGATGGGCAGCAGCGCCACCGCGCCGCCCAGCAGCACCGCGAACAGGTCGAGCGAGACCGCGCCGAGCACCGGCTTGCGCTTCCAGATGAAGTCGACGCCCGCGAACACCGTGGCCAGCGTGACCGGCTCGCGCGCGGCCGGCGTGTAGGCATAGCGCAGCCGCAGCACCAGCGCGCAGGCCAGCGCGAAGCACACCACGCTGGCGCCGTAGACCACCGCCATGCCGGCCACGAACAGCAGCCCGCCCAGCGCGGGCCCGCCGATGATCGCGCCCTGCATGCCGGCCGAGCTGAAGGCCATCGCGCGCGCCAGCATGGTCGGCGGCACCAGCAGCGGCGTCAGCGCCTGCTGCGCCGGCATCTGGAAGGCACGGACCGCGCCCAGCACCAGCGACAGGCCCAGCAGCAGCCCGCGCGTGTCGTGCTTCCCCATCACCGCCAGCAGCAGCACCAGCGCGACCAGCCCCTGCACCGCGAAGCAGGCCGCGACGATGCGCCCCCGGTGATGGCGGTCGACGATGTGGCCCGCCAGCAGCGCCAGCAGCAGCGCGGGCACGAACTGGTAGAGGCCGACCAGGCCCAGGTCCCAGGCGCTGCCGGTGAGGTCGTACATGTGCCAGCCGATGGCCACCAGCAGCATCTGCGAGGCGGCAGTGCCGAAGAGCCGCGCCGTCCACATCTGCATGAAGGGACGTTCGCGCGTCAGGTCGGAAAAGCTGGGGGAGGAAGCCTCGCCGGCCGGAACGGCGGAGGCTGCGGGGGGCAAGGAAGCGGGAGCGGGGTCGGGGCCGGACATCCGCTCAAGGATAGCCGAGGCTTCATGAGCGGGCCGTGAGGCGAGGCAACCGTCCCTCCACCTCCGTGGGCCCGCTCTCTAAACTCGGTGCCTCCATGACCCTGCCCGCCCCCCTGCACCCCGTTCACGAAGACGACCACCTCCTGGTGTTCGACAAGCCCGCCGGCCTTCTCTGCGTGCCCGGCCGCGGCGAGGACAAGCAGGACTGCCTGAGCGCGCGCGCCATTCGCCGATGGCCCGACGCGCTGATCGTGCACCGGCTCGACATGGGCACCAGCGGCCTGGTGGTGATGGCCCGCGGCATCGAGATGCAGCGCGCCCTGAGCGCCGCCTTTGCCGAGCGCCGCGTGCACAAGCGCTACGAAGCCGTGGTCGACGGCGCGATGCCGCTACGCGACGAATGGTCGGTGATCGACGCCCCATTGATGGCCGACTGGCCGCGCCGGCCGCTGCAGAAGGTCGACCCGGCGGGCAAGCCGAGCGTCACGCGCTGGAAGGCGATTTCAGCCTGGCCCGGCGAACCGGCTGCTGCTGCCGCCACGCATGTGCTGCTGGAGCCGCTGACCGGGCGATCGCACCAGCTGCGCGTGCACCTGCTGTCGATCGGCCATCCGATACTGGGAGATGCGCTCTATGGCGATGCAGCCTTGCAGGCACGTGCGCCGCGCCTGCTGCTGCATGCGAGCGAGCTGGGCTTCGTGCATCCGGTGACGCAGCAGGAGCTCCGCTTCAGTCGGCCGCCGGATTTCGTTGCCTCGCGTGGCTGAAGAAAACCTCAGCCGCCCTTGACGACCAGCACCGGCATGTTCGCGTCCTGCAGCACGCGCTGCGTGACGCTGCCGAGCAGCAGTTTCTCGATGCCGCTGCGGCCATGCGAACCCATCACGATGAGGTCGGCCGCGATGGCGATGGCCGTGTCGACGATGCCTTCATGCACCACGTGGCCGTCGATCACGCGCTGGTCGCTGTGCAGGCCTTCGGCCGCCAGCGCCGCCACGCCGCGCGCGAGTGCCGCGTTGGCGCTTGCCGTTGCGGCGGCGAGGTATTCGTTCTGGCCGAGCGCATAGTCCGCGCCCACGCCGATGAAGGGATAGTTGTCGATCACGTGTATCAACGTGATGCGGCTTCCGAAGGCCAGCGCGAGGCCGCTGGCCTTGCTGACGGCGAGCATGGAAGTTTCGGAGCCGTCGATCGGAACCAGGATGTGATTGAACATGGCGGGACCTCGCTTTCGTTCGCAGACAGACCCGGCTCACAAAGAGCCGGGGCTCGAATTTAACCGCTGTTCGGGTGGCCGGACTGTAGGACTCGTACCAGCGGCGGCGCAACGCGCTCTCGCACGCCGCGCCGCGCGGGCTCAGTCGCCCTGAAAACCCTTGGCCCGGCAGGTGATCACGAGCGTGTCGCGCCAGCCTTCGCCGCCCTCTTCGAGCGGCTGGATGGGCGTGGACTCGTGGATCACGCGCGCGTCGTCGAGCAGCAGCAGGGTCCACGGCTCGGTCATGGTGAAGCGTTCGCCGCGCCGGCCGTTGGCCTCGAACACCCGCGTCTCGCCGCCCTTGATGCCCTGGCGGCCGATGAGTGCGACAGCCACCAGGTCGACGCCGTCGCGGTGCGCGCCCTCGGGCGTCGGTCGGCCGATGCCGCCGGCGGTGTCGATGCGGAACTGGTGCGCTTCCACGAACCAGCGCTGCGGCGCGCCACGCATGTCGCTGCTGGTCTTGCCCAGTTGCTGCAGCAGGCGCTGCCACACAGGCTGCGCCACGGTGGCGTCGAGCATCGGAGCGAACCAGCGCTGCATGCCGCCGTGCAGCGCGTTGTATTCGACCGGCTGCCAGTGCGCGCGATGCGGCACCCGCGCCAGCGTGGCGTGGTCGTCGGCCTCGACGGTGAAGCAGGCATGGCGCCGCGTGCGATAGCGGCCACCGTCCTTCAGGTATTCATCGGGCGGGAGTTCGTTCCAGTCGGCGTGCAGCGCCTCGAGCTGCGACAGAGGTGCGCCGAGCCATTCGCTGACGCCCTGGGGGCTCAGCACCGCATAGCCCTGGCCGCGCAGTGCGTCCGGCAGGTCGGCGGGGGCGATGAACGGAGGTGTGAAAGCAGCCGCGGTCACTGCGCGCTGACCTTCACGTCCTTCCAGAACGCGACGCGGTCGCGAACCTCTTCTGCTTCGGGCTTGGGGTCGGCGTAGTACCAGGCGGCGTCGGTGTTGAGCTCGCCGTTGACCAGCAGCGAGTAGTAGCTTGCGGTGCCCTTCCAGGGGCAGGTGGTCTTGTGGTTGCTGAAGGTGACGACGTCGCGGTTGAGCGAACTCATCGGGAAATAGTGGTTGCCTTCGACGAGCACGGTGTCGTCGCTTTCGGCGATGGTGACGCCGTTCCAGGTTGCTTTCATGTCTTGGTCTCCAAGGGGAGGGGTTGCGGGCGCTGGCCGTTGCGCTGCCGCACGGGGCTTGGATATTGTGCCGCTGCTTCGGACGGTAGCTTTTTCTGGGGTCGTATCTGGGCTGGTTGTGCAGTTTTTTCCCGGGGCCGGGTCTCGGCCCGGCGGCCGAGCTACTTTCTTTTGCTTCGCCAAAAGAAAGTAGCCAAAGAAAAGGCGACCCTGCTGTCTGCGTCCCTTCGCTTCGCTACGGGCGACCTGCGGTGCTCGACTCCGGCGGGGGTCCGCAGAACTCGCTTCGCTCAAACAGCTGCGGCCCTGATCCCGCCTGCGTCTGCGCTCCTCGGCGCAGCCAGAAGGGAGTTGGAGACCGGACGCGCCATCGCTGCGCTCGGCGCGGGGGCGCAGCCGCGCAGCGGCTGTGCCACATGGGGCCGAGCGAAGCAAAGGCCCGACCAGTCCCCTCCCCTCTGGCTGCGCCGAGGAGCGGAGCGTTTCGCGGATAAGGGCTCGCAGCTGTTTGAGCGAAGCGAGTTCTGCGAGACCCCGCGAAACGCGAGCACCGCAGGTTGCCCCGTAGCG